>Ga0272441_10006044_pt1 | contig 20581 bp, 15 predicted proteins | sample SSMProp6N_FD_193582 | JGI IMG/M metagenome (GOLD analysis project Ga0272441, IMG submission 193582) | Marine sediment archaeal communities from Little Sippewissett salt marsh, Falmouth, MA, United States - SSM-Prop-6N | ecosystem: Environmental > Aquatic > Marine > Wetlands > Sediment ...
GTTCACACCAGATCGCGTCTGTTCAACGGCAACGCGAATCCCGTTGCTGATGGCGCGATGATCGCTGCGGCCGTGACAGATGATGGCGACCTTCCTCGCCCCGAGCAGGGGTGCCCCGCCGTACTCGGCGAAGTCGTGGCGCTTCCAGATATTGTCAACAATCGGCTCGAATTGTCGGGCCAAGTCCTGACTCTCCTGCTTGATCTCGTGAATGATGGTACGGAATAGGCCCTCGGCCAGACCCTCGGTGAGTTTCAGGATGACGTTGCCGACGAAGCCGTCACAGATGGCGATGTCACACTGGCCGCCGAAGATATCTCGTCCCTCGACGTTGCCGACGAACCTGAGCTTGCTGTCCTGCTTTATCAACGACGCCGCTTCCTTGACGAGAATGTTGCCCTTGGCCTCCTCCTCGCCAATGGAGACCAGCCCGATCCGGGGGTTTTCCACACCGAGGATGGCGCGCGTGTAGCAAACGCTCATGTGGGCGTACTGATAAAGGTGATGCGGCTTGGGGGTCACGTTGGCGCCGACATCACAAATCAGAACCGGTCCGTGAAAGGTCGGCATGACAACGGCGATCCCGGGGCGTGCGACACCCTCGATAGCACCCATCTTGAGCTGGCAGGCGGCCGCAAACGCGCCGGTGTTCCCGGCAGAGATGACCGCGTCAAGCTCGTCTGCCCCAGCGGCAACAGCGAGACGGTATATGCTGGATTTGCGTTTCTGCCGAAGAGCCACGACCGGCGCCTCGTGCATCTCGATCACTTCCGGGCAATCCTCGATGATCACACGGGGGTCCGACAGACCGACCTCGCGACACTCCGCCTCGATGATCTCGACCCGGCCATACAAACATACCTGGTCGTCGTCGGTAAGAAAGCGCAGACCTGCTTTGACGCCGCTCACGATTTCTCGTGGTGCGTGGTCACCGCCCATTGCATCCATGCCAATCCGCACGCAGGCTTCTCCTACGACTCCTCCTCGCCCACCTCAATCTGGGTGTGGGCGTTGACGTAACCACAATTCGCACAGGCCGCGTGCGTTAGTTTGGCCCGCCCGCACTGGGGGCATGCGGCCAGGTGCGCCGGCCGGAGCGCGTGGTGTGACCGCCGCGTCCGCTTGCGCATCTTGCTCTTTCTTTGGACCGGTACCATAACAACTCCCGCGTCTTCAACGATTCCATCTGCCCGTCACGGCACAACGACGCCCCCATACACGGGCCCCTTTGCACCAGCGCGCCAGCAAACCCCTCATAGACCTGTTGAAATTACGCAGATTGGGCCACCCTGTCAAGCTGCAAACCGCGACCACACAACGTGTTGTTCCGATTCGAGCTTACCCCCCCTTCACGTGCCCGCCGTTGCATCCGTGACTGCCGATCTCCCGCTGCAGCGAGTCAACGACCGACTCCAGCCCCGTGGCCACGTCGTACTGCCCATCGGCTAACTCGCTCCGCAAGTGGCAGATGTGCGGCAGGAAGAAACCGACCCGTCGGCGCTGTTGCCGGGTGCAGCGCAACCGGCTTCCCCGTCCTGGCATCGGTGACCCGGGTTTTCGAAGGCTCCCGTCCACGAAGACTCCTCGGCGGAGATGGCCACGGTGCTTCGCCGCACTCGTTGCGGACGCCCGCGCCGTCCCTGGCACGAGACATTCTCTATCCTGTTTATCGGTATTCGTCGCTCAGCCGCTTGACAGCCGCGCACGTCACCCGCTGGCCCGGCCTTCCCGGGCTACGCACAAACGGCCTGTCGAACTCGGGCGGAAACTCGGCGGCGATACGAAGCTTACCCCGCTTCGCCCCCTCTGGCCGCTCACTCCTTCGGCGAGCGCGATTCCGAGTCGCGGCGCGGTGTCTGACGCTCTTTGGTCAGCTTGTGCTCGCCAACTGGGGCGACACGCCGGTAACCCAGATAAAGCAGAACGTCGAGGAGCTCGGTGAGCGTGGGAAACGAACGATCGTTGACGCGCTTGTACTCGTCGACCGCCTTGAGGAAGTCAAGCTGCTCCTCGGTCATGTGCCCTTCTTCGGCGGCACGACGATAATCAGTGCGGCGACGTCCCGGGCCCCGCCGACGATCGAGATCCGATCGGCGTTCCCCGCCTGAGCGACGGTCAATAGCCGACCGGCGATCATCCTCCCGACGATCGATGGGTGGCTCTGCCGAGTCACCGTCGGTGGGGTGAGACGTGGTGTCGGATGAGTCGCTGTTCATAATCGAATTATCGGCGGTAACGGGATGCAGGCTGTAGTGCCACGTCAGAAACGGACGCAGCGTGATCGCCCCGCAGACCCCGCAGTCGGAACCGAACGACGGCAAGCCTCTGTGGTCGCGCCCGCGGCTGAGCGGGTCGTTTCCTCGACGCGAGGCTCACTCCTAGACGTCGTCGTCTTCGACAAAGTCGTCTTCGACATCGTCGTCCACGTCGTCGTCGTCGAAGTCGTCGTCGAGATCCTCGTCGTCGAGATCCTCGTCGTCATCATCGAACTCGTCGTCGGTATAATCGTCACCATAGCCATCCTCGTCACCCTCATCGCTGTCTCGACGACGACTCGCGGCGCACAAGCCGATGGCCCCCGCGACGCCGAACAATGCCTCGCTGTCGCTGTCCGTTTCGAACGGATCGGCGGCATCAGACATGCCCGTCCAGTCATCGCGTTCCTGTAAGATCAGAGGCTGATTCGGCTCTTCCGGCCCGCTCCACTTTGGATCCTGGAACATCGCCACGCTCCTTGTAGTGCCTTCCGTGACAAACCGCGCGTCTCAATACTTCCCGATGCGCCATTCGTCAAGCGCGATTCTTCGCCCACTTTGAAGTTACTCGGCGGGTCCGCGAATCTACTCGCCGCGGGCGGACAGTGTCGCGTATAATGGACTCGGTCAAGACCTTTGAGGAAGCAAGTATGTGTGCTATCTTTGATCGATTCTCGAAGCGCTACGAGCGTCGCCAGGAACAGAAGAAACGGGATGCCGAGGTCGTCGATCCCGACGCACCGCCAATACCGGACACTCCGGTCGAACGAATCCACTCTGAAGGTACTGTCGGGCGAAACGACCCCTGCCCATGCGGTTCGGGGAAGAAATACAAGAAATGCTGTGGGAAAGCTTCGTGAGCGGTCCCGGCACCGAGCCGACACGCTGGTTTCAGGATGGTCTCCGGTTCGCCTGTCAGCAATGCGGGAACTGCTGCAGCGGGGCCCCGGGATATGTCTGGGTCTACGCGGACGAGATCCGCCGGATCGCTGCCCACTTGGGTCTTTCGGTGAACGAGTTCGGCCGCCGACATGTGCGACAAGTCGGTGCGCGGCATAGTCTTCTGGAAAGACCGGGCGGCGATTGCGAGTTTCTGGAGCGTGTGGCCGGCGGAAAAACGCGCTGCCAGATCCACGAGGTCCGGCCGGTGCAATGCCGGACATGGCCATTCTGGGGGTCGAATCTCACTTCGGCAGAAGAATGGGAGCATGCGGCCCGCGGGTGCCCGGGGATCGGTCGGGGCGAACGGTATCCGTTGACGGTGATCCAGGCGGCCCTGAAGGAGAACGGCCAACGCCCGCTCTGACTCCCGGAGAGGGGCACGCTGCGTGGGCGTTTCTCGGAACTCGCACGGAACGCGCGAGTCTAAGAGGGCATCCTGGGACCAAGCATCCCTGACAGCGCGCAGCCGCCATCGGTCGTGTGCGATGCATCCCCAAACGGAGGATCCTGATGAAGCAGATAGAAGCTGCGCACACCGTGAACCGGCGTGCCGCTCTGGCCGTCAGCGTTGTGGGCATCGCCCTCATCGGATCGGCTCCCGCTAAGGCGGCAGAGCTGGGTGCGTGGGACACCTTGCCGCTGCCCGCGTCGGTGAAAAGCTGCGCGGTGGGGATGGAGCCAGGTGGGGCCCCCTGGATATCAACGGGTAACGAGTTGCTCTACTGGGACGGAAACGGCTTTCGACCGGTGGCCAACGATCCGCAACGCCCCTGGAAGCGAACTGGCACGTTCGTCGGCGGCTCGGACTGTGACCTGTACATGGCAACCAGCCCGACGTCGGCTTTGCGCGCGGACTTGTACCGCCTCTCTGATGGGACGGCGAAGCACGTCACCAAGTACTACGCGGAGCCTGGGACGAAACCAGGGCTGTACGTATCCCGTTCGGGGAGGCTCTTCAACTATGGCCAGCGGTTCGTGGCCGTCTACGCCGACGGCGAGTGGAAACGCATCGAAGCACCGCTCAGCCGGGATCAGACCCTGATCTTCGAGACGGCGGATGCCGTGCATTTTTACTACAACGGCGAGCTGTGCAGCGTTGACGCTGACAACCGGATGACGCAGCGATGCGTCGAGGGAGCGACACAGAGCGTCGCGGGGCAGCGCACGGTCTGTGGCACTCTCTGGGGCGAGAACCGGATGGTGCTATACCAGACGGCCCAGAAAGGCGTGCAGGTGGTTGACCTGCGCACCGGCACGCGTGTTGAGACAGATGCGATCAGCAACGCAATCGGCCAGAACGCGATCTGGCGGATCCTCTCGGATCCCAGAGGCCTCATCTGGGTGCTCTGGCGACCGCCCGGCGAGGATGGGTATCGTTTCACGCGGATCTGGCCGGATGGCCGGATTGAGCACATGCCAGAGACGGAGAAGCTGCACTGGGGTGGCGGCGCTGGCCGCGACGCGCAGGAGAAGATGCTGTGCGCGTCGGATGGCTCGGTCTGGTTCGCCTTGCACCGGGGCGGAATCGCCCGGGTCTCTGACGGCAAGGTGCAGCTTTTCGATTGGCGGCAGGGGTTGTTCATCACGGCACGGCAACTCTGGGAAGGCCCAGGGGGCACGGTCTACGCCGCGATGGTCAACAGGATCGCGCGATACCGGCCGGACGTTTCCGCTCCTCCCCCACCGCCCGAGTTGGCGCGCTGGGATGCTTTCGAGGTCGCGTCGCGTGGCGTGTTGCGGGACTGCAACGGGAACGTCTGGCTGTTTCTGAAGGACCATCCGGGACAGATGTCTCGCTGGCAGGACGGGGGCTGGCATCATATCAGTGTCCCGTTCGACACGACCAAGGTCAACCGGACGATCGCCGACGACCGCGGTCACCTCATCATCCAGATGAACGCGCACCCGGACGGGTGTTACGACGTGAGCCTGGAGGGGGCTGTCCGGTACGACGACATCAGCGAAGCTCTTGTAGCGGCGCTGGCGGATGGAGCGGAGCATTTCGAGCCCGACGAGCAGTTTGCCGGGTGCCGGATCGTGGATTGCAGCGGGATCTGGTTCGGCTACCAGAACTACCGGCACGTGCAGTACTACGATGGTGACCGCTGGGATTCGCTGTCGGTCGGTGACGACATCTGGCACATCTACGAGAGCGATCAGTACGGCGTGCTGCTGCGCACGCAGGGCTGGAAGTACTACGCGTACGAGCGCGGCCAGCTTGTGGAGGTCGCGTCGCTGCACGATCAGGGCACGGTGCGGTGGCTCTTCGGCCCGCGTGGATTCCAGCCGTTCGAAGCGAGCTTACTGAGCAGGTCGCCAAGCCTATACGTGGCTGTCGAACGAGACCCTCAGAATCCGCGGCAGTTCTACATGCTTCAGCCCCGCCCGGACGCCGCGGATCCCCTCAAGCCGGCGGAGAGCTTCGTCCGGCGCGATGCGCTGCCGTTTCACGTGAGCACGGCGACGGGGGGATTCCACTACAGCGGATACTGGACCTCGCGGATGGGACCGAACGCGAACTACCGCGTTTTCGGCGGGCGATGCTTCCTCCCGAATTACATCGACACGCCGCTCACCGGTAAGGATGTCCGGCAAGTCGTCGAGGATGGCGAGCACAATCTCTGGTTCGAGACCGGGACGCACAGCGTGTTCGTCCAGCGTCTGGGGACCTTCACACTTCAGTTGGACCCAACCCCAGTCGAGGTGAAGCGTGCCCTGCGGATCCGCGCCCGAAGCGATCTGCCGGGACTGGGACGGAAGGACCTGCGGGTCTTCTACCGCATCGATGGTGGTCCCTGGCAAGGTGGCGATCCCGGGGCACAGCCGGCTATCGAGTTCGATCGCTCGGGGGACTACACGGTCGAGCTCGTTGGCATGGAGCTGCTCGGCGGGACAACGCCCGTCATCAAGGCCGCTATCCGAGCGACCGTCCCGCTGCCGGAGACCACTCTGCTGGAGGACGCTCCGGAGGTTCTCCGTGATGTCGTCTGGAGCCCCCCGGTGAACCTGGTGCCTTCCGAGCCGAGTGCTCAACCGTACCTGACCTACCGGATTGACGAAGGGCTGTGGGCCAAGGTGACGGATGGTCAGGCGATTCCAGTCGCGGCCCTCTCGCCGGGCAAGCACGTAATCGAATTGGCCGCGATGGAGGGGCAGCGCTACCGAGATCCGACGCCGATCCGCGTCGCGTTCCGCTACGAGCCGGACTACGCGTTCATCGTGTCCAGCCGGCTGGCGGAACTCTCCTCAACGGACTTGATGGTGGCCGAGAAGGCGCGGCTGGAGATCATGCTCGCCGGCCCCGAGGTCTTGCCGGCGTTGGAGCGCGAGCTGGATGCAGCCCGCGAGGCGTGCAAACGCGTGTACGTTCTTGAACGGACGCAGCGGGAACTGAAAGCGAAGGCCAGCGCCGACAAGAGACCCCCCACCATGCGGTGAGCCGTGTTCATCGGCTGCATGCAGTGAACGTGGCTACGGGGCTTGAACGGCGGTATCCGGCGTTTCCTTGCTCGGATTCGTGTCGTGACGCCGCTTGATGGCCAAGAGGATCCAACCGGTGACGGCGCTGATGAGGGCGGCATAGAAGAGAGCATGCCCCCAGTGTGACGTCTGCCCGGGCGTGCCGGCCAGGCGCACGAGCACGAGACCCGCGAACAGGAGCGCGCAGCCGCCTGCTCGGCGGAGCGGGGATGACCACGGGTGCAGCGTGAGGGCGCAGAGCATCGCGAGAATGATGATCTCGCGCCCAAGGGGGAAGATCCGGACACCCAGGGCCAGGCCGCGTCCGACGTTCGCCAGCATGACCAAGCTCAACGATGCCTGTGTGCCGGTCTCGCCGGCGACGAGCGTCTTGCCGCCGCGGCCAGGTGTCATGAGCTCATGGTCGCGTGGCCCAGTGGGCGTCTGCTCGCGCATGACCACCCAGACGTGTTCGATGTCGCTTACCAGCCAGGCTTCGTGTCCGAGATGACGCAATAGCGACGCCGCCACAACCGCGCGCCCGTCGCAGTCTTCGCGGCCCTTCTCGAACACCTCGGCGACGGTGGGCAGGTAGTCCATCACACCCCACGTGTCCCAATCAAAGGCGTACGGGACGCGCTCGTAGACGACGTCCTGGACGCGGGCGGGCAGATCGGAAGCCGGCGTCTGACGGCCGACTTGACGGGCAAGCTGTGCCAACTCGGGATGCTGTGGGTCGAGAACGCCGTTCATGTTTCCCAGCCGCTCGATGCAGCGTGGGATAAGCCAGACTTTCGGATAGAGAGTGAGGGCGACGGTGAGGACGAAAAGCGTGGTTTTGAGCGGCCATCGCACCCATCGGGGCCGGCGGTGGAAACGGTGCCAAGCGTTGAGCAGGCTCATATTTCACCCTTCCGAGATGATAGGGACGGGTCTTGGGCGGCGCCAAGGGTCGGCATCCGGGAGTGTTAACCCCTACTACTGCACCGGGTCTCGCCCCCGGGCGTTCACCTGTGATACGGGTTTCCACCTACCTGCCCTTGGGGGGCGAGACCGATAATCCGGGCGGTGCGCGGTCAGACGAACATGGTAGGTAGCGGGGTACGCGTCGCCGTCCCTCGCCGCCGGGGTCATCAAAGATTGGACTTCACGAGACCTAACAAAAACCGTATACTTGGTCTGGATTCGCTCTCGCGGATGCCTCCCCGAACACGCGCGGGTCGGAGCAGGCCATGGAATCGGACGCCACGGAAGGCGCACCACCCGCACCGGAAGATGTCCGTTCTTCGCGTGACCGTACGTCGCGTGGCGGCTCCCGGTGGTCCTCAGCACACAAGGTAGGTGGTGATGTCGCAGGAATCGCAGCAACTGTGGTGTGACGGTGATGCCGTCGACCAGGAGATTACCCGGATCGACCGCGTTTTACCGTTTTTCGCTTCGGCCGAGCTTTCTGGGCTGGCCGACTTCCTCGAGCAGCGCGCTGCATCGCGTCTTGTGCGCCTTGCACGAAAACGCGGATGTCCTCGGGAGAGGCGTCGCCGTAGTCGGCTTCCCAATCACGCAGGCGGTTGAGAGCCCGCACACGCGTGCGTGGGTCTTCGATCATCATGAGCAGGCCGGCGGCACAAAAGCGTGTCACCCAGTGTCCGGAGATCTTTGCCTCCTGGTACAGGAGCTTCATTGCCTCTCCGACCTGGAAATTGATTTGGGGTCTGCGATCGGCCATGGCTGTCCTCTTCAAGGAATTCACCATTTTCTAGGCACTCATTGTGCGCGTTTGCGGCGCAGATGCAACCCCCCGCCCCCGGCGTACCTCGGGGCCAAGACCGGGCGCGGGCTGTGTCGGCGGGGTGGTTGGTGTAGAATCCGGCCGTCGGAGAGAGCTTTCGCGCACTTGGTCACGGGCAACACGGGATGACACAGCAAGGTGACAACCCCAAGCGAGCCGATCTGCCGGATGAGGCGGCCAGAGAGGCTCCATCCGGTTCGAGCGGCTCCGGCAGCACGGACGATGCCCCGACGCTCGCGACGGGCCAGGGTTCGAGTGTGCCCGCGTCGGGTGACGCCGTGCCCCTGGGCCCGCGTATCGAGGGCTACGCGCTCAAGGAGGAGATCCACCGCGGCGGCCAGGGTATCGTCTACCGGGCGATCCAGCTCGGCACGAAGCGGGAAGTCGCGTTGAAGGTCCTGCTAGAGGGGCCCTTCGCCGGCGAAACCGCTCGCCGGCGGTTCGAGCGCGAGATCGAGCTGGCCGCGTCACTCCGGCACCTCAACATCGTCACGATTCTCGATTCCGGGCTCAGCCAGGGCCGCTACTACTTCGCCATGGACTACATCGAGGGCGTCCGCCTGGACCGCTACCTGGCGCGACAGCGGGTCGTACTCGAGCAAACGCTCGTCCTCTTCGAGAAAATCTGCCAGACGGTGAACTTCGCGCACCAGCGCGGCGTGATTCACCGTGACCTGAAACCCGCCAACATCCTCGTCGACAAGGATGGCGAGCCGCACATTCTCGATTTCGGGCTGGCCAAGCCGGTCCACCGTATGGCGTCCAGCGATTCCACGTTGCAGGTTCTGTCGACGAGCGGGCAATTGCTGGGGACCGTGGCGTACATGTCGCCGGAACAGGCTGCCGGTTCACACGACGTCGATGTCCGCAGCGATGTGTACTCGCTGGGGGTCATTTTCTACGAGGCCCTCACAGGGCACCCCCCCTACCCCGTGGACGGACCGCTGGGCGAGGTGTTGCAGCGAATCGCGCACGACGATCCGATCAACCCGCGAACGCTCTCCGGCCCTTCCCCGCCACGTCACCGGCTCGACGACGAGTTGGCCACGATCCTGCTGAAATGTCTGGAGAAGGACCCGCAACGCCGGTACCAGACCGCGGGTGACCTGGCGCGTGATATCTATCACCGCCTGACGGGTGAGCCGATCGAGGCGAAACGCTCCAGCGGCCTGTACATGTTCAAGAAGATGATGCGGCGGTACAGGCTGCAGACGACGACGGCGGGTCTGATCCTGCTCATGCTGATCGGGTTCGTGGTGACGTTGAGCTTCCTGCTGGCAAGCGAGCGCGATGCGCGTGAGCGGGCCGCGCAGCGTGAGCAGGAGGCCCGGGATGCGTTTGTCGAGAAGCAGGAGGCGCTTCAGCGTGCACATCGCCGGTCGATCGAGGCGGAACGTGCGCAGGCGCGGCTGCGCCGGGCGCTGGGGCGCGAGCACATTCAGCGTGGCGATCTCGCGCTGGAGCGGTACGACCTGATCGAGGCGCGCGAGAGCTACTGGAAGGCGTTCGAGGTCTCTCCCGGTCCGGCAACGCTGTGGGCTCTCCGCCGCTACTACCTTGGAACGCCGGATCAGCATGCCGAGCTGCTCGCGTTCGAAACTCACGGCCCGTCAGAGCTTTCGCCGGATGGACATTACGGCGCCGCCTGTACGGGGACCCGCTGTATCACGGTGAGCGACTTGCCTGCCGGGCGTCCGATTGGCTGTGCCTACACGCCCGGTGAAACGAGACTCCTCGCCGTCGGGGATGACGGGTCGGTCGCCGCGATCGGGGAAGGCTGGGCGCGGAGTTGGGCTCCGGGGGCGCTGCGGCCGAGCGTCGCTGTGGCGTTGCCCGAAGACTCGCGGCCCGAGGTCGTTTATCCCGTCGCCGGTGGCACATCGATCCTGATGATCGAGCAGCGGCGTGTGCGGCTGTTCCGTGATTCCGGGGGGACGAATGGGCGGTCGGTGGCGCTGCACGGGACCCCCATCGGTCGATCGGATTACTCGCCCGCGTCCGGTCGCCTGGCGATTCCGACGTCGGCCGGCGTGGAGCTTGTGACGATTCTCCCGTCGAATCGACTCTACGGCGAGCTCGTGTGGAGCGGTTCACCTCACCAGCCCCGGGCTGTCCGGTTTGACGGCACGGATCGGCTGACGGTGCACGCCGACGGCGTGTATGTGGTCGATCTGGCGGATCCCATCCAGCGGCGTATGACGCGGCTGATCGATATCGCGCCGGACTGGGCGTTGTTCGACGTGGGGCGGGGCGCGGGCACGATCGGTTACTATCGCTCGGGCCGCCGAGAAGGCCTGCATTATGGGGAGCTGGGCGTCTTCCGCGGCGACAAGATCGACACCACGTGGCGCGTGGACGTGCATGAGATCGAGCGGCTTTGCCTGCTCGAGGAGGATGCGTCGATCTTGACCCTCGATGATCGCGGATCAATCACCACGTGGATTCCGCCCGATCAGCGTGAGCAGCAGCGGCTGATTCTCCCTATGCGGCCGACCGTGTGGGCCACGTCGGCCGACGGCTCAACGATCCTGATGGCGGGCGCCCGCGGGCGTATCGTCGCGTTCCAATCGGGGCAGACCTCGCCCCCGCAGACGGTTCTGAGCCCGCGTCTGATCGGCGGGCTGCCGGGGTTCGCCGAAGAAGCGCTAATGCTTTCGCTCAGTGAGAACGGTCAGCGGGCCTTTGTGCGCGACCGCGCGACACTGCGATTCTTGAGCTTCGCGGATGGCCGGTGGGAGGGCCACAAACGACTGTGGAACGACTCGGTTTTCGGCGTGGCGGGCCAGGTCGCGCTCAGCGGTGACGGCCGGTGGGCAGCCTTGTTGTCGCGTACGCGAACCGGCGACCGGCAGATGATCGGCGTCATGTCGTGGGGTCCGGCGGACTCCGAGACCGAACGAGTCCCGGAGACCGTGGCGTCCTTCGAGCTTGTCGGTGCCATCACCCGCGATCTGCTGTTCGTTCCGCGGCGCGCGTGGCTGCTCGTGGTCCGATCGAATGGACAACTGCTTGTCGTCGATCCGCACGAATCGCCGGCGGCGTCAACCGAGCCATGGATGGAGTTGGATGCGTCCCCGACGGCGGCCGCCTTCAGCCGTACGGGGGAGTATCTCGCCGTCGCGTGCGAGGATGGCACGGTGCGACTGATCGCGGCGCGGCAACGCCAGGAACGGCAGCGCATCCACACCGGGCAGCCGGTCAGCGCCCTGGCCTTCAACCCGCGCGACGACATTCTGCTGATTCGAACGACGGACGGGGTCGTTCGGCTTGTTGATCCGGCGGCGCGCGAAGTCATCACCGAATGGCCGGTGCCGGCCCGGGCCCGCCGGCCACTCGCCGCCTGGATTGGCGGGAATGCGGACACGCTGCTGCTGGGGCGTGGCGGTGGCGTGTACGAGTATCGCTACGCCGAGGCGGACCAGGTGATCGATCAAAACCGGATCTACGCGTTGCAGAGCGAGGTTCGCCGGCATCTGGCCGACAACGATATCGTGCTGGCTTGGGGAAGCGCTCTGACGCTCGGGGAGCACAGCCCCATTCGTGGGCGCTGCGCGCAAGTGGCCGTTCTGGAAGCGGCCTTGCGCCAGCCGCACGCAGAGATCCCGCCATCGTGGATCGACGCCGTCGACGCCGATGCGATCGTTGCCATTCGTCTCGGGCACGCGGCGTATGATGGCGAGCGTTTCGATGTGGCCCGCACCCACTTGCGACAGGGCTGCGAGTCACTGCAGGACGAGGTCGACGCTTTCACGCTGTGGCGGCTGGCACAATGCGATTACCTGGCGGACGCCTACGATGAGGCGGCGGTCGGAATGGCCCGTGCGCTGGCCCTGGTGGACTTCGATCCGGGGCAAGCGGCCACCGCAAATCTGCAACGCGTGGCGGCTCTGATCCTGGCCGATCGGCTGGCCGATGCGCGGCGAGCGACGGCGAACATCGACTCGGTCGGCGCCACGCGGGGACGATTCAGCGATGTCGTGGCGAGAACCTATGCCAGGGTCATTGCACAGCAGATGACAGGCATCGAACGTGAAAGCCCCGCAGCGGCGATCGTTGACAGCGTTTTTGGCCACGTGGGCGACCTGCCCTTGCTGTTCCACGACGACGAGCATTTTTTCGCCGGCGAGTTGGCCCGCCGTCGCGGGGATTGGAACGAAGCGGCCATGTCGTACCAGCGCTGTATCGACCTGTCGCGCGACACGTGGCCGGCAAACTGGTCCCGCCAGCGACTCGCGCAGTTGAACGGCGAGACCGATGAACAACCCCAGTAACTCGTAGCGAGGTCGTGTATGAACGTCTTGGTGTTAGGTTCCGGTGGTCGCGAACACGCGTTGTGCCAGCGTCTGGCTCGCTCGCCCGCGTGTGACAAGCTGTTCATCCTGCCCGGGAATGCCGGGACCGCGCGGCTCGGCACCAACGTACCCGGAAAGGCCGGGGATATCGCGCTGGCACTCGAAGTTGCGCGGCGTGAGGCGATTGATCTGACCATTGTCGGTCCTGAAGACCCTCTGGCCGCGGGCATCGTTGATGCTTTTGAGCAGGCAGGCCTGCGGGTCTTCGGACCGTGCGCCGCGGCGGCCCGAATCGAAGCGGACAAAGCGTTTGCCAAGCAGCTTATGCGGCAATACGCGGTGCCCACGGCTGAGGCGCGGGTTTTCAGCGATTTTGAGCTGGCCCGGCAATACATCGCGACGCGCGACGAAGCGGTCGTTGTGAAAGCCGCCGGCCTGGCCAAGGGTAAGGGTGTAATCGTATGCAACGATCCTTCCGACGGGATTCTGGCGGCGGAGCGGATGCTCCTGGACAGAGCGTTCGGCGACGCGGGTGCGCAGATCGTGGTCGAGGAACGGCTGCTGGGTCGTGAGGCATCGCTGCTCGCGATCGTCGACGGGCATACGTCCTTCATTCTCGAGCCCGCGCAGGATCACAAGCGTCTGCGGGACAATGACGAAGGTCCCAACACCGGCGGCATGGGGGCCTACAGCCCGACACCGATCCTAGACGACCGGATCATCACCCAGGTGCAAGCGCAGATCCTGGTTCCGATGCTCGATGGCATGGTACGGCAGGGCATTCACTATCGCGGCGTGCTCTACATCGGCCTGATGATGACGGCGGCCGGGCCGAAAGTCCTGGAGTTCAACTGCCGGTTCGGCGACCCGGAGACCCAGGCGATTCTGCTGCGGATGCAGTCCGACTTGCTCGAGCTGCTCGACGCCGCGGTCAGCGGGCAACTGGAGCATGCTGAAGTCCGCTGGGACCCGCGGCACGCGTTGTGCGTCGTGCTGGCTTCGGGCGGGTACCCGGAGCAGTACGCGACGGGCGTGCCGATTCACGGTCTGCCGGCGGACGCGGACGATCTGGCCGTTTTTCACGCGGGCACGAAGCTCGACGGCGACCAGGTCGTAACAGCCGGTGGCCGTGTTCTCGGCGTCACATCGCTGGGCGATACGCTTGCCGATGCCCACCAACGCGCGTACGGTGCAGTTGATCAGATCCAGTTCGAGGGCATGCACTACCGCACGGACCTCGGATGCGAGTGATGCCCGCTGTGGCCCCATTGTCAGGCGGATGCAACCATGTTTTTCATCGGCGATATCCACATCTATGTCAGCGATTTTCCTCTGGCCCTCCGGTTCTGGGCTGACGGGCTGGAGCTTGAGTTGGCCGAGAAGGAGATTAGTGAGCACAGTGCGTATGCCCGGCTGAACTTCCCGGACGGCGGGTCGTCGATCCGCCTGCTCGGGCCCGTCGAACCATGGCCGCCGGAAGGGCAGCCGCCGGCTGGCGTACATCCCGCGATTCGCTTCGACATCACGACGACCGATTTCGATGCCACACTTGTGCGCCTGATCGAAAACGGCGGCCGGCAGGTGGATGAAATCGAGAGCTACAACGACCTGCGCATCGTTACGATCGCGGACCCCGACGGCAATCTGTTCGAGCTGCTCGAAATACGCGAGGAAGACGAGGAGGAAGAGGAATAGGCCTGCGCGGTGCGGAGGACCTGCCGCTTATCCCCCACGAACCTGATGACACTACGCCCGATTGATGACGAACACGTCGCGGAAGTTCTTTCGCAAGCACTCCCGCAAGGTGCCCTGCGCCGGCGTGAGGATACTGCCGCGATCTTCTACTGTTTCGATGTGCTCGATAGCCGACTTGATGAGCTGCGAGCGGCGTTTCCGCCCTCAGCCCTCCATGCTGTGGCTGTCAAAGCCAACCCCGCCCTGGGGGTCCTGCGGCATGTTGTGCAACAAGGGTTTGGTCTCGAAGCGGCTTCGCTCGCCGAGTTGGAGCTCGCCGTCCGAAGCGGTGCACCACCGCAGGACATCGTGTTCGACTCGCCGGCGAAGACGGAGGAGGAGTTGCGGCGGGCCCTCGAACTCGGCGTGCGGATCAACACCGACAACCTGCAAGAGATCGAGCAGCTGGCGCGGCTGCGAGAGGACGAGGTGACTCGAAGCGCGTCCGCATCCGTCGGTTTGCGCGTGAACCCGCAGGTTGGCGTGGGGCCGATCAGCTACACGAGCGTCGCCGGCCAACGCTCGAAATTCGGCGTGCCACTCGATCAGGCTGATGCGATCGCCGACGCACTCGTGCGATACCCGTGGATTTCCGGCTTGCACGTGCATGTCGGGTCGCAGCTTGGCGGTGTCGAGCTGCTCGTCGAGGGCATCGCGCGCGTGTCACAATTCATGAACGAAGTGAACCGGCGACGGCCCGCTGTTCCCATCGCCGTGCTGGACATCGGCGGTGGTCTGACGGCGCCGTACAGTGCGCGCGACGAGGTCGCCGACCTGCAAACCTACGCGGATGCGCTGCGCCGCCGCTGTCCGGAACTGTTCGGGGCGGACCTGCGACTCGTGACGGAGTTCGGCCGACACGTGCACACCAACGCCGGCTGGATCGCAACGCGCGTCGAGTACGTCAAGCCGGCAGGCGATGTCATCACGGCTGTGGTGCACGTTGGGGCTGATCTCCTGATGCGGGCGTGCTATCTCCCGGAAGACTGGACGCACGAAATCCTGGTCCTGAGCGCGGCCGGAGAGCTCAAACGCGGCCCGCGGCACATCTACGACATTGCCGGGCCGCTGTGCTTTGCCGGTGACTTCGTCGGACGTGGCCGCGAATTGCCGGAGATCGAGCCGGGCGACTACATCGTGCTGCTCGATGCGGGCAGTTACACACACAGCATGTGGTCGCGCTACAACAGCCGCCAAGCCCCGCGCGTGATCGGGTACCGGCGTGACAACACGGGCAAGCTCGTGTTCGAGGTGCTGATCGAACGAGAGACGACCGACGACGTGCTTCGCTTCTGGTCCTGAGCGCGTCGCTGACAGCCATCGAGGTGAAACAACGGCTTGCGAGCTGTGGCCTCGCGGTGAGAAGCCCGTTCCCGTAGACTCTCGCTACGTGTAGACCCGTGAACATGTCGCGCGAGGGGCGATATGAGATTGAAGCTGCACCACCTCATCTTTCTCGGCATGGCCGTCGGCGTCTGTCTCGGCCTCGCTCTTTGGTACGTCGGAGAGGCGGCCAACGGGGCCCAGGACGCCGCGAAGGCTGCCCGGCTGCACGCAGTGCATGATCAGGCGCTGTGGTGGTTGAACCTGTTCGGGCCGACCATTTTCATCAGTGCCCTGAAGATGATCATTGCGCCGCTGATCTTCGCCAGCATAGTGGCCGGCATCACCAGCCTGCCGGGAATGCGTGAGCTGGGTGCCATCGGGTGGAAAACGCTCGTGTACTACGTGGTGACGACCACAGTCGCCGTCACCATCGGGCTGGTCTGCGTGCTGATGATCCAGCCGGGGCACAAGCCGGCCGCGCAGGCGGTGCGTCACGAGCGAGAAGCCGAGTTGGTGGCGCAGCGGGCCACGTTCGAAGAAACCAAGGGCCTTGCGGCGCTACACAAGGATGGCGAGCCCACGGAGGCGTACCTGCAGTGGTTAGGCGAGCAACAGGGCAAGCACTTCGCCACCGGCACCGACGCCCAGCGGTTCAGGAAGCTCGTCGCCGCCCGTGGCCGCCCGCCGGGCGAGATGTTCAAGCAGGACATCCTGCTGCCGTTGTTGACGAACCCGTTTTCCTCGTTGGCCGCGAACCCGCCCAATGCGCTCGGACTGATTTTCTTCGCCCTGCTGCTCGGGGTCGCCTGTACCGTGGTGGGTCCCGCGGCCCGGCCGGTGGTCGTCTTCTTTCACGCGTTGAATCAGGTGATTCTGCGCGTGACGCACTGGCTGATGTGCATGGCGCCGTTCGCGATCGCCTGCATCGTCGCCTGGTTGGTCGGCGACAAGGGCCCCGTCGTGTTCGTCAATCTGGGCTGGTATTGCGGCACGGTTATCGGCGGCCTTTTCATTCACGTGTGTTTCTTGCTCCTCGTGGCGCGCATCGTCGGAGGCATCGGTCCACTGCGGCTCTGGCGTGGCATCCGCGAGGCGTGGATGATCGCTTTCTCGACGCGCTCCAGTGCCGCGACGCTGCCTGTGACGATCGCGTGCACAACGGAGAAGCTGAAAGTATCACCGAAGGTTGCCAACTTCTCGCTGCCGGTCGGTGCGACCATCAACATGGACGGAACCGCCCTGTACGAAGGGGTCGCGGTCATCTTCCTGATCCAGATTTACGGTGGTCTGGACGATGTGGGCATCACGATGACGGCGATGACGACCTTCCTGATCTTCATCACGGCGGTGCTTGCGTCGGTCGGGGCGGCGGCGGTACCCGATGCGGGGTTGGTGACGATGGTGCTCGTGGCGTCTGCGGTGCACCTGCCGGTCTACTACATCCCGCTGATCTTCGCCGTCGACGCGTTCCTGGACATGTTCCGGACGTCGACGAACGTGCTCGGCGACACGGTTGGAGCCGTGGTGGTGAACAGGCTGGAACGCCACCGTCTGGCCGAACCGGCGGTTGCAGAAGGCGCTTCCTGAGCCGCCCGCGGCTTGGGTGCATCAGACACGCGACCAGGAAGCCGCGCTGCGGCACGCTTGCAGACGGCGTGATGGGGGTATACAAATACCTGAACGATCAACAGAAACCGGGAGACCTATCTATGAAGTACGCCATTGTAGCCCTCACCTTGCTGACATTCGTGGCTGGTGCCGGAGCCCAGCACTCAGACGCCGAACTGCAATTCATCGCCCTGCGCGACGCCTACCTGGCCAAGCACAAGCCGCTGTTCCTGAAGGCGACGGCGGCGAAGTGGGAAACGCTGCGATACAGCAACGATGAAGCCACAGCGCGGCAGCAGGAAGCCGAGAAAACGCTGCTCCAACTTGTGCAGGATCGGCGGCAGTTTGCCCGACTGAAGGCGCTCAAGGAAGGTGGCGAGGTCCGTGACCCGGTCCTGCGGCGCGAGATGGACGTTCTCTACGGGCGGTTCCTGCCGGCGCAGGTCGATCCGAAACTCAACGCACGCATCATCGATCTCGAAACGGAGATGTCGCAGTTGGTGAACACCCACATGAGCCGTGTGGGCAATCGCGAGTTGACGACGACCAAGTTGCGCGAGTTGCTCGCCGAGACGAAGGACCCGGCCGAGGCGGAGGCTGCCTGGAGAGGGTACATGGCGTTGGGGAAGAAGACCGCCCCGCGGCTTCGCGAACTCGTCAGCCTCCGGAACAAGATCGCGCGCGAACTCGGCTATGCTGATTTCTACCACATGAAGATGGCCCTCGAGGAGACCGACGTCGACGAATTGTTGAAGGTCTTTGACGAACTCGATGATCTCACGCGCGAGCCGTACGCCCAGGTCAAGGCGGAGATTGATGCGCAGCGGGCGGCGCATTTCGGAATTGAAGTCAGTGAGCTTCGGCCGTGGCACTACGCGGACGTGTTCTTTCAGAAGACACCGCCGGAGCAGGAGATCGACTTCGACGCGCTCTATGCTGGTGCGGATCTGGAAGCCATCGTGCGCAAGTACTATGCGAATCTTGGTCTTTCGGTCGACGACGTTCTAGCGAAGAGCGACCTGTACGACCGCCCGGGCAAGAACCCGCACGGCTACTGCATGAACATGAACCGCGAAGGCGACATGCGCGTCATCCTGAACCTGAAGCCGACGGTGCACTGGGCAAACACGGCTCTGCACGAGCTTGGGCACTGCGTGAACGACATTTACATTCGCAAGGACGTGCCATGGGTACTGAAGGGGCCGCCGCACGCCCTGACGACCGAGGGCGTGGCGATGATGTTCGGCGCGATGTCCAAGCACGAGGAGTTTCTAACGAAGCTCGTCGGCGTGGATCCGGCCGAGGCCAAGCGCGTCAGCGCCGCCGCCCGCGAGTCATTGCGGCGTGAGCGACTGATCTTCGCCCGCTGGACGCAAGTCATGGTCCGCTTTGAGCACGCGATGTATGGAAACCCGGATCAGGATCTGGGCAAACTGTGGTGGGAGTTGACCCAGCGATACCAGATGATCGACCCGCCGGGAACCACCGATCGTCCGGATCACGCGGTGAAGTTCCACATTCTGACGGCGCCGGCGTATTACCACAGCTACATGCTGGGCGAGATGTTCGCCTCTCAGGTTCGGCACGCGGTGGCGCAGAATGTGCTCGGCCTTTCAGACCCGAACACAACCTGCTTCTACGATCATCCCGAGATTGGCGCGTATCTGCGGGAGAAGGTCTTCGGCCCCGGCGACCTGTACACGTGGAGCGAATACGTCCGCCGAGCTACCGGTGAACCGCTGACCGCGAAGTACCTGGCCGCCGATCTGAAGAAGTAGTCCGCTGGGCGCCTCAGCGGCGAGGCGTGAGCAGCACACCAAGAATCAGGAGGCAAAGGGTCGCGGGCTCGGGCACCGGGATCCACGCTACGGTGTGCGCATACCCATCATCGGCCCCCAGAGCTTCACCGACGATCCAGCCGGCATCATTGATGCCGCGAGCTATCGTCGTGCCACCGAACCCCTCCAGGACCGTGACGCCATCGGCGTCGTTCCAGGCGAAAGCTCGGATTGTGTCGCCTGACACGTAGCCGGTGACTGTACCCGCGTTGTTGACGGCGTAACCGTAAACAGGCCCGGTAGCCGGGATTTCGATTTCCGTCATGCCCTCTGACGGTTTCCAGATGAATGCTTCGTAGCCAGTGCTGGCCGAGTTGGAATACCCCACGACCCATCCCAAGTCGTTCATCCCCAGGCCGAAGCTTTCGCGGCCGCCCAGGGTGCCCAGGTCTTGTATCTGGTGATTCTCGTTCCATATGACAGCGTGTATGTCTTCCCCGGCAGTGGAAGCTGTTCCCGCGACAGCCCCATTGTCGTTCACGGCATACGCGGTGCTGCTCCCGCCGTCCGGGAGCGTTCCGAGGTTGTGTATGGCTCCATCGGAATCCCACAGTGCTGCATAGCTCTCCCCGTTCGACAGCTTCGCGTCACCGACAACGATACCCGCGTTTGAAACGCTGAAGGCGGCCGAATGACCGCCGCCAAAGTCCGGAAGCTCCACGACGCCCTCGGTTTCCGTCCATGCATATGCTTGCAGGCTGCCGTTCTCCCGCTGGAAGTCTCCGGCGACCTCTCCGGCGTCATTCACGCCGTATGCCCACGCGGGCGTGGTACCCATCTCCAAGACCATCATGCCGTCTTGCGCGGTCCAACGGAACGCGTGCCCGATTCCGTTGGCGTCACGCGCGTGGCCGACGATCTGCCCGGTGTCGTTGATGGAAGTGGCGATCGCGCGGGCGCCACCGAGCGTGCCGAGGTCGATGAATGTGTACTCCATGGCGGTGGCTGCCGGAACGCACCAGATCACGATCATGGCGGTGGCTACACATGTGAAACGTTGCATGACATGGTCCCCTAAGTAACTGGCAAGTGCCGATTGGCTCGCTACGTCGAGCCCCCAAGGTGTACTTGCGTGTGGCGGCGTCACGCTCCGCAAGGAGCATCTAGCCGACCAGCGTCATTATACTCGAAGGAAGGCCCTCTGTTCGCGGGGGAATACGCGTGAAGCCAATGGCGGTGCCACATTGCAGAGCAGCGCGGACGACGGAGACGCCGCGCATGGGGCCGGCGGGCAACACCTGCGTCGCTTACAACCGCCCTTCGCGTTTGATTCGGCCGTGGAGGGCGAAGAGCTCTTTGAACGCGCGGAGGATCACCTTGATGCTGGCGCCGCTCTGC
>Ga0272441_10006045_pt1 | contig 20578 bp, 7 predicted proteins | sample SSMProp6N_FD_193582 | JGI IMG/M metagenome (GOLD analysis project Ga0272441, IMG submission 193582) | Marine sediment archaeal communities from Little Sippewissett salt marsh, Falmouth, MA, United States - SSM-Prop-6N | ecosystem: Environmental > Aquatic > Marine > Wetlands > Sediment ...
AGACAGGCAATTATAAATAAGCCAAGTGTTTTTACAAGATCAGATTGTCTGGGGTTTGGGGACATACGTTTGCCGAAATGGCATTTATCTTGTTTGTTTCTGGTAACTGGTTCCGGAAATATGTTATTTTTTAAAAACAGCTATTACCTTTTTAAAACTTGCTGGCAAATTACGCGGTTTTTCCTGAAGGTCTGCCTTTTCGGAAACGGAACCTTAAGATGCCGGAATAATCTGGATATTAAACCTTGTGATAACCCAACGAAATAAGGGAATTTCCAGCATCTGTAATTCACAAAGTCCATTTTCGAAATCTGAAGAATTCACCAAACTCCCTCACTACTAAACTTCGTAATGCCTGCTTTGTAATCAATCCTGTTATGAAAGATTTTGGGTGAAGTTAGCCTGGGCGGGTTGGCAGACGAGTTCCAAATTTTAAAGCCTAATTACCCATTTACCTCAGCACTAGATCGATTTCGGTTGGAATTACGTCAACAGAAATAAGAATATTCCTATTAAGGCGTAATAATTCCTGATTTCAGCCATGTATTTACACTCGTAATTTCACCAAATGCACGGTTTAATCTATCTTATGAGAGGTCATTGAATTTCAACTCTACAATACGTCCGCATGAAAAAATTTTTACCCAGGCTTATTTTGTTCATTTTTTGTGTTTCTTTCAATCCCTCTTTGGTTGCTCAGAATTCTGGTTCCATCGCTGGCTTCACGCTGATCGATGCCACTTCTAATAATGACCTGTTTGAATTAACCGACGGTTTGCAGATCGATCCTTCGGTGGTCCAGGGAATTGACCTGAGTATCCGCACCAACACCAACCCTCCGGTGATCGGAAGTGTTCGTATGGAACTCTCAGGGCCTGTCTCCCGTACCCAACTCGAGGGCGTAGCACCCTATGCCCTATTTGGGGATTCGGCTGGAGGCTCCAATTTTAATGGTGTGCCTTTTCCTGAAGGCAGCTATACGCTGACCGTTACGGCCTATGACGGCCGTTATGGGGCGGGGAATGTCATCGGAGTGACCAATGTACAGTTCTCTATTGCCCCGGGAGGCGGGGGGAACCTACCCCCTTCCGCTGTAGTCTCGGCCACACCGTTGAATGGGGATGTGCCCCTGGATGTGAGCTTTACCGGGAGTAATTCCATAGACGATTCTGAGGTTGTTGAATACAGCTGGGATTTCGGGGATGGCAACACCTCCACCACTGCCAATCCAAACCATACATATACCAATGCGGGATCTTATACCGCCACCCTAACGGTTACCGATGGGGATGGGCTGCAGGACCAGGAATCCGTACAGATTGCAGTCAATGATCCGGATGCCAGTGCTATCGTCAGCTTCACGCTGATCGATGCCACTTCGGATACGGACTTGTTTGAATTGAGTAATGGCTTGCAGATCGATCCTTCAATTGTTCAGGGAATTGACCTGAGTATACGCGCCAATACCAACCCGCCTGTAATCGGGAGCGTTCGCATGGTGCTTACAGGACCTGTATCCCGTACTCAACTGGAGGGTTTAGCAGCATATGCCCTATTCGGGAATTCGGCCAGTGGTGATTATGGAGGGGTGCCTTTTCCTGAAGGCAATTATACCATTACCGCGATGGGCTATGACGGCCGCTATGGGGCCGGGAATATCATTGGAGTCACTAGTGTGCAGTTCTCTATTGCCCCGGGAGGCGGGGGTAACCTACCCCCTTCCGCTGTAGTCTCGGCCACACCTTTAAATGGGGATGTGCCCCTGGATGTGAGCTTTACCGGAAGTAATTCCACCGATGATTCTGAGGTTACTGCGTACAGCTGGGATTTCGGGGATGGCAACACTTCCACCGCTGCAGACCCAAACCATACATACTCGACCTCGGGCACCTATACGGCCACCCTGACGGTTACCGATGGGGATGGGCTCCAGGACCAGGAATCCGTGCAAATTGTAGTCAATGATCCGGATGCCAGTGCTATCGCAGGGTTCACGCTAATCGATGCCACTTCGGATACAGACTTGTTTGAATTAACCAACGGCTTGCAGATCGATCCTTCGGTGGTGGAGGGAATCGACCTGAGCATCCGCGCCAATACCAACCCACCGGTCATCGGAAGTGTGCTTATGGAGCTCTCAGGGCCTGTCTCCCGCACTCAATTGGAGGGTGTAGCGGCATACGCCCTATTCGGGAACTCGGCCAGTGGAGATTATGGAGGGGTGCCTTTTCCTGAAGGCAGCTATACCATCACCGCGACGGGCTTTGACGGCCGCTACGGGGCGGGGAATGTCATCGGAGTAACCAGTGTTCAGTTCTCTATTGCCCCGGGAGAAGAAGAACTACCTGCACTTTTAAGACTCAATAGTGGTGGTGGAACCATTTCGTATGGCGATGTAATTTTTGAGAGTGACCGGTTTTTCGCCGGAAATGGCAAAGCCTATGCAAATAATAATGTCGAGGAAGTTTTTGAAACGGACAGAGACGCTATTTACAAAACTGAGCGAAGCACGAATGGCAATCTGGAGTCTTTCAGCTACAAAATCCCGGTAACCAACGGGCAGTATGAACTTGTGCTGCATTTTGCTGAAATTTTCTGGGGAGCGACAGGAGGCGGAGATGGTGGAGAAGGTAAGCGGGTTTTTAGTGTATTTATAGAAGGGGAAGAGGTGCTGACAGACTTTGATATGAATCAGGAGAAATCCCCAATGACTGCCTTTGTCAGGAGGTTTGATACCGAAGTGTCGGACAATGAAATCAATATCGAATTCTCAGCCACGGTAAATCAACCCAAAGTTTCTGCTGTTGAGGTATATGGTCTGGGCGAACTCCTGGACATTCCAGGTGAATGTGAATGGAATAATCTTGCCGATTCAGGTCTCAGCAGGGTAGAAGCCCAAAGCGTTAAATTGAATGGAAAACTATATGTCCTGGCGGGATTCCTATCGGGCCTTAAGGTTACTGCAGCCACTGAAATATACGACCCTATAACTAATTCCTGGTCCATCGGAGCCCCTATGCCTACACCGGTCACTCACATGGGCGCGGTTGGCGTGGGAGATGAGATTTGGATTGTTACCGGGTTTGTAGGAAACCATCCAGGGGTTGCCACCGATAAGGTTCAGATTTATAATACGCTCACGGATTCCTGGTCTGAAGGACCTCCTTTGCCAAATCCCAGAGGATCAGGGGCAGCTGTGTATAGCAATGGCAAGATACACTTCTTCGGAGGGCTGCTTCCGGATAGAGTTACAGATGTCGGCGAACATTATATTTTAGATGTAATCAACAGAGATGCTGGATGGCAACAGGCTGCTACCATGCCAAATCCGCGAAATCATTTGAGCGCAGCAGCAGTTGGGGGCAAAATATATGCAATCGGCGGACAATATGGTCACGACAATGGGGTTCAGGATCAGTCCTTTTTAGATGAATATGACCCCTCGACTGACAGCTGGACCCGAAAAGCCAACCTTCCCTCTGCGCGTTCTCATTTTGAACCTGGCACCATGGTCCACAATGATAAGATCATTATTGTTGGAGGAAGAAGGGGTGGGTTCTTCTTTGATGATGTTACTCAATACGATCCGCTTTCAAATACCTGGACAGAACTATGTGAACTACCTTCCAACTTACTGGCGCCTGCCGCTAAAGTATTTGGCGATCAGCTGATTGTCGCCAACGGAGGCGAAAACGGAACATGTTGTCCTAAAAGCAGTACTATTTCAATACAATTGGAGCCAGAAGTGAAGATCGATAATCCCATTGACGTACTCGTATATCACGAAACAAATGAATTCAGACATGGATCAATAGGGGCGGGCATTGAAATGATCAATGACCTGGGAAATATTCTTGGCTGGACAGTTATGGATTCTATGGAGAGTAATGTCTTCAATGATGTTGATCTATCCAACTACGAGGTTGTGATTTGGTTAAACACCTCTGGTAATGGGTTGCTAACGGCGGAAGAACAATCAGCTTTTGAAGCATATATTAGGAATGGGGGCGGTTTTGTAGGTATTCATGCTGCTACGGATACCTACAGGGACAGAAGTTGGTTGTGGTATAATGATCTGGTAGGGGGTGTTGTTCAGTCCATGCCAAACCACACGCCGAATAATACGAATGCGACCATGGACGTTGTCGGGACACATCCAGCAGTTTCACATCTTGGAACAGAGTGGAATAAAGACGAAGAGTACTACTATTGGGATATCAATGGAGGGTATCTCTACAGTGGGAACATCAACCTGCTGAATGTCCGAGAGACGGGTTCGGAGAGTTATGATGCCAACCGTCCGGTAACCTGGTATAAAAATTACGATGGCGGACGTTCATTTTATACGGCACTCGGTCATAACGATTCCGATTATTCCTCTAATGCCAAATTCCGAAAAATGATTGCTGAGGCCATTCTATGGGCAGCTGATTCAGAAGCAACCGCTCCCGCCTTAATGAGCAGGTTGCCGAATATTCCGGATAACACCACAGAACAGCCCCTTATCTATCCAAACCCCGTAGGCAGTTCCCTATTTGTTCAAACTTCAAATTTTTCCGGAACAGGACCTATTTCTATATCCCTATATGGGCTAGACGGTAAATTGATAACACAAAAGTCAGTTAACAGCTCTAACAATCAAATTGCAATGGAGGGAGTTCGATCCGGTTATTATGTGGCCACTTTGAACCAGGGAAATATAACCAGGAGGCAGCTTATTTATGTAAAATAACAACCGATTGAAATCGAGTAAATTCCTCGTTTCAATTTTTTTGTCTGAGGCATTGGATTTAACCAAATAGCGTAAAATTAAATATCTTTATACAGGCGTTAATTGCCTACCCGGAGTATGAATAATTCTATTATCGGATACGGTTCATTTTTTCACGAGATTCCTTTTTCTCAAATCGAGTCATTACCAGGAATTGAATTTGAAGTCGATTACGAATTTTTTTACACAGGACGCAAAGCCATAAAGTCTGTCTTGCAGAAAATCGAATCTTACAGAACTATTGAAACCCTATGGGTGCCCTATTACTATTGTCCATTTGTCAAGGCATGGCTTGAGCAAAACTTCCAGAATATTAAATACTACCTCATTGATCCTTTTGATCCCGGGGCGGAAATTGAATGGTCCGGATTCAGGAATGCCAGGGATGTTTTGATTGTTAATAATTACTGGGGGATCAAATCCAATCGTTTTCCCAAAGGGGAAAGGCCTGTCGTTATTGAGGATCATTCTCACGGTTGGCTGAGCAAAGGATGCTTGAACAGCTCCGCAGATTTTTGTATTGCATCCTTACGCAAGACCGTGCCATTGGCCTTAGGTGGGATTGCATGGAAACCCAAATTGAGTACTTCAGATATTCCTTTCAACGGGAAGCCACAAAAATCAGGCGTAGACGATGACGAAATGGAGCTTTGTTGGAAAACACTTGCAGATGCCATGCGCGCCAAGTCTCAATGCCGAAGAATATCGGAAAAAAGTACGTACCTCAACCTACATTCTCGAGGAGAGGCAATGCTACAGAGTCATTTCAATGTTTTAAAGGTAGCTCCGGACAAAGTTGAAATACTTGAAAAGTATGTATTCAGAGATTACAATTCTGTTAAAGCGGGGAATTTCAGACACATGGCTCCGACCCTGGAAAAAAACCCTTTCTTTAGAATACTGCGCAATGATGGATACACGCCTTTTGGCTTATTGCTGACATTTAAAGAGCGGGAAGACTTTCAGAGTCTGAAACAACATCTCATTTCCAAGTCTATCTATCCCGCAGAACTCTGGCCGGATACTGTGAATTCAGGGGACTATAAATACCTGATGAACATTCACATCGATTTGAGATATTCAAAAAATGATATGGACTATATCGGGGGTTGTATTAATTCATGGATACAACAATATTCCCCCGTACTTAAGTGATTGGTGGGCATAGCTCCATACTCCACCTCGGTCCCTTTTTATGGACAGACCCCCCTGCCGTTCTCTGGAAAATACCTCACCCCCTAAAATACGGGAAGGGGCGTAAAAAATGGATTCGGATGGTATTCGTCCTTTTGCCCCTTAAAAGCCAGGGCCCCCATGTGATGCGCGTCTACATCAAAACTCAGGACGACCCAATCTGAAAAATCCCCCAGAATCCCGGATTCCAGGGAATGAAAACCATCTGTAACTGGAATATTTACCAAATCATCATCGATTCCTTTCCCAGTGGCTTTTAATATTGCCTCCTTCCTTGTCCAGAATTTGAAGAATTGTTTTTTCGTATCCGAGTCGTAGTCCAGCTTCTCTAACTCTGCGGAATTAAATATCCGGGGTGAGATTTCGGAAAAATCAAACGCCCTGTCGACCTTTTCCACGTCAACCCCTACGTGTTTGCCACCAATGGCAATCAGAGCATACTCCCCCGAATGGGAGACATTAAAAAAGATCGAAGGATGGGAAGGAAGAAAAGGTTTTTTATTGGGGCCAACGCCTATTCGAATATCCTTTGGATTAAAATCCGTACTCTCGGCCAACAGGATTTTGAGGAATCCCCTGCAAATGATAAACCGATTTTTGTCTTTTAAAAAGCGGTATTTATTTGCCCTGAGCATTTCGTCTGCGTCCAGATAATTCGAAATTACAGGGATGGAATCGCAGTACTTGCCCAACTCAATTTTGAACAATCTGGGGCCTGTCCCGGCGTTTGACTCCTGGTCTAAACTCCCGTTGTCGTTTATTTGAACTGATCCGCAAAAGAGATTACTCAATTTGATCCGAATTATAGTGATCAAGGGCGAACTGAAGGCTTTTGGCAAAAGCATCGACATTGGGCGGAGTAAACATATCGATGTGATTTCCAGGAACCATGTGTTTGCGAACACCTTTTTGGGCCATTTTTCCCCACCCCAGTACATTGGGATCATGCACAAAATTAATTTCCTCAGTGGACCTGAATACATCTACAACAATGTCCTGGGGTTTAATCGTATAGCGATGCGTGGCCAGATTGTGCATAGAATCCATTTTATAAGACCTGTTGTGCTGCATTTCATGTTGCTTTTCCCTACCTACCTTCATCCGCAAAAATACACCCGATATAGAGAGGTAGCTCAACTGAATCCTGCGTTTAAAATTCTTTGTACTGCTAAACATATTTATTAGCATAAAGAATGCTTTGCCTATGAGATAAAGCAGGGATACAAGTTTTTTTACCAATGGATTCTTATAATAATACATGGGAAAAACATAAGCATCAAACATTGCCAGTATTTTGACATCCATACCTTGTTTCCTCAATTGCCGCGCCATTTCAAAGGCGACAATTCCTCCCATTGAAAAACCAGCCAGGGCATAGGGTCCTTCCGGATGAGTAGTGCGAATTTCAGAGATATAGTGTGCGGCCATTTCTTCAATGGAATCATAGGGTTCAGAAACCCCGTCAAGCCCTTTCGGCTGAAGGGCGTAGACCGGTTGATCATCATCTAATTGCTTCGCCAGGTCATTGAATATAAAGACATTATGATGAGCGCCATGCACAATAAATAAGGGTGCCCTGGTACCTGTCGGTTTTAACGGCACCAAGGAGTCCCAGGAAATAAACTCACTATCCATATAGGCAGCCAGCTTTTTAACTGTAGGATTTTTAAGCAGAGCGACTAATGGCAATCTATTCCCCGTCTCATTCTCAAGCCGGGTCATTACTCTCACCGCTGTCATTGAATGTCCGCCAAGCTCAAAAAAGTCGGCATTTACATCAATAGGATCAATTTCCAGATATTCCTGCCATATGGCAGCAATGATTTTTTCAGATTTCGTCTGAGGGTTTTCGAATACCACTTCCTCAGATTTCTTCTCATTAACACTTTGTATCGCCTTACGGTCTATTTTGCCGTTTAGGGTTGTGGGAAATTCCTCTACGAAAATGAATTGCTGGGGCACCATATGGGTAGGCAATTGTTGCCTAAGGGTCTCCTTCCATCCCGTGATTTTATCAGAACTGGGATCCCCCGTACCTGATGGGATCAGGTTGGCGACTAATCGGTCCGAATTAAAAACCACAACAGATGACTGTACACCTTCAAGAGCATCCAGGGATTCTTCTATTTCCCCAAGCTCTATACGGTGCCCTCTAATCTTTATTTGTTGGTCCATACGCCCCAGGCACTGAACTTCCCCGGAAGGAAGTAATTTCGCTAAATCGCCAGTTCGATAGAGAACTTTTCCCGAGGACGAATCGAACGGATTTGAGATAAATTTTTCTGAGGTGAGCAATGGCCTTTTCCAATATCCCCGTGCGACTCCATCCCCGGCAATACAGAGCTCTCCTATTTTACCAGGCTCTACCAATTGGTTTTGTTCATCGACGATATAAATCTGAGTATTGGCAATCGGGCGTCCCACGGTAATTAAATCGTCTGATAACGAAATTTGCTTTATCGCAGACCATATAGTGGTCTCGGTAGGACCATACATATTCCAAAGTTCATCTACCCTTTCTAAAATATTCTTAGCCAGGACCACGGGTAGTGCCTCTCCCCCGCACAACGCTTTTAAAGGGGATCGATTTTGCCATCCCGCATCTAAAAGCATTTGCCATGTCGTGGGTGTGGCCTGCATCATTGTTATACCTTCCTCTTTCAGAACATCCAGCAATAGCCGACTGTCCCTGGCATTCTCCTCGCTTGTCAATACCAGTTTGGCTCCTTTTAAAAGGGGTAAGAATAACTCAAGGCCCGCGATATCAAAAGATATTGTTGTAATGGAAAGCAGTACGTCCTTTTCTGCAATGCCCGGTTCCCCCAACATGCTGTAAAGAAAATTAACCAAATTCTTATGTGTGACCGGAACGCCCTTTGGCTTACCCGTAGAGCCTGAAGTGTATAGTATATATGCCACTTCATTATTGTCCACTTTTTTAAGGGGTGGGGTATTGGGATACTTCGATAGGTCCGACAAAACATCCTCTATATGTAGCACTTTGATACCGGAATTCAAGGAAGAGGAAATGTTTTTGGAGGTAATTAAACTTTTGGCCTCAGAATCCTCTAACATAAATTCCAACCGCCTGACCGGATATTCAGGGTCCAATGGGAGATAGGCAGCACCACATTTCATTATGGCGATTAGCGTTTGTACCAGTTCAATTGACCGGGGTAAGGAAACTGCCACATAATCTCCGGCAACAATTCCCTCCGAAGACAGATAATTCGCCAATTGGTTTGCTCCTTTTTCCAGATTAGCATAGGAAACCTCTTTATTTCCAAACTTCACAGCCTGGTTTTGTGGTGTCCGAATGACCTGCTCAGTCAGGAGTTCATGTAAGGAAAGTTGAGGATAATCGGCCCGGGTATTATTTAATGAGGCATAGGCTGTAGTATCTATTTGAATGAGATCCCCTATGGCCGTATCCGGACCGTCAACTATACTTCGAAGCACTTCTTTAAATGAAGCCATCATCTGCTCTATCGTAGCAGGTTTGAATAGGGAGCTATTGTAGGACCATTCGAGAATAAATTCATCTTCCCGCCCCGTTGCATTTAAAAAAAGTTCAAAAGTCTCAAAAGCCCTGGGATTACTCTTTAGTTTAAAATCCAGACCTTTAAAAGCGACCGCGCTGTCCATTCCCATATCGATGTTGAAGGTCACAGGAACCAGGGGAACTCTGGATGGATCGCGAGAAATCGGGAGCTTCTTTAGCAATTGCCCGAAACTAAACTGCTGATGTTCGTAGGCGTCAAAAATTGCGGACTTGCGAATTCTTAAATATTCAGTGAATGGAATATCGCGCCTTATCTGGGTACGTAAGGGAAGTAAATTCACACAATGCCCAATCAATTGAGTCATTCCACTCATTGACTGACCGGCTGCGGGCAACCCCAGTACTAAATCATCCTGACCCGTAATCCGATTTAGAAATACCTCAAAGGCTGCCATTAAGGTGACTACCAGACTCGCACCGGACTTTATGCCCACTTTCTTCAATTCCGCTATAAGTTCACTTTCAACTTCGAAATCTAAACGAGCGCTCTTAAAAGTCCTTATCTGTGGCCGGGGAAAATCTGTGGGTAAGGTGATTTCGGGGACGGACTCCGCATATTGGTCGAGCCAGTAGTTTTCAGTTTTTTCAAATTCCGAACTCCCAATAAAAACCTGTTCAACATCGGCATAGGAACTAAAGGAGTCGTTCTGTGGAAAATCTGGAGTTTCTCCTAAAAGATAGGAGGAATAAAATCTTCCCAATTCTTCCAGTACAATACCCATAGACCATCCGTCGCACACAATATGGTGCGCCGTGATTACCAGTTGGTGATCCTGCTCAGAAAGCTTTAAAACCCCAATTTTGAGTAATGGTCCTTTAACCAGGTCAAAAACATGATTAGCATCGTCGGCTAAATATTCCTTTACTGCACTTTCGCGATCCAAAATGCTGAGCGCAGTTAAATCCTTAAAAGTAAAGTCTGGGGATAGTTCCTCAAAAACGGTCATAAAACGTCCATCGACGCTAAAGGTGGAGCGCAGAGCTTCATGACGCCGCATCAATCTATCAATGGCGTGCTCAAGTGCTTCCCGGTCCAGGACTCCCTTTAAAATAAGGGAAACCGATTCATTATATGCCCTGTTGGCATCCTTTCCACCCAATTGGCAAGCAATCCAAATTTCAGCCTGTGCCTGTACTATGGGTATTACCTTTTCTAATACAGGCCCGGCAAACGGATCGTAAGCGATTGTCTCATGCATTTACTGAGTGGTTATTCTGTAAGGGAATGGAGGTCAAAATATTCGGATATCCATTCTTACCTTCCCTATAAATCGATTTTTATATAAGACCCATTTTTTTCTTTATCCGCTACAAACCAGGCGGGATTTCCCGACTTATCCATTCCCAAACGAGCCCCTGCCACCGGTGGTGTATTTAGTTCGCTTGTTAGAGATGCATTATTAACTGGGACAGGGCTGGTTATTCCAGAATTCAAAATATTTGAATCTATAAGCTCATCGACACTTTCTAAGAAAGCAGTTTTGAGTCTGCTGATATCCTCTTCATTAAACGCTGTGGTCATAAAGCATGGGAAACCATCCCAGATGTGAATACCCTTCTCCCTGAGCAACACAAAAAGCAATTCGGAATAAGGAATATCCTCAAGGAATTTTAGGCGCCACAAGGAGCCAAAATAGCAAATCTCAATGGGCAAAGCACGCTTTTGGAATTCGCGATTCAAATCCTTAACAAAATTCTCGGCAAGTGTATTTAGTTCGTTTTGAAGGGCAGCTCCCTTTTCCTTCATATGTAGCAGGGATGCCTTTGCAGCGGCCAGGGCGAGTGGATGCCGGACAAAAGTACCTGCAAAATAAGTTACCCCCTTCTCCGGATAGGACTGATCCCCAAACTGCCAGAAACCACCATCCAGCGCATCCATATAATGGCTGCTACCAGATATAGCCCCAATAGAAATTCCACCTCCAATGACTTTTCCATAAGTGCCCAAATCCGCTTTGATGTCAAACAAGGCCTGTGCTCCCCCCGGATGCATTCGGAAACCCGTAATTACTTCATCAAAAATAAGTACCGTTTCTGAGGCCTTTGTTATTTCTCTTACTTCTTTAAGGAATTCTACTGGTTGAAACTCGGGCCTTCGGCTTTGTACAGGTTCTACGACTACCGCGGCCAGTTCATGGGCCCTTTCCCTTATGATTTTCAGGCTTTCTTCTGTGCCGTACTCCAGGACCAAAACGTTTTGCACAGAGTCAGATAAAATACCTGCTGCTGCCGGAAATGTTCTTAATTTTTTAGAGCCCCTTACCAGGGCCTCATCATTTATACCGTGATACGCCCCTGTAAAAGAAACGATTAATGAGCGCCCGGTGACTGTTCTGGCTATCCTTATTGCTCCCAGTACGGCTTCTGATCCGGTATTGCACAGTGCTGCCCGATCATGCCCTGTAAACTCGCAAAGCAACGCGCATACTTCCCCGGCCAAAGGATGTTGGGGCCCTACCTCATACCCTTGATCCACCTGTTTGTGCAGAACCTCTTTTATGAAATCGGGCTGATGTCCAAACAAAGAAGATCCAAAGCCATTTAAAGCATCTATGTATTCATTCCCGTCCAAATCCCACAGACGATTGCCCGAGGATTTCTCTACAACAATAGGGTAAACCAATTCTTTAGTAGCCGGTTTAAAGCCGGTGACAACCCTGGGATCGGCCATATAGGCTCGATGTTTTTGTGCATACTCCTTACTCCGAGCGGTCTTTTTATTATAACGCTGAATTAATTTCTTCAGGAAAGCCTCGTGTTCGGGTTTTACCGTTTTGGATTGTTTTTCAATTCGGGGTGAAGCCCCAAACGGTTTCTTTAGTTCCTTCTTTTCTTCTTCGGTTAAAGAATCGTCATTGTGAATCACTGCTGAATGGTCCGCTGAAGTTGTCTTGGCAGGAGGGACATTGGCTGTAGCTTGAATGGATGTCGCATTTATATGGCTGGCATCTACCATTTGGGCAGACCCATTACCCTGCAAGAGGTTAATCTGCTGCCCTAGCAACTGAAGTTGTTGGGCAATGAGACTCAAGGCAGAGGCGTCATAATTCCCAATCCCCTGTTGCTGTGGAATCTGCGTGGAATTTACCTGCACTGGATTAATTGGAACATTTACGGTTGACGGACCACTTGCGGGCTTCGGGGCAAAACGATCTTTTGGGAGCGTCTTATCCAAATACTCGGCCAGGAGCTCAGGGCTATTCAAGTCATCGCTCAACTGCCGAAAAGTAATCGCCGTTTCAAATTCCTTTTTGCATGTCGTGGCCATCTGGGTGAGTACTAAAGAGTCTAGTCCGAGTTCCAGAAAACTATATTCAGTTTCCCCCGATTCTATCTCTATTCCTGAAATCTTTGAAATTATCTCTGAAATTTTATCTAGGATAATGTCTTTTCTCATAATTGAGTTCAATTGTTGGGGCTTCACTTTGTCCGACGGTTTATGGTCAGGGACAAGATTTGAAGCGGCATGAGGAATTGTTTCACTAATTCTCGAAGTTGTATCACCACCTGAGGGTTGATATTCTTTAGGATCTATCCAACAAGGCTTACGGTCGTAAACATAGGAAGGAAGTTCAATTTTTAACCTGGATTGACCTTTGTAAAATGAACTCCATTCCGGCTCTACTCCTTTTAACCATAAATCGCCAAGCGCCTTAAGTACGGTATGATACGCATTTTCACCATTTTTAGGAGCCGTCAAACTCGAAATTGGCGTCAGGGATTTCCCTCTCTTTTTCTGTCTGGCCAATGTAGATAGTGCTCTGCCCGGTCCAACCTCCAGTACATTCACCTGATCATCCAATTCAATGATGGTCTCCAGAGCATTTGAAAATCTGACGGGATCGCGTAAATGATCCGTCCAGTACCTGGGGTCAGTGGCTTCGGCCTCACTGAGAAACCTACCTGTCACTGTAGAAATAATAGGCAGCTCAGGTGGGCTTAACGCAATTTTTTTGACCTCATTTTCAAACACTTCCAATATGGGATCCATCATGGTGGAATGAAAGGCATGACTTGTGGCCAACAACATATTGGCAATACCCTTTTCTTTTAATTCCCGGGCAAATTTTTCAATTTCTTTATCAGGGCCTGATACCACACATAGGTTATCCGAATTAATGGCAGCCATCGAAACACCCTCGGGCAAAAGGTTGAATATCTCATCTGCAGCAGTCCGGACAGAGAGCATACTGCCCCCCGGAAGCTCACTAACCAGTTTACCCCTTAGTGTTATTAGTTTCAGTGCGTCAGGCAGGGTGAAAATTCCAGCAAGCTGTGCAGCGACAAACTCACCAATACTATGCCCGCACACAAAAGTTGGCTCGATGGACCAACTTAACCAAAGCTGAGCCAGGGCATACTCAACAACAAACAATGCAGGCTGAGTATACCGGGTGTCTTTTAATCGGTTTTGGGCTTCTGGTGAATTGACATCCGGATACATAACCTCTCGGATATCCATCTGCAAATCTTCCTTTATAATCTCCGCACAATGGTCCACGGCATTCCGGAATACCATCTCTTTTTCATAAAGCTCCCTGCCCATTTGAAGGAATTGGGAACCCTGACCAGGAAAAAGAAATCCCAGCTCATTGGAAATTTGCCTTAAGGAGTCCGAGTGGACTTCCTTACTTCCTTCTGACAGTAATTTTTCCCTGGCCTCGGAGAAACTACCGGCAAGGACGAAACTTCTCTGGTTAAAAACATCCCTTGTGGAAGTAAGAGTATAAGCGATGTCTGCCAAGGAAATACCATCCCCTTCAGACAGGGCAGCACCAAGGGCTGTTTGGTAACCTTCCACGCTTTTTTGAGATTTGGCAGACCAGGCAAGGAGTTGAACAGGCCTTCCTTCATCTGTTTCCTTAACCTTGTTCTCATATTCTTCGACAACCACGTGGACATTGGTCCCCCCGACTCCAAAGGAACTTATCCCTGCCTTGCGTTTTGTTTCTGATTCCCAGGCTCTGAGAATATTATTTACAAAAAATGGATTGTTTTCAAAATCAATCAGCGGATTGGGCTTTGAATAGCCCAATGAAGGAGGAATCTGCCGATTTTGTAGTGCGAGGATAGTCTTGATGAATCCAGCCACTCCTGCGGCTGAAGTTAGATGGCCCATATTACTTTTAATGGATCCGATCGCACAAAAATTCTTTTTTGCCTGTTCGCCAAAGGCCATCTCAAGCCCCTCGATCTCTATAGGATCTCCTACAGGCGTTGCAGTACCATGGGCTTCTATATAGCCAATTTCACCTGGCAGGATACCGGCATCCTGCATGGCCATCCGGATCGCATCAGCCTGGCCTTTGACACTTGGGGCTGTAAAACTTCCCTTATCACCCCCATCGTTATTTATTCCGATCCCTTTAATCACCCCATAGATTTTATCTCCATCCTTTTGGGCTTGCTCTAGAGTCTTTAAGAGCACCACCCCGGCGCCATCGCTGAAGAGGGTTCCTTTAGCGGTTGCATCAAAAGGCCTGCAATGTCCGTCCTCGCTTTTTATGGATCCTTCCTGATAAAGGTGACCACTGTTCATTGGGGACGTAATACTTGCAGCCCCCGCCAGGGCGATATCGCATTGTCCATTCCGCAAGGCTTCCGTAGCCTCAGCTATGGCCAAGAGTGAAGTAGAACAAGCAGAATGTACACTTACCGCAGGGCCCTTAAGGTTTAAGTGATAAGAGGTCCTTGTGGCGATATAGTCCTTTTCGTTCACCGTATTGGCCTGGAATTCGCCTACTTGTTCAATTATCTCCCTGTTGGGTATAACATTATTTATATAATAGGAATTCAGTCCGCAGCCTGCGTAAACACCCACACTGCCATTATAATGCCTTGGCAGGTAACCCGTCTGTTCCAGTACCTCCCATGAGATTTCCATGAACAACCTTTGTTGGGGATCCATTGCCGAAGCAACCATGGGATTTAAGCCAAAGAATCTGGCGTCAAACTCCTTAGCAGAAGGCAAAACACCCCGGGCTCTGACGTAGAGCGGATCATTGCGCAAAGCTTCCGGAATAGAACTGTCCAACTCGTGTTTCTCGAAAAACGAAATGGTCTCCTTTCCCTCTTTTAAAACATCCCACAATTCCCCAATGGTATTGGCTCCCGGAAACCTCCCCGCCATCCCAATGACAGCAACGTCTTTATTTGAATTGGGAGTTATCACTTTTTTCTCAGGCAACGGATTTTGTGAATGTCCTGTAGGTGTCAAGTATGTAGATATTCCGGCAATGCTGGGAAACTGATAGAGTTTTGTTACGGGTAACCTGTACTGGTAATTCTTTAACAGAAGGGCCACAACTTTTTGAGCCAACAAGGAGGTTCCCCCTAATTCAAAAAAGTTATCGTCAATCCCAATTTCCGGAATTTGCAGGACATCAATCCACACCCTGGCTATGTTCTTTTGAGTTTTAGTCCCAGGTTTTCGCAACGGTGGAGAAGAACTCGGCCTTTCAAATTGGGGGGCTGGCAATTTCTTTTTGTCAATCTTACCACTTGAAGTTTTAACAAATCGTTCCATCCATATATAATGGGATGGGACCATATAATCCGGAAGCAACTTTGAAACTTCATTGCGGATGGTCGCAATATCATAGCCTCCCTGACTGGGTTCCATGTATGCCACCAGTTGGGTCTGGCCACCCAAATGATTTGAAGCTATTACTACTGCCTGACGTATTCCCGACAAGGAGTTAATTGCCAACTCGACCTCAGCAAGTTCAATTCTATGACCACTGATTTTAACCTGATCATCCATTCGGCCGAGAAACTCAATAGTTCCATCTTCCAAATATCTGCCAATGTCACCCGTTTTGTAAAGACGTATATTTTGGCCGTCAGCCGTTGTCCAATCGACAAATTTTTCAGCTGTTAATTCCGTATTGTTTAAATAGCCTTTCGCTAAACACTTACCCGAAATACAAAGCTCCCCTGAAGCCCCATCGCCGACGATCTGCTGGTTCTGATCCAGGATATATACAAAAGTATTGTCTATGGGTTTGCCTATACTCGGCAGGGCCGGCCAGTCCATCGGCTGGCCGTCTAATTTTAATTCAGTTACTACATGGCATTCCGTAGGACCGTACTGATTAAAGAGTGTGCAATCCTTTAATTCGGTAAAAAAATTACGGACCTGGGAAGTGACTTTTAGTTGCTCCCCGGCAGTCATGACCTCTTTCAGGGAGGCTGGATAGACTTCAGTGCTTAAGGCCGCCTCAGCCAAAGCCTGTAGTGCTACAAAGGGCAAAAACAACCTGTTCACTTCCTGTGCGCTCAAATAATTCAAGAGGGCAACCATATCCAGTCTCAGCTGGTCATTTATTAGCACGAGTGTCCCACCCGAACTCAAGGTGGCAAATATTTCCTGAAAGGAAACATCAAAACTCAGAGGAGCAAATTGTAAGGTTCGCGTACCATTCTGGCATTTCGAGTTATTATTCTGCCAGTTAATGAGGTTTACCGTAGCCCCTTCGCCCATACAAACCCCTTTAGGTTCACCTGTGGAACCTGAAGTATAGAGTATATATGTGGTTAAATCGCTCTGCTTAGAATCGGAACCTTCAATCGCTTCCTCACGGATCGATTCCTCTACGGTCAAGGGTTTCAGGCCGGCTGAAGTGACGTTGTCTTGATCTTGCTGTCCCGTTAGGCAATAAGAAAGTTGGGAATTCTCAATTATGCCTTGAAGTCTTTTTGCGGGGTATCCAAAGTCAATAGGTAGATAAGCTTTACCGGCCTTAAGTACTGCAAGAACAAAGATGATTTGCGCTGTGCATCTTGTAGTTGGAATGCCTATGATATCTTCATCCCCTGCATGGAGAGTGATAGAACTATAAACCTTTAAAACCTCCTGTTCTGCCTGGCGGTAGGTTAATTTATCACTTTCAGTTACAATACACAACTCATCAGGATATAAACTGACCGCTCTTTCAAAAAGCAGATAGAGTTGGTTTGAATTCCTCATGGTCTTGCGATTTTATTCTCAGATCAGGCAGGGATTTATAACGAGTTGCGCCTGAACCTTCAATTAATTTAACTACCTGATTCCTATTCTTCTCCTAAACCCATTATCAATCCTGAATGCCTGGATTATGAAGCAGGACCTTTTCACGAGTATCAATTCTAAAGGGAGAACCCCATAAAATTCAGAAAAAAAACAACTTGGATAAATAAAAATAGATAAGTTGTTTCATTTATCGCACAAATGCAGTTCGCAATTATTTAATATCCCCCGATCATGGGAATAATTCGATTATCAAATGTCCCGCAGCTCATAACAAAGCATCTTTGATTCGTCCCGAATTCAAAAAAATGGGTAAAGGCTGAAATTATGCAGCAGGCTGTAGCCGATGAAATGGCAATCCATGAATTTTAAAGAATGGTAAAGGATATAATTATCGACTTTTCGGGGCGCGGTATTTTGGAAAAAAGCCTTCGTTCACAGAGTCCTGTGTTAATTCAGAAATTGGGAATCCCGGTGATGTTCTGCCTACCAATTCCTTATAGACCTTCAGATTTACAATTTTTCGCCCGGTTAAAAAGCTGAGGTCGTCATCAAAACGAAAAAACTTCTTCTTGTATTGATATAAACTATCGTATTCCTTTAGCCCTCCTCCAATAACGTAGTACTTCAAACCCTTTTTCCGCATCCAGTCCATCGCTTCCATTTTCAGGAAATCATTCGGTCTTAACTTAAAATATTCCGACAAGGTCCCCCCAAAATAGGAATATATCGTATCCTCTGAGATCAAAAACAATTCCGTCGAAATCGCTTTCCCCTCCTTATATACCATTCCTATGGCACAACCGTCAAAATTATTTTTTACGAATTCCTGAAAATAAGTCAGCTCGTGATAAAATGAGTCTGAGGCGGTATTGCGGTCCATAGTACTTATGTATATCTCATAGAACTCTGAAACTTGTTCAGGACTAATTTTCCCATGAAACATTGAAAACTCAAGGTTATTCTTGTAGGCGTTACGAACTTTATTTTTTGTTTTGGACTGCAGGTTGTCCCAGATTTCTTCTTTTTCCCGAATTACACCCCGAACGTTGTAAAGTGTATGGATGACGCTCCCCGAGTAATAGAGATGATTCTCCTGAAAGTTAAAGCGAAGGAATTCTGATACTACATTGTTGGCATGATACCACTGATCTGCATGTTCCCAAAAAGCTGTAGCAACTTCTGCATCGGCTTTTCCCTTATAAATTGGACCGGCATATCCCCACGGACTTATTACATCATAATAACCAGTTAGCTCGTTGTCTAGTATGATTGGTCTTTTGTAGAAAGGCATTAAAACAACCGGCTCCTCATCGAGGCTATACACAAAACACATCAAAGCTGAATCCCCGACAGTTCGGACATTGATGAGTTCATATCGAAAATAGGGCCAGTTATTCCCTGCATTTTTAAGTAATTCCCTGTATTGCTCAATTTCTTCTGGAGCGGAAATTGTAAGGACTTTAAACTCCTGGTTTTTTAGGGTTACCTGTTGCTTAATCTTGTTCACTATAGAATCACTCATAATCCAAAAAAAACTATCTGCGCAATACTACTTTCAAACCTAAAGGAAATCGAAGGCTTTACACATTCGGTAATCCTAAATGCTTCCGATTTTGTATTTTGTTGTAGTATTCGCTACGCTATTAAAGGTTTAATGCAGCCATGCATAAATTCAAATCACTTCGTATTACCGGATTGTGGCAAGTAAAAAACAAATTATTCCCAGACCCCAATTAATTAGGTAATTAGCTTAAATTGTTGCTGATTTACCACTAATTCATTCGGAAAAACCTGAAAGAGACCTGTTTTTTTAAGTATGACTTTGGCGAATATCCTATTTTTTAAGGAAATAAACCAAGCGTGACTATGTTCGATATTCAATAGGTTTTATTGAACAATGCCCAATAAGAACATGACAAACAAATTAAAATATATTCTATATCAATTCCTTACAGGGACGGTGGGGAATTTTCTAGTATTTCTTCAACCCAAAAAAGCCCGGCGTCTGGCAGAAAATAGGATTACCCTGGTGCATAAGAATAAAAAAAACCTGAGTGTTTCGGAAAGACTAATGCGTGCCGCGCTGGTAAAAAAACTTGATAAAATAGATGATTATAACCAAATAGCGGAGTTAAACCGGGGATTTTGGATCAATAATGCCACGGAGCTCTTCGTAGAAACCGAGGATGGATTTGAAACTGATTTTTTGCCAAACTGCACGTTTATCTTCGATTTGCTGAAGGATGAGTTAGGCGATCAAAGAGCAGCCTTTAGCACACTGGTAGAAATTGGAACGGGGAATGGAGATGTACTCAATTACCTTAGTTCTGAATTCCCCGAGGTTAATCGTTTCGTTGGAATCGATCTAAGTCCGAAGCAGATCGAGTTGAATAAATCAAAATTCAATGACAACAAAAAGCTTGAGTTTGTAGCCGCAGATGCTTTTGATTGGGTCACAGAACACGGCCATTCTAATACTATTTTTGTTACCTCAAGAGGTGTTTTAGAATATTTCCTGGAAGAGCGTTTACAGGACTTTTTTAAAGAAATATACCGACTCGGAAAGAGTGTCTTTATTGCAATAGAGCCCAACGGTGGTGGTCACAACTTCGAAACCAGCCCACATTCTCAACTTTACGGAAATGAGCCTTCATTTTCTCATAATTACCCCAGGCTCTTTAAAAATGCGGGGTTTACTATATGGCATTTTTCTCAAAAACCCTGGCTCGGGGGTTATGATAAGCAAACATTTGTAGGTGCCAAAAGCTTCTGACCTACTCCTCCATAAGCAGGCGCATTAATTCCTCGGCCGCTACCTGGCCCTTGAGTTTCAGGAAATCCCTGGGGGTATCATCCCCCAGTTCAAAGACAATAGCGGGCATGTCGTGGTTTACAAAGAAATAGGTGCGGGAGACCATAGTGGGTTCTAATTTGTCTGAGGCACTGATGTTCGTTTTTTTCTGGGGTAGCCGCCGGCTGATGCCGTCGATCCAGTCAAAGACAATTTTGCCTTTGGGCCCGGCCACCACGGAATCGAGGG
>Ga0272441_10006046_pt1 | contig 20574 bp, 18 predicted proteins | sample SSMProp6N_FD_193582 | JGI IMG/M metagenome (GOLD analysis project Ga0272441, IMG submission 193582) | Marine sediment archaeal communities from Little Sippewissett salt marsh, Falmouth, MA, United States - SSM-Prop-6N | ecosystem: Environmental > Aquatic > Marine > Wetlands > Sediment ...
GAAGGCCGCAAGCGGGATACCCGTTCCATTAAAAAATTGCTCTGCAGCTCCGCCCCGGTGAGGAAAACCATGAAAACCGCCATCATGGAGTTCTTCCCCGGTGTCGCGCTTTACGAGGGCTACGGTTCCACCGAAGCGGGAATCGTAACCGTACTGCGGCCAGAGGACCAGATGCGAAAATTGGGCTCTATCGGTTACGAAAGCCTTGGCACCGACCGGGTCAAGATTCTGGATGCGCAGGGCAACGAAGTACCGCCGTGCGAGGTGGGAGAGCTTTACTCCAAGGGTCCCATGCTCTTTGACGAGTACTACAAGCTGCCCGAAAAAACAGCCGCCGCCTTCAAGGACGGCTGGTTTTCCGCCGGCGACATGGCCCAACGGGACGAGGACGGTTTCTACCAGATCGTCGACCGCAAGGACAACATGATCATCACCGGTGGTGAGCACGTCTATCCCAGCGAGGTGGAGGAGACCGTCGGCAGCCATCCGGATGTTTTCGATGTGGCCGCCATCAGCCTGCCCGACGATAAATGGGGGGAAAAACTGGCCGTGGTGGTGGTACCCATGGATGCTTCGGACATAACTGAAACGACCATATTCGAGTGGTGCCGCGAACGGATGGCCGGCTACAAGCGGCCCAAGCAGGTCTTCTTCATCAAACCGGACCAGATGCCACGCACCGCTACAGGAAAGATCCTTCACCGGGTCCTACGAGAAAGCTATGCCGACGGTGAGCCGGTATTTCCGGAAACCGACAGCTGCCCGGCGCCGGAAAAATGATTACGGAATTGGGAATTTAGGGATTCAGGAATTGTTGGAGCGGCTTCCAGCCGCGATCATGATACGGTTGCCACCAAGAGTTTAAGAAATGAACTGTGTTCGTCCAGAAATGGTAGATTGGGGTTCAGATCAAGGCCGCCGCTTTATTGAAACCGGAGGCGTAGCAGCGCTACGTCGAGAATAGCGCTAAAGCTTCACTAGGTGCTCAATAAGGCGAGAACGCTGAGCTGGACCGCAAGATGCTGTTTCTGGGTGAACACGCCAGAGACGAGGAGGTTGTTTTCATGCTGACCAAAGCGTACATTCCCTACAAAGGGTACTACTCCACCCCTTTCTGCCGCTGGCAGGGAGCCATGGCCAACGAGAATTCCATCGTGTTGGGCGCAAAGACCGCCGCCCGCTGGATTGCTGACAAGAACTGGGAGCCGGGCATCTTCGACTACCTGGTCTTCGGCAACACCATCAGCCAACTGCACCAGTTCTACAGCGCGCCTTACGCCGCCGCCCTGATGGGCTGCGGCGGCATTCCGGGCATCGCCGTCAGCCAGGCCTGCACGACCGGCACCACCTGCATCTTCCAGGCGGCCACGTTCGTCGAGACAGGCATGGTTGAAAACGCATTTGTCCTCACCACCGACCGCACCTCCAACGGCCCCCACACCATCTGGCCCAACCCCAATGGTCCTGGCGGCGAGGTGATCAGCGAAAACTGGCTCATGGATAACTTCAATGCCGATCCCAATGTGGGCCTGCGCATGGTGGAAACAGCGGAAAATGTCGCCAAAGAAGAAGGCATCACCAAAGAAGCATGCGATCGTCTGGCCGTGCGACGCTACGAGCAATACCAGATGTCTCTGGCCGACGACCGGGCCTTTCAAAAGCGATACATGTTCGCCGCTGAAATCCAGCTCTCCCGAAAAAAAAGCATCCTCGTGGAAGAAGATGAAGGCATTATGCCCACCACCGCCGAGGGCCTAGCCAAACTCAAACCCCTGGTGCCCGGCGGTGTTCTGAGCTTCGGCGCCCAGACCCACCCGGCCGACGGCAACGCCTCCATGGTGGTCACCACGAAGGAGAAAGCCGCTGATCTGAGTGCCGACGCATCTGTCCCCATCCAGGTGATTGCCTATGGTTATGCCCGCGAAAAGAAAGGTTACATGGCCGCCGCACCGGTTCCGGCTGCCCGCATGGCCCTGGAAAAAGCGGGCCTGTCCATCGGTGACATCAAGGTCATTAAGACTCACAATCCATTTGTGGTCAACGACATCAATTTTGCCAATAAGATGGAGATCGACGTCGACGGCTTTAACAACTACGGCTCGTCCGTGGTTTACGGCCATCCCCAGGGATCCACAGCCACCCGGCTGATCATGGAAGGTATCGAAGAGGCGGTCATGCAGGGCGGCGGGTACCTGCTGTGGACGGGTTGTGCTGCCGGCGACTGCGGTGCCTCGCTGATTCTGAAAATCGGTTAACCAGGACCCTACTGTCATGGGGCATTGTAACAGCGGACCGGAATGTGACCCATCCGGTCCGCTTTTTTCTTTTTCACCACTTCAAAGCTAACCCGCCCCATCCCAGGACCACCAGACCGGCTGCGAGCATGCCCAGGGAGATAATGCTCGTTATTGCTTTCCGTGGGCTTCCTTAAAACTGTGCCACTCGTCATGATCGATGATGCCGTCGCCATCCTGATCAACGGCCTTGAACACCTTCTCGGTGGTATCCGGGAATCGCTGTTTGAACTCCTCCCAGGTCACCGCGTCATCGCCATCGGCATCCAATTCATGAAAATGGATCATGTAGGATCCCGGATCGGGCATTGAACCCTGGTGAAATTGTTTGTGGCCGCAACCACCGATAAGGAAAACGATCGATACCAGGACAGACACGAAAACTTTTCTCATTAGATCAAATCCTTTCTGATTCTTGGCGTCTACCAATCAAAATCCCGCCGTCGATACACCGTGCATTTTCGGTTAGACAGGCATTTATCAAAATAAGGCATCCTGGGTTGACTGCAAATCGATCGGCGCACTTTCAATATTTTTTATCAAATCACCAACCGCGGTTCGGATGATAGACGACGGTCATCACACCTTTGGCCGGAGGCTTGAAGATTCGTCCATTGGACAAACAAGGACAATGAAATCAAGACGCATCGTCCGTATTGCGTTGACTGGATGGATAGGCTAAGATTGTTTACTATTCTTCCAGCCGATTCGACATAAAAATAACAGTGGTTCAGCTTTTATGTGCTCCGGCACATTAAAAATAGGTACACACTTACGGAGCGGATGTCCAATTCGCCTTAACCGGCGCTTTTGAACCGCAGGAACCCGAAATGAGAAAACACTATCTGTTATGCCCTCAGTGTGGAACCCACCGGTTTTTCATAAAAAATAAAAACGGCGAGAATGTCTATTTTCATGTGGGTTGGGATCATGTCCCCTTCCCAACGGAAATCTCGGGTGCCGACCTGTCCGCTATAGATTTTTCCGTGGTGCACAGCACCGGGTGTTCATGGAAAGGTGGCATCGACGGGCTGGTTAAGTACCTGCGATAGGCGGATCGGTCGGGTCAGGGCCAGCGATCTGAGGGTATTTTTTTCAAGAGTGATTGACTTGTCATCGATTTGGACCGATGATTAAACAATGGTACAAACGCCAGTTTGTTATGACCTGTCAACCTGAAGCTGAGTGAGAGCAGCGCCAACGCCTATAATTATATCCAGGGAGAGGCACCATGAAGAAACTGGTCGAGGAGATCGCAAAGGCACTTGTTGACGCTCCGGAACAGGTATCGGTCAACGAAATTGAAAGCCAGCAAAGCATCGTCGTCGAGCTGGCCGTGGCCAAACAGGATCTGGGGAAAATCATCGGCAAAAAGGGCCAGAATGTTCAAGCCATCCGAACCATTCTGAACGCCGCTTCGGGAAAAAGCAAAAAACGCATCATCCTGGAACTGCTGGAGTAGATGCCCAGATCTTTGGGTTCCCCGATTCATAGGGCCTTCCCCCGGCGTTCCCCTTGGATAACACATTCATCTTGAGTATATTCAGGGCAAGAAGAATATTTTAATGGTTTCAGTAAACGGACGCATCAACCTCGGCGGCCAGGACCAGGTCTCGGCCATTCTGACGGGTCCGGTTCGGACCTCCGAAACCAGCAGAACCGGATTGATCTTTGCCCATGGCGCCGGCAACGACATGCACAACCCGCTGATCGTGTCCGTCGCCGAAGGATTGGCCAAGGCCGGCAGTGTCACCCTGCGGTTCAATTTCCCCTACAAGGAAAAGGGCAAAAAGTCGCCCGACGTCCAGACGAAGCTGGTCCATACTTGGCAATGTGCTTACGAATACATGCAGCACAATCAAAAATTTCCGGTCAGACGAATCATCGCCGTTGGCAAATCCATGGGCGGTAGGGTTGCATCCCAGATGGTGGCCGAGGGCCTGATGGATGTGGCCGGCCTAATTTTTCTGGGCTATCCCCTGCATGCCCCTGGTAAAAAGGACCAATTGCGGGACGCCCACCTCTACCGAATCAAGGCACCGATGCTGTTCTTTGCCGGCACCAAAGACCCCCTGTGCGATGTGGAAAAGTTGAACGATGTGCTGGACAACCTGCCATGCCCCCACGACCTGGTAGTCATCGATGGCGGCAATCATTCTTTCAAACTGCCGAAATCATCCTCACGTTCGGAAGCCGACGTGCATCGGCAGATTATGGAAAAATGTGTGTCGTGGCGCGGGAAACTCGAATAGTCATCTTTTTATGTAGGCATGATAGCACGTTTCCCGTGGCCCCGATTAGCGGGATCTCTGCTTCGCGCCAACAAGCCGCAGGGAATGCGCTCACTGTCGCGGTTCAGATTAGTCGTGGGTTGGCGGTGAGCGCCGGGGATCAATTGAACCGGAATCCGATGAGACGTCAACGTCAGGTCGTGAATTACCGACCGCTTTTTCAAGCTGCTCCAGAAATGTTTTTCTCGGGATTTCCCGGGCACCAAACCGGATGAGATGATCCGTTCTCACCTGGCAATCGATAAGCTTGAATCGGAGACGTTTAAGATTGTCGACAAGCGTAACGAAGGCCACCTTAGAGGCATTGCTGACTTGGCTGAACATCGATTCTCCGAAAAAAACGCGGCCGATGGAAATGCCGTAAAGTCCGCCGACAAGCCTTTCACCCTGCCACGCCTCCACCGAATGGGCATGTCCCTGCCCATGGAGCGCGCAATAGGCCGCTTTCATCTCATCGGTGATCCAGGTCCCCTCGCCATAAGCTCTTTTCGCTTCGGCGCAGGCCTGAATCACGGCATCAAAAGCCTTGTCATAAGTGATCTGAAAACGTTTGCGCTTGATGACTTTGCGAAGGGACGTAGAGATTCTCAGTTCATCCGGATACAATACCAACCGCGGGTCAGGCGACCACCAGAGGATCGGTTCGCCCGGGCTATACCAGGGGAAGATGCCGTTGCGGTAGGCCATAATCAGCCGTTCGGGGCTAAGGTCGCCGCCGACGGCCAGCAGGCCTTCTTTGATGGCAAGGTGCGGGGGGGGGAAGGAGAGTTTATTGGAGAGGGTGAAGACGGGCATGGGTATTTGGGCTATAGACTCTGGGCTATAGGCGCTTAGGCAGAACAGTCTTTGGGTTTATTGGGTATGTGAGTTTAAGGCCGGTGCCAATTTTTGAATTTTCAATTTAAAAACGCAATGCACGGAAGGTAAAGGCCCGAGTCCTTCAATCCTGATATCTTGGCAATCATTCACGTGTCTTCTGAACTTTAGGGGCCCGGTGCTTTTCTTTCATTCAACATTCAAAACTAAAAATTAGAACAGCCTATCAACTATACTCAAACACCAGTCCCTCCCCCTTCATATGCAACTTGACCGTCCCACCCTTCTCAAGCCGACCGAAGAGGATTTCATCCGCCAGAACATCTTTGATCTCGGTCTGGATGACACGGGAAAGCGGCCGAGCGCCGTATTGGGGGTCATGGCCTTTCTTGGCCAGCCATTTTCTCACCTTGCCCGAATACGCAATGGATACTTTCTTGACCGTCAACTGGTCGGCAAACTCTTTCATAAATTTATCGACGATCATGGCCATGATCTCACGGTCGAGGGCGTTGAAGGTGACAATGCCGTCCAGGCGGTTTCGAAATTCCGGGCTAAAAATCTTCTCGATGGCCTTTTTGCCTTTACCGGTGGAATCGCCTTTGGTGTCACCGAAACCAATCGTGGCGCTGCTCATCTCACGTGAACCGGCGTTGGATGTCATCATGACGATGACATTGCGAAAATCCGCTTTTTTGCCGTTATTATCCGTCAGGGTGGCGTGGTCGAGCACCTGCAAAAGGATATTGAACAGGTCTTCGTGGGCCTTTTCGATTTCGTCCAGCAGCAGAACACAGTAGGGGTGTTTGCGGACGCCGTCGGTGAGCAGACCACCCTGGTCGAAGCCGATGTAACCGGGGGGTGCACCGATAAGCCGTGCCACGGCATGCTTTTCCATGTATTCGCTCATGTCGTAACGCATGAATTCCACATCCAGTTGCCTGGCCACTTGCCGGGCCACTTCGGTCTTGCCAACGCCGGTGGGACCGGTGAACAGGAATGAACCCACGGGTTTTTCCGGCTGTCCCAGCCCGGCCCGTGAACGCTTGATGGCGGTCACCAGTGCATCGATGGCATCGTCCTGGCCAAACACGACACGTCGCAGCTGGCCGCCCAGATTTTCAAGTTTGGCCTTGTCCGGAGTGGAAACGTTGACCGCTGGAATTCGAGCAATCTTGGAAACGATCTTTTCGATATCCGACGGATGAACCCACTTGCGGTTGGTTGCACCGGAAAGCCGGATGGCGGCACCGGCCTCGTCGATAACGTCGATGGCCTTGTCCGGCAGGAATCGGTCGTTGATGTATTTAGCCGACAGTTCACAGGCCGCTTTGAGCGCTGCATCCGTGTATTCAATTTCATGGTGCGCCTCGTAACGAGAGCGCAGGCCTTTGAGGATCTTGATTGATTCTTTGACCGGCGGTTCCATGATATCGATCTTTTCGAATCGCCTGGACAGGGCGCGGTCCTTCTCGAAATGGTTTTTATATTCCTCATAGGTCGTCGAGCCGATGCATCTCAGTTCACCGGTGGACAGGAAGGGTTTCAAAATATTGCTGGCGTCCATGGACCCGCTGCTGGTGGCGCCGGCGCCGACGATGGTGTGAATCTCGTCGATGAACAGGATTGCGTTTTTACGTTTTTTCAGTTCGGCCACCACACCCTTGAGGCGCTGCTCGAAATCACCCCTGAACTTCGAGCCGGCCAGCATGCCGCCCAGGTCCAACGAGTAGATGCGCACCTCTTTGAGCAGGTCCGGCACCTTACCGCCCCATATCTTCTGGGCCAACCCCTCAGCCATGGCCGTCTTTCCCACACCCGGATCGCCAACGAAAATGGGGTTGTTTTTCCTGCGCCGGCAGAGCACCTGCATGGTCCGCTCCATTTCCAGTTCACGGCCGATCAACGGATCCAGTCTGCCTTTGGCCGCCTGGTCGATCAGATTCACCGTGTAAGCGTCCAGCGGACTGGACTTTTTCTTAATGGTTTTCTGCTCGGCCGGTGCGTCGGTTTCAGAAGCGTCGTCGGCGCTGCCCGTGGGAATTTCATGGGAGATGTTCCGCAGCACATCCAGCCGTGAAATTCCCTCTTCGTTCAGGAAATAAACAGCATGGGAGTCCTTTTCCATAAAAATGGAGGCCAGAATATCGCTGACGGCCACCTCTTTCTTCTCGGCCGAGCGAACATGGTTGACGGCCCGCTGGATCACCCGCTGAAAGCCGATGGTCTGCTGGAGCACGTACTCGCTCTCTTCAGGAAGCATCTCCATGTTGTCATTGAAAAACACTTCCAGATTGGCTTTAATGTTTTCTGCATTTCCGCCGCACTTTTCAACGATTTCAAGCCCTGAACTGTCATGCAATATGGCAAAAAGCACGTGTTCGACACTGACGTATTCATGCCGCCGTTTTTTGGCTTCGCGAACGGCAAAGCCCAATGTGGCGCTGAGTTCTTTACTGATCATAGTCTATTCCTGTTCCATGCTGCAGCGCAGCGGATAGCCGCTTTCACGGGCAAGATTGTGAACCGTATCGACCTTGGTTTCGGCAATTTCATGGGCGTAGCTCCCACATACCCCGATGCCTGTTCGATGAACATTCAGCATGATCTTTGCCGCCGATTCAGGTGACTTGTTAAACACGTACATCAGTATCTCGACGACAAACTCCATGGCGGTGTAATCATCATTGTGCAGCAACACGCGGTACCTGGGTGGTTCCCTGGTTTCATCCCGGGTTTCTGAATCGAGCTGCTCTTCTGTCTGGTAACGGTCACGTGCCATAAGGTTGCGTTTATCGGGCTTAGTCGTAACTGACCGTTCAAAGCAAACCGCTGTTTAAAAGTGATTTGGACCCGCAGCGGTCGTCTATATCCGTGATCATGCCATAACTAACTAAAATCATTCGTTTCCTAATATAGTGAGCGATGATCCAACGGCACGAACTCTATATGATTATAATCATCGCCGATATGGATTGTAAAGTGCATTTCTTGGCCGGAAAAGAGGCGGGAGAGATTGGATTTCGGTCATCGGGTTTCCCATCGCATCCCTTCGATCGGTGGTAATGCGTAAAAATTACCGATCGATTTCAATAATTCGAGTACTGGTGGCACCGTTTTCAATACGAACCCTGGCGATAGATACCGGATAATTGAACCGCCGGTGGCCGGCACTTCCCGGATTGAGGTAGGTAACGCCATTTTTTTGAAAAATCTTAGGCTGGTGGGTGTGTCCACTGACAACCATATGGATTCCGGCGGCAGACGGGTCCAGGTCAAGCTGGTTCAGGTCATGCAGAATGTAAAAAAAAATCCCTTCAATCTCCACCATCTCCTTGATCGGCAATGAATTGGACCATGAACCGTAATCCATGTTTCCACGGACAGCCATGACCGGAGCGATTCGTCCCAGCCGGGTCAACACCTGTCCATCGCCCACGTCACCGGCATGCAGGATGCGTTGACATCCCGACAGTGCCTGTTCAACCTCCGGACGGACCAGTCCGTGGGTGTCGGAAAGGATGCCGATGGTTGTCGAGTTATCTTCCACAGCATTTTTTGTACTTCTTGCCGCTGCCGCAGGGACAGGGGTCGTTTCGACCGATTTTTTCGGATTCTCGTTTGACCGGTTTTTTGATGGCCGGGGAATCGCCACCGCCGGAAAAGATCAGCTTCTGCTCTTTGGGCTTTTGCAGCTCATCGATGTGGTCCGGTTGGGCCAGCTGTATCCGGAAAAGAATGCCCAGGGTTTCCGCCTTGATGCGGTCGATGGTCTCCTGGAACATTTCGAAGCCTTCTTTTTTGTATACCAGCAGCGGATTCTGCTTGGCGTACCCGCGCAACCCGATGCCTTCCTTGAGGTGATCCATGGACAGCAGGTGATCCTTCCATAAATTGTCCACGGTTTGAAGCATCACCATCCGCTCCAGCTGACGGAAATCGTCCCCGCTGCCCAGCATGGCGGCTTTTTTATCATAGATGGCGTGGGCCTGATCGTATATCTCCTGGATCAACCCCTCTTCGGTGAGTCCGTCCAGGGTATTTTCATCCATCTTGGGCAATCGGAAATTGAACTGCTGGAATACGGCGTCTGAAATAGCCTCCCAGTCCCACTCCACGGGAAGGGCCCGCTCATCCGCAAATTTGGCGCCAATCGCCTCGGCCGACTCCATCATGATATCCTCGATGGTAGATTTCAGGTCAACGCCGGTCAGCAGGTCGCGGCGCTGTTTGTAGATGACTTCGCGCTGCTGGTTCATGACATCGTCGTACTCGATCAGGTGCTTGCGGATGTCAAAGTTGTGCGCCTCCACCTTGGACTGGGCATTCTCGATGGCACGGCTGATCAGGTTGTGCTCGATCGGTTCGCCCTCTTCCATTCCCAGACGCTCCATGATGCCGGTAATTCGCTCACCGCCGAAAATGCGCAGTAGGTCATCCTCCAGCGCCAGATAGAAACGGGAGGAGCCCGGGTCCCCCTGGCGTCCGGAGCGGCCTCGCAGCTGGTTGTCGATACGCCGGCTCTCGTGGCGCTCCGTGCCAAGGATATGAAGGCCGCCCAGTTCGGTCACCCCTTCACCCAGAACGATGTCGGTACCGCGTCCGGCCATGTTGGTAGAAATCGTAACCGCCCCCTTCTGGCCGGCCATGGAGATGATCTCCGCCTCCTTCTCGTGATTCTTGGCGTTGAGCACCTCGTGCGGAACGCCCTGCTTTTTCAGTTTTTTTGCCAGCTGCTCGGAGATGTCGATGGACACCGTACCCACCAGCACTGGCTGGCCTTTATGGTGGAGCGCTTTGATCTCTTCGATAGCGGCGTTGAACTTTTCCCTGCGGGTCTTGTAAATCACATCGGGAAAGTCAATTCGGACCATGGGCATGTTGGTGGGGATGACCGAGACGTCCAGGTTGTATATCTTCTTGAATTCCGCAGCCTCGGTGTCCGCTGTACCGGTCATGCCCGACAGTTTGTCGTACATCCGGAAATAATTCTGAAAGGTGATGGTGGCCAGGGTCTGATTCTCGTTCTCTATCTTGACGTTCTCCTTGGCTTCCAGCGCCTGGTGCAGCCCTTCGCTGTATCGGCGGCCGGGCATGAGCCGCCCGGTGAATTCATCAACGATGATCACCTCGCCCGCTTTGACGATATAATCCACATCGCGTTTGAACAGGGTGTGGGCTTTCAGGGCCTGGTTGGTGTGGTGAAGCAGCTCGATATTGCCGGGGTCGTATAGGTTTTCAACACCCAGCAGTTGCTCGGCGTGTGCCACGCCCTCCTCGGTGAGCGCTGCACTGCGGGCTTTCTCGTCGATCTTGAAATCCACTTCCGCCTTGAATTTGGGGATGATCCCGTTGACCTGATAATAAAGCTGGGTCGATTTCTCGGCAGGACCGGAGATAATTAATGGCGTCCGGGCTTCATCGACAAGAATACTGTCCACTTCGTCCACGATGGCGAAATGAAGATCCCGCTGGACCAGCGACTGCCCATCGAATTTCATGTTATCACGAAGATAATCGAAACCGAACTCATTGTTGGTCCCGTAAGTGATGTCCGCGCCGTAGGATTCCTTTCGCTGCCGGTCGTCAAGTCCGTGCATGACCGTTCCCACGGACATTCCCAGATAGGTGTAGATCTGGCCCATCCACTCCGTATCACGCCGTGCCAGATAATCGTTGACCGTGACCACATGCACCCCGCCTCCGGTAAGTGCATTGAGGTAGGCGGGCAGCGTGGCCACCAGGGTTTTACCTTCACCGGTTTTCATCTCGGCAATTTTTCCGCCATGAAGCACCATGCCGCCGATGAGCTGAACATCGTAGGGGCGCATTCCCAGGGCGCGCAAGGAGGCTTCCCTGACCGTGGCAAAGGCTTCGGGCAGCAGATCATCCAACGGTTCCCCGTTGTCAAGGCGCGTCTTGAGCCGCGGCGTCTGGTCTTTGAGGTGCGCCTCGCTCATGGCCTTCATGTCCGGCTCCAAGGCATTGATGGCTTCCACGAAGGGTTGAAGTTTTTTCAGTTCACGTTCATTTTTGCTGCCGAACATCTGGGTCAACAATTTACCAATCATCTATTCAATCTCCAATTTCTCAGACTGGATGGTGTCTCTGGGAGTTGACAACTACTTGTCAATTCAGGATATACGTGGCGGGATTGACGGGGACGCCGTTGAGGTGAACTTCATAATGCAGATGGGGACCGGTGCTGCGGCCACTGTTGCCCATCTGGGCAATGATGTCACCGCGTTTGACCTTTTCCCCCTGTTTCTTCAAGGCTTCGTTGAGATGGGCGTACCGGGTGATCATGCCATGGCCATGATCAATGACAACCACAGTGCCCATCGGTCCTTTCTTTCCCGCATAGGAAACAATGCCGTTTGCGGTAGCCAGAATGGCGGTACCCTTTCGGTTGGCGATGTCCAACCCTTTGTGAAACTCTTTTCTTCCGGTAAACGGAGAAACCCGGTGGCCAAAACGGGAGGTCATCCAACCGTCAGCGGGTCGAATGGCTGGTGTTGAAGCCAACAGGTTGCGCTGGCCTTCCAGTTTGTCCAGCAGGTTACCGAAGCTGTTCTCCTGGCGCCGGGACGCCGTATCGAGTTCATCCACCTGTTGGTGCATTTCACGCATCAGCCCCTCGTGCCGCTGGGTCAGCTCGAGGTGGGGGTCCAGATCTTCGGGAGCGGCCCCCCCCACACCGAAAAGGTTGTCGTCGGCTGGGCTGGGTGCCAGATTTGCAATTACGCGAATCTTTTCCTCGAACTGGTCCAAACCGACCAGCTTTTCCTTGAGCGAATTGATTTCATGGGCGAACGCTTGGATCTGAAGCCGCTGCTGTCCGATCTCTTCCCGCTGTTCGTCAATGGTCTGGGCCACATATTGATTGGCTGCAAGGGTTTTCCGAAGAATCTGGTAATCATGGAAGAAAATGCCAACAACCCCGGCACCAATCATGGTAACTAGTGCCATGGCCACCAGCAGGGCAACGGGGATGGACAACTGTTTGACCGTCGTTCCCGAGTTGCTCAGAACAATAAGCGATATTTTTTTAGCCATTACCTTTTAAAACCAGAAGCGGAAATAACATTTTTTATTAAAATATCAATTAGTTACTAACAACGTTGGCGTAAACAAAAAAAGGCTACCATGATAAAGACCTCATTGTCAATACCACGGTAGCCGATATTTTCTTTTAACTCCCCATTTTAATTGACAAATAGATCCAGCCCGATCACAGGGGAGTGCTTCTTTGGTCGCCTATGCGATGCCCAGTTTGAATTTTAGGGACTTCAGGGTGTTGAGCATGAGCATGGTAATGGTCATGGGACCCACGCCGCCGGGAACCGGGGTGATGGAGCCGGCAATCTCCTTGGCGGCATCAAAGTCAACGTCGCCCTTGAGGATCGCTATCTTCTTGCCGGTCTTTTCGCTGATTTTCTCACCCACGCGGTTGACACCGACATCGATGACACAGGCGCCGGGTTTGATCCATTCCGGCTTCACCAGATCCGGTACGCCCGCGGCAACGATCAGAATGTCGGCTCGCTTGCAGTGGCCGGCCAGGTCTTTGGTCCGGGTGTGAACGATGGTGACAGTGGCGTTGGCCCCGGGGCCTTTCTGGACCATCATGTTGGCAATGGGTTTGCCCACGATGTTGGAGCGGCCCACCACAACAACCTCGGCACCGCTTGTCTCGACCCCGGCACGCACGATCATCTCCTGGATTCCTGCCGGGGTGCACGGGGGAAACTTGACTTCTGCACCACCGATCATCAGCCGGCCCACGTTGACCGGATGGAAGCCATCAACATCCTTGTCCGGATCGATGGCATTGAGAACCTTTTTCTCATCAATGTGTTTGGGCAGAGGCAGCTGGACCAGGATTCCATTGATGCTTTCATCCTGATTGTACTTTTCAATCAGCGCCAACAGATCCGCTTCGCGGATGTCCACCGACTGGTTGTCCTGAATTTCTTTGAACCCAACCCGGTGAGCGGTTTTGATTTTCAGGGTCACGTAGGAAATGGATGCCGGGCTCTCCCCCACAAGGATGGTGACCAGACCGGGAACCACACCGTGTTTTTCCTTGATCTGTTTTACCTCGGCGGTAATTTCTTCAAGGATCTGCTCCCGGATCTCGGTCCCCTTAATAAGCGTTGCTGTCATCTCCATTCTCCTTTCACATTGATGGTTTCGGTGCGAAATAGCTCAAATGGAAAACCGTTGTGGTTTTCGAAAAACGATTTCAGGTAAATAGTAAAATGGCAAGGATACGGGTTTTGCCCTAAGGCAGATGATGAAAACGCCCCTTGTTTAGTCCAAAACGGCGTGGATGTCAACAAGGCGATCTCGTTGGAAATGCTCGCTGCAGCTACAGCGGATAAGGAACGGTGTCCAAGCCGGCGGTTTCATCGAGACCGAACATCAGGTTCATGTTCTGGACGGCCTGCCCGGCTGCACCCTTGACCAGGTTGTCGATGGCTGACATTAAAATCAGCCGGCCGCTGCCGGGGTCCACTGCCCACCCCATGTCACAGAAGTTCGTTCCCCTGACATGCAAGGTATCCGGGAGGCGTCCGCCGGGCAGCAGGCGGATGAAGGGCTTGCTCCGGTAATAGGATTCCAGGCATTGCCGGATTTGCGATTCATCGGTTCCGGGAGACATCCTGACATAGACCGTACACTCCATCCCCCGGGTCATGGGCACCAAGTGGGGTACGAAGGTGATTCTCACCGGCGTGTCCGCGCACAAGGAAATATTCTCCTCGATCTCCGGCGTGTGACGGTGTCCACCCACCTTGTAGGCTTTGAAGGACTCGTTGACATGGCAGAAGTGGGTGGTGGCTGTGGCTTCGCGACCGGCCCCGCTGACCCCGGATTTGCAGTCGGCGATGACGGTCGCCGGATCCACCAGCCGTTCTTTGACCAGCGGCAACAATGGCAGCAGCACACTGGTGGGATAACAGCCCGGGTTGCCGATCAGGTCCGCGGCCGCCACCTTGTCGCCATAAATCTCGCACAACCCGTAGACCGCCTTGTCCATCAGGTGGGCACAGGTGTGAACCTGATAGTGCGACTCGTAGGCATCCCGGTCGCTGAACCTGAAGTCCGCAGAGAGGTCCACCACCCGCCGCCCCGCGTCCAGCAGGTCGGGGACCATGGCCATGGAGGCCTTGTGCGGCAGCGCAAGAAAAACGACATCGGATTTTTTCGCAGCAACTGTCGGGTCGCTGTCCGCACAGTCCAGATTCACGAATCCCTTCAATGCGGGATAGATGGTTTCGTATGGAATCCCGGCATACTTCCGTGAAGTGATGAATGAGAGGGACACATCCGGATGGCCGGACAGAATCCTGACCAGTTCGGCGCCGGCATAGCCGGTGGCGCCAATCACAGCCGCACGAAGCATGGGAACTCCTTAACCCGGATAGACCGGCAATAACAGATTGCAGACATTGAACCTAAAAAACAAAAACCAAATAACAAAGCTCCAATAAATTTCAAATTACAATATCGAAGTCTCAAAAAGATACCTATCGATCCCCTCATCCGCCTAAATAGGCTTTCTTAACCTCAGGATCATTGATCAGGGTCTCGGAATCGCCTTCCAGCACCAGGTTACCGTTTTCCAGAACGTAGCCCTTTTGGGAAAACTTCAGGGCCAGCCGGGCATTCTGTTCCACAAGCAAAATGGCGGTGCCCTCTTGCCGGTTGATCTCCTTGAGGGCCTGGAACACATTCATCATCAACAGCGGCGACAACCCCATGGAGGGTTCGTCCAGCAGCATCAGGCGGCGGCCGCTCATGAATGCCCGGCCGATGGCCAGCATCTGCTGCTCTCCGCCGCTCATGGTTCCCGATGCCTGTGACCGGCGCTCTTCCAACCGGGGAAAAATTTCGAACACCCGTCGAATGTCCTTTTTGACATTGTCCCGGTCCTTACGGGCAAAGGTGGCCAGTTGGAGGTTCTCCATCACCGTCAGGTTGCCGAACAGGCGGCGGCCTTCGGGTACGTGGGTAATGCCCAGTTGGCTGACCACCTTGTCGGCCGGGAAAGTGAGCAGGTCTTTTCCCAGGCAGGTCATGGCCGACCCGGCCTCCACCGGCACCATTCGGGAAACTGCCCGCAGGGTCGTGCTTTTTCCGGCGCCATTGGCACCGATAATGGTGACGATTTCACCGGCGTCGATGTTGAAACTGATCCCGTGCAGGGCTTTGATATTGCCGTATGACACCCGGAGGTTTTCCACGTTGAGCAGCATCAGAAGTCCACCTCCTGTTCGCCGATGTAGGCCTCGATGACCTTGGGGTTGTTCTGGACCTCGTTGGGCGTTCCCTCCACGATGACCTCGCCGAACACCAGAACCTGTACGCGCTGGCAAAGCTCTTGGACCACCCGCAGACGGTGTTCGATCAGAAAAATGGCCAGGTTGAAGCGTTCATGGGCCTTGCGAACCACTTCGATCATGGCCATCATTTCGTCCGGTGTCATGCCCACCGTGGGTTCGTCCAGCAACAGCACCTTGGGTTCGATGACCAGCGCCCGGGCCATTTCCACCCGGCGCTGGGCACCGTAAGGCAGGTTCACGACGAGTTGGTCGGCGAACTGGTCCACGGCGAACATCTTCAGGTATTCCATAGCCAGTTCCGTGGTATAACGCTCTTCCCGCCGGCGTTTGGGGGTGTCCAAAAAAGCCCCCCAAAGGCCATAGGAGAGCTTGGAATAGCGGGCCATCTTGATGTGTTCCAGCACGGTCATGTGGCGCCAGAGCTTCATCTCCTGGAACGTGCGGGCCAGCCCCTTGGCAGCGGTCTGGTTGGGTTTTTTGCCCACCAGCTCCTCACCATCGAAGATCACGGACCCTTGGGCAGGACGGTAGATGCCGGTCATCAGGTTGAAGATGGTGGTCTTGCCGGCACCGTTAGGGCCGATGAGACCGGTGATCTGGCCTGGATCCAGGCTGAGATTATATTCAGAAACGGCTTGCAGGCCGCCGAAATTGTGACTCATGTCAGTGACGTGAAGCAGCGGCATATCAATCCACCTCCTTGGGTCCGAAGACCTGCCGGACATTGAACTCCTTGAAGGCGATGAGCCCGGTGGGCCGGTAGATCATAACCAGGATGAGCAACAATGGAATGACGATCCATTTGAGGATTTCCAAGGGTCGCAACGCTTCTCCCAGCAGGCTGATGGACACCGCGCCGACAATGGATCCGTAGACGGAGTTCAAGCCGCCGAAATAAACCATGGCCAGTACTTCGGCCAGTTTCTGGACGCTGAACATGGCCGGGTTCACATAGCGCAGCACGTGGGCCAGCAGGCCGCCGGCCACACCGGCCCAGAAAGCGCCGAACAGAAAGGCCGTCATCTTGGTTTTTCGGGTGTCGACGGTCATGGCTTCGGCCGCCGATTCGTCATCGCGCACCGCGTTGAGGGCCTTGCCCATGGTGGAGGTGACAAAGTTGTTGATGGTCCAGACACCCAGGGCCATGGTGATGAAAATCACCGGTAGGGTCGCCCAGTCCGGTTGTCCGGAAATGCCTCGCGAACCGCCCAGTGCCTGCATGTTTTCGAAAAAACTTTTCACGATGAAAAGAAAGGCCAGGCTGATGATCGCCAAATAGTCCCCCCGGGTTTTGAAGGAAGGAATGGCGACGATCAACGCGCCCAGAGCGGCCGCCACGCCACCGAAAATCAACGCCAGCGGAAAGGAGAGGTAGGCAACTGAAAAGCTGAAAACCGCATCGCCCAGCACCTTGTCGCTGGTGAACAGACCCACCGTAAAAAGACTGGACATGTATGCGCCGATGGCCATGAAGCCGGGGTGTGAACATGAAAATTCGCCCATGTAGCCGTTGATGATGTTCAGGCTCAGGGTAAACAGGACGGCGATCAGGGTTAACTTGAGGAAAATCAACCGGTAGTCGCTCATCTCGGCCCAGATGTGCAGGACCGTATACATCAGTCCCAGCTGAACCACCGCGGTGACGATGAGGGGAAATCCCTGAAGGAATCGGGCCAGTGCATTGGCCGGCTTTACCACGGCCCGGCCGACGATGGCCAGCGGGAGCAGGTAAATGATGGTCAGGTAAGCCAGGGCGCTGGGGATGTACACCCAGGTGGCCCAATTGAACGCATCCCCCTTGATCATAAAATTGATAATCCCGGCCAGCACTTTGAAAATGGTGAGAAGACCGAAAAGCACCGGCATCTTGGGCAGTCCCAATAACGAGGTCAGCCCCTCGCCGGCCAACTGCTCCCAGAGTGCACAGGCCAGAAACCCGAGCAGGTATCCCAACAGGGGCACCGGTTTAAAAAACAGGCCGACCCGGTGAAAAATGCCGCCTGTCTGTTTCGGTGCGAGTGTTTCGTCCATGGTAACGTTTCCTTGTGCGCAAATAAGCTCAGGATGAGGATTATATAGACTTCGAGATAATGTTTTTGGTCTGCGTTATCGCTCGTCGAGGTATTCCAGCACAGCCTCTTCCCTCTGGCCTTGCCAAAACCATTTTCTCGAGCCTATAGTCGCAGTTTCGCGCTGTATGCCTGCCCGAAAAGCCCGTGTGGCCTGAAGATGAGGATCAGCAGGACAATGGAATAGGCGATGAGATCACGCATGTTGGACCCGATATTCAGCGAAAACAACCGGTTCACGATCATGATGGCGGGGACGGTCATGATCTCGATAAAACCGAGCATGAAGCCGGCGATGCAGGCCCCCATAATGGAGCCGCGGCCGCCGAGAATGGCTGCCACGAAGGCCTTCCAGCCGAAGCTGACCCCCATGTAAGGGTCCAGCACCGGATAGGCCAGGCCGAAAAGGATGCCGGCGGCGGCAGCCAGGGCCGACCCGATGGCAAAGGTCATGGCGGCAATGGTGTTCATGGGCACCCCCACCAGAGGAACCACCACGTAATCGTAGGCCATGGCCCGCATGGCCATGCCCCACCGGGTGCGACTGATAAACTGGTGCAGGGCCAGCATCAGCCCAATCGAGACCAACACGATCATGATCTTTTTGTTGGTCACGAACACACCACCAATGTTGTAGGTGGTCGATTCGATAAGCTGGGGAAATTTTAGCCGCGAGCCGCCCAAAAAGAGGATGTTGGAGGTCTCCAGGATGATGCCGATCATCAATCCGGTAATGGCGGCAGAAGCCCGGGGGGCCTCCCGCAGGGGCCGGTATCCCACCCGTTCGACGATAATGCCCACAAAGGCGGTAAGAAACATGGAGATCAAAATTGTCAGCACCAACAGCACCCAACCGGGCAAAATTGCCGCAGCCCCCGTGCCAAACAGGGACAGCAGCCCGATGGACACGCCAAGGCCGATGTAAGCACCCACCATGAAAATATCCCCATGGGCGAAGTTGAATAGCATCAGGATGCTATAGACCATGGAGTACCCGAGTGCGATCAGGGCATAAAAGCTGCCCCACTGCAGGGCATTGATCAGATTCTGTATGAAGAAGGTAAAGGTCATGGGCAACGGCTCCCGTCAAAAGGAAAGGGAAACAGGCGAACCCGTTCCCTTTTCTGTTGAGTCGGCCGCCCCCGCTGGGGAGGCGGCCGGTACATCACAGCAACAGCTTGTCGATTTCAGGGTTTATTTGGGGCAAATGGATTTGAAAAATTCAAACTTACCCTCGTCGTTGATCTTGACCACCACGGCGCATTTTTTAGGATCCCCGTCGGGGGTGAAGGTCATCCCTCCGGTGATGCCGGGAAAGTCCTTGATGGCTGCCAGGGCGTCTTTCACCTTGCTGCGGTCGGCTTTGACGTCACCGGAAAGGCCGCCGGTGTCTTTGATGGCCTGGACCATCAGCCCCAGTGAATCCCAGGTCAACGCAGCCACATCGTCAGGCGTTTTTCCGTAGGTGGCGGTGTATTCGTCGATAAAGGCCTTGGTTGCACCCTTGGCGCCGACAGCGGCGTAGTGGGTTGAGAAGTAGTAGCCTTTGCAGTCGTCACCGCACAGCCCCATCAGGTCACCGCCACCCCAGGAGTCGGAACCGAGGATCGGCTTGGTCCAGCCCATCTCTTTGGCACCGCGCACGATCAACGGCACTTCGCTGTAGTACTGGGGAACAAACAGCACATCGGCCCCGGCCATCATGATATTGGTCATCTGGGCAGAAAAGTCTTTGTCGCCGGTGGTGAAGCTTTCAAAGGCCACGACGGAACCGGGGCCGTGGATCTTTTCGAACGCCTCCTTGAAAAACTCGGCCAGCCCCTTGGGGTAGTCGGCGGCGATGTCGTAGAGCACGGCGGCCTTTTTTGCACCCAGCTCTTCGGTGGCAAAATTGGCGGCCACCGGTCCCTGGAAGGGATCCAGGAAACAACCACGGAATACATAGGGACGGTCCAGGGTCGTATTGGGATTGGTGGACCAGGGGCTGATCATAGGGGTGGCGTAGTTGTTGGCCACATCACCGGCGGGAACGGCCTGGCTGGAAGACTGGGGGCCAATAATTCCCAGCACGCCCTCTTCGGTGATCAGCTTGGTGCTGACCTTGACAGCCGATTCGGCTTTGTATTCGTTGTCGTCGTAAACAAACTGGAGGGCGTATGACTTTTCGCCCACCTTTATCTTCGGGTTTTTCTTCAGGTACATTTCTGCCGCATTTTTAGATGATGCGCCCACGTCCGGGTTGTCGCCGGTCAGAGGGATGTTGAAACCGATCTTGACGGTATCCGCAGCACCGGCATCCACCGCCGCGAACGTGAAGGCCATTACCACAACCAGAGAAAATACGAGACCAACTGAAAATTTACGCATGTCACTCCTCCTTTTGCTGCCGATTGGATGGGTTTGGATGGCGAACGCGTTAAATTGAGCTAAAATTGCATTGGGTTTCGCTTCGTCTTCAAGGCGGAACAAGGGTTGCATTGTTGCGGTTAGTAGCCGTTGATGCAACACGGAAAACGGACGGAAAGACAAGCAATTTTGTTCAGTCTACAACGTTCACGATCCGTTGTTGGGGGATAAACACCCCGAAGTGGATAGCTTGCCTAATTAGCATGGGCACATCTGTTTTTCAACGTCAATTTGCCGGAGGGGGTTCCGGGTTCGGCTTTGAGCTTATCAGCTCACCAGCAGTTATATTCCGACCTCCGACCTCAGACCACCGACCTCCGGTTACTTCCGGCGCCCCTGTGCCACCATC
>Ga0272441_10006048_pt1 | contig 20569 bp, 15 predicted proteins | sample SSMProp6N_FD_193582 | JGI IMG/M metagenome (GOLD analysis project Ga0272441, IMG submission 193582) | Marine sediment archaeal communities from Little Sippewissett salt marsh, Falmouth, MA, United States - SSM-Prop-6N | ecosystem: Environmental > Aquatic > Marine > Wetlands > Sediment ...
TGGTGCAGGCGGCCGGATTTTACCGTGATATCCGTCATCAACGGTCCACGGTGATGGTAGACGGTCCTGACGATGTGCACTATACTCTGATAACGGATAACAGGTATGGCGATTACAGGGGGGTTGAACTGATATTGCAAAGAAGGACCGGGAAATGGCTGTCCGGATTTGTGAATTATACCTATCAGGTTTTTGAAACCGGCCTGCTTGATAATCAACCGTATCAGGAGATCGTCCCTGAAAGCAGCAGGCTGCGTCCTGTACCGCAGCCCTTTGTCCGGACCAACATTCATTTTAGAATACCGGGCGATTTTGAAAAGTTAAACCTGTTCGGTGTAAATGCATTCGGGAATATCGATATGAGCCTGACCGGTCAATGGAGGGCAGGCGCATGGTTTACGTACAATCCCAACAATGTTCCGGGTGTATCGAACAATATACAGAAGAAACCTTTTTATGATATGATACTCAGGTTCAGCAAAGCATTTATATTCGACAAGATGAAAATAGATCTCTTTGTGGAAATCAATAATCTCCTGAACAGCAAATTTCTCAATGTGGGGCGTTTTGACGGAATATCCGGAAATCCGTCGTTCGGCTGTTTCTGGGATGATCAGGATTATCAGGCCTATATGAACAGTTTGCATCTGCCTGAAAGCGAAGCCTACGATAATATTCCGGGTGATGACCGGATTGGCGATTACCGTGACGAGAACGCGGCCTATCAGCCGATCGCGTTATACAATGTACAAATGAACGAAGGTGTGGACGGTGTGATCTACTACGATAATGATGCGGGGCGGTATTTAACTTATACAGACGGGAGCTGGATCGCTGTCGAGGAAGGCCGCATGAACCGGATTCTGGAAGACAGGGCCTATATCGATATGCCCAATATGACCTCTTTTCATTTTCTGAATCCACGATCGGTTTTTTTCGGCCTGAGGCTTTCGTTTGATTTGAATTGAATCAATGCGGATGGATGAAGCATTTATAATAATGGATTTGTTCAGAATGATATCGGAAACAGCGGTCCTGGTTGCCCTTCCGTTTCCTGATAGTTAATATTAACCGGCGGAGTTTTTTATGAAGACAGATAAAAGGTTCTTTTCTCTCCAATGCGGTTTTCTGCTTTTTCTCCTGATTTTTTCCGCCTGCGAATATGAAGGTCCTGTTTCAGTCTGGGAAATTGTGGAGGGTAAAACACAGATTATTCCGGAGATTACCCGTGTTTTACCTGAAGATGCAGGGACGGCCAATACGTTGATTATTGAGGGATACCACTTTTCTTCAGAACCGGAGGAGAACTGGGTTTACTTCGATCAGACACGCTGTGCGATTATTTCTTCTTCGGAAACGTCTATTGAAATATACCGGCCGAATATTTCCGGAGATTCTATCACGGTCAGTGTGTCCGTCTTGAACGCGGCTGCCGTTGCCAGATTCGGACCCTATTGTCTTGAAGCGGTGGTTGAAGAATTCGGCCAATTTACAGAGAGCGGTCATTTACTGGCCATGACGGTTGATGCGGATGAAAGGATGTACCTGGTCATGGGATCCGCAAAGGTTATCCGGTTAAATGCGAATGGTGTCCGCGATGAAACCTTTACCGGGACCACACCTTTCACGGATTGGACGGACATGGAAATGGGTCCGGACAGTAGCATTTATATGGTCCGTTCTGACAATCAGATTTTTCGCATGGGTCCGGAGGGCGGTGAGCCAGAACTGTATATTCAGCTTGAAAGCAGCATGGATTTGATGAAAACCATAGATTTTGATGAAAGCGGACGGCTATTCGGCGGAGGAAGGAAAAGCGGCCTCATCTGCGTCAGACCGTATTCACCTTCTGAAAACCTCGGCTATTACAATGATTATGATATCATTTCTGTTTGTGTCTACAATGGATATGTCTATGTGGCCGCAAGGTATATAGGACAGGATAATCGTGTGGCGATTCTCGGTGTTTACCGTCATGAGATTCGAGACGGCATCATACCGGCAGGGGAGCGGGAGACAGTCCTTAACTGGGATGAAGGTCCCCTGGGCGCGGCGATCATGCTGGATATGGCCTTTTCTGAAGACGGAATTCTGTATATCGGATCAAGTGATGCTGAATCACCCCTGGTGATGGTTGATCCGGTGACAGGCAACTATACAACGCTCTTCCGGGGAATCATTCCATCGCCGGTTTCACGAATTGTCTGGGGTAATGGAAAATCAATATATGCGCTTGTCGGGCGGGATCTTTTCTCTGATGAGGACGCCACCCTGCTGAAAATCAATGCCGGTGAATCCGGTGCGCCGTAATGGGGAAGATATATTTGGATATGACATAATTTGAATTATAAGATTGGAGAAGAATGAGGCGCCGGCAACAGAATATTCATTCGAAGGCAATCGTAATCTGGATCTTTCTATTTTTTTCAGGTATATGCAGTGCCCGGATGAACCGTATTGAACTGTCCGACGGACAGACAATTTTTGTAAGCGGTATGAACCTGGCCTGGATTGATTTTGCCAGAGATCTGGTTGATCTGGATGAATCCAGATTTGACGGGGCCTTTGCCGAGATATCTGCCGCGGGAGGAAACACGGTACGGTGGTGGCTGCATGTAAACGGGAACGCGACACCGGAATTTGATTCAGAAGGGTATGTGACCGGACCGGGTAAAAAGGCAATACAGAATCTAATCAGGGTTCTGGACAGGGCGGAACATTATCATCTGAAAATTATACTGGTGCTGTGGTCCTTTGATATGCTGAGACCCAACTGGCGGGTTGATGTATCCAGAAACAGGCGTCTTCTTGAGGACGTTCATTTTACCAGAACCTATATTGACAACGCATTAATACCCATGGTACGGGCTGTGAAGGATCATCCGGCGGTCCTGTGCTGGGAAATATGCAATGAAGCGGCAGGGATGAGTCAGGAACATGGCTGGACCCCTGAACGGGTTCCTTTTGTTCAGATACAGCGATTTCACAATCTCCTGGCCGGCGCCATTCACAGGAACGCACCCGGTACACTGGTGACAACCGGAGCCTGGACCTTCCAGACAGTCAGCGATATCGGGTCCTTTACGAACCGGTATACAGATGAGGCGCTCATACAGGCAGGCAACGACTCACTCGGTGTGCTTGATTTTTATGAGGTCCATTATTATCCGAAGTGGCACGGAGAGGACCATTCCCCGTTTCATCATCCTGCTGATTACTGGAAACTGGACAAGCCGTGCATTATCGGCGAGTTTCCGGCCGGCGGGATACGGGATATTGGTACCGGATTCAAACCTGAATCGGAACTGAGCACGGTAGAAGCCTTCCATTTTGCGTTTCAGAACGGGTATGCCGGCTGTGTGGCCTGGACCTGGACCGGCCACGATGGATATGGCGGTGTCAAAGATGGAAAACCCGGTATGACGCGACTGAAATCCGCCTATGCAGAAGCCGTTGTCTGGAAGCAGAAAAGTCCAAATTATTCGATTACAACGCTTACGCCGGGACAGGATGCGGTACTCTCTGATAATACACCGATTCTCTCCTGGTCCGCTGATAAGCCCATGGACAGTTATGAAATATGGATAGATGATGTATGTATGGCCAAAACGGCGGGCAACAGAAACCGCATCATCCCCTTTCCACTGTCTTTCGGTTCCCATAAATGGTATGTGGCAGGTATCCTCGGGGAAAGGCGGATCGTCAGCCCTGTTGTATCTTTTTCTGTTGAAGGCTGCCCGGCCGCGCAGGTGCCTGAAAATGCCATGCTTCTGAGGGTCGGCTGGCAGCTGGCTTCATCCACACATGTTGGAGAGGACGGTACTGTTCTATCAAAAGCAGATCATAGTGAATACTGGTATCCGACCTCGGTGCCCGTAACCGTACTGTCCGCACTGGTCAGAAATGGTGTATATCCCAATCCGTATGTCGGTAAAAATAATATGCGGATACCCGACCTGGATGATGTTTTTAATAATCAAAACGATCTTCTGCAGTACAGCCATATTCCGGGCACAAACCCCTGGAAACAACCCTACTGGTTCCGCAGGGAATTTGTAATGGATGAGGCCATGTATAAACCGCGTATCTGGCTTAATCTGGATGAGATTAATTACAAAGCGGATGTCTGGCTAAACGGTGTTCATATAGCTGATTCATCCGCGGTTAAGGGTATGGAACGGCGGTTTCGTTTTGACATCACGGATCCGGTCCGGTTTGACACGACCAATGTGCTGCTGATTGCTGTTTATCCGCCGGATCATCCCGGACAGCCGTCGCCGCCGCCGCTGGAGATAACCAGCCATCCGGGGCGCAATATGGGTGCGGACGGGAAAATTTCCCTTGATTATACCAAGTGGGACGCACTGGGCTGGGACTGGCAGCCGGCGGTTCGGGACCGCGATATGGGGATAATCGGTGATGTTTATATCACCACGAGCGGATTGACAGAGCTGCAGGATCTGTATGTATCCGCGGATGTTATATTAGACGATACATTATATGCTGATATCAGACTGTCCTTTTTGCTGACCAATTATTCCCTTATGGAGAAGGGCGGGGTGATTAGAGGTGAAATAAAACCCATTGGCTATCCGGATCCGCCAATTTGTTTCGAGTGGCCCGTTAACCTGGCGCCGGGTGAAAGTAAAGAAATAATTCTGACACCCGGGCAGATTGAGCAGCTCCATCTTGTCAATCCAAAACTCTGGTGGCCCATACAATGGGGAAAAGCGGACCGCTATGAAATCCGTCTGACCCATGAGGATCAGGGTGTGGTCCATGAGGTCAGGGATGTCTTCGGCATAAGAAAAGTGGAAACCTATATTGGTCAAAATGAACGGATTTACAGAATCAACGGACAGGATATTTACATAAAAGGTGGCAACTGGGTTCTGGATATGATGCTCAACTGGACCCCTGACCGGTATGTTCAGGAAGTCGCGCTGGCAGCAAACGCAAACATGAATCTGCTGCGTGTATGGGGACCAACCGGTGTGCCGCCGGATGTTTTTTTCCGCGCGGCGGATTCTCTGGGTGTAATGATCTGGCAGGATTTTTTAAATGATTTTTGGGGGACCTTTAAAAACAATCCGGAACTAAAACCGGATTCCGCTCTTTTCGAAATCTGCACCTCGGATGTGGTCAGACGGCTCAGGAATCATCCCAGTGTGGTTATCTGGTGCGGCGGCAATGAGGGCCCCAATCAATACGAAAACATGATCATGGAGAATATACTGCCCAGGCATGATCCATCCGGCAACCGCCATTATTTGAAGAATTCCCTGGCAGATGGATTGCACGGGAGCGGTCCCTATCATACGATACGGCCCGTTGAATATTTTGAACATAAAAATATTAGCGGATTTAACAGTGAAATTGGTCCCAGCGGTGTACCGGTAGAGGTCAGTCTGTATGAATTTTTGCCGGATCTGGGCAAGACCTGGAATGAAGGGCGGTTTCCATTGTTTTCTGAGTGGGGCTATCATGATGCGAATGAGCGGGGCAAGTGGGACGACCGGAAATTTTCGTTTTATGACACCATTGTCAGGGAGGATTACGGCCCTCCAATATCTGAAGATGCGGCCGGCGTTTCTGATTATGCATTAAAATGCCAGCTGGTTAATTATGATGTATACCGGGCAGCTGTAGAGGCTATTAATCAGGATTTATGGACCGCATCCAGCGGATTTGCCTTATGGAAAGTAAACGCAGGCTGGCCGAGTTTGACGTGGCAGTTGTTAGACTGGTATCAATATGCCCACGCGGGCTATTATGCGGTGAAAAAAGCCTGTGAACCGCTGCATGTTCAGCTGAACCGGGATTCCCTGACCGTCTCTGTAATCAACAGCGGTCCTGACCCATATAAAGATCTGTCCCTGCAGGCCGAGCTGCTGGATTTGAATAACGGACGCGTCTGGAGGAAAAAAGAAAAAATTGATTCGCCATCCAATCAGGCGCGGGAAAGCAGCTGGACCGTTGAGCTGCCTGAAGACAGTGCCCTCTATATGCTGAATCTGAAACTGAAAAAAGGCGGAAAGCAGCTGTCTGATAATAATTACTGGCTTCAACGGGAAAATGAGTTCAGCGGGCTGTTTCAAATGAAAACAGCCAGGCTGAAAACAAAAACCCGTATGGTTGAAATTGATCATCAATATCACATAGAGGTTGAAATAAAAAATCGGGATGCATATACCGCCTTTTTTATACATTTTCATGTTCTGGACGGGGCAAGCGGGGAGGAACTACGGCCGGTATTCTGGACGGATAATTATCTCACATTGTTACCGAAAGAAAAAAGAAAATTGTCGGTCCAAATGAACACCAGCCTGTTTGCCGGGGATCCGGTTATATACTGGGAGGGAGTGAATGTGGAGGCGGGGCAGAGGTTGATAAATAGGAAATAATGCTTAGATTACAAGCACCAAGTACCAATTTCCAAATAAATCACAATTAACAAATCCCAAACACTGACTTGTGACTCAGTCAAAATCTTACTGTTTGGAATTTGGGATTTGCTGCTTATTTGATCTTCGTCCCGAACCGCTGCGCTCCCGGGCCTCGATCCTAAACACGTCGGCACATGCGTGCCTCCTTGTCAACTACTCACGCTGCGCCGTGAGCAGTTGACAACCACCACCTTTGGTGGTGGTTGTTTGGTGGAGCTTGATTTTTTGATATTTGGGATTTGCCTTATTACAGGACATAAACAAGAGAACATTACAAATACTGAATATTCCTTTTCACTATATCCTCCTTGACTTTCATATTTATGTAAAGTAAATTGAAAATACTGTGTCGACCTTGATTATCATTCATTTTTAAACATAATGAGGCGTAATATGACTGGTATCAATCGGCTAGGCGATGCTTCCCATATTTCTGTTGGTGTCAATGATATTGAGGCCTCTCTCGAGTTTTATTCTTTATTTGGTTTCCGAAAAATACTGGAAGGTCAAAATCCGTATCCCTGGATTTATATTACCGATGAGTCGATTCTTGTTGCCCTCAGACAGGAAGACCGTTCCTATTTATGTCTGACTTATTATGCCCTGGATATGGATGAGCGCGTACAGGCTATACGGACAGAAGGTATTCGCTTTCGCGATTATGGCAATGGATCCGCTTCCCGAAAGGAATGGTGGTTTACCACACTGGATGGATTCGAGGTTCAGCTGATTCAGGGTGTTGCAGAATCCACGTATCAACCCGAAGGGAAAAATGTCTTTAATTTTCCTGAAGAAGATTTTATTTTCCCGGACCGATATCCCAATCCCAGCTGCGGGATCTATGGAGAGCTTTTTCACCGTGTCAAGGATCTGAAGATCTCCATTCAATACTGGGAGAAACTGGGTTTTGAAACCAAACAGTATCACCGCGGCCCCCATCCCTATGCGGTGATGACGGACGGGATGAATATTATGGGACTTCATAATAACACGGATCTGTATTTACCGGGTCTGACCTATTTTGCACCTGATATGGGAGACCGTATTCAAAAAATAAGAAACAGCGGTTTTGACCGTATGCGGGATGTGAACGGAACAGGGGGTGGTGCAGATAATGTGGCAGCGCGTACCCCTGACGGGCATGTTATCTATTTGTTTTCTTTTTAAGAATGTATTAAAGGAGTTGATTTGGAAAAAATCTTTCTCGATTTTCTGAAAAATATTGGCGAGGATCCCGAACGCGAGGGCCTGCTGAAGACACCACAAAGGGCCGCGAACGCCTTTCAATACCTGACCAGAGGCTATACACAGGCTCTGGATGACATTTTAAATAATGCCATTTTTAAAACCGAAACACGGGATATGATTATTCTAAAAGATATTGAAATTTATTCAATGTGCGAACATCACCTGCTGCCGTTTTTCGGTAAATGCCATATAGGATATATACCCAATGATTACATTATCGGTGTTTCAAAGCTCGCTCGCATTGCGGATATGTATGCACGCCGTCTGCAGATTCAGGAACGTTTAACCCGGCAAATTGCCGATGCAATCTGCAAAGCCATAGAGCCCTGTGGCGTGGGTGTCGTGATCGAAGCCCGGCATCTCTGTACCATGATGCGCGGTGTGGAAAAGCAGAATTCCGTTATGCAAACATCCGCTATGCTTGGCGGATTTGAGAATCACGAATCCACCCGCTCCGAATTTCTGGCGCTGATTCGGACCTGATTATTATTGCTTCCTCAATAAAGATAATCAATGAGGTTATGGATGAACCATTTTTCAACCACGCTCCTGTTTGGTACTCTGCTGCTTCTTGCCTGCACCGGCCCCAGAACCGAGGGTAATCTGGTAATTCAATTTGAAACAACCAGTTACGGCGGTTCCTATGCAGAGGCCAATATCGGGGCTGTCTGGATTGAGGATAGCGAAGGCGTTTTTGTCAAAACCCTGTCCTGCTGGGCGGATGTGCAGCGAATGCATCTGGTTCAATGGAATTCCGTTTCTGACGGAAATTGCATCCATGCGCTGACATCGGCAACAAAATACAGCCACGTTTCCCACGAGATAACCTGGGACTGCTCGGATATTCATGGCGATATCGTGACAGACGGCACCTATTCTGTTTGTATGGAATTTACGGAAGACAATGCCGTTTTTGGGGGGCTGGAAAAAACCAGGCGGCTCTGTATTCCGTTCATGAAAGGCAAAAGAGCGGTTCAAATTGCCTATGCGGATACCGTTTTTTATAAAAATGTTCATGTGGAATATCTGGCTTTCCCGGCCTGGTAAAATTTTTATATTAAAAATCAAATATGAAATATTAATATGTTGAAAATCCGCCCTCTGGCGGGACATTATTAAAAAATAACAAAATACAAATACCAAATAAATTCCAAATTCCAAGTCTCAAACGAAGATCCTTAAAAAAATTAATGTTTGGTTTTAGGAATTGCGCTTAAACAGGTTATACTCTGATTTTTAGTGAGCAGTACACATAGAAAAAAGATAATAGGATCTGATAATAAACTGGATTGCGTTCATGAAGGCCTGGCTGCTAAAAGAACCCGTTGATCTTTCTTCTGATAATCAACCCCTTATATCCGGTGAATTGCCCGATCCTGAAGCCGGTCCGGATGAGGTGGTTGTCAAAATCTCTGTCTGCGGTGTATGCCATACGGAGCTGGATGAAATTGAAGGCCGCATTCAATGTCCCTCCTATCCTGTGGTGCCGGGACATCAGGTTGTGGGACGTGTGGTGGCTGCGGGTCAGGATGTCCGTGCACTTCGTCCAGATGACCGTGTGGGTATCGGATGGTTTTATTCTTCCTGCGGGATCTGTCATCACTGCCGCAGCGGTTTTGAGAATCTCTGCCCGGATTTCAAAGCCACGGGCATGGATGTAAACGGCGGATATGCGGCGTATATAAAGGTCCCTGCAACATCCGCATTTACGGTTCCCGATGTATTTACTGATTCGGAAGCTGCCCCGCTGCTGTGCGCCGGTGCTATTGGTTTCCGGTCATTGCGGCTTGCTGATATCCGAAACGGGGATGTACTGGGCCTGACCGGATTCGGCGCATCAGGACATCTGGTTTTAAAGCTGGTCAGACACCGTTTTCCGGACAGCCCTGTATTTGTCTTTGCCCGCAGTGAAAAGGAAAGATCCTTTGCATTGTCACTCGGAGCAAAGTGGGCGGGAGATACCGATGATCAGGCACCGCAATTATGCCGGGCGATTATTGATACGACCCCTGTCTGGAAACCTGTGGTTAAAGCGTTGAAACAGCTTGAACCCGGGGGACGGCTGGTTATCAATGCCATCCGCAAGGAGGCGGCAGATCAGGACATTCTGCTTCAGCTGAATTATCCCGAGCATTTATGGATGGAAAAAGAAATAAAAAGTGTGGCCAACGTGGCCAGGGATGATATTGGCGGATTTTTAAAAGTGGCGGCGGAAATCCCCATCAAACCGGAGATTCAGGAATATCCCTTTAAAGAAGCCAACCGCGTACTTATGGAACTGAAAAAGGGCTTGATCAAAGGAGCGAAGGTGCTGATGGTGAGGTGATGATAAACAGAGTTTGTTCAGATTGAATACAACAGTGTCCTGGAAATTTCAATATCCAGGCATCAAAAAGCAAATAAATCACAAGAACAAAATCCCGAACTTTGTCTCTGAACTTGCTTGTTTGAAATTTGAGATTTGAATTTTATTTAAAATTTGGTTCTTGCTATTTGGGATTTTATCCTTTATCCGCTTTTAGCTTAACCCATTTAGTAATATTAAATTATATATTCTCAGTCCTTCCATTTTTTCCTTGATTTTCATGGATATTCATATTAACATACAATTTGAGTTATGAACATTTAGATAGTTGTTCGGAGTCAATATGGGAACGGTAAAGAAAATAAAAAAAATACAGGTGCTGGGCCCCCTGGAAGAGGAAATGGATTTTTTCTTTTCCAATTTTTTTGGATCCTCCTATCCATCCCTTTATAGAAAAGAGCTTTGCTGGCGCCCGGCTACAGATGTATATGAAACACCGGATGCGTTTGTTGTAACGCTTGAGCTGGCACAGATCAATCCGAAAGAGGTTACGATTACCTTTCAGGAACACGTACTGCAAATCAGAGGGATACGCAAGGCTGTTCCCACTTCGGAACGCCGCAGATACCATAAAATGGAAATCAATTACGGTCCGTTTGAACAAAAAATTCCCATACCCGATGATGTGAATGTGGATGATCTTTCCGCCCATTACAAGGAAGGATTTTTGGAGATTCGCCTGCCCAAGAAACAACATAATTCCATCGGAACCATTAATATTAATGTGGATTAGACATCAATGGCTGACAATAAACATGAAAAAATAATTCATCAACCAGGACATTTCAAAGACGTTCCGGATATCCCGAATGAACTGCCCATACTCACAGTGCGTAATACTGTTATTTTTCCCTATGTGGTGGCTCCGCTGATTATTACGGACGAAGGAAAAATGACGCTGATTAATGAGGCGCTCAGTGACCGTAAGATTATCGGCCTTTTTGCTCAGAAATCTGGAGATGATAAAAAGGAAACCGAATTTTTTAACCTGGGCGTTGCAGTATTTATTCTGAAGATGTTCCGGCTGCCGGATGAGAGCATGGGTTTAATGGTTCAGGGCCTGTCCCGGATCCGCCTCGACACGATTACACAGACAGAGCCCTACATGAAGGGCAAAGTCAAACTGATTCCGGAAGATGAATCCCATTCGGTTAAAACGGAAGCCCTGGTACGGGAGGTTACAGAAATTTTTCAGCAGGTTGTTCAGATTTCACCGGTACTGCCGGATGAACTGGCTCAGGCCATTGTGAATGTCGATAATCCGGGACGTTTATCCGACCTGATCGCTTCAAATCTGAAGATCGATATTGAAGAACTCCAGAGCATTCTCGAAACCCTGATTGTCGAAGACAGGCTGATCAAACTTCTGACCTTTTTAAATAAAGAGCTCGAACTTTTGAAACTCGGCAATAAAATTCAATCTGAAGTAAAAAGTAAAATTGAGGAAGGCCAGAAAGAGTATCTTCTGCGGGAGCAAATGAAAGCTATCCAGAAAGAGCTGGGCGAAAAAGATGAGCGTACCGCAGAAGTTGATGAGCTTAAAAAAAGAATTGAAAAAGCAGGCATGAGTACCGAAGCAAGGGAAGCGGCGGAAAAGGAACTGGACAGGCTGCAGCGAATGCCGCCGCAGGCCGCGGAATATACCGTCTCACGCACCTACCTGGACTGGCTGATCAGCCTGCCCTGGAATAAGCGGACAGAGGATAATATTGATATTGAAAAAGCCAAATCCATTCTGGATGAGGATCACTATAATCTGACCGATGTCAAGGACCGGATCCTCGAATTTCTTGCAGTCCGGAAATTGAAGGAGACCTCCAAAGGGCCCATTCTCTGTTTCGTCGGTCCTCCGGGTGTTGGCAAAACATCGCTGGGGAAGTCCATTGCCCGCGCCATGGGTCGTAAATTTATCCGATACTCCCTGGGCGGTATGCGGGATGAGGCCGAGATCCGCGGTCACAGACGAACCTATATCGGATCCCTGCCCGGCCGTATTATTCAGGGGGTTAAAAAATCGGATTCAGGCAATCCGGTTTTCATGCTGGATGAAATTGATAAAGTGGGTACTGATTTCAGGGGTGATCCGGCTTCGGCGCTTCTTGAAGTACTCGATCCGGAACAGAACAACGCATTTTCTGATCATTATCTTGAAGTGACCTTTGATCTTTCCAATGTGATGTTTATCACAACTGCCAATGTCCTTGAAACCATTCCCAGACCTTTACTGGACCGGATGGAGGTCCTGCGTCTTCCGGGCTACATTGAACAGGACAAGCTTCAAATTGCCAAGAAATATCTAATACCGCGTCAGAGAGATGAAAACGGTTTGAAGGCAAGCCAGATCAAGTTTCAGGACAAAGCTATTCGTAAGGTCATTTCTGAATATACGCGGGAAGCCGGATTGAGAAATCTGGAACGCGAGCTGGGTACATGCTGCCGGAAGGTGGCCAGACAGATCGCTGAAGGCAAAGAAGAAAAAATGTTGATTACCGCTGAAAATATACCGGTTTTTCTTGGTCCCCGAAAATTCTTTTCTGAAGTTGCACAAAGAAAAGACGAAGTGGGGGTGGCCACAGGGCTCGCATGGACACCGGTTGGCGGCGAAATTCTCTTTGTCGAAGCAACGGCTATGGCAGGCGGAAAAGGACTTGTCCTGACGGGTCAGCTGGGTGATGTTATGAAGGAATCCGCCCAGGCGGCGCTCTCTTTTATCCGATCACATGCCACTGAGTTGAATATTGAGCCTGATTTTTTTCAAAAACTGGATGTCCATGTCCATGTGCCTGAAGGCGCCACGCCAAAAGACGGGCCATCAGCCGGTGTGACCATTGCCACGGCTCTCGTTTCTTTATTTACCAGACGGGCAGTTAAACATGATCAGGCCATGACAGGAGAGATCACGCTTCAGGGTCGCGTTCTGCCCGTTGGAGGAATTAAAGAAAAAGTAGTAGCCGCCAGAAGATCCGGAATACGCAAGGTTATCCTTCCAAAATTGAATGAAAAAGATTTAGAGGAAATACCCGTTCATGTACGGGACAAAATGACTTTTATGTTTGTTGAAAAACTCACCGATGTATTTCAGCTGACGCTGGGATCCAGGAAGCATAAAAAGAAGCGTTAACTGATACTCTTTTATCAAATCCAGCATTACCGGCAAGAATGTTTGCTTTTCAAGATGCATAATTTTTAAGTATCCGGGACGTTCCGATGATTCAAACAATACGAAAACAGTTATATGTACGATGGGTTCAGGGATTTGAATAAAATATTCTCCAATTGAAAACAATTCAGGTTCATATGTTTCATTCAGGAGGAATTTTATGTCAAATAAAGTTATTATCATGGGCGCTGCCGGGAGGGATTTTCATAATTTTAACGTGTATTTCCGCACCAATCCTGATTATGAAGTGATTGCATTTACGGCAACCCAGATTCCCAATATTGATAACCGGATTTATCCTGCCGAACTGGCTGGATCTTCCTACCCGAAGGGCATTCCTATTCTGCCGGAGGAAGACCTGGGCGATATCATACAAAAACACAATGTGGATACCGTGGTTTTTTCATACAGTGACGTCTCTCATGAATATGTCATGCACAAGGCATCCCAGGTTAACGGTATCGGTGCAAATTTTTTACTGCTTGGTCTGAATGCGACCCTGCTGGAATCGAAGAAGCCGGTTATTTCTGTTTGTGCCGTAAGAACCGGCTGCGGAAAGAGTCAAACCACACGCCGTATCAGCGAAATTCTCCGGTCCAGGGGCAGAAAAGTGGTTGCGATTCGTCATCCCATGCCTTACGGCGACCTGAACAAGCAAAGGGTTCAAAGATTCGAAAAATATGAAGATATGAAGGCGCAGGGATGTTCAATTGAGGAAATGGAAGAGTATGAACCCCTCATAGAAAGGGGCATTGTTGTATACGCGGGTGTGGATTATGGCGATATCCTTGAACAGGCGGAAAAAGAGGCGGATGTGATTTTGTGGGACGGCGGTAATAATGATACGCCGTTTTACAAACCGGATCTGCATATTGTTGTTGCGGATCCGCATCGTCCGGGTCATGAACTGCTTTATTTTCCGGGTGAAACCAATTTTCGTGCGGCCCATGTAATCATTATCAACAAGATGGATACCGCGGACACAGACGATGTTCACACCGTTAAACAGAATATCACCCGGTATAATCCCCGTGCAAAAATCATTGAGGCAGATTCACCCATTGCTGTGGAACATCCGGAATTGATCAAGGGAAAACGTGTTCTGGTGGTTGAAGACGGTCCAACCCTGACACACGGCGGTATGGCTTATGGAGCCGGCACGGTTGCGGCAAAGAAATTCGGCGCCGCGGAAATTATTGATCCGAGATCCATGGCTGTACGCAGTATCGCGGATACATTTAAAAAGTATCCAGATACAGGACCTTTGCTGCCTGCCATGGGATATGGATCCGAACAGGTCAGGGATTTACAGGCCACTATAGAAGCTGTTAAATGCGATACGGTGATTATTGGTACACCCATTGATTTAAACCGGGTGATTTCCATAAAACAACAGAGCGTACGGGTTCGTTACCATCTGAAAGAGAGAGGGAAGCCGGATCTGGAAGAGATTCTGAAGCCGTTTTAATAACAAACTCACTAAATCCAATCTGAAAGGAAATACTGTCTCTTTATGAAAAGAACACTGATGATCATCAAACCGGATGCGGTCTCCAGGAATCTCATTGGCGCCATTATCGGACGTATTGAGAATAATGGATACCGGATCGTCAATATCGGTATGAAACAGCTGACCCGAAACGAAGCAGTAGGTTTCTATAAGGAGCATGAGGGAAAAACATTTCATGACGGGCTCATTGACTTCATGACATCCGGTCCGTGTGTTCCCATGGTAATCGAAGGGGAAAATGCAGTTCAGGGTATAAGGTGTCTGGTGGGGGCCACTGATCCGAAAGAAGCCGCAGAAGGGACAATCAGACGCGACTATGCCGAGACTGAACGACGCAATGCTGTTCATGCTTCAGACAGTGAGGAAACAGCTGGAAGGGAAATAGCATTTTTCTTTGATCATTCATACTCTATTCGGGATGCTGAATGACTGGAATTATGAAAATAATAAATTCCAAGCACCACAGAACAAATAAATTGCATTATCCAAATCCCATTTCAAACAGTTTCAGCCGGGCTTTCTATTGAAAATGGGTATTTGGTATTTATTTAATTATTGGGATTTGTCATTTGCAATTTAGCAGATTAAGGGATAATTCAAAAATGGAGTCGCTTTGGGTGGTTTATCATTAACTAAATGAGGGTGAACCCATGTTTATTGTCCATGTCTTTGTTCACGTTAAACCGGATCAGGTTGATGCTTTTGCGGAGGCCAGCCTTGAGAATGCCGGAAATAGTATCAGGGAACCGGGTGTTGCACGCTTTGATGTCATTCAACAGCGGGATGATCCAAGCCGTTTTATTCTTGTGGAAGTTTACAGAACCCCGGAGGATCCTGCCAGGCATAAAGAGACCGGTCATTATAAAGCCTGGCGGGACGCGGTAGAGAACATGATGGCTGAACCCCGCTACAGTATTAAATATGAAAATCTGTTTCCGGACGAGGATGGATGGGGCTGAGTCAGACATTTGAATTTGCCACAGCGACGCGTATTCTGTTCGGACCGGGTGTGTCTCAGCACCTGGCAGAATATATAAAACCGGGCATTACCAGGGTTTTACTGTTAACCGGTTCCCGAATAGACCGTATCCGATCCATCATTGACAGGATGGAAACGCATAAAGTTGAGATGACACCGTTTACTGTCAAGGGTGAACCAACTGTGGACCTGGTGAGGAAAGCGGCGAGAAAGGCACGCGAGACGGACAGTGAAATGATCATCAGTATTGGCGGTGGCAGTGTGCTTGATGCGGGCAAAGCAGCGGCTGCACTGGCTGCCAATCCACATGACATTATGGATTATCTGGAGGTGATCGGCAGGGGAGAAGTACTAACTGAACAACCCCTTCCATTTTTTGCGGTTCCGACCACAGCAGGAACCGGGACGGAAGTAACCAGAAATGCAGTGATTACCTCTCTGGAAAAAAAAGTGAAGGTCAGTCTGAGACACGCTTTCATGCTGCCGGATCTGGCGGCTGTGGATCCGCTTTTAACCCATACCATGCCTCCTCCTGTAACGGCCAGCACGGGTCTGGATGCTCTTTCACAGTTGATAGAACCGTATGTTTCATTAAAAGCCAATCCGCTGGTGGATTCCATTTGCAGGGAAGGATTGAAATGCGCCTCCCGCTCCCTGAAAAAGGCTTTTGATAACGGGGATGATCCGCAGGCCCGTGAGGATATGGCACTGGCGAGTCTGTTTAGCGGGCTGGCACTGGCCAATGCCAAGCTGGGAGCTGTTCATGGAATAGCCGGTCCCATGGGTGGGATGTTTCAGATACCCCACGGGGTGATTTGCGGACGTCTTTTACCCTGGGTGTTTGAAGCCAATATTAAAACGGTGGAAAAGATGACAGCAGTTAATTCTGATTCACTGTCCCGTTTTCAGGATATAGCACAGATCCTTACCGGTGATAAAAACGCCGGGGCCGAGGACGGAATTGAGTGGTTAAAAAATTTATGTGAACATCTGCATCTTCCCGGGCTGTCTGCCTATGGTTTGTCGGAAGAAGCCTTTCCGGAGCTTGTTCAGAAATCACAGAAGGCCAGCAGTATGAAGGGGAATCCCGTAGTTCTGAATCGTGATGAACTGTATGCGATACTGGCCAAATCCCTTTAACTGACAGGAAAAATCATGCAACCTGAGAATAACCGTCTCAAGCCGCTGCCAACCTATGGAAAATGTTTTGTTTGTGGACAATCCAATCAGCGTGGTTTGAAGGTCCCTTTCTTTACAGACGGCAAAACCGCTCGAGCTGCATTTACACCTGATTTATCTCTTCTGGGATACGGACATGCCGTTCACGGCGGTATTTTGGGCACATTACTGGATGAGGCATTGATCTGGGGCTGTTATGTTCAAACCGGTCGGTTCGGTGTGACTGCTGAAATAACGATTCGTTATTTAAAGCCGCTGGTGATTGAGACAGAGTGTATTGTCATTGGAGAAATGGTTGAGAATAAAGGGAAAATCTGGATGGCGGAAGCAGATATCAGGAATCAAGCCGGTTGTGTTTATGCCCGTGCGAAGGGCAAGATTATTCCCATGACGGAGGAGCAGAACAGGGAATTGATGAGGGGACTGGATTAAAAATCATATTCCGGATTGATTATCTGTAAAAACCATTCCGACTTAATCATATAACTAATTAAAGAACCGGCGAGGCTGAAAAAGCCCCGCCGGGTAGATATTATTATTTGACAAGCAGCATTTTCTTTGCTGAAACGGCCTCAGGTGTTTCCAGACAATAGACATAAACACCGCTGCTCAGATCCGAGGCATCCAGCTGCACAGTATGGTGACCCGCCTGCTGATGTTGCTGATCAACAAGCGTTTTGACCCGTTTACCACCCATATCATAGATGTTTAGAGATATGTCGGTATTGTCGGACAATGTATAATAAATCGTTGTAACCGGATTAAACGGATTGGGATAGTTTTGGTCAAGAAGAAAGCCGGCAGGTTTTTCAGATTCCGATTTGACCCCGGTGGATGTATCTTCTATACCCAGCAGATAGATGTTGTCCGCGAAGAGAGAACCGCTCCAACCTGCATTGGCCGGCGGTACAAACTCAATGCCCGCGAAGAAACCGGCTGAAATCGTATAGTTCTCTATGGTTTCAAAACGGAAATCAAAATCGAAAAAGAGACGGTTCCATTCCTCAAGTTGAAGGTTGGCTAAATCATACCAGGTGCTCTGCCAGTTCCAGGTCGCACGATCCTGTGCAAATATCTGTACACCGCTGTTTGCGGGAAAATCACCCGGTATATAGACATTGATTACCAGTCCGGAAGCGGTATCGCCGTTCTCGACGATGGTCAGTATATTTTTTGCAAAGCCGCCTTTTTCACCGCCTGCCTGGTCTATGACGCATTCCAATACACCGACTGATTCACCGCTCGGATCTTCCGCCCAGCGTGACTCTACAAATGCATCGCCCAGACTGGCTGTCCAGCCTGACAGACCCTCCGCCTGATCTTCAAAATCGGCGATCAATAAAGAATCGGTTGCCTGGGAAAGAACAACTGAGACTGGAAGTAACATACTAAGCAACATGTTCAGCAACTTTTTCATGGTATCCTCCTGTGTTGTAATATAGTACAGGGTTTTTTATAATAAAACGTTTTCAGAGGCAAAATATCAAAGCATTAAGAGCAATCACTTCCTTAATTTGCATATATAGTATATTGTATTCATTATTAAAATACAATAATAATTTATTGATATTTTATCCTGATCCTTCAAACCCTGTTTACAGGAGAATCGTGCTGTGTTGGCTGTTCCGGAAAAATTTTTAGTTTTTTATTGGAATTTTTGTTTGATTTATGTAAATTCATGGCTTGAAAATAAAATAAAAATGGATTAAATTTAAATAAAATATCAGCTAAAGATATGGATAAACCGATGAAATGTCAGACAAATGAAATTATGAAAAAAGAAATCCTGGCACCCTCAATCAGCCTGTTCGATTTATACTCACCTCATATCGCAGAAAAGGCTTTACCGGGCCAGTTCCTGGTGATACGGACCGATGAATACGGAGAGCGGATTCCACTGACCATTGTGGACCATGACAGGAAAAGCGGTGCAGTGACGATTATTGTTCAGGTTGTGGGCGTGGCCACCATGAAACTGGATGCACTGGACAAAGGTGATGTAATTCAGGACGTTGTGGGTCCGCTTGGAAATCCCAGCCATATTGAAAAATTTGGTACCGTGATTTGCGTCGGAGGCGGTGTGGGAGTCGCTCCGCTTTATCCAATTACACGGGCTTTTAAGCAGGCAGGCAATACAGTGCTGTCCGTAATCGGTGCACGTTCAGCTGATATGCTGATACTGGAAGAAGAGATGAAGGCTGTCAGCGATGCCCTGTATGTCTGTACGGATGACGGCAGCAAGGGATTGCACGGATTTGTTACAGATCAGCTTAAAATTTTAATAAAAGAGAATGCTATTGATCTTGTCATGGCCATAGGCCCGGGAGTGATGATGTCCGCAGTGGCCGATGTAACCAGACCGGATAAAATAAAAACCATTGTCAGCCTGAATACACTCATGGTAGACGGCACGGGTATGTGCGGGGGTTGTCGCATCAGTTACGGGAATGATACAAAATTTGTCTGTGTGGACGGACCGGAATTCGATGCCCACCAGGTGGATTTTAATGAAATGCTGAAACGGTCCCGCATGTATGTCAAGCAGGAAAAAGCCGCAATGGAATTTCATAAATGCAAACTGACAGAGAGTAAAAAGTGATGGCAATAAAACATCGTGTGGAAATGCCCAAGCAGGCACCTGAAGAGCGTGTCAAAAATTTTGATGAGGTGGCGCTGGGTTATACGGCAGAGCAGGCTGTTGAAGAAGCTTCGCGTTGCCTTCAATGCAAGAAGGCTTTTTGTGTAGAAGGCTGTCCCGTGGATATTGATATCCCCGCTTTTATACAGAAGATTAAGGATAAAGACTTTCTGGGGGCCATACATAAGATAAAAGAAAAAAACAGTTTGCCTGCTGTTTGTGGACGGGTTTGTCCGCAGGAGGAGCAGTGTGAGCTGAAATGTGTGCTTTCGAAAACAGGACAACCGGTTTCAATAGGCAGGCTCGAGCGGTTTGTTGCTGATTATGAGGTTGAGGCAGGTCAGATCGATGTGCCGAATACTAAAACCAAATCGGATAAAAAGGTGGCCATAATCGGGGCTGGTCCTGCAGGTCTGACAGCAGCCGGAGAACTGGTGAAAATGGGGTATCGGGTGACCCTGTTTGAAGCACTTCATAAAGCCGGCGGCGTTCTGGTGTATGGTATTCCGGAATTCAGGCTGCCTAAAGCCATTGTCGAAAGAGAGAGTAATTATATAAAGGCCCTGGGTGCTGAATACCAAATGAATTTTGTAGCAGGCAGAGCAGCGACAGTGGATGAACTGCTGAAGAACGGATATGATGCGGTATTTATCGGTACCGGAGCCGGATTGCCCTATTTTATGAATATACCGGGTGAAAATTTGAACGGTGTCTATTCTGCAAATGAATTTTTAACCCGGGTTAACCTGATGAAAGCGTACCGGTTTCCCGAATATGATACACCGGTTTATCCGGGCAAGAATATCGCTGTGGTGGGCGGAGGGAATGTGGCCATGGATGGGGCGCGCTGTTCTCTTCGTCTTGGTGCGGATCATGTGTATCTGGTTTATAGAAGAGCCCGGGAGCAAATGCCGGCACGTGAAGAAGAAATTGTGAATGCTTTTGAAGAGGGTGTGGAACCCCGGCTGCTTACCAATCCTGTACGTATTCTGGGAAATGATAAAGGCTGGGTGAGCGGGATTGAATGTATACGAATGGAACTGG
>Ga0272441_10006049_pt1 | contig 20568 bp, 18 predicted proteins | sample SSMProp6N_FD_193582 | JGI IMG/M metagenome (GOLD analysis project Ga0272441, IMG submission 193582) | Marine sediment archaeal communities from Little Sippewissett salt marsh, Falmouth, MA, United States - SSM-Prop-6N | ecosystem: Environmental > Aquatic > Marine > Wetlands > Sediment ...
TAATTGTTTTTCGCCAGAATAGTGCTTAACGATACGAATAGATCAAATCTCAAACTCATGAGAGTTCGAGATTTGTCCGAAAGGTATCGTTAAACACTATACTCAGACCAGTCCCATCTCTGAGAGTCTATTTGGCAAATACACTTCGGTTACGAAGTCCAGGCCTTTCCCCGCGAAGGCCTGCTGCTCAGCTTTCTTTTTGAGCTGTAATTGGAGCTGGATTTGTTCTTTCCAGTAATCGGATTCAAACCGTGGATCGGTCATCTCGCTCCTTAAAGCGTGCAGATCTTGGTCGGTCAACTTGTCTGTAGACAGGTCGTAATCCACTATGTCGCTTGGCTGCACCCCCAAAAACTTGGCTGTGGGGGTGACCAAGTACTCTGATAAGTGGGCACTCTTGATGGAACCATAAGCCACGCTGGCAAATATCCGGTAGCTCCAGGGGTCCCCGTCAGTAAATATGGCCACTGGCAGCCCCAACTCTTCGTTGAGCCTTTTTATTATGCGTCTGGTGCTTCTGGCTGGCTGGCCTTTCAGATGGACCAATATGGCGTCGTATTCCTGATCAAACCCGTTTTCGATCAATCGTGCGTGCATTCCACCAGTCTCCACCGCCACCACAATCTTAGCATCGTGATTTAAAAACTCGATGTTGTCCACGTTGAATGGGATTTGGTAACCAGCTTCCCCCACGTCTTCTTGACAGTGGATGTTTCTTCCTCCCCGTCTGGTTTTCTCTTTTAAGGCCAGGGGGCCAAAGACCGTGGCTCCGTCTTCTTCGGGCCGGACGTGAAAGTCTTCCCGTTGCAAACTGGTCACGATCTCCAAATCCTCCACCAATCGATCGCTTTCCGCCTGCTCGCTGAACTTGGCTAGATCCCAATTCTCAGATATATAGTAAATCTCCCTCAACGTAGAGCCTCTATTGCTTTCTAAATGCTCCTTTATCAAAAGCTCTGAGAGGAAGGTGGTCTTAAGAAGGCTTTTTGCCCCTCTCACAGTCTTCACGCTACGCACGCTTTCCTGATTGCCATAGGTCCACACGGAGAGGTCCTGATCGTATTCGATGTTGTTTTTGGTTCTGGTGGGAAGGACCAAATGGGGCACTTCACCTTTTTGGAACTGCTCGTAAAGCGATTGAGCCAGTTCCAAAAGTCTTTTCTGAGTGGTTTGAGCGTCTTTCATATCTCCACCACTCGTGCCCCCGTCACCAATTCACTGGGTTGCCCTTCTACTATGGGGTCCGAAAATACGGCGCACTCACTTGGCACAATGTAGCGAAGGTCCTTTTTCTCACCGGGTTTGAGGGTAATCTTCCACAAGTGATCGTATCCGTCTCCCATGGGTATCACTTTGGCCTGTGGTTGGATCGAGCTGGCCTCTACGGTTACGGTTTCATGCAATTTGAACGATTTGATGGATTTTCCGTAGTTGGCGACCTTCAGCGTCACAATAGTCTGGCCGTTGTCTTGAGAAAGCCTTCTATTCACCATTAGGTTGCCCATTATCTTGGCCACCACCGGATTTAAGTCGGGCTCTTCTCTCTCCAAGATCTGGGCCAGCTTTTGGGATATTCGGGGAAGAATCGTCCTTATAATTTCTTCTTTTTCTCGTCGCTCTGAAAGAGCGCTTTGACGTGATAGATGCCTTTTTAGCTTTCTGCCCACTTCTTTCAGGCCCAGCTCGATCTCAGACATAATCTCGGATACATCTGCCACGGCGTCCTTTGATTCGGATGTGAAAGGTATGTTGGTTGAGATCACATGTACCAGCAAAACCGCAGGTCCTATGGGTACCCCTCCCCCTGGCTGTCCCAGGGAATACCTCTTCCAGGAAATGTTTTCGATGGCATGAGTTATGGCGCATCCGCCTTGCTGATAGAGAAGGGGCACTCGGTTGGCGAACCTGAGAATGTCAACACGTCCGTCTTTTTTCAGGCTGCCTCCATAGGCCAAGATTACTTCCACCTGGAAGGGGTTACCTGAGTATACACAGACCGATCTGGACGACGTGGCCACGAAGTCTACCCGATACTCTTTTTCCAATCCTGCCCTGATCAGTTTCTCTCCGATGGGCGACAAACAGTCAGTTGGTGGCGACTTAAGCTTGACTTTACGAAACGCCTCCAACAGCCTGGTGGCCTCTTTGTGGTTAATTTCTTGAGGTGGTTTATTTAGATCCAGCTCGGCCAGTTTGCAGATCTCCTGAGTGGTGATGGTTCCGATGCTGGTGAAGGTATCTTTGAGGAAGTTGGACAGCTTCTTTTTCTCCGTATACCTCAGCATCTTGATAAGGCCGCCCAGTTCCATTCCCCAAGGATGGGGCTTGATTTCATAGGAAGGTTGGGGCAGAAGGTTTGATACTCGTTCAAAGATCTCTATGTTCCCGTCCGGCTCCACCAAGGTTATTCGGGCATGGGGATTTACGATGGCCACGTTCTTGAGGTAGCCGTAGACAGATTGCTTTCTGCTTCTTACATAAGAGCCTTCCATCTCCAGCTCCACCCTAGTTCCACGAGGTCGGTCCCAGTCAACCTCGATTTTCTTCAGGATCTCTGGCTCGTTTGTGGATGTGTTTATGGTCAGACTCCAACGGCTGGCAGGATGGCTCGGTCCGATCTTGGTTGTTACTTTAGTGGGCTTTCCAGAGGTGAGCTGAGAGTACAGCACCCCTGCCGATATGCCTATCCCTTGTTGTCCTCGGCTCTGTTTTAGGGAGTGAAACCTCGATCCGTAAAGGAGTTTGGCGAAAACATTGGGGACTTGGGCATCTACGATTCCTGGACCGTTGTCCTCTTCTACCACCACAAACATATCGTCTTTTCGCTTGATTTGGACGAATATATCTGGCAGAATGTTTGCCTCTTCACAGGCGTCTAAAGAATTGTCCACGGCCTCTTTTACCGTGGTTATGAGCGATCTTGGTGCGGAATCAAATCCCAGAATCTGGCGATTCTTCTCAAAAAACTCAGCTACTGAGATGGCCTTCTGATTTTTGGCCAGCTCTTCTGCAATTTCCATGTTAAGAAAAATGGGGCTAGAGTTCAGCCCCCACCACCGTTTGCGTCGCAGTTACGTTGTGGATCTCTCGTATTACGTCCACTATGCGATTGAGTACGCTCAGGCCTTCTACTTCCAGGATAACCACGAAGTCGTATTCACCAAATACGTGGTAGACATCTTTGATGCCTTCGGTGTCTTTGAGGGCGTTGAATACTGTCCTCTCCTGTCCTGGTACTACCTTAATCATCGTTACACCTATCACCATTCTTCGGTCACCACCTATTGTATCTCTCGACACATTATATAAACTTTTTAGATTACGTCTTAAAACAACGCTTTAAAAATCATTTCTTCTTTTTCTTGGACGGTTTGAATCCCCCAAGAAATACGTCTTCGACCTCATCATCGCTAGCTTCATCACCAGTATCTTTTTCCAAAGTATTCTCGTCGGATATGTCTGTTTCGTCCTCTAAGCAGACGTCTTCAATTTCGCTCCCACGCTCTTTTGCATCCTCCGCCTCTGGATCTTGAAGCTCATCCATTTTGAGATGCCCTTCGTCGTCATCCGCTTCTTCAATCGGTTCTGGTGCCAATTGATTCTCAGCTTCCCTTTGGGAACTTGAGCTATCTTTCCCCTCTTTTAGTAGCGTTTTCAGGGCTCGGGTGGTCATGTCCCTGTAACGGCTCAATTCGGTATCATAATGAAGATGAGCTCTGGCAACGTCTGCCATTTCATCCGAAATTGGCGTCTGATTTTGAAGCTGTTCGCCGCTGGAAAAACTGTCAGGTCCACCTTGGTCGAGGAACTCTTGGAATGCCTTCAGCCGATCAAGCGTGTGTTTGGCAGTATCAAATATCCATTGGTCCCTGGTTTCCACATCGACTTCCTGGATGATTTCGGCCCTGATGGATATCAATCTGTTTCCATCGTCTGTTTCGTAGATGCTGGGTTTGCCCACCACTGCCACGAAGGCCGGTGGCTCTGTTCGAGCTAATTCTTGAGCTGCTTCTGGTTGATATTGGCCTGCGTATACCAGTATGCTTCCCGTAGGATCTACTAACCGGCCACGCCAGTACTCGGTCTCCTCTCCCAGGTTGTCTCTTTCGGTAAGGGTGCCCACCAAAAATGTCCTGTTGCAACGAGAACCTGTGGGGGTGATCACGTACATAGGAGCGTATTGGTCTTCGGTCTCTCGGAAGGCGAAATCGGAGTCTCGGATCTCTTGGGCAAAGAGCCTCTTGGCCACCTCTCGAGTAAAGCTTTCTCGAGTCATTTTAGATCGCCTCCTGGCCTTTTAAAGTGGAATTTTCGATCAGCGTTGTAACTTCTGCCTCACTTACTGGCGGGCATTCAACAATGCTTTCTGTAAGCAAATACCGATCAATTCGAGGGCCTGTAACGGTATAGTACCTTCCCACCAGTCGTTCTTGAATGATCCCTTTGACCACATCGTTGTCCAAAGCTTCCATGACCATGGCTTTTGCCTCGTCGAGAGTTATTCCAGCCAAACTCTCGGTAGTCTCCCGGTTGATCAGCACCTCTTGAACCTTTGATCCGTCATCTAAAACTGCCTTTATTCTCAGGTCGTAGGTGCCTTCGACCTTTCCGTGCTCTCCACAAACTCCTTTTGACAAGGTCCTTCTGCAGATGGGACAGCGCTTGATGAGACCTGATCCACTTTGTATGTTTACCATGGCACCAGAGAACTGAGCTGTTTGAGTTCCCACCTCTATGTCCTCGTCCAGCTTTACGATCTCGCTTGTGCGATTGAGCTTCACGCTGAACATGTCTTGGTACTTGTCTGTTACCACGTTCTTGAACAAATATGTAAGGCCTTCTTCCAAGTCTGGCAGTTCGGACTTTGCCCATTTCACGAACTTTATGGCCCCTGTTTCATCGCCAATCAGGCCGGTCTGAGAAATGACTTCGCTGGTGGGATCCCACAGTTGTACCACCTTGGCCTTCACGTCGATCCACTGGTCTGGTTCGACGATCTCTTCTACTGTCAGCTCCTTTACTTCAGTAGAAACGGAACCTTCTACGGCCTCAACTTCTTTTTTCAGCTCCTCTATTGCGCTGGTGCGGTTGAGCTTCACGTTGAACCGTCCTTGGAACTCGTCTGTTACCACGTTCTTGAGCAAATAGCTGTGGCCTTCTTTTAGGTCCGGCAGTTCGGATTTTGTCCATTTCACGAACTTTATGGCCCCTGTTTCATCGCCCACCATACCTGTTTGGGATATGGCGCTGCTGGTGGGGTCCCAAAGCTCCACGACTTTGACCTCCAAATCCACCCAGCGATTGGGGCCGTTTATTTGGCCTACTTTCACCGATTCGCTCCGCTTGGCGAAGTTGGTGGTGGGCATTATGCCATGCTCTTTAAGAAAGTAGTTCTCTACGCTGCGTCTGGCTTCGTTTTCGGGAACGCTGAACGTCTCAATCAAAAGTTTTAGACGTTTTTCGACATCTGCTGCAGCAATTTCTACGCCTTGCTCTCGCAGGCGAGCCAAAATCTGGTCTACCAATTTTTTCATCAATTTCGACCTCCAGTTTTTTTAGAGAGGCAGCATTTACTATGTTTCCATAGTAGATAAACTTACTTCCAATGAGCATCATGGGGTTGTCGAGCTTTACAAAACCCCTATGTGAGTTGATATTTAGTGGCAAAAACTTGGTTTGGAACCCTGGACATAGAATCGGGCGTGGTCGCATCTTTGGAGGATCAGATTCAAATGGTCGATGAGTTGGAATCCATCTTATCAGAAAATTTAATATCTCTCAAAGCGGGCCAGATACAGCCTGATCTGAGGACCCTGGCTTTGGAAGCGAATCTCTTCAAAGACGATGCCCATTACGACGAATCCCTCAGAGACGTGGCGCTCAAACTTGTTAGACGAAAGCTTAGAGCTGAGGCAAATGCAGAGGCAGAGCTGCTTCAAACCATAGAAACTCTGGACGATCTAAACGAAATTGTAAATCGTCTCGATGAGAGGCTCTATGAATGGTCTCGGTTGCGTACTGAAGAGCGGTTGCGAGGGCAGAAGCTGGCAGAAGAGCTACAGGGCGAAGATCTAATAGGCGAGCTTGCGAAGGTCAACTTGGAAATGCGTAAAACGCGCCACTTGGTGGAAATGAGTTTGGAGACCGCCACCATTCAGATGGCACCCAACCTATCTCATCTGGCAGGTCCTCTTTTGGCAGCGCGGATGATATCTCGGGCAGGAAGCCTCAAGCGGCTATCGGAGATGCCCGCCAGTACCATTCAGGTCATGGGCGCGGAAAAGTCCCTTTTTAAGCACCTGAAAGGAAAGGCACCTTCTCCAAAACATGGAATGATCTATAGGCATCCTGCCATCATGCGATCACCCAAAAGGCTTCGTGGAAGAACGGCTCGTGCCCTAGCTGCCAAATTGGCCATTGCCGCACGAGTCGACCAATATTCTGGTGAATTGAACTCTCAATTGAAAGCCACTTTGGACAAAAGGATAGATGAAATACGGCAAAACGATAAGAGTGCGAGGAAGAAAAGGAGTCGGATAAAGTAGATTGTTTGTAGTGTTCTTCAAATCCCTACGAAATTGATGAAATTTGTCGGTCCACCCAGCATATTTATAACAGATGTACTGAGATATATGGCAGGGAGAGTAGAGCTCTATGTCCAAAAGGTTGGTTATATTAGCGATGATCGTATTAGCGGCGTTTATCAATCCCGTGGAGGCGTGGGATAAAACGGGCAACGTCACTGAACATTCTTACATTCAATTGAGCGGGTACATGGACGAGATGAAGGTTTACCAGACCGATAAGGGCTACAAAGGCCAGAAATTGGTGGTTGGCACTCAAGGTAGTGGCACCGTTTCCAGGACACAAAGTGCTTACGTCTCAGATGATGAGTTGTCTTTCAATGAATGGGGCGTTTTCAACTATAAGCCGTATAATGTAGGTTCTTCTAATAGTGGTGCATCGACCCAAGAGAGCGATATGAGAAATGCACTCTGTGCCAAGAATTATGCTATGGGCACAGTTTTGTCTGAGTCTTATTCTGGTTTTCAGTCCTTGGTCAAGGACACCTCTGTCTATCAGACCGACAACGTTTCCGTCTATCAGATCGGCAGCACGATGACGAAGGGAACTGCCACCATAGGTGCTAGAGTGAAAGATGATTACGATGGTGCCACCGTCATGAGTTATGGTGGCACTTATATCGGCGACTTTACCATTAGAGAGGTAATTGGCGTAGGTGGAGATGTACCTTATCTGTACTGCCCCTGATAATAACGATAATTGACGTTCAAATCATTTAAGATTCTACCTTAAACCAAAGGTTTGGGTTGTTTGTGCTCGGGCAATACTGGCAAGGGCATGGTGTTGATAAGTAGCGGTTGTTCTACCTCCTTTGCTCGCTCCACCAAGATCTCTTTTCCCCATTTTGTCAGGCCAAAGAGGGGAATTGCCGTTCCCACTTGGATTAACGGTTTTGCCAGTTCTCTTATCTGTTTGGAGGCGCAAGCAGTTACTATGTCGGCCGATGCCAGCAATCTTTCAGCATCGTCTCTGCTTATGCCTGTGAGATGTGCCCCTATGATCAATATTTCCACGCCCAATTCTCGTTCCAATCGCCTTAGTTGCTCTGCTGTGTCTGCATCGGCCACCGTTACTGCGAAGCGAGAATATCTCTTGGCAGCAACCCTCGCCCCTTCAACTTGGTCGATCTGTGCCGTTTTTGTATCCAATATTTGACCATCACGGTTTTCGATTCCCTCTAACACTTTGGGAATGGGATCTGTTTCTATTAATCCAGATATCCACCCACCCATGCCCTGTACCAGTTTTGGGTTTGCAGATATCACCGTTCCAGCACCGTCACATACGGTGACTGCAGCCTCGATCAATCCTCTTGATATGGCAGTCATCATCACTTCGGATGCTCCAAATCCCACGAAGACATCCATCTCCAGCTTTCTGCGAGGCGAAAACATGCCGTGCTCTTCTATCCTGAATTCCATGTTGCCAGCAGCGGATTCGGCCGTGATCTTTTTTATTCCTCGTACTTTATCGAACAAAGGACACCACTCGATAAGTGGTTGTCCGGTCTCCACCACCTTTTCATCTTCTACTTTGACTTTGGTTTTACCCAATAGTTCCATTATGTCCACTTAATCACCATCCACAAGGCCGAAGTAAACTCGCCGGTTGGCTTTGCCTTTGTTCTGCGCCTTTAGCATCTCTATCTGGCCGATCTCTCTTGTGCTTTTCACGTGGGTGCCACCACACGCCTGCAGATCTACGCCTTCGATCTCCACGATTCTAATTTCTTCCCTGTCTTGCACCTCTTTGGCCAGCCTGATTAGGTCTGGCATCTCCATGGCCTCTTCTCTAGAAATTATTTTAGTGTTTACGGAACGGTTCTCTTCGATAACCTGATTGGCCATTGCCACATAGTTTGCCAGCTTCTCACGATTAAAGTCCTTCAAGCTGAAGTCCACCCTGGACTTATCCTCTCCAATTTGGTTGCCGGTGATCTTGGCATTGCTTTCCCTGAATATCATGGCGCTCAAAATATGACATGCCGTGTGACTACGCATAAATCGATATCTTCGATTCCAATCGATCCGTCCCGCTACTGCATCTCCAGTTTCAAGTCCACTTGTTTCAATTTCGTGGCTGATTTTACCGCCGAACGTTCCCACGTAAGCTAAGGGGAACTCTCGTTCGTCTTGGACCAATACTCCCAGATCATGGGGTTGGCCGCCTGAATTGGGGTAAAAAGCGGTATGGTTCAGGACTACGAACTTTTCGTCGGATACTCGTTCCACCGTGGCTTCAAAGTTCTGCAGATAGCTGTCTTCCAGATACAAGGCTTCCATCAAATCACCATTGCTTGCTTGGATGTATAGTGTTTAACGATACCTTTCGGATTAATCTCAAACTCTCGCGAGTTTGATATTTGGCCTATTCCTATCTTTAAGCACTATTCTGGCGAAAACCAATTAGCATCATCTAATCGGTTCTCGGCTATAATCTCTAATTAGACAGCTCAAATCAGTTTCGATAAATGATTTCCTCTCTTTGGTAGGAGTGGTTTGATTGGGCCTGTTTATGGTGACGACTATGGGGTGGATTTAGTGAAATATGCCTGCCTGTTTCAGATTAGATGATATTTATTTTCAATAAAGCTTATATATGAAACTATAACACCTGATAAATGGTGAATGACTTGAGGAACGTAGTTATGCCCGCTCAAAACATCGAACATGAGGAGTTTGCATCGGTTCTTATGAAAATCGGAATGAAGAGAAATGTGGCCAAAGTTCTTACTTACATGTCTTGTGTAGATGAAGCAACTTCTCGTGATATTGAAAAAGGTTCTGATCTTAGGCAACCCGAAGTCAGCATAGCTATGAGAGAGCTTAGGAAGTTGGATTGGGTTTCCGAAAGAGACGAAAAGAATCCTGGCAAAGGCAGACCGTTCAAGATATACAAGCTTAAGAAAGGCCTCTATGATATTATAGATTATCTAGAAGAAAACAAAAGGGTGGAAATGGAAACTATCACGGGAAAAATTCAGAAGCTTAAGGAGCTGAAGTCGTCCTAGTTTATTTCACATCCCTTCAAATAATTCTTGTTTCTCCTTATGATTTTTAATTATGGTGTTTAACAATATCTTTCGGATTAATCTCGAACTCGCAAGAGTTAGAGATTTGACCTATTCGTATCGTTAAGCATTATTTCGGCGAAAACCAATTATTATAATTGGTTTTTGGTCATATATTTTTATCTATATAATTTTTAACATGGTTCTTTTTGTTGAGGCAAACCTTAAACGGATTAAGGTAAATAAATATCTAATTAAGGTGATTTGCTTGAAAAAGAGCACGATTTTGGGGCTTGCTTTATTGGTGAGCATTGCAGCCACGTGGGGAATTGTTTTAGGTGCAGATTTGAAAAATCCTAGTTTGATCGCCAGCCCGGATTTATCCAAATCAAAGCTGGTCTCGCTTGATTTGACTAAACAGGAGCAGAATTATTATTTGGTGGGCAACCTCGATCAGGCAAGGGCCACTATAAACACAGACTTAGGCCCTCAACAAACGACCTTCCGCGGAGAGATCGCCTTTATGGCGACATCCGATGATAAGGGTCAGCTTAAGTTGGAACTGAAACGGCTAAATTTAATTTCGAATGGAGTATCAACGAAAAAAGGAAATTCCGGAGTAATCGGTCTCAATTTGGATGAATATGATGCCAAAACTTCTTACGACCAAAAAACTGGCAAGATCTCCTCAGAATTCCAGTCCGTTCTGCATTACGCTCTCATCGATGATATCAAGGGCTTCGTTCCCAGCAAGTCCGAAGAGGGCGACGTATTCTATTCGTTTACGGAAATGATGGCCGGTAAATTCAGCGGGAATCTCCCAGAAAGCTTGCAACTATCTGATAAGGGGTACATATCGTTGAGGGGGGAAGTCAAGTTGGAGCTTGACGATCCCGTATTGGGTCTTTTGGAAAACATGGTCATCTACATAGATTTGGAGCAGTTGTGGTGGCATCTTGGATTTGAGCCTGCCGAAATATTGTTGGTTCAGCCGGTTTTCATAGGAACAGGCCCCTTAGATCCTACAGCTACCGGCACGGCCTTTGATACCCTCATAGACAGGTCTTTGGAGGTGTGGAACCGTTGTGGAACGGAGCGTTGTTTGGCCATTCGTTCTAACTTGCCAATTTACGTAGACAACGACGACTACAGGGTGCTTGACAATTACGATTCCGATCCCGCTGAGGCTAACGCCTTGCGAGCTGAAGTAAACGTACCTGAAGCAGTGGAGGTCTTTGTGGTGGAACGTTGGGATCCTCTTTGGGATGGTGGGGGTGCTTCTTGGAGCAGTGGAACGGCATCTGCGAAGGTTGTCACCTGTGATCAGCAACTTGCGGTACCTTGTCCACCCCCTGTGGGACTTTGGGGATGTTCAGGTGGGTTTTGTGGCGACGTTAACTATTGCCATTTGGCCCATGAACTTGGTCATTCTTTGAGCTTGACCCATCCCGGCGAGGTGAGGGCCGGTCGTCCGGAAGGGTCCACCAACTCCATAATGGAGCCAAGCGGCTTTTGTAGGGACAATCCCAATGTGCAAAGCGCCCACAATTGCCGCATGGCTTCAAACCCGTTGTTGTATTGGGGACGTGTTGTTTGTACTGAGAGTCCAGACATAACGGACTGATAATGGGATGATCTGTGATTGCTGTCTGCTTTGGACGGAGGCAGACAGTATGATTTTTCAACCAAACACTTCAGTCTTGAGTATATTGTAAAATTCATCCTTTGCTTTTCGTTCGGCCCAAGGCTTATGCCCACAGTTCTTGAGAATAATTAAACGAAAATCTTTTAGAGTTTTATACAATGGTTTCTGTACGCCCTCTGCAGGGTGGGGGTCATAGTCGCCGTGAATGGCCACCACAGGGCACTTGATTTGTTCGCCTAAGCTCAGCAGCCTTCCGCTTTGTCGCATCTTTGCGGCTTCTGGCCATATTCTTTGAAAAATATCGATTCGAACGTCGATGTCTTCAAATTCATCCTCGATTGGGTCATACGAATCGGCCTTAAAAAAAAGCGCACCGAAGCGTGCAAAGGCAGAGTCTTTATCTTTTGCAGTTGGATCGTTTAATATGTCGGAAAGGGCTTCGACTTCTATCTTCTCTCTTTCGCTCAGGCGGTTTAGCCTCGTCTCTTGAATTTGCGCGGCATACTTATCTTCAAAAGGGCCACTTCCAATGAGTACGAGTTTTTTTACCAACCGAGGATGCTCCGCTGCCAAAATGAAAGCAAGCCAGGCACCCCAAGAAAAACCAATTAACGTAAATGGAAAGGCGCCACCATTTTCGAGGTTTTCTTTTAGTTCATCTACTTGTCCTTTTATTGATGTGGCAGTCTGAATCGGCTCTAAGATTCCACCTTCTTTTGCCAGTTCTCTTGCCACAGGTGCCATCTCGCCAGCGGCGCCTGGCCCCCCGTGAATTAAGGCCACTGATAAGGGCGCCTTTCCGTATATTTTTGCGCTTTTCATCTAATTTCGCTCTTAATGCGCTTCATCAAGATATTCTTAAGATCCAAAATGCTTCTCGAATACAGATGCAATATCAGATGGTTTTTCCAGCATGGACACGCCTTTCATGGCAGCCAGTTTCTGTACGTGCTCCACGTCTTCTCTCCTTATCATAAGCTCCAAGTCTTTTCCGTTGGGGAGCCTGGTGATCACCGTTCCTTCTTTGAAGTCCGAGGGCATTATGTACAGGGGAAGCATTACCTTCTGGCTCATGACAGCAGCGTTGGTTATCATGGTATCTGCTATTCTCAAGGATATTTTGGCCACGCTGTTGGAGGTTGTAGGGGCAATCAACATGAACTCGAACTGTCCCATCTGGATCTGACCAGCTAAAAAGGGCGCATTGGCGTTTATCTCCACCCACATCTTGTCGAATTCCGAGTCCAACTCGGGAAAGAGCTTGTAGTACTTGGCCACCTGTTCACCTGCCTTGGAAATGTAGACTCTGATGTCCACCACTTCCTCGTACTTCTTTTTCATCTCTTTCATGACGTCAACTGTATCCAATATCCTGTCACCGCTACCAGTAATGCCCCAGGCCACTTTCTTACGGGCGGTTTTCTTATTTGACATGGCTATTACTTTATCCTTCAAAACTTAATTTATTTTTCCACTTGTTCCACTTGTTCGGCTTTGAGAATATCTGAAAATCGTTTCACGGTCTTTCTCAAGCTTCTGAACCCTTCCAGATCTTCTTTTACCCCTTCCAAGGTGTCCTTGGACCAGAACGTAGCCCCCAAATTAGCCCCGAAAGATCCCCCCCCGATTGGAATCACGCCATTGAGGACGTAAAAGGTGATGATCTGTTGAATGGCCAGCTCTTGTCCGCCCATCCGATCTCCCCCTACGGCGATTGCCATGCCCGGCGTTCCCCTGAAAAAATCGAAGTCTGCAGCCACCAAAGCTCGACATCGATCCATCACCATCTTGGTTTGGGCGCTTATGCCGCCGTTGTACACAGGGGTTGCCATAACGATTCCTGTTGCTTCTTTGAGCAAAGGATAAAGTTGGTACATGTCGTCTTTTACCCGACATTCCTTGTTCTTGAGACAGTAATCGCAGTGCAAACAAGGACTGATCTTCTTGCCTTTGACCGTAAAGTACTCTGTTTCAAAGCCCCTCTCCTCCAGCATTTTGAGGCACTCTTTTAAAACAAAAGATGTGGCTTGTTCTCGGGGGCTGCCGCAGATTCCCACTATCATAACCCTTATATTAAATTCGTATTTGATTTATATTTATCGATTGTAGGACAAATTCAGGCTTGGAAAAATCAAGAAAACAGGAGATTCGGGGGCGAAGTTGCTACCAGCGCAAGCCATCAATAAAAGGCGCCCTTTATCCCCAGGATCATCATCTGCACGGCGATGATGGTCAAAATCAGGCCCATAAGCCTTGATACCACCTTGATCAGGTCCGGTTTTACCAGGGCCATGATCTTTTCGGAGTAGATGAAAGCCAGGAAGGTAAGCAGACAGACGAAGGCGAATACCAACACAACAACGGCTATGTGGGGTGGGGATGAGCCGGTGGCCGTAAAGGAAAGGGCAGAGGATATCGTCCCCGGTCCGGCCAAGATCGGCACTGCCAATGGGGATATCGCCACGTCGTCGGACCCACTACCTTTCTCGGCGGGGTGGGGGTGGTGCATCCTCGACTCGTTGCCTTGGAGGAGTTGATATCCGACCAGAAACAGAAGTATGCCTCCAGCCATTTGGAATGCCTGGATGGTGATGCCGAACATCTTAAAGATAATTCCACCAAAGATTACGAATATTGACACGATGATGAAGGTGAATAAAACGGACTTTCTGGCGATCCTGCTCTTCTCGGCCTCAGAGTATCCTTCCACCAGGCCTATGTAGATGGGGGCGTTTCCTATGGGGTTCATTATTGCGAAGAATCCCATAAGCACCGTTATGCTAAAACTATACAGCTCATTCATCTGCCTAATATTCGAAAACTAACGCTTAAGTAATTTATTACGTAAATCTTACGGTGGATAATCTAAGAACTTCAGATGTTACGAATGTTAGCTGTATTTCCCTCCCCAACAGATAATTGCGTAGGTCTGCAGAATGGTGGCGGCTTTAAACTCGTGATCTACAACTTGTGTCTGCGAAGTCGTAACGAGACCCGTTTTCAGAAACGTTCAATTTTGCAGGTTCTGTGAGGTAGGGATAAAGACCACCTTAGGATTTTCCTCTTATAGCTTTGATTCATTTCGTTGTATTTGATACCAATCGCTCCATTTCATGTTATAGTCGTTTGCCAAATAACGCACCTTTTTTGAAATGGAGATTGTAACCCCATCATCCGTTTCAATTTTTTCTATAGCCTCATATAGATGCGATATCCACAAATTTTCATTAATATAATCATTATCATCGATGTTTCCATCGTCCAGTTCTTTTTTAACTCTTATGTATTGTGATTCGATCTCTCTATAGATGGTGCCAAAATTAAGGCCAGACGTAATTAAGTTTTTGCAGTCTTCGAGATCACCCGGTCTTTTTGCAATCGCCTTCATGATGAATATATCTTCGAGTGAAGCATATCCAAATTCTAGTTTTTTAAAACTTATTCTTTTATTTGCTCTGCTCCACATATCTCGACTTAATCTAAAACCACCCGATATATTCCTTGTGAAAATATCTAAACTGTGTTTTCCCTTTATGGAAATCCGTTCCAAATTTAAATTTTCATGTCTCTTTTCAGGCCCCACTAACTTAAATCCACATTTTTGAGTAGCTGTGTTTACCAATTTTTCGTTATCTTCTCGGTTCCAACATACTATATCAATATCTTTCGTGGCATCTTTTATGCCATATTCCATTAATGCCGCCCCTCCAATAATTAACGCTTGAACGTCCCTATCTAACATGCGACCTACGCATTCGAATATCTCAGAAATCTCCGCGCTGTTTGATAACATGGTCTACATCACAATATCGTATAATGTTGCTCGGTCTAATAACTCATCATATGACGGATACCCTTTTATTCGTCTGCCATTTAGAACAGACTTAATGTATCTAATCATTGGATGTTTAGCCTTTTTCAGCCTATCTACATTTTTTAAATAGAATATTATACAATACATTTTTTGAGTAGTATCTTCAGCTGAATCCATCGAATGAATGAATACGTTTTCGATTGACACATCTCTTTTGGGCAATGTGTAGTAGTTATCTCTGAGAAATAGCTGAATACCATATTTTTCGTAGGCGCTAAATGCAGTTACCGTCGCATCTTGTTGTTTTCTACTTTTAAAAATAACGTGATCCCCGTAGTCTTTTATTAGCAAGGCATCCTTTGGTATGCTAGTTGTCGGCATAATTTGGGTGAACATGTCCACCAGTACCTTTAAATCGCCCCACAAAATGTAATTAAATGAATATTTAGACTTTTTACCCATCTTAGTTTTTTTAACTATGCCAAGATTGACGAAATTTTTTATATAATTGTATATTGTTCTCTTTGAAATCGATATATCTTTATTAATTTCTTCAACGCTTTTCGGTGTACTATTTATTTTTGATAGTAAATTCATCCTTTGATCTGCAAGAATCGTCTCAAAAGGTGACGTTCTGTGTTTATAATAGAGTTTTTTGAAACTTTCTGCCTGGGGTGTATTGGTTAAAATAACTCCCTTATCACTTCTCTCGATTAGCCCTTTCTTTTCGAGGCGTGTTATAATACGAGATGTAGAATCCTGCCTTATGCCAAGCATCTGAGATAGATTTTTAGACGATAAGGTATTCTCAGCGTAGGCGGTTAAGCATAGCGTTTTCACTTCGTGATTAGTCAGTTTCATGATTTATTATCTTTGCAATCTTGGGCCAAATGTATATATACGTTTGGCTTTAAATTGCAAATATGGCCATCACTGCTAGAAATTGGCCACCCCAATTTATAAGATAATACATAAATTATCTCTTTTATACTTTGACAACTCTGTCAATTGCGTAAGCACTAAATAAATATTCATGAAATTCAATGTGTGGCCTAGATGCACTACAACTGGAAAAGGTTCTGGTGTCCAAGAGATGGCACAATCTCTCTATCAGATGGAGGATATTTATACGATCCAGACTCTGATAAGTATCACAGCCACAACCCCGACGTGGTGCCATTCAGTTCTATATCAGAGATACCTTGTTTGATCTTGCTTGGTGAACCCGGTATTGGCAAGACAAGTACTATGAAAGCGGAACAAACGACTATCGATACGAAGATCGAAGAAGATGGCAATCAGACTCGTTGGCTTGATCTTCGTTCATATGGAAGCGAAGATAGGTTGATTCAGAAATTATTCGATAATCCGACGTTCAATTCATGGAAAATAGGTAATTTTCAACTTTATCTTTTCTTAGACAGTTTAGACGAATGTTTGTTGTATATTGATAATTTAGCGTCCCTCTTAATGGATGAACTAAAAGATTATCCTGTTGAGCGTCTCAATCTGCGCATAGCTTGTCGAACGGCTAACTGGCCGAACTTTTTGGAAAAAGGATTTAATGATATTTGGGGAACAGATGCAGTAAAGGTATATGAGCTAGCACCTCTTCGACGCATAGATGTAATTGAAGCTGCGAAAGTCAATAGCTTAGATCCAAGCGCTTTTTTAAGAGAAATTGAACGCAACAATGCAGTACCGCTTGCCATTAAACCTATAACATTAGAGTTTCTAATAAATAAATATAAAAAAGATGGCCAGATTCCTAAAGATCAGACCGGATTATACTATGACGGCTGTCTAAAACTTTGTGAAGAAATTAATGAATCTCGACCACAGAGTGCAAGAAAATTATCAGCACTGCAACGTCTGGCCATAGCATCACGAATCGCTGCAATCACAATCTTTAGCAATCGATACGCTATTTGGACCGGGATTGATCTGGGCGACGTGCCTGAAGAAGATGTGAAAGTTTCAATACTTTCTGGTGATAAAGAAAGTATTGGTGAAGATAAATTTGATGTAACCGAGGAAGCTATCAAGGAAACTTTAGATACCGGTTTGTTTTCATCGAGAGGTCCAAATAGAATGGGCTGGGCACACCAAACATATGCTGAATTTCTCGCAGCAAAGTATCTCGTGAAGCATAAGATGCCTCTAGCCCAGATAGTTAATCTCATCACTCATCCAAGAGACCCTGAAGGAAAATTGATTCCTCAACTCCAAGGAACAGCAGCTTGGTTAGCCACAATGAGGAATGATGTATTCCAGCACATTATGGAAGTCGATCCTTATCTATTGCTCCGAAGTGATTTAGGAAATGTTGGCGACGGATATAAAGAACGTATTGTTGATATATTACTCAGGTTATATGATGAAGGAAACCTTACCTATCCTGGTTGGTTAGACGTAGATTTATATAAAAAGCTCACTCATCCGAGGTTAGCAGATCAGATTAAAGCCTACCTCTCTGATAATGGAAAAAGCGTCGAATCACGAAAAGTCGCAATTCGCATGGCACGTGCTTGCAATGAGCTGTCACTTCAAAATGAACTTGTTGAAATCGCGTTAGATCCATCGGAGCCTTTGAATATCCGTGAAAGTGCAGCTGGCGCAATATCTGACTTTGCAGAGGGAAGAACAAAGGAGCGTTTGAAACCACTAGCAATTGGTGAAGGTATAGATGACCTTAATGATCAACTAAAAGGCTATGCACTTATATCGTTATGGCCGGATCGTATAACTACAGAAGAACTTTTCTCTATTCTGACACCTCCTAAACGAGAAAATTTTGTGGGGATTTATCAGTTATTTCTTAATAGGATTGTGGAGAATATTAGGCCCAAAGAATTTCCACTGGCACTTCGGTGGGTCGAAACAAAAGGCACTTTAAGTAATTCAATGTCTTCATTTGCATATTTGTCAGATAAAATTATGTTAAATGCATGGAGGAATCTAGATTATCCTGGTGTGTTAAACGCGTTCGCCAAAGTAATTATATCACGATTGAAACATTATAATAATATTGCTTCAGGTTATCATTATTTGGAATTGAGAGAAGCACTTAACGAAAACGACGATAATCGTCGCAGTATCCTGAAAGCAATCGTACCCATGCTTCCGAACCTTGGTGTAAATAAAACTTATTTGCTATTTTACTCAGATGTACCCATAGCTTCGAGTAAGGATCTCTATTGGATGATTGAACGCTTGGGTTCCTCCCAAGAATCTGGTTCAGTGGAAATTCAGCACCATTGGGCTGAGTTGATAAAATCTGCTTTTGATAGAAATGATACTGAACAATTAAATTCGATTCTTATAGCTTGCGAGGATAATAAAATCCTTGCAAAGAGATTTTCCTGGCTAATTGAACCTATTGAATTAAATTCTCCTAAAGCAAAGAAAATGAAAGAGGAGTATTTAGAAAGTCAAGAATTGCTAGCGACGCTAAATCATCAGACCCTTTTGGATCCGCCACCAGCAGAACGTATCGTCGAACTTATTGATGAGTTTGAGGCTGGTGATACTTCAGCGTGGTGGCGTCTAAACATGGACATGACGCTTAGGCCCGATAGCACACGTTATGGGGATGAGTTGGAATCCGATTTAACATCCCTTCCGGGGTGGGATGAAGCTAATGTCACAACAAGATCAAGAATCATTGCGGCTGCCAAGAGATATTTGTTGGAAGGTGAGCCTGAGACGAAGTGCTGGTTGGGAACAAACAATTTACATCGTCCAGCTTTCGCGGGCTATAGAGCGTTTCAACTTATTCTACAAGAAGAAGCCGAGTATATTTCAACTATACCAGGATATATCTGGGAGAAGTGGGCTCCGATTATTCTTTCATATTCGGTATCTAATACCACAGAAAATTACAAAACTCAAAAAGAGCTGGTAAATAAGGCATACCATTATGCACCAGATGAAATAATAAAAACTTTGATTATTTTAATAGATAAAGAGAACAACACGAACGGTCACATTTTCGTTATAGATAAGGTTGAAGATTGCTGGGATGAAAAACTAGCAAAATCCGTGTCAAATAAAGTAAAAGACAATAGTATGAAGCCGGAATGTATGGGAACCCTCCTCAAAGTACTTCTTAACCATAATGTCAAAGAGGCAGAGATGTTCGCAATATCCCTATTATTATCATTCCAAAAATCTCACCACAGAGGGGTTAATTGTTCTAATTTTTTTGAGTTATCCATATTTCAAGGTTTTAGCGAATTTTGGAATAGTTTAATAGAAGAATGCGAAAAAGAACGATCTAAAGCTATTATCGCGGCAAGTTTGCTCCTGAACCATCCAAATGAAGCAAATTGGATGGTCCTGTGGCGACTAATTGAAGGGGATACCGACTTTGGTCGAGATGTGATCACAAAAATCGCAAATAATCATAGATTCAATGGCATAATAAAAAAACATGGATTTACAGAGGATCAATTGGCCGATCTCTACACTTGGCTTTTCAAGCATTATCCTCCCTCCGAAGATCCGATACACGACGATGGATATACTGTTGAGGTCAGGGATAACATTGCGGAATTAAGAGATGCCATACTGCGTCATCTCAAAGAGCGTGGCAAACCTGAAGCAATTGAGGCAATTAAACGAATTTATCGAGAGTTGCCTGAACAAGATTGGCTGAGATGGACGATTATGGAAGCTCAAGATATCACACATCGTGAGACTTGGATGCCCCCTAAACCAGAACACATATTCCGAATGACAAGAAACCTGCAAGTTCGGTTGGTTGAAAGTGGAGATCAACTTCAGGATGTACTGATAGAATCACTAAAACGGTTAGAGGAAAAACTACAAGGCGAAACTCCTGCTGTAAATGACTTATGGAATGAGATCAGTAACGGTCGTAAAAGCATATACACACCCAAAGATGAAAACAGATTCTCAGATTATGTAAAAAGACACTTAATAAGTGACCTTGAGAATCTCAATATCGTCGCAAATCGTGAAGTTGAAATTCGTCGTGGAGAAAAACCTACTAAAGGTGAACGAGTTGACATAAGGGTGGATGCAATTTTTAAAAATTCAAGAGTTGACTCGTGCGATTCAATAACTGTTATTATCGAAGCCAAATGTTGCTGGAACCCGAAATTAGATACGGATATGAAAGAGCAACTCGTAGATCGATACCTTAAAGACAATCGTTGTCGGCACGGTATTTACCTTGTTGGATGGTTCAACTGTGATCAGTGGGACCGTGAATATTTTAAGAAAAAGAGGCCTCAAAAGATTGACATCAAAGATGCAAGACAAAAATTTGAAGCTCAAGCTGCTGAACTTTCAAATCAGAACCAGAGGATAAGGGCATTTGTCATGAACACTGCGCTTCGCTAAATTCGTGCAAATGACTGGAGCGCTTGACCCTTGATTTTCTGTCACACTTCGCACTCCGCCAGTATCTCCGCCTTCAGCTTTCTCTATCCTTTCCACCCCAACAAACACCCCCACCAACCTTAGGGCGAACTCCATCGCCGTACCAGC
>Ga0272441_10006050_pt1 | contig 20567 bp, 16 predicted proteins | sample SSMProp6N_FD_193582 | JGI IMG/M metagenome (GOLD analysis project Ga0272441, IMG submission 193582) | Marine sediment archaeal communities from Little Sippewissett salt marsh, Falmouth, MA, United States - SSM-Prop-6N | ecosystem: Environmental > Aquatic > Marine > Wetlands > Sediment ...
TTTGTGACAGGATCGGAATTCTTTCAGAGGGTAGGCTTGTTGAAGTTGTAAGGGTTAATGAATTATTACGAACCCGGATTTCACCCATTGAAATCGCAGTCGAAGGTCTCAATATAGAAGGGTTCAAGAAGATATATGTTTTAACCAAAAGGACGATCAAACAAGAAAAATATTACAGATTCTTTTTTACCGATTTCAACGATGCTCAAAAGGCTTTGAAAATCATAAATGACAACAAAGCAACATTGAGGTCTTATATCCCGCATCCTTTATCACTTGAAGAGTACTTCATTTCAAGAAGTTATATTTGAAACCATTAAAAGAATATAACGAGAAACGGTGAATGATTTCACTATTATTCTAATCAAAATCGATAGTAAAACCGGTCCCTGTTTTAGCAGAAAATATCATTCCCCAAAGGCTGATAGAGCCATTATCCCATAGTAGAAATCCATACCCTATCCCTTTACCTTCAATCATTTCGGAAATAGCAAAATTATGCACTTTTTTAGGAGTTATCTTTTTTACATTCTTTTCAATGAAATTATTTTCGACATCAAATAAGTCAAAAGTCAATTCGATGTTGTAATTTTCCATATTCTTAACTATCAAATAGGAATCAATCAGCTCTTCAGGATTGTACTGCCAAAAAGGGATTGTTAAAAAGCCCGAATCTTTGGGGATGTCGATATTCAGATTGTAACCTGTCTGATTAGATGCTTTGAACAGAGCCGCCCATGTATTTAATATTCCATCTTCAAAAGAAATTTCTGCTGAGCCAATTCCATTAAAACCTTCAAATAAAATGCTGCCAAGTTGAACGGGTATAACATTATTGGATTTTATTGTTTGATTTTGATTCGTTATGAATCCACCATGTTCGTCATAAAGGAACAATTTCAGATTCAGGTTTTCGAATTCATCGGTATTTTGAAAAAAGAAAATTGAATCTACATCATCATGTTGCAAAACTTGCCAAAAGGGAATAGAGATAGAGTTCATTTCACCTGAAACCGATCTATTTGAAAAATAATTATCAACCATTATTGGATAACTTGTTTTTGATTCAAGATTCGAGATTAAACCTGTAATAAAAGCACCTGATAATCCTGAACTTTCAAATTCGACCGTTGCAGATCCCATTTCACAATAATCAATAAAGTCACTCAAACTAACCTGACCCAGTTCACCTTCTGGAAACGAGCTGTGAATATTTTTGATCTCCAATCCATCACTTGAATAAAGAGTTATATTCACATCTGTTCCACAGATGTGTGAACTTTTAAAAAAAATGATTGTATCAATTTTCCCTTGTTCAACCTGCCAGAACGGAATTTTTTTTATATTCTCAAACGATGATTTTATCCTGGGGATTGTATATCCTTTGAATCTTGATTCGTTTACAACAGCGCTCCAAATCGATACAGATTTTTTTTCAACATTTACCTTCGCATAACCGAAACCTTTTCTAACATCCGGTATTTCTCTACTTATCAATATAATCTGCATGTCTTCCGGTCTCAGGACAATATCTCTTTCACCCAAAAAATCACCCCATCTGTCATAAAATTCGACGATCAAGGTTTCAAGTTCGTTAGATATATTTATTATTGTAATCAGCGTATCAACAGAATTTTCCTGATCCCTTTCCCAAAAAATATTTTCTGTCAGGTTATTTGGAATTGGAGGAGTTGGAGTTGGAGAGCATGTTGGCGTGAGTGTCGGTGAATTCATTGGTAAAATTGTAAAGACACCATTTTTTATTTCAGCGTTTCTGATATCATCAGTTAAATGTTCAACCGACATCAGATATTCTCCTGGCACTGCGTCGGAGTTAACCTCAAAGATAAATCTGAGAAAACAGCCAGAACTATTTTCATTAATTGAATGTAATGATGATATTCCACCTATTATTACAATACCTGAGTCATGCGGGTCATTTGATTGAATATCAAATTTATCGGTTAACTCACATTTGAGATTATTGTCCATATTGGTCATGAAGAGATTTTCAATATTATAGATAAAATACAATCCAAAAGCCTGAATTTCCTCTTCTGAATCTGTTGTGATATCAATCTGGATTTCTATTGTTTGCCCGGGTAATGCTGAACCGTCATGAACAATTAATTCCATGCAACTCAGTTCTGTTGAAATAAGCAACATTTGGAGTAACAAAAGTGCAATACAATAAATATTTAACTTCATACAATCCTCACAATAAATACAGAATTTTCTAATAATCTCTCGAATATATTTACATTAATTTGACCTACAGTCAATAAAGGGGAGTCAGAGAAGTAATTTCAAATTTTCAAAAGGAATAAAGGTAAGTTGGGGGAGAAGTGCTCTCCCCCAAATGGTGTGGTTAGGTGGGTGTATATCCGCATCTTATTTTCAGTTTAAGGAAATAAATTCTATGAATTCTTATTGAGGAGCAGTTTCTGCACCCTGTTTTTTGAGTGCGTCAATAAGAGCATTTTCCATTTGATTATTCAAACCTGGATTCAAATTTGCCGGACCTCCTTCAGCATTTTCTTCTTCAGCTTCTTTTATTCTGAATTCATCCAGTTTTTTGAATATATTGTTTATTCTATATTTATAGAGAGAATAAACTAAATCCGACTCAGGTTTTTTAGCGTAGTACTTATTTTTATCCTCTTTACTAATTATAAGTTTGTATTCCTTTTTATCTTTCATCCTGAATACCAAATTTCTTTCCGGTTTATCAAGGGAGTATTCGGAGAGTTCTTTTTTATCCATGTAATCATTTGTTGAAAGAGTAGCAAGAGTATCGGTTATTTTATCAACAACTTCGTTATCAGCGTTAAAAGTTTCCGGTTCTTTTACAAGCCAATTTTCATTTTCATCTTTTTCACAAACTATAACACCATCGGAAGATTCAAGTCTAAAATATTCGATAAGCTCTTTATCGGTATTGAAAATATGCATATCCTTCCAGCTTGTTCTGCTCTTATCGAATATAGTTTTCAAATATCCTTCTTCAAGTATGACCTGATCCGTACCTTCTTTTCTAATATATGTACTGAGAAAATTAGGACCATTTTTACCCACATAGACATGTGCCAGTATATTACCGTCAAAATCGGATACTTTTGTACCTATACCCATCAAATCGTTAACTTGGAACTGATTCTGATTTTCCGGATTTTTGGAAACTATATCCTTAACTTTGAAATCTCTAACACTTTCGAGGAGCTTCTCCACAGCTTCTTCATCAGCGGAGAAATCATCGGAAGATGAGACTACCCAGTTCCCTTCTTTTTTTTCTAATATGAATTCACTACCCATCTGTTTAATCTCAATTTTAGCGGCATTATCCATTTTAAAATCGGGAAACAGTAATGCGATTTCCTCCTCACTTTTTTGTTGTGTTTTCTTTGAAAACGGATTTTCAATAATAAGGGCCACAATAATAAGTGCCACAAGTAGTATGAATAAAATTATTGTTTTCTTGAAATTCATATCTTTATCATCTCCTGGAAATTAGGATGCTTGTTGCAATCTACGTTTTCTATTTTTTCTTAAAATAAATTTCAAAATTCCGAATAGGATGACGAGAATGGAGACTCCAAACATATTCAGGAATTTAATTCTGCCTTTTTCCTTTTCGGTTGTTTCTTTAAGAGGTCTATCGGTAATACCTCTTGATCTAATATTGATGAGTTGCTCACCAAGGGTTAGCCAGTCAATCATATTCAAAAAGAACAGAGCATTGCCTGGAAATTGTGCAATGAAATGATCGTCAGTAAAAACCGAGTTACCAACCACTATTATTTGAGTCGGATTCTTACATTCTGCAATTGTTTCCCTTTTCGAATCATCCGGAGGTGCTGTTTCATCCCCTTCTTCGAATTCTGGTTTGGGAATTTGTTTGTCTGCATAAAAACTCTTGAAAACACCTGATACTGCTACCGCCAATGTGTACTGGTTTTGATTAGTTTGAGCTTTACCGAAAGATTGTTGTGGATTAAGATCGTAAGGTGCTGTTTCATCCCATGCATAAGTTGAAGACTTAACGAGTTCGGCAGCTTCTAAACCTTCCAATTTATCCTGAACAATTTCAAGGGAGCAAACCCATGGAAAGACTAATGTTTCCAGGGAACTTACGATAGGGTTATTTTTATCCAAGAACTGTTTCAAGATCTTGACCCAGAAAGGATATGGAAGGCTATACCTGATAAAACCGCTTGAAAATGAAGCATTTGAATGTGATCTGTCAAGAACGAGGTTCTGATTAATTCGAACTCCATAATTAACCAGAAGGTCTTCCAGATTCGAAGAAGCCGGGTTAGCCTGAAGCCCGCCTTCTTCTCTCGAAATAGAATCGATGAGGAAAATAACTTTTCCTCCATTCATTATAAACTGGTCTATCTCGTATTTATCTCTTTCTGTGAGGTTCATTGGGCTTGCAATAACGAGCGTATTGATATTCGATGGAATTTTTTTCCCTTTTTTTGCCTCATAGGTAACGATGGTGTATTGTTTTTCGATTTCTTTTTTTATCTCTTTATAATCCTTATCAAGCTCTTTTCCACCGTGCTCGGACATGAAAGCAAGTCTTTTTTCTTCAGGACTCGTTACTTTTACGATGGCGGAGGTCAGATCGTATTCCAAATTTTGTGTTGACTGAACAACGGGCAAAGCTTCTTTTTTGTCACCATACATGATTGCAATGCCGAGGTATGCTTTCATGACTTCAGCTTTATCTTTATTTATAACCTGAAGTTGAACCTGAGGGATGCCCAAAAAACGAAGTTCATTTTGTAGTTTCTCATCATCGGCGGGATCGATAAAGGAAATGTTTAGATTCCCTTTAGCATAAGCTTTGTATTCAGAAAGAATATCTTTAATCTGGCTATTGAGATTGAGCAAATAAGTGGGTAATTCTTTCGAAAAATAAGCTTTAATTGTAACAATATCATCAAGATTTCTCAGGACATTTTTTGTCGAATCCGATATGGTATAAACTTTATTCTGAGTCAAATCCATCCTGGAGAATTTTTTTGACGAGATAAAGTTTATGACCACGAGAATGGCAAACATGATGACGATTAACAGAATTAAATTTGTGCTGTATTTTAATTTTCTTGCTTGCATAATCCTATATTATCTCCATTTTCTGCTTTCAACAGATCGAATGTTAAGGTAAATGAAAAAAACCACAATTGAGAGGTAATATATGATATCTCTCGTGTCTATCACTCCTCTGCTGATACTTGCAAAGTGGGAACCAAGCCCCATGTATTCCAGAAAAGGTGCGATGAAATAAGGAACATTCATCAACACTATATTTTCACCAACAATAAACAGTCCGAAACAGACAGCGATGCTCAGAATAAATGCAATGATCTGGTTTTTTGTCAGGGAAGAAATAAAAGCCCCTATAGCCAGATACGCAGATCCGAGGAATATTATCCCTAGGTAACCTCCGATAATTGGTCCATTATCTGGTTCACCCATGTATGAAAGAGTGATAGGAATTGAAAGTGTCAATAGAATTGTAATTATCAGGAATACCAAGCTTGCAAGGTATTTACCAAGTATCACTTCAATATCTTTTAATGGAAGTGTCATGATAAGTTCGATTGCACCCGATCTTTTTTCTTCTGCCCATAGCCTCATTGTTATTGCCGGGACAAAGAAGAGGAATATCCATGGCATGGATCCGAAGAAGGATCGCATGGTAGCCTGATTGATCAGGAAGAAACCCTTATAAAACAACCAGTTGGTTATAAGGAGAAAAACAGTGATAATGATGTATGCAATCGGAGTGTTAAAGTAAGTTTTGTATTCTTTTTTAAAAACTGCTAATGTGTTTCTCATATTCTTATAATCCCAAATTATTGATAAATTTTTGAACCTGTTTATTCATATTCATCATTGAGTAGTAATCTTAGTAAAGACATCTTCGAGTGAGAGAGTTTCTTTACGAAGCTCAGCAAGTGACCAGCCATTACTTGAGACAAGATGAAACAGATCCTCGCTGACATCCTTTTTTGACTTGAGTCTATAGCTATTAAGCGAGTCACCTTTCCCTGCAATCAGTCTTGATTCTAAAACATTATCCATTTCAGAAATCCTGGATTTTACATCATCGGGATTACCACGAATCAAAGCAAAAATAATGAACTCGCCTTTAGCCTGACTCGTAAGTTCATCCGGAGTGCCCTGAGCTGCAATTTTCCCTTCATTAATTATAATGACCCTGCTGCATGTAGCTGTAACTTCCGGCAGAATATGTGTACTCAAGATGATTGTTTTCTCTTCCCCCAATTGTTTAATGAGTTCTCTAATTTCAACTATCTGATTTGGGTCGAGACCAATTGTAGGCTCGTCGAGGACAAGAAGTTCCGGATCATGGATCATAGCTTGAGCAAGTCCAACTCTTTGCTTAAAACCTTTGGAAAGCTCACCAATATCTTTACCAATGACCTTTGTAAGTCCGCATACTTCCACCATTTTGTTCAAATTTTTCTTTTTCACGTCAGAAGGAATACCTCTGATCTCGGCAATATACTTCAAAAATTCGGTAACTTCCATGTCGAGGTACAAAGGAGTACTTTCGGGTAGATATCCTATTTTCTTTCGGATCTGAAGGGAATTTTCAAATACATTATATCCGCTGACGGTAACCTCACCCTCATCCTGAGGAAGGTAACATGTTATTACCCGCATTGTAGTGGACTTACCAGCGCCGTTTGGACCCAGAAATCCGACAACTTCTCCTTTATTAACCGAAAAGGAAATATTATCGACCGCTGTTGTTGTTCCAAAGCGTTTAGTTACATTTGTAAGTTCTATCAACTTATTAACCCTCGTTAATTATTTAATATTAATATAAATAATCTCAAGACTCGATAAAGCCCTGAGATTGACATATTCTCTTGAATTTGCTAACATCAGCTCCAATATGAACATCAAATTTCGCTTCTATTTTTCGATTTTAACTATATGCACCCTTTTTATTTCCTGTGCAAAAGAAGCAGGAATGTATAAAGGTTCTCAAAATACTGCAATTGTAATAATGACTTTACTTTATTTAGCATCTTTTTATGGTATCATATCCTTCTCTTTTGGTAAAGGAGGAATGCTAGAAGCTATCCTTTCCATTGTTATTCTTTTCTTCCTTTTCATATGCTTTCTAATGACGTCATTTTACTTTGTAGGGATCTGTTTTTTTGTTTTAGGTTTACTCATTTTTTTTATCGGAAAAAGCCGAGCGAATCCGGCATTGAAAGACAAGTAAGGAACCTGGCACAAGATTTAAAACAAGTGAATAAATAATGTTCTTTTTTTCCTTTTTAGCAAGTATTTTTTTTTCTTTCCTGATTTTGAACCTTACAATTCTTCTTAATCCCCATGTTTCTAAATCTCTTACAGATATTTTATATTTATTTACAATATTTTATATCACATTCGGTGTATTCTCCTTGATTTTTTTCTTAATATTGAACCTATTTTTCAGGAAATTCTTTTTAAGAAAAACAATCTATCCTTTTGAAACTTCATTTTTGATTCCTATAATAACATGCATGCTGGTTGCCAGTTATGGATTTTTTTATAATGCAGGTTATTATAAAGACGCATTATCTGATTCCTCCTTCAAGCTTTTAAATACATCTGGTTATTTTTGTGTGTTTGGAGCAATATCCTTATTAATTCTCATACTGTTGAATTTGCTATGGAAATTCAACCTCAAGCGATTTTCGGTTATTCTTCTTGTATTTTTTCTCATTGGAATCTTGAACACAATGATCCTTGTGGACGCGTATAAACCTTATAATTATGATCGTGAAGATTTTAACAAAAAGGATACAAATTTGAATATATCATTAATAGGGCTTGATGCGCTTTCATGGGATATGATAGAACCTATGATGAAGATCGGGTATTTGCCAAATCTCGATAGATTAAGAAGACATTCCTCATGGGGAAATATCGAGACATTGACACCGACAAAATCGAATGTAATCTGGACAAGTATTGCAACCGGCAAAAAACCTGTTAAACATGGGATAAAATCATTCTTCAAATATGATTTTATCTTTTTAGAAAAACAACTTGAAATACTTCCCAAAAACATGTTCATGATGCTTTTTCTCAATTTTAAAATGTTGAAGGTGGAAACAGTAAATGCTGAGAACAGGATTGCAGCACCTTTGTGGAATATCACCGGTAATGATTCGAGTGCGGGTACATCTGTGATAAACTGGTGGTCCAGTATACCCGCTGATTCTTTGAATGGATTTGATTTTTCAAATTTTGTTTATTACATGAAAGCCGGGTATGATAGAGAGTTTGAATATGATGTCTCCTATCCGCCATCCCTGTCAGAATACGCAAAGATTTTCGAAGTTGTCAATTCTTCAGAAGCAGAACAATTTATCAAGGGAAAGGCGACTAACGAGAGAACCGAATTTATTTATAGTTATATAAAAGACAGGATATACAGGGAAGATGAGTTATATTTCAGGATAGGTCATTATTTTTTTAGAAAGTACTATCCTGCTTTTTTCTTCTTTTATCACAACGGAACAGATCCGATAGCCCATTTTTTTACAAAATACTATAATGCAATTTCAGCAGAAGGTATTCATAAAGATGAAATTGCGTTATTCTCCGAGACAATGGAGAGTTATTTCGATCATGTTGATTCAAAGATATCTGAATTTTTGAAAGTGAAGGATGAAAATCGAGTATTCATGTTTCTTTCGGATCATGGAATGGTGGATACTCCACCGTTGGTAAGATTTTATAGAAATCGTATTGTGAAAAATCCTTATCTTTATGGATATCATGATGATGCAATCAAAGGATTTTTTATGATTGCAGGTACATCTATCAACAAGGATCTTTTAATTGATGATGTGTCAGTCTATGATATTACCCCTACATTGCTTTATTTAGCTGGTTATCCTGTTGCAGAGGACATGGATGGGAAGGTAATCGGTAAAGCTATTGATGGAAATTTTCAGGCGGAATACCCAATCGACTCTATAAAAACTTATAATCATTTGAACAGGAGAAGAGCATTAGAAAAAAAAGAAACCATTGATGACAAAAATGTCATTGACAAACTTAAAAGTCTCGGATACATATGATGAAAACCCCCAATAATTCAACAGGAACTAGAAGATGAAAACATATCTCGAATGCGTTCCATGTCTTATCAGGCATGCACTTGATGCTTCTCGAATGGTTACTAATGATGAAACCATTCACGAAAAAACCGTGAGAGAAGTGGTTATTGCACTGGGAAAATTTGATTTCTCGCGAACATCTCCTGAGATGGCACAGTTTATTCACAGACTTATCAGAAAATACACAGATAGTGCTGATCCCTATAAAAAACATAAAGATAGATACAACAAACTTGTCCTGAATGATTATCACAAGTTTTCAAAAAAGATTAAATCATCTGATAAACCTGTCCAACTGGCATTAAAATTTGCAATAGCTGGAAACATTATTGATTTTGCTGCTAATAGTAATCTCGAAAATTTTTCTCTTGAAGATGCGATAAAAGAAGCGTTGAGTACTCCGATACATGGAAATTTTGACGAATTTTACAATACAGTGGTAAAAGCTGAAAATATCCTTTATTTAACCGACAATGCCGGTGAGATCGTATTCGATCGTCTTTTAATCGAGCAGCTTCCGAAAGAAAAAATAACAGTTGCTGTCAGGGGGGCGCCTTCGATAAATGATGCTACATTTGAAGATGCTCAAGATGTTGGTTTGACAGATATCGTAAAAGTTATCGATAATGGTTCAGATGCTCCCGGTACAATTCTCGAGGATTGCAGTGAAGCATTTAAAAAGAAATTTGAAGAAAGCGATTTGATTATAGCCAAGGGTCAGGGAAATTTCGAGACATTGAACGAGGTCGAGAAGGATATTTATTTCATCCTCAAGGTCAAATGTGCAGTTATTTCCCGTGAACTGGATCTTGCTATTGGTACACCTGTTCTTCGACGAAATTCTTTAATTGATTAAGAATGCAATTTTTAATTTTAAAAAAATCAGTTTTTAATTAGAAGTAATGATTTTAAGAACCAATTAATAAACCAATAAATTTCCGGAAGGAGGATCTGATTTTGCAGAAAGCACTTAGACAAACCCTGATAATTATATTTTTATCATTGATTTCAAGCATGTTTTTAACTATTGTTCATGCTGACCAGGTAACATTAAAAGAAGGGACAATCATAATTCTTAAAACCATGGATCATTTAACACCAAAAGATGTGTCAAAAGGGGATGTCGTTAAATGCATTGTTGACGAGGATGTAATTGTTGATGGATCGATAGTAATCCCTGAAGGAGCTATTGCGACTGGCGATGTATCCAGTTCTGAAGAAGCAACATTTATGGGTCAGCCCGGAAAGCTTGGTATCACAGCGAAAACAGTGAAAGCAATAGATCAACAAATTGTACAAATTAGAGGTTATTTGCAAAAGTCTGGGAAAGACAAAACCGTAAAAGCTGGAGTAATCGCTTATATTTGTTTATTTGGGCTATTCATGAAAGGTGAAGAAGCAGTTATTCCTCAAGGCTCATTAATTCGGGCATATGTTGATAAAACCGTTACGATCGAAATAGAAAAACCCAAGAATTAAGGATTTTTAGCAAACAGGATTTAGAAAAAAAATTTCTTTTGTGAATTTTTTACACAATCCCAGTTTTAAAGCTTTATCACTATATGATCGGATTTCAGTAACTTATTTTCGAATAGTAATTGACTTTATGCAATTTGAAATTATAGCAGTTCTCAAAAACAATTTCTTCTATTTCCAAACAGGGTTTAGCATTTCTCATAAATTCGCAATGCTAAACCCCTACAAAAATGCACAATCTGTTGTAGGGGTATAGTAACACTTATGAAATAAGGATTACTGTGCCCTTTTATAGGAAATTATTTTCGAGAATTCGTATAAATGAATAAATTTTAGTCATTACCAGTCGGGGATTTATATATTAGTCTCATTACCCCAATTAATACGAATGCGACACCGAACCACCAGGGTGCCATATTAGATCGCAAAAGAAAAATACCACCGGATATGAGAAAAACATTGACAAGAAGCTGAATAAACCATTTGTCAAAAAACTTCACTTTTGATAGATGTTAATGATTTGTTGATAAGATCTAAATTATTTTCAATATTCGATATCATCGACAATGAGTCTTGCAGAATAATCGTAGTTTCTTTTGGGTGGGAGAATCTGTTTGATTTCCTCCGGGGTCAATTTTTCTAAATCTGTCAAAGTAATTGTATTCCATGCTTTACATCTCGGGCATCTTCCCGACCATTTTGTCATTTTTGCCTGGCAATTTCTGCATGTATACACAACCCCGCTTCTATCGAGTCCTTCGATAAAGCTCTTGTATTCATCGATCGCCTTTTCGTATTCGCCTTTTTGGTTATAAAGTTCAGCAATATAGAAGTGCAGTGAAGGGAAATCGAGCTTCATCGAGGCAAATTCATCTAATTCGTTAAAAGCTTCATCGAGTAGACCGAGTCTTACTTTTAATGCTGCAAGATGGAATTTAACCAGTGGGATATTAAGCGCGTTTGTCAGTTCTTCCTTATATAGTTTGAGAAGCTCTTCAGGCTGGTCATTTTTAATATGGTACAGGTTTATTTTAGTGAGGAATATAGAAGCTGGGGTATGGTGAAAGCTTTTAAGCCAGTGTTTGACGGCATTATTTCCATTACCCATTTTCTCATAGATATTTCCAATGAGTACATTTGCTGGAATGAAATTAGCATTGGTTTTGGTCAACTCTTTCAGTACTTTAAGAGCTTCATCGAATTTTTTCTCATCAAATTTTTTTAAAGCAAGTTCATATTGTATTCCTAATAGTAGTTCAGTCTCCTTAGTCAGATCCACTTTCTTTTTAGTTAATTTGATAATCTGTTTCTGGTTTTCGAAAGCTTCGGACCAATTATTAGAATTCATGTTTATATCTCTTATTCTCTGGAGGATATAAATATTATCCGGATCGAGATCCAGCATGACTTTCATTGTATGGATTGCATCATCGACTCTATTTAGTGAAGTATAATCTTTCTCCAGACTTTTAAGGACGTTTATCTTATTACCCTCACTTTGTCTTGCAAGGATATCCCATTTCAATGCTTCTTCAAAATCTCCCATTTTTCTATATGCTCTTCCGAGTTGTAGTTTAACCTCGCCAATATCTTTTCCCGAAGCGACAATTTTTCTAAATATGGGAATAGCATTCAAAGGTTTATCACTGTTCATCTGACGAACTCCTTCAGTGAACAAATTTTCAATCCGTTCCTTTTGCTTGAACTTACGGGATTCGATAAAATCTTTAATATAATCTTTCAGACCCATAAAGAAGAAAGCAAGAAGCATACCCAAAAGAATAATAGGAATTGTAATGTAGACGATTACAGGTACAGTGAACGATCCGATAACAGGTAATGTGGTTTCAACTTTACCTGGATTGAGATAAAGAATGTATGACCACCCAAAAAAAAGTATCAGAAATATAATAATCAAGCTCAATCGATTAAATTGCATATTATCTCCTATAAATTTCTTGTTACGAGATCGTCATCTATTTTTTCTATTTTTGCATCAGACCATAATTTTTCCAGCATGTAAAATTCCCTGGTTTCATGGTTCATGATATGTATAATAAAATCGACATAATCCATAAGTATCCAGTCACCGTCTTCATAACCTTCAATGTTGAGAGGAGTGATATTATCCAGTTTGAGTTTTTCTTTAATAAAATCAGATATTGCGTGGTTTTGTGGTCTCGAGTTTCCCGAGCAGATAATGAAAAAATCGGTGAAATCACTGACACCCCTCAAATCAAGAACAACAACCTTATCAGCTTTTTTCTCAAAAGTGAGTTTTGCTGTTTTTATAACAATTTCATATGGATTAATCTATAACACTCCTTTATACAAATCGTTCTTATAGATAAAACTTTCAACTTCATAAGGAACGAGATATTTGATTGATTTATTCAGGCTTAATCTTTCTCTAATCAAGGTTGAAGATACAGATACTCCTGTTACGGAAACTACAATAATATTTTTATCATGGTTATTATAATTTATAGGATTTTGCTTTTCAACATCTAATTGGATCCTATCCTTGATAAAATCCGGTAATTTGTCAATCACATTATCAATGGAAATGCCTGGACGTTTCATAACAATGAATTTACAAAGTTGTAAAAGCTCTCTGTATTCCTTCCATGTATCTATTTCAATGAAAGCATCGATACCCATAATGAAATACAAAGATACTTCATTGTCAAATATATTCAAGAATTTTTTTACAGTATCGATAGAATATGATTTTCCTGGAGAATTCAACTCGATATCCGAAGCTTCAAAATAGGGATTCCCTTTAATTCCGAGTTTAACCATTTCATATCGTAATTTCGAGTGAATAATAGATTTCGAAGACTTATGTGGAGGAGATGCTGAAGGGATAAATATTATATTATCAAGATCAAATTTGACTCTAATTTCTTCACCACAAAGAAGATGAGCCATATGGATCGGATTAAATGTTCCCCCGAATATTCCGGTTCTTTTCAAAACTTTTGTCGTTGTCTTATTAATTTTAACCATCAATGTAATTTTTTAACTTTCTTCAACATAAACATTATAATAGAGCTATCAACAAAATCAAATGATCAATTTGTTTTGATTTATGGATTGATGGTAAATAATTCTCAAAATATAAAAAACGATTCCGGATTCAATTAGCTCTAGTTAAGAATTTGGCTCAATTTACTAACAAAATCTTTTAGTCCCATATGTGTAACTGCAGATGTCATGCAGAAATCAAAATTCTTTTTTTTGCAATAATTTTCGACCTCCGTTTGCTCATCTTTTGATATTCCAAGATCTATTTTGTTTCCGATCACACATTTAACCTTACCCCATAGATTTTTATTGTATCTGTCGAGTTCATTTTCGAGTATATCAAGGTCTTTTAATGCATGGTTCGGTTGAAAATTTGATATATCGACAACACAAGCAAGTATTTTAGCCCGTTCGATATGCCTCAGAAACTGGTGACCGAGTCCTTTCCCGAGATGAGCACCTTCAATAAGTCCCGGGATATCACAAATAACAAAACTTGAAAATTCTCCAACACGGACGATCCCAAGGTTTGGTGTCAAGGTTGTAAATGGATAATCTGATATTTTGGGTTTGGCAGCAGTTACAGCGCTTACCAAAGATGATTTTCCTACATTTGGAAAACCTATTAATCCTATATCAGCGAGAAGTTTCAATTCAATTCTAATTTTTTTTTCCTCCCCGCTTTCTCCGGGCTGGGCATATTTAGGGCTTCTATTTGTAGAGCTTTTGAAGTGGGCATTTCCTTTACCACCTCTACCACCTTTTAAAATGGCAAATTCCTGGTTATCTTCCGTAAGATCGACGATAACATTATCCTGTTCTGTGTCATATATCAACGAACCAACTGGAACTTTAATAATCTTATTTTTACCACTTTTTCCATAACGGTTGTTTTTGCTTCCCGGTTTTCCATTTTCAGCTTTGATAATTCTTTTGTATTTGAGATCAAACAGGGTTCTGAGCTGCTTTTCTGCAACGACAATAACATCACCACCTTTGCCACCATCACCTCCATTTGGTTCACCTTTAGGTATGAACCTTTCCCTTCTGAAACTTACGGAACCGTTTCCACCGTCACCAGATTTGATTTGTAAAACGACTTCGTCGACAAAATGGCTTTTACCTGAAGTTTTATTTTTTACCACGATCCTATCTTTATGAATTAATGTGGAATTTCATTTCGATACAATAAAACAATAAAAGAAATTTAAGAAAGACTGAAATGATTGATAAAAGGAAACTTCATTTATTATTTTATGAGAAGATTCTAACACCTAATGTGAAAAATCGATAATGATAATCTCAAACCAAAAATAGGAGATACCCGGATAGAAGGCAAGGTAACTCAAAAAAGCTTTTATACAGGTATAACGCTAACTATCTTTCTATTTTTTCTGTGCATATGGAATTTGACGAAACCTTCAGCAACAGCAAAAAGAGTATCATCACACCCCCGCATAACATTCGCACCCGGGTGAAACTTTGTCCCCCGCTGTCTTACTATAATGTTGCCTTCTTTTACAAGTTGACCACCGTATTTTTTTACTCCCAGTCTTTTTGAATGACTATCCCTGCCATTTCTTGAACTACCGACACCTTTTTTATGAGCCATTATTCCCCCTTTTCTTCTATCTTTTCATCAGGATTTGTTTTTTGGGTCTTAGACTCCGTTTCAGCTTTTTCATTATCGGTCTCAATAATTTCTTTCTTTTTGTTTTCAATTTCAACAGCCGCTTTTTCAGTTTCGACGACAGCTTTTTCGGTTTCGACGGTAGATTTTTCAGTTTCGACTTCAGGTTCTTTCACAACTTTCTTTGTCTTTTTTTTCTTTTCCTCTTCAGGTTTAAGTAGATCTTTTCCAAATTGAATGTTTTTAATTAAGACTCTAGTAATTTGTTGTCTATGACCGAATTTTCTCTTGTAATTTTTTCTTCTTTTGAATTTGAAGACGATGATCTTCTTATCCTTTTCCTGGGCAATTATTTTCCCTTTGACCGATGCATTTGAAAGTTTTTTCTCATCAATGACAAGTTCTTTCCCCGTATTTAGAAGATGAACATTGTTAAATTCAATTAACTCCCCCACTTCTCCGGGAATTTTTTCAATTTTAATTATGTCATTGTGGGAAACTTTATATTGTTTACCACCGGTTTCAATTATTGCATATAAACTCATAACTGAAGCTCCATTTCACTACATGTAAACTTGCAAAACTTGATTTTATCACAAAAAAAGTATATTTGTCAAAATATTTTCTAATTCAGCAGAAGATTTTTTTAGTCAATAAGAAGATAAGCATTTATTTCAACTTTATCATCGTGAAATGTAGAATGAGTCATCAAAGCCGGGATCGAGTTTAATGAATCAAAAAATTGATCCATGTCTTCTGTTGCCAAACTTTCATCTTCCATCTGGGACATACTATCAATTAAGGCTTTTGAAACTTTTGCAAGTTCTTTGATGTTGAAAAAAGTAATCTGCGTACCCATATTAGAATTAAGATAACTTTTAAGTTCGACATATTCCGGGTTGTCATTTATATTATTAGCATCCTTCTTAAATGTATCTATGAGTATTTTGACCTAATCCAGAGAAGATCCAATGATGAGATATTCATCGATAAAGACATAGGAAATGTTAATAAAAAAGAAGGGTACGGGAAGATAGTTAATTTTTAAATCTTTATAGTAGGAGGTACCGGGTATCATTTCACCTTTTTGATTCATGAGTGAAGAAATGAGGCATTCTATTGCATTCCCTATTGTTTTAACATCTTCGGATTTTTCTTTGAATTTGACAATCAGATTGATAAGGGGAATCGGAAACATAGTATTCTGATCAATTCCTGCCAGGTGAAACTGATAGTGGTTTTCCAGTTTGCTACAGATCTTTGAGATGTTATCAGAGCAGTTTTCTTCCAAACTATCAATCATGGAATCCAGAAAACCTGTCTCAGACTGATTCTTGAATTTATCGAGAAAAAGAAGATATTTACTGAATTCAAACAAACCATTTGATGTAATCAAGGAATCTTTTGAAACGAATTTATTATATCCTGAATCAAAATTAGACGGTTTGATAAAATCTCTTGGGTAATATTCAGGACAAAGATGATAATCATTGATAATTTTGAGTCTTGCAAATTTGTTGTTGACAAGAAATTCTCCATATGAAATGAGACAGAAATAACTTTGCAAATATTCTCGCAAAGATTCTTTTGCTTCCAATATATCTAGAGATTCATTAATATCCTCGAGATATAATTTTTTAAAGAAACCGTCCAGGTTATTTGTCAATTCCTCATAATCCAGAAAATAAATTCCCTGATTTTCATCCGATAGAATATTTTGTAGGTTTTTAAATTTTTTATTATCGAAGATAGAATCATATTTGTTAATTTCCGAACTATTTACAATCACATCTTTTACCATATCAATATCGGATGCCAAGATAGTCAATTCATTTGTAAATGAATAGAAATAGTGAAGGTCTAAAAATTTTTCTTTAACGCTAGTAATAGTCTTACCTTTGAATGGAATTTTTTCAACAACATTATTTTCTTTGGAAGGGAAATCAAGCAATTCAAGTGTTTTTTCGATATAATCAGTTTTAACAGTGGGTTTAGTTAAAATGAGAATATCAACTTTCTGATTCGATTCAGGAAATATAGCAAAAACAAAATCCTCTCCTAAAATCTTTTTTATGAATTCCGATTTAATTGTTGTACCTGCTTCGTTGAGCGCCTCTTTACCCTTTTCAAGTAATGATAAATCCTCATTGCTAAATTTATCATTTTGTCCGATCAACGTCTTATAAATTTCTGATTCACTTAAGCTATTTAATAATCTTTCAGGTTTTTTAAAATATGTCAAAAAGAAGGAATTTTTTGGTACAAACCTCAAGATAGAATTTTGCTTTTGAAGTTCGAATTTTTTAATTTCACTTTTTTCAAGGACTTCTTCTGTTATTCCCTTCCTCTGTTTTTCAAGGTGCTGAATAAAATAATATGCAATTACAAGGGTAAAAATTATTACGAGGCAGCTTATCAATACTTTTTTCACAATATTTTTCCTTTTCCAGGTATAAAATTATTTAAATGAAATTGCATTTTGACCCAGCAGTCTTTCAATGTCCCTTTCGAATTTATCAGATAAATTAACTGAATATTCGGAGCCAACTCTGATCAAATAACCGTTTCCATTTGTCTGATTTTTTTTATTTTCTTTGAATCTCAAATTGACACTGCACCTACCTTTGTAAAGGTTCATTATCCTCTTCAATTCGTTCAACAGATCTTTGTTAGTATCTTTCAACATCAAATCAATAAAAATTTCGCGCATCAATTTTTGTTTAGCGTCAGCTAGGGGAAAGATATCTTCAGCAATCAATTTCACTGAATTTTCCTGTTTATCAACAAAACCTTCAATCACAACTGGAAGGTCGTCGACAATATAGAGGGAGTAATTCTTCAAAACATCAGGACGAATAATCACTTCGAATGTTCCATTGAAATCCTCGACTTTCACAAAAGCCATCATATCTTTGTTTCTCGTGAAAATTTTTCTCACATCGCTAATATTTCCTGTTATTCTAATTCTCTTTTTATCAAGTAAATCAAGGATATTTTCCGAATTGATCTTTGACAAGCTTTCCATCAATTTCTTATATTGATCCAATGGGTGTCCCGAAATATAAAATCCCAGAGCTTCTTTTTCGTAATTAAGCTTAACCTCATCTCTCCATTCTTCCAGTTCGGGATAAGTTTCATAGCTTTTATCAAACGTTTGCTCAGGTTGTATCATTCCAAAAAGGTTAAGTTGTCCAGAGGCTGTATCCTTTTGCTTATGCTGCCCGTATTCCATAGCTTTATCTAAAACAGCAAATATCTTAGATCTCAGGATGTTGAATGAGTCAAAAGCTCCTGCTTTGACCATATTTTCAACAATCCTCTTATTCATGGATGACATGCTGACTTTTTCACAGAAATCGAAAATTGAATTGAATTCCCCATGTTCTTTTCTAGCTTCGATGATTGATCTTATGGCAGTTTCTCCTGCGTTTTTTATAGCGGAGAGCCCAAACCTGATACCATTCGCCGTTGGAGTAAACTTACTTTCGCTGCAATTGACATCCGGGGGTAATATTTTAATTCCTGCTGATTTACAATCATTTATATATTTTAAAACCTTGTCCGAGTTATCGGTTTCAGAGGATATTAATGCAGACATATACTCGTCTGGATAATTTGTTTTCAGAAAAGCGGTTTGATAAGCAATTAATGCATAAGCAGCACTGTGGGATTTATTGAAACCATATTCTGCAAATGAACTCATCTGTTCGAAGATATCATCAGCACTTTTTTCCTTTATATTTTTCTTTTTTGCGCCATCAATGAATATCTGTCTGTGTCGGTTCATTTCCTTTTGAATCTTCTTTGACATGGCTTTTCTCAAGAGGTCTGCTTCACCCAGAGAGTAACCAGCAAGCGCAACAGCAGTTTGAAGCACCTGTTCCTGATAGACGAAGACACCATAAGTTTCTTTCAATATATCTTCTAATTCCTTGACGGGATATTCAATTTTTTCTTTCCCATGCTTCCTTCTAATGTAAGAGTCTACCAAACCACTTCCCAGGGGACCGGGTCTATAGAGAGAATTCAGTGCTATGATCTCCTCGAAATGATCCGGTTGAAATTTCTTTAGTAGTTCTTTCATACCCGAACTTTCAAGCTGAAAGACACCATCCGTATTTCCTTTTTGTAAGAGTTCATAGGTTTTTTTATCATCAAGAGGAAGGTCATGGATATTAATATCTATATCCTTAGATTTTCTAATGTGATCCAGAGTATTTTTTATAACTGTAAGGGTTCTCAGTCCGAGGAAATCCATTTTCAACAAACCGATTTTTCCCAGATCTTTCATCCCGAATTGAGTAATGAATTCATCATTAGATCCTCTATATAAGGGAACATACTCATATAATGGTTTTTCAGAGATGACGATACCCGCAGCATGGGTAGAAGCATGTCTTGTCAAGCCTTCAAGGGTTTTTGAAATATCGAATAACCTTTTAATATTGGAATCTTTTTCAATCATTTCAGAGATTTTAGGTTCCTGTTCTATAGCATCCTTCAGTGTTACATTCAGGAAATTCGGAATGAGTTTTGCAATCTTATCGACCTCGGAATAGGGAATACTCAAGACCCTACCGACATCTCTTATTACAGCTCTTGCCTGCATTGTACCGAATGTAATGATCTGCGCAACATTTTCCCTGCCATATTTTTCCGAAACGTATTCGATGACTTCCTGACGTCTATCCATGCAAAAATCAATATCTATATCAGGTAATTCAACTCTTTCGAGATTGAGAAAACGTTCGAAGATCAGACCATATTTTATCGGGTCAATATCCATGATATCGAGAGAATAAGTAACAATACTACCTGCAGCGGACCCCCTTCCGGGACCGACAGGAATCTTTTTCTCTTTTGCATACTTGATAAAATCCCAAACAATCAGAAAGTATCCGGAAAAACCCATCTCCTCTATTGTGTTCAATTCACTATCCAGTCTCCGAAAATATCTTTGATGCAACTTAGAGTAATCATCTTCCTTCAAGCTTTTCCTATAGTAATCCAATCTCTTTTCGAGTCCTTTACATGCCAATTCCTTTAAATAGCCATTAACCGTAAATCCTTCTGGAGGATAAAAATTAGGCAGGTTATATTGATTGAAAGTAAAATCTACGTTACATTTTTCTGCAATTTCAATTGTAGCAGCGAGAGATTGGGGTATCTCCGAGAATTTCTGATACATTTCCTGCTGTGATTTAAAATAGAACTCATCTGTTCCGAATCGCATCCTGTTTTCATCTTCAATATTTTTACCTGTCTGGATA
>Ga0272441_10006052_pt1 | contig 20564 bp, 18 predicted proteins | sample SSMProp6N_FD_193582 | JGI IMG/M metagenome (GOLD analysis project Ga0272441, IMG submission 193582) | Marine sediment archaeal communities from Little Sippewissett salt marsh, Falmouth, MA, United States - SSM-Prop-6N | ecosystem: Environmental > Aquatic > Marine > Wetlands > Sediment ...
ATCGCTTACGTCCCATTTTCACATCCCCAAAAGCGATACATTAGTGCAGACTGGTCTCATCGTTTGAGATAGGATCAAAAATACCAACGCTTTTCAGTATGGACTAAACCAGCCATTATGACGCTCAGGTCAAATTTCAAACATTTGTCCGAAAAGTATCGTTAAACACTATAGTATCATCTAATTGGTTTTCAACTATATATTTGGAAGAGTATTAACCGGACTATATCCAAGACTTTTATCTAAAGTCATAATCATATGAAGGAGCTGATACGAGTAAATTTCTTGACGTATGCTTCGCGCATCAACTTCGCAAAGAGTTGGATTGAAAAAATTTTGATAGCGTGGTTTTAAGTCAGAAATGTTAGGTGCTTGACTATAGTATTGTCTAATTGGTTTTCGACTACACTTTTAAAAGAGTGTAAATTATCGACATGACATTTTCCTGCGCACGGAGTGATTTCTTAACGCCGAGTTAGAGATTACAAATGCGTCAAACAGCGTGCTGCGCCTTGAAGACAACCATCACATTTCTATCTTATCCGCGATGATTTAACATAAATAACTAATCATTTATACGTAAATCTTATGTATTGATAGCTAAAATTGTAGCTTTGGACGGGTGTCAGCGATTTGTCCGTCAGAGATCTGGCGCAGGAACAGTTCTTCAGGCACCCTTACAGTTGTTCACCTCATCTCTCTTTTAGAGAGGCCTGCGCCAGATATACTCCCTCCAATTGACGTATTGAACTTCAGGAAATTGGTTTTATTGTATCATCCATATTTTTCCACCAATCTCCGTCTAATACCGCGGAATTATAGCCCATCAACTTGAGTGCAAAATAAAGTGAACAGGCACCAGGGGTCCCATAGATTATCTGGTTTTTATCCTCATCCAATCTATCAAACAGTTGGCCCAGTTCACCAGCACTCTTAAACTTTTTTTTGCCCAAGTCTGTGTAAAGCTTAGATGTCGACAGGTGATTTGCCCTTTCCAAATGACATTTGCCGTAATCTATGAAATTGGGACGGGCATCCCAAATCTGGACCCCAGAAGGATTATCTTGATGCTTGTCAAGGGTGAGTTCATCGACTGAGAGCCACGTTCTGATCTCTGTCGAGTAGTTGGACTCATTTGGACTGGGCGCGTTCTGAACCAGAGTCATCCCAGACGATGTAACGTCTCCGTCAAGTAAGCTGAGCTTATCGTGCCCCAAATAATCCAAGGTCCAAAATAGATACGCTGAATCCTCTCCCGATCCACAAACTACAATGGAATCGTAATTATTGACTCCTGCTTTGCGCAGAGCATGTAGTGCCAAATTGGGGTTCAACGTGGATTCGTACTGGATAGATTTCCAGTACACATTTCTGGCCCCTGACAAATGGCCTCTTTCGTAATCTTCGGGCGCGCGCGCATCCAAGATTATCCGCCCGCTGAGATCGTCGTCAGAGCTTACCAGAAGTTCGGCAGCCGAATAGGCCATATTGTCTATCTTTTCTTTTTCCTGGGCTTCTGCGGCCTCACGGACCGCTTTCAGCGAAGACGTTGAAGATGGGTTGTCTTTCACAGGATCTGAATGATAGTTATCCCACCAACTTTGAAAATTAATCCAATCTGGACAATCTGGACATCCTGGTGTACTTCCCAAAGCTGTGCTTCCCACCAAAAAGCCACTTATCACTATGGAAATGGCAGCCCAAGTAAACAGCCTATAGTAAGTCATTTTCCTTTCGGTCTTGTGACCTGCATTCGAGATGAATCTACAATTAACTATGGTATTCACTCTCACTTCCCCTGGGTTAGGGTTTGACCAATTGATCGTATTTGAACATGACTATTCGGGCCGACGGCTATAAATAGCGGCAACTATGCACATTGAAGTAAGATAAACTACATTAATGTACTTATTAATACAATATATGAGGGTTTACATTGATCGGAAAGTCGGTACGAATGGAACGAATATTCAATCGAGATACGGGAAAAACGGTGATAATCCCCATGGATCACGGGGTAACTGTTGGCCCCATAAAGGGGATTAAGAGCGTGAAAAAGGCTGCAGATGCAGTGGCATCAGGGGGTGCAGATGCCGCGGTGGTCCATAAAGGGGCAGCTTCCTTTGGCCATAGGGGATATGGCAGAGATCTGGGATTGATTTTGCATCTCTCAGCCAGCACCAATCTGGGACCTGACCCCAACAATAAGGTACTGGTAGCCACAGTGGAGGAGGCTCTTAAGTTGGGTGCGGACTGCGTAAGCATACAGGTCAACGTGGGGGCGAATGATGAAGGTCATATGCTGGCCACCTTGGGTGAAATTTCACGCAAATGTCAGGAATGGGGGATGCCGCTTTTGGCCATGATGTACCCACGAGGCGAAAAGATCGAAGACGAGTACGATTTAGAATACGTTGCGCATGCTGCCAGGGTTGGGGCCGAACTGGGTGCAGACATCATAAAGACCAGCTACACCGGCGATGTGGACGGATTCCGAGAGGTGGTTGACAGCTGTCCTGTTCCTGTGGTCATTGCAGGTGGTCCACAAACGGATTCGGAAAAGGAGTTTCTGGAAATGGTGAGCGGGGCCATAGAAGCTGGTGCCCGCGGTGTGGCCATCGGAAGAAATGTCTTTCAGAGCGATGATCCCATACTCATAACTCGACGTATTTGTTCCATAGTTCACCAAGGAATGAGCGTTGAGGAAGCTATTTCCCTCCATTAACTCGTATTGTTTTTCAATTATTGTTGTTCAACACCCCTCCTTTTTTCGCCTTTTTCGAAGGGTGCGGCTGCAAACCTATTTATATCCGGCTTTCCTGTCTTTCGGCAGAATGGCCGAGACCAGCATATATGTAATTAAAACTACCGCAAATCAGGAGCGCTCAGTGGCAAATTTAATTGCCCAGTTAGCGCGCAAGGAAAAGTACGACATAAGATCGCTGCTAGTCCCTGATGTGCTCAAAGGCTACGTTTTAGTGGAAGCCGTAGCACCTGAGATAATCGAGCAGGTCATACAGGGTGTGCCTCACGCACGTTCTTTGATACGAGGTGCTTCAAGTTTCGAAGAAGTCAAACATTTTCTGACGCCCAAACCTGCCGTGGTGGGAATTAATGAAGGTTCCATTGTAGAGCTGATCTCAGGACCTTTCAAAGGCGAGATAGCCAGGGTCAAGCGGGTTGATGTTACCAAAGAGGAGATCACAGTAGAACTCTTTGAGGCGATGGTACCCATCCCCATAACCGTGAGGGGTGACCACGTGCGTGTTCTCAGCAAAGACGAAATTCATAGGTGAATAATTTGGCCAATGTAGTGGAATCGTTGATACCCGGTGGAAAGGCCAGCGCAGGACCTCCACTAGGACCCGCACTCGGACCGTTGGGTGTCAATGTCGCAGATGTTGTAAAAAAGATCAATGAGATGACCGCGGACTTGAACGGCATGCAAGTGCCGGTAAAGGTGACGGTTAAGAGCAGAACTGAATTCGAGATAGAAGTGGGAACCCCACCGACCTCCGCTTTGATATTGCAAGAAGCAGGAATCGAGAAAGGTGCCTCTGACACAGAGACTGTGGGCGATCTAAGTATGGAACAGGTTGTCAAGATCGCAGGCATCAAAAAGGCAGATCTGCTCGGTGCCTATTTGAAGAACGCGGCCAAAGAGATCGTAGGAACTTGCGGATCCATGGGCGTCACAGTGGAAGATATGTCCTACAAGGAAGCCCTGACGGCGATCGATGAGGGCAAGTTTGATGATGCTCTAATGGAAACGAAAGATTAAAATAGTGGATAGAAAACGGAGATCAAACTCTCTTTTTGAGATACCGTAGTAGACCAAAGAGTCGTGGACTACGGGGGAATTGATATGGACGAGACAATAAAGGAAATTGTCAGGCAGGCGATCTCGGAAGCACCCGAAAGAAGGTTCAACGAGAGCGTCGATCTGGCCATAAATCTGCAAAACCTCGACATGAGCAAACCAGGTAATAGGGTTGACGAGGAAGTTATCCTGCCAAATGGTAAAGGCAGGGACGTCAAGATTGTGGTTTTCGCCACGGGTGAAACTGCCCTTCTGGCCAAGAGTGCTGGTGCCGATCTGGTGTTATCTCCAGAGGATATCGAGAAACTGGGCGAGGAGAAGAGAGAGGCCCGTAAAATGGCCGACGAATATGCATTCTTCATCGCTGAGACCAGCCTCATGCCGTCGATTGGTAAAAATCTGGGACCTATTTTGGGACGAAGGGGAAAGATGCCTCAACCTTTGCCTCCTAACGTGGACGTAATGCCCATAATTAACAGGATGCGTAATTTGCTGAGGGTTAGGTCCAGAGATCGACTTACATTTCACCTCGCCGTGGGGGCCCGGGACATGGATGCTCAGGAGATTGCAGAGAATATAGAAGCGGTAGTGACCAAGCTTGATCAGACCCTTAAAGATGGCAGACATAACGTGAAATCCATCTACGTGAAGACCACGATGGGTCCCGCGGTAAAGGTGATATGACATGTCCGCCGAGGTAAAACACCACGCTGAACGCATTCCGGAATGGAAGGTCAAAGAGGTAGACGAGCTGGTCAAGCAAATAAACGAGACTCCTGTGTTTGGTCTCGTGGGCATGGCCGACATACCTGCAACGCAGATACAGAAACTTCGAGCAGATCTGCGGGAAATTGTTACCATCCGGATGGTGAGAAACAATATTGCACGTAGAGCTATCGGGAAATGTTCTGCAGATGTTAAACCGCTTGCCGACCACATCGATAAACAAACGGCATTTATCTTCAGTGACTTGAACCCTTTTAAGCTCTCCAAGATGCTGTTGGAGAACAAAACACCTATGCCCCTCCGAGCGGGATCAACGGCACCAATAGACATCGTTATTGAGGCTGGCGACACGCCGTTTTCACCAGGGCCTATGGTGGGAACTCTCCAAAGTGCGGGAATTCCTGCAGCTATCAAGAGCGGCAAGGTGGTCATAACCGAAACAAAGACCGTAGTCAAAGAAGGCGATACCGTTTCTGCTCAGCTCGCTGAAGTGCTGGCTTTAATGGAGATCTACCCCAGAGAGGTCGGTCTCGATCCGAGGGCTATTTACGAGGGCGGACTGTTGTTCAAGGCAGAAGATCTCTCCTTGGACGTGGAGGGGATGCTTTCTCAGATGAGCATGGCTGCGGCTCAAGCATTCGGATTGGCCGTAGAGATCGGTTACTTCACACCAGAGACTATTGGGCCTATTGTCCAGAGTGCGGCCTTCAAAGCTAGGAATTTGGTATTGGAGTGCGCCATACCTGTGCCCAGCATGGCCGAGGAATTGCTCGCCAAAGCGGCAGCACAAGCCTCAACTATTAATACACTCGTTGAAGGCGGAGATGTGGCAGAACCCGGAGCCGCTACAGCAAAAGAGGCAGGGGCCGAAGAGAAAGATGAACAGGTCGAAGAGACCGAAAAAGAAGATGATGACGCCGGAATGGGTGGACTTTCGGCATTGTTTGGTTAATTAAGATTAAAAATCGAGGTGAATGCAGATGGAATATGTATATGCAGCATTATTGCTCCACAGCTCAGGTAAAGATGTTAATGAGGAGGGCATAAAGACAATACTCGACGCGACAGGCGTTGAAGTAGATGATGTGAGAATAAAAGCTCTAGTCTCCGCACTAGAAGGCGTAGATATTGAGAACGTACTCTCACAGGTGCCCACCACAGCAGCAGCACCTGCCGCAGCAGCACCTGCCGCAGCAGTAGCAGAAGCGCCAGTAGCAGAGGAAGAAGAGGAAGAAGAGGCTGAGGAGAGCGGAATTGAGGGACTTGGTGCCCTCTTCGGATAAACTCCCAGCCAACATCTATTTTTAAGGACGTTTTCCCGCAATTTAGTAAAAATTTTTATTAATTTTTTTACACTAGCAGGTAATATTCAGAAAATTTTAAATTTTATCTAGCTTTTCAATGCCTAGCTTTTTCACATTTGGCTTCCAAATTTCATTTGGCATCCACTCTGGGGCGTTTGCTGGCTTTTTTACCAGATTGCGCTCGCCTTTGAATATGTGCACTTTCTTGGTACCTCTCTCTCTGAGCCTGATATCGGTGAAACCACGATTTGCAGCCTTTAAAGCCGCTTGTCGGGGTTGTTTTCCTGTAAATACCCCTATTTCGGACCCCTTAGCGTCTCTAAGTGCGAAATTTCTTTTTTCTTCCATATTTTATACCTCACATTATCCCTATGCGGAGGTTGATATGACCCGCTGCGTTACTATATATCAATTAGGCTTATATTAATCTTTTGTTCGATTAAACATTTTCATAGAAGTTACTCGTCTTCAGAGCATTGCATATTTATCTCTAAACATCGGTTTTTCAAGTATGGTTTGGGTAATCTGGTTTACAGGACTTCCAGGATGTGGCAAAACCACCATTGCTCAGAAAGTGAAGGCCAAATTGGAAGATAGAAGCATTTTAACTAAGGTATTGGAATTGGACGAAGTAAGAAAGGTGGTCACACCAAATCCTAGTTACTCCGAAGAAGAAAGAGAAATCGTCTACTCTAGTTTGGCTTACATGGCCAAGTTGTTGTCTGATTGCGGAAATAACGTAATCATAGACGCCACCGCAAACAGGCGAAAATATCGCGACCTTGCCAGGAAACTGGTGCCGCACTTTGCTGAAATCTACGTCAAGACACCTATAGAGTTATGTATGAAACGTGAAACTTTTCGTAACGCGGTTCATTCTCCCAGAGGCATCTACAAAAAAGCCTCAAATCAAGGTGCAGCAGTGCCTGGAATAAACGTGGCTTATGAGGAACCTTTAAACCCTGAAATTGTGGCGGACGCAGAAAAGTACGATCCTGACGAAAATGCAGAAATAATCGTTAACAAGATACTAGATCTTTTCGTAAAATCTGGGTTGAATTAGATGCTTCTGAGAAGCAAAGATTAATATCGTGATACTTTATCTCCATTCGGGAGGAATTACTCTTTGAAAATGAACGCAGGTTTCGTAGGTTTTGATGGCACAGAAAACAAAAGGACGATTCTCGCATTGGATGCGGTAAAGAAAGCGGCAGGAATTGATGGCGAACTAAACGTACTCTTGCGCCGTCCCCACGGCAGGGCCAAGAACACTTTAAACAAGCTCGTTCGCATATGTAACGTCAAAGCTTACGTATCAGATGACGAAGATAAAGCAAAGTGGGCGAATGCAGGCTTTCAGATTGAAGGTGGCTTTGACGACTTCTTCGAGTCATCAGATTTCATAATGATCGGAACGCCTGGAAAGCAGGAAACACCTTACGTTGAGGCGGGAATTTCCAACGATTGCTTTGTGTCCATGATGGGTGGTGCTAAACGACCAGCAATTTTGGACGATCTGAAGAAAAACGGTCTGGAAATATCAGACAAGCTCCAGGAGGACTTTTCAAGGGAGTTCTTCTTCGGCTTGGAAAACTACGAGATGTTTCTCAACGCCAAGCCCCAGGTAGTCCAGTGTACCAGCTGTAACACCACTGGAATATGCAGGGCTTCGTTGGCTGCCAGACCACTGGGCCTAAAGACGATCTTGGGAAACATCGATCGAAGACATGGGGATCCTCATACAGTAGTGCGAGCGTCACCCAGTGCCATGGATATCGGCAAAGGCGTTGGTCACCAGGGCACCGATGCAGGAACTGTATTTGAGGAAGTTTCTTACAGCATTAGGGCCAGCAAGGCGCCAACTACAGTGCCCCATACCAGCTTTTTGGAATTTGTATTCGAGGGCGATCCAACCCCGGATGATTTCATAGAGAGCTTGGCCAAGACCAGAGAAGTTGTGGTCATGCCCTACGATGAAGAAGGACGAACTCACGAGTGGACCAGTGAGATCTTGGAGGCCTTCTTATCCGGTTTTGAAAGGCCCATAAGTCCTGAGATTTATGAACTCATCGTATCCGATTCCATAATACCGGTCAAGCTGGGAGACTACACCATAATGCAAGTGGCCATGTTGGTAGAGCAGATGTCAATAGCTGTACCCAACCACGTTGAGTCCTACCTGCTGAGTGCTGGTTATCCTGTGGATAAGGTTCATAGTACCGTTGACGAGGCTCTTACTTGTGTCCACGGCATTTGGCCAGACCAGTTGAGCGTCTGAGAACTCTTCAACCACTTTACAATTTTTATGACTGAACAACCTCTGCAGGGAGAGATCTCCGGTGACAAGGTCAAACTGGGGAAAGAGGCCGTAGCTGAGCTTTACAATCAGGGATATTTTGGCCGACCACAAAAGGCAGGTCTGAAACTGGCCCTAGTAGAGGCCGCTTACTTGCTAGATCGGGGTCGTATCACTGTGCTTCAGGACAAAAAAGCCCTGGAATTTAAAGAATTTTTTCATCTTAGTACTATTTTGGAGAAGGGCTTCGAGTTCAGGTACGTGGTTTACAAGGATCTGAGAGAACGGGGCTACTACGTTCAACCTGGTGTCACCGATTTTAGAGTCTACCCCCGAGGAGGTCGTCCGGGTAAGACGGCTGCGGAATTTTACGTGTTTGTAATCTCTGAGAGACATCCTCTTTCTCTAAAGGACATCGCTGAGCCCATAAGGGTGGCCAAACAGATGAGGAAACGGTTGATGCTGGCCATAGTAGACGAAGAGAGCGATATCACGTTTTACGAGGCCAGAGATAAAGTCCTTCAAGGAGACATGGATGCCCAGGTTCCTGGAGGAAATGCCACTTTCCTGGCGGATAGGGTGGTCTTGTGGGATCCAGAATCATCCGAACGGCTGCATCAGATCGGCTTTTATGGAAAGCCAATTGGAGGGAGGCTTCAGCTTTCTTTGGTGGAATCGGCTTACTTACTGGAAAAGGGCTTCATTCAGATGGTGGATCGTGCAGGCAATTCACTGGTGCCTGAGACGTTTATGGAGCAGGCCAGAAAGGTGGAGGACGAATTTGATCTTAAGTACACGATCTACCGAGATTTGCGCGATCGGAATTTGGTGGTGAAGACGGGATTTAAATTCGGCAGTCACTTCCGAGTTTATAAAATGGTTTATGGACCCAAGAGGGTCCCTCACTCTGAGTATTTGGTGCATTCGGTGCCAATAGATTATGTATTTCATCTTCCCGGTATATCTAGGGCAGTCAGGTTGGCCCATAGCGTAAGAAAGCAAATGCTCTTCGCCTATCAAAACGACGGGGTGAAGTATTTGGAGATTCGCCGGTTAAAACCCTGATCAGGAAATGAAACTTTAGAGGGGGATCATGTCTCTCCTTTTTCAGAGTTGGTGCCGTTTAACGTCGCTTATAAAGCGTGATATCAACCCCGTGGAGTTGATATCGCGTGGAGACCACTTTCTTTGTCGAGCACAACTAAACGATGCTCTGAAATGCTATCAAAAAGCCTCTAAACTAATCTATTTTGACCTCAACATTTCGAAGAAGGAAGGGATGATATTGGGGATGATGGGACGGTACATGGAGGCCATCGCCACTTTTGACCGAGCATTGGTGATTGTCCCTTGCGATTTTGAGGTTTGGATGAATAAGGGCTTCAACTTCTGGAGGTTGCAACGATGGAAGGAGGCATTAATCAGTTTCGAAAAAGCCATTTCCATCAACCCCCATGATGAGTATGCAAGACATTGTAGGAAGTTGAGCAAAGAAGAGATATGCAGAAAGAAACATGGTCGTGAAAGACGAGATTAAATTTTGGAAATTGGTTATAGATACAAGTAGTCACGTGTATAGATCTACCATAAGCATTAAAGGGTAGATAATGACTAAAGACCTCGTTTAGGGTGGAGTACAATAATGGGTCCCAAATCTTTATTGATTTTGATCGCGTTTATCGCAATTTCCTTGAACGTTCAGGCAGAGACCATTGAAGTAGGACCCAAAAACGGCGACTATTCGTGCATACAGGATGCCATTGATGTTTCTAAACAAGGTGACGTAATCGAGGTTTATGGTGGTATTTACCAAGAAAACCTGATAGTGAACAAAAAGTTAATCCTTCGTGGCTTAGATTCGGGAAGTGGTAAACCAATTGTGAGTGCGAGAGGTTCCGGAAGTGCAATAACCATATTTGCCAGTGGTGTTCAGTTGGAGGGATTCGAGTTCAAAGATGCCGGTTTTGGAAAGGCTGGGATCGAGGTTAGGTCAAACAGCAATCTGATTGTAGACAATTCAGTTTTAGATAACGTATGGTATGGTATATTGCTAGACAATTCAAACTATAATATAATTAAAGATAACACCGTTAACAACAATAAATACGGCATATGGGTCGCTTATGGATCAAACGATAACCAAATATATCATAATACTTTTGCAGACAACGAAAATTACAATGCAGCCGACCTGGGGTTTAATAATTGGGAAGGCAATCTTTATGGTGACTTTGACGAAGGAAACGATTCCTATGATATTCCCTTGGGCTCAAGTGTAGATCCAAATCCAAAGGGCCCCATCATGGCTTCTATGGACGATTCATACCAGGACCATTTCGCCGAGGAACATACAGCGTCATACTGGTTCAACAAGGGAAATTCCCTCGGAATGCAGGGTCGATTTGGAGAATCTGTAAAATGTTACGATAAATCTTTGGAACTGGAGCCTGAGAAGGCAATCACCTGGAACAACAAAGGCAATGCACTGATGCAGATGGAAAAATTGAGCGATGCCATTCTGTGTTTTGACCAGGCTTTAGATATAGACTTAAAGCTTTCAGACGCTTGGTATAGCAAAGGCAACGTTCTCTTCTCGTTGAACAAGTTAAACGAATCATTGAAATGTTACAATGAGGCTATAAATTTAGATCCTCAGTATGCAAATGCTTGGAATAACAAGGGTGATGTTCTATCGACGTTGGGCCGATATGATGACGCTTTGCAGTGTTTAAACATGGCCATATCGATAGAGCCCAAATTGACGGATGCCTGGAACAACAAAGGCTTGGTTCTAGATTTGTTGGGCAGGTATAACGAGTCGTTAGATTGTTACAACACGTCCATAGAAGTTGATTCTAATTTTTCTGAGGGGTGGTACAACAAAGGCAAAGCTCTTTTGAAGTTGGGCCGGTTGGAATCAGCAGTAGAATGCTTTGATGAAGCAAGTGCCCTTTGTCCTTTTGACGCCAACATTTGGATCGACAAAGGCGATGTTTTATACGAACTGGAAAAATACGACCAGGCCATCTACTGTTATGATAAAGCTGTGGCGATTGATCTCCTACAGACAGATATCTGGTACAAAAAAGGCAAATCGTTTCAAATGCAGGGTCAGTTTGAAGATGCTATCGTCTGTTTCGATAAAACCATTTTGATGGAACCTTTTGACATATCAGTTTGGAACGAAAAAGGTCACTCCTTCCGGATGTTGGGCAAATACGACCAAGCAATAGAATCCTACGACAAAGTTCTACAAGTAGATTCACGACAGGCAATGACTTGGAATTGTAAAGGTTTGGCTTTAATCAATCTCGGAAAGGCCGACGACGCAGTCGAATGTTATGATCAGGCATTAGAAGTAGATCCAAAATATTCGGAGGCTTGGCTCAACAAAGGCAACGCTTTGATTTCGTTTGGAAAATATAACGAATCCATAGATTGTTATGACGAAGCTATAAAGATTGATTTACAGTGTGCAAAGGCCTGGAACAATAGAGGTTTAGCCTTGTCCCTTCTGAGCAGATACAACGAGGCATTAAACTGTTATCATAAAGCCTTGCGGATAGACGACCAATATGTAGGGGGTTGGTACAACGAAGGGGTGGCTTTAACATTTCTGTGCAGATACGAGGAAGCTTTGTATTGTTACGACAAAGCTTTGGGGATAGATCCTCTGCATGCAGAGGCTTGGAATCGTAAGGGCGAAGTTTTATCGATCCTAAATAGATATGACGAAGCTTTATACTGCTATGATAAAGCTTTGGAGAGCGATTCAGAACTAGCGACCTTCTGGTATGACAAAGGCCATGCTCTCAATATGTTATGTAGATATGATGATGCTATATTGTGTTTAAATGAATCTCTGGATATCGATTCCCAAAATGCATTGGCCTGGAACGATAAAAGCTATGCTCTCTTGAAGTTAAACAGACCCTACGAGAGCATATATTGTTGTGAAAAGGCCTTGAAGATCGATTATAATTTACCGGCTGCCTGGAGCAATAAGGGTCGTGTTTTTGCCATGTTTGGCAGATACGATGATGCCTTAGAATATCTTGATACTGCTTTGGAGATAGATCCTCAATTGGCAATGGCTTGGAGCAACAAAGGCCATGTTTTGAAATCGCAGGGAAGATATAACGAATCTTTAGATTGTTTTGGCAAATCTCTAAATATCGATCCTCGATTGGCAGAGGCCTGGCACCAAAAGGGAAACGTCTACCAAGCTCTGGGTGATATGAACAATGCTGTAGAATGTTACGATAAAGCATTGAAGATAGATCAAAACTTAATTTGTGCACGGATGGACAAAGGTACTGTGCTCCAAGAAATTGGAGCTGTTGATGAGGCTCTGGTGTGCTATGATAACGCTTTGACAATTGATTCGAAGAACGCTGAGATTTGGCACTACAAAGGCAAAGCTCTTCAGGCATTGAAAAGGTTCGACGAAGCACTATATTGTTACGATAAATCCTTAACCATTGATCAAAAAGCAACAACTTGGAACGATAAAGGTGAAAATCTAAGAACGATGCAAAGGTTAAATGAAGCGTTATATTGCTATGACCAAGCCCTGGCGCTTGATCCTCAATTTGCAGATGCTTGGAGCAACAAAGGTTCAGTCCTTTGTGGTCTTGGAAAATATAAAGATGCCTTCGAGCAGTACGATAAAGCCCTAAATTTAGATCCAACGTGTGCAAACGCTTGGAACAACAAGGGCTTTACGTTGACTATTTTGGGAGAATACGACGAGGCCATAGCCTGTTTTGATAAAGCCATTGAACACGATTCCCAAATGGCAATTGCTTGGAACAATAAGGGTTCGGCTCTGAACAGAGTGAACAGATATGAAGATGCTATCGAATGTCTAAACATGGCTTTAGAGATTGATCCTCAATTGGCCGCGTCCTGGTATCACAAAAGTTGGGCTTTGCAGTTATTGGGCTATGAAAATGAGGCTCAAGATGCGCTCAATTTATCCCGAGAGTTGAATTACAGTAAATCGTTAAACGTCCTGTGATATATAGTGTTTAACGATACTTTTCGGACAGATCTCGAACTCGCAAGAGTTAGAAATTTGGCCTATTCGTATCGTTAAGCACTATTCTGGCGAAAAACAATTAGTATCATCTAATTGTTTTTCGACTATACTACTCGTCACTTTTTTTTTCATCATGGGTGGTTAAACGTCTCTTATGTCATAGACAAACACTAAAATTTTTGTATCATTAGCGCCATAAGTAATATGAGGTGTTTAATTTGAAACCTAGGGGTGTGGCGGTACTCTTATCATTGTTGACCCTGTTTTTTGGGGCAGCAAGCGGGTTGGATTTACTGGAGGGTGACCCAGATTCACAAACTGATTTTTTCCAATATTCAGAATATTTTAGCATGGATTCACCTCCTAGCGGCGACGGTGTTGAAAGCTATTCTTTGTCTGGTAGAGAACCGTCTGCACTCTATTTAGGCGATCAGCTAATTTCTTATTCTACTTATAAGGCCACTTACGCACAAAACAACGCGCTCTGGATACAAGGGTCCTCTAACTGGGCTCAATACGTAGCCTGTCCATTGGGGGCCTATCTGTGGCTTATAACCTATGCCCCTAACGGGAGAATGACGGATTTTTATGAAATCTATCCTGACAAAAGCGTGCACTACGACCAGTATAACGAATTTCCTGGTTACAATCGCATAGCCTTTCATGCGGATACCGTTGGACGACATATTTTGTTTTTCGTGTCCGATAGTCGGCCTAGCAACGTGGTGGTGATAGACGTGAGAAGTGCTGTTTTCCCACCAGGGCCTGAACCAAGCCCTCCAACTGGATACACCACAATAACGTTCAAATCGAGTTGGCTGAGGGGTTATAGTGTCTACGCTAATGGAAATTATGTGGGGACTGAGGGTCAAGGGGGCGACCTTCGTGATGGAAAATATCGCCTGACCTTGCCTGGAGACCAATACTACGTTTTGACTTTATCCAGCACGGGACGTGACTACTCAGAACGGGGAACTTTTTCGAGTGGATACTCGTACACGCTCACCATATGAGTCAAATCAACTTGATAGTTGGAAGGGGTTATTAAGCCCCCCTCACCAACTTAAACTTGATATCGTATATCTTTGCTTTTTCAGGTTTCTTCTTCGCTAAATACACCACTTTCTCCGAAGACTCCGCCCTCACCAAAAACGCCACCTTCTCCGAATACGTCACTTTCGCCAAATACGCCCTTTCCTCCGAAGACCCCCCCCTCACCAAAGATGCCTTCTTCTCCAAAGACGCTGCCTTCGCCAAACACCCCCCCTTCTCCGAAGACTCCACCCTCACCAAAAACGCTTTCCTGAGACTCTTCGGTCGCGTTCAACTCTGAAGGCGCCAATGAATTTACAACGTTTAAGTCTTCAGATCTGAAAAGGTCTTTTTGTGGATATCTATCGGTGCTTGAACCGCCAGGGATAATATATTCATTGTCGCAAATGCCATCTCCATCAGAATCGACACAATCTAAATCGCTGTAATGGTTTCCAATGCTACCATCATCCCATTTATTGAGGCCGTCGTCAAAGGCGTTACCACCAGAATTGTTTAAAAGTATATTTTTATATAGAACGTTGTTGGTAGAATCGGTTATGGCCAATCCATTGTTGTTCTCTTTGGCAAAGTTATTTGCGATGACATTTTCGTTGCTGGAATCCATGATGCCCATGCCGATGTTGTTATAGCTGGCATTGTTGGCCATGACGCTGTTTTTATTGCTGGAATCCAACAGGCCAATTCCACCACCTGAATTGTAGTTAGCATAGTTGTCCTCAATTATGTTACCATTGGAAGACACGAGACGGATACCGTTTCCATTGTAATAGGCGTTATTGGATCTCATCATATTATCGTTGGAAGCCACCAGACAGATCCCGTCTTCATCATTGAAGTTAGCGTTGTTGCCACCTACTAAACTTTCGTTTGCATGCCACAAGTAAATGCTTTCGCCACGATTGTATTCTACATCGTTATTCAAAATTTTATTAGCGTTAGATTCCGATACAACGATCCCGTATTGGTCATTTTCACTTACATTATTTCCTACAATGGTATTGTTGTTGGAGTATCTGATGCTTATGCCGATCACTTCGTTGTAACTGGCATCGTTTTCCATTATTATGTTGTCATTGGATGTATTTAGAAAGATGCCCACGAAATTTTCTCCGACGATGTTGTCTCTAATGACGTTTTCGTTTGAGAATACCATTATACTAGATCGTCCGGCATTTGTTGCGACAAATCCTTCGAGAACTACGCCATCTGCGTTTATCGTTATAGCACTACCATTTCCACCGGCATCTACAATGGGGTAATCGATTCCCTTCAACGTTAGACGTTTGGTCACGTCTACGTTTTCGTAATACCTTCCTTCGTTAACTTCAATAACGTCATCCGAATCTGCGGCATCTATTGCTTCTTGTATGCGATCGTAATCATATCCACTGTGACCAACAGTAATTATGGCCGCGCATACTGTAGATGGTAGAACGGCTAAGAGGATCAAAAGCGCGTATAATTTCATCTAATCTTCCCCCAAGAGCATTTATCCTGTTATACCAAAAATGTTTTGTAGTTATTTTATTTTATGGTCGGGCCTGAAAGCATCTCGTCGATTTCAATCCCCAATTATATAGTGTTTAACGAGTGCCAAAATGTTTAGCTTATGTTTCAAATTCGGTTTTCTGGAAGAGGAATGAAATGATTGAATCACAAGTAGCCCCATATGGTTCTTGGAAATCTCCAATTTCGCCGGACTTGATCGCTTCGGGAACGATTAAGCTCGAACAAGTTGTTTTGGACGGTCGTGACATTTACTGGATAGAAATGCGTCCTACTGAGGGTGGCAGACACGTAATTGTAAAAAGGTCGCCAAATGGTACCAAAATTGATGTCATACCAATGCCTTTCAACTCCAGAAATCGTGCGCATGAATACGGAGGTGGCTCTTTTACCGTGTTCGGGGAGGTCGTTTATTTCTCAAACTTTGCGGACCAAAGGCTTTACCGCCAGGATTTAGGAAGCAAACCACAACCGATCACGCCAAAAGGAAATTTCTGTTATGCAGATGGAACAATAGACCCTTCAGGTAGATTTATGGCCTGTGTGCGCGAAGATCATTCCAACGCAGACGGAGAACCTATCAACTCGTTGGTATGCGTAAACCTTCTAAGTAATGATGTGCAGGTGCTGGCCTCTGAAAACGACTTTTACTCATCGCCCCGTTTCAGTCCTGATGGCAAATCTTTGGCTTGGCTATCATGGAACCATCCCAACATGCCCTGGGATGGAACCCAACTGTGGGTCGGAGAACTGAGTTCTGATGGTTCATTGCGTAACATAAAATTGGTGGCAGGCGGCGTAAATGAGTCTATATTTCAACCGGAGTGGTCTCCAGATAAGATAATTCATTTCGTTTCCGACAAAACAGGTTGGTGGAACCTCTACCGCGGGCGAGATGGTGATATCGAGCCCCTTCATGAAGATGAGGCAGAGTTTGGAAGGCCGCAGTGGGTATTTGGATTATCTACATACGCCTTCGAATCGAAAGATCGTATAATTTGCACCTACTTTCAACGAGGACTTTGGAAATTGGCCAATTTAGGTCTAGTAAACGGCGAGCTAGAGCCACTAGAAATCCCATATACCGAGATCAGTTATCTCAAGGCCAAAGACGGCTATGCAGTTTTCGTGGCAGGTTCTCCAAATGAGTCACCATCAATTGTGAAACTCGACTTATCCACAGGGGACATAGAAGTTTTGTGCCGCTCAATCGAAGCTGCAATCGATTCTAATTATCTATCAGCTCCTCAGTCCTTGCAGTTTCCATCAGAAAAGGGACAGATTGCTTATGCCTTCTTTTATCCACCCCGAAATGGGGACTATGCCTCGCTATCTGAAGAGTTACCTCCATTGCTGGTTTTGAGCCATGGCGGACCAACCGCTGCTGCATCAACCACGCTAAATCTCTCCATTCAGTATTGGACTAGCAGGGGAATTGCCGTTTTAGACGTTAACTACGGTGGCAGCACTGGTTATGGTCGAAAATATCGAGAGCGTTTAAATGGCCAGTGGGGAATCGTAGACGTCAAAGACTGTGTGAACGGTGCACTCCACTTGGTTGAACAGGGCGAGGTGGATGGCAATAGACTGATCATCCGAGGAGGTAGCGCCGGTGGCTACACTACCCTCTGTGCGCTAACTTTCCATGACGTTTTCAACGTTGGTGCCAGTTATTACGGCATAAGCGATTTGGAAACGTTGGCAAAAGATACTCACAAGTTCGAGTCTCGGTACTTCGAACAGTTGATCGGTCCTTACCCCTTGCGTCGGGACTTATATATGGAGCGATCGCCGATTAACTTCACAGACAAACTTTCCTGTCCGGTTATATTCTTCCAAGGGTCTGAGGACAAAGTGGTGCCGCCAGACCAAGCAGAGAAAATGTATCAAGCATTGAGAGATAAAGGGTTGCCCGTGGCTTATCTGGCTTTCCCCGGTGAACAGCATGGCTTTCGCAGGTCAAAGACCGTAAGACGCGCTCTGGAAGCAGAGCTTTACTTTTACTCCAGAGTTTTAGGCTTTGAACCATCAGATGTGATGGACCCAGTGCCCATCGATAACATGTAAATTTTTAAATCATGTATGGTTGAGTTGGCAGTGTACCGAAAGTTCTGTAAAATATGATTGACTCTATATCCTTTTTCTTTCACCACAAAAAAACGGGATGTAGAGTCAATGATTGACGTATTCGCGTTCATTAGGGATTATCTTATCGACCAGGAAGAAGGGCTTCGCCATTTATAGTCAAGCACCTAATATTTCGGACTTATACTATTCTATTAAAAATTTTTTAATCCAACTCTTTGCGAAGCTAATGCGTGAAGCATACTTCAAGAAATTTACCCGTATCAGCCTTTTCATATGATTATGATTTTTGATAAAATTCTTGGACATAGTTCGTTTAATACTTTTCCAAATATACTCTATTGGATTCAAATGAGGTGAATATACTGGTAGATAAACCAACTCAATATCACATTTTTTGGCTTTTTCCCTCACATCACTTGCTTTATGTGATGTGAAATTATCCAAAATGACTACGATGTGTTTTTCAGGATTATTAGCCCTTATTTTCTCAATAAATATACATATAGATTCTTTTTTCGAATTCTTTTCAAAATCAACAGCAGAATTCCCATTTAATGCATAAAAACCAAACGTATTAGCTTTGTATTTTGTAGAATTCTTGCACACAATTTGCTTCCCAAATGACCAGAAACGCTGTGTATTTGCTGTTGTTTGGGGTGATGCTTCATCAAAAAATCCAATTATGACGTTCTTGTCCAAATATGGCAGTTTTTTTTAGAATTTCTTCTGCATCATGAGGCCTTCGGTAGTCATATGGATATGGTTTAGCATACTTCATTCCAAATTGATGTAAAATCACTCTTACCTGTTTCAGCGTATACTCCGCATTATAGTGTTTAACGATACTTTTCGGATTAATCTCGAACTCGTAAGAGTTAGAGATTTGGCCTATTCGTATTGTTAAACACTATTCTGGCGAAAACCAATTAGTATCATCTAATTGGTTTTCGACTATAAAAGTTCTAAGTATTAGATCTCCAACTTCTTTAGTTGTCCAATTGTCTTTTTGATGAAGAAGGTCTTTTAGCTCATATTTTTGATGATCTGATAGCTTAGAAGGTCGCCCCACACCCCAATATCTTGGGATCAAACCATCATAACCATTTGTATTCCATCTCTCTTAGTAACGGCTCTCGATGCTGGCGTACCTCTCAATGACTTGCAGGCCCAGCTGGGCCATTACAATCTGGCCACGACCTCAGTATATCTCAATGTCAACTTGGAGCACTGCAAGCGGTCGTACGAGAGGGTGAAGTTTTGGGGCGAACGATAAGGCCTACATCCTCACAACAACTTGGAACTGACGCCTTCATTTTTGCTGGCAACAACCAAACCTTTTTTTACAAATTAGGCAAAGATAAGAAGCGGAGGGACCCCAAAGAGAAGGAGACCGTAGAAGGGACCTAAGAAAATTAAAGAGAACGCTTCCCGGATATTTTTATGGATGGCTTTAGGTGAAAGCAATCCATAAAAGTACCATTGTGAGAAAAAGTAGAACGGATTTTAACATAACATCACGATGAATATGATATTTGATCACAGGAGAACAAAATGATCGAAGCTGAATTGGTACAACAGCTGGCCGCTTTGTTGAACCCCTTTTTGTCCCGTCTGATGGAGCCTGCAACTTCAGCCAGTAAAGAAGCGGCAAGGATCGCAGGCGGAAAGGTCGGTGAAGCAGTTTGGAACAGGGCAGTTAGAGCATGGGAGCTGATACGGCCTCAGACGGAAAAGATGCCTGAAGTGACCCAATCCTTACAGGAATTGACCGAGAAAGGAGACGACCCGCGTTTAGAGGCGGTCCTATCTTGGCAGCTGGAGAAGGTGTTGAAGGACTTACCACCAGAAACGCTGGCTGAGATTCGTAACATAGTTGTCGAGACCAATGGTGAAACTCACGTTACCATCGCTTCAGGAGAGCGGAGCGTGGCCATGGGCAAAAATGCCTCTAACAACGTGATCATCACTGGCGATCGCCTCGATAAAAATATCTAAGTGATGAAACCATGCCCGAGACTCAACACGAAGACGACCTCCAAAACCTGAAAGATGCCCTAAAGCGACTGATCGATGACACCCCTAGCCACGATGACGGCCAACTGCTGCAACAATCATCACTAATCTCAAATCAGATCGTCAATGTTTCAGGCGAGAGAAGTGTAGGGTTGGGGAATAATGCACATAGTAACATAATAATCATTGGTGACACTACCTTCACCCTAACACCTGAATCTCTCAAATTTCTGCAGCAGCTCTTCTATCAGCCACCTGAACTCCCTCGTCGAGACAAACTTCCACCTGGAGGGGACCTTCCTCTAGGGTCTCACATACCCTTCCCGCCAAACAGAGTATTCACCGGCCGTGAGGATGACCTGCTGAAGACTGCCAATTCTCTGCTCTTCTCCGACTCGAAGGGTGTAAGCATCACCCAGGCTGCCGCTGTAGCCACCGGGATGGGCGGGATAGGCAAGACTCAGATGGCAATCGAGTTCTGTTACATATACGGTCAGTTCTTCCACGGCGTTCATTGGATACAAGCTGACTACAACCACGACATCGATGCTGAAATTGCGACATGCGGCTCGGAGATGGGTTTATCACCCTGGCCGGACAAGTTGGATGAACGTGTAAAACTCACCATCCAGGCCTGGAAAGAATTAGGTCCAAGGCTCGTGGTCTTCGATAACGTCGAAGATTACGATTTAGTCCAGGAATGGTTACCCAGGT
>Ga0272441_10006053_pt1 | contig 20563 bp, 16 predicted proteins | sample SSMProp6N_FD_193582 | JGI IMG/M metagenome (GOLD analysis project Ga0272441, IMG submission 193582) | Marine sediment archaeal communities from Little Sippewissett salt marsh, Falmouth, MA, United States - SSM-Prop-6N | ecosystem: Environmental > Aquatic > Marine > Wetlands > Sediment ...
TGGCGTTCATTATCCGGGGGATGTACTTGCGGGGATGGTTCTTGGAATTCTCTGTGCGCAGTTGAGCATAAAAATTTTATTTTCAGCCGGTTTATTGTAAAAGTGATATATTTTTAACAATTATGCGATTTTTTGGTGGATTGGCGTTTAATGAGCACCTTTTTTCTTGCCTTTTTTCTCTCTGAAACTTAATTTCCATAAGATGAATAACTGTACCGTTCTGTTTTACCATGTGCGAGCGGAAAAATAGGTTCAATCGATTTTGGTATATTACCTCAAAGAGGTTATTATGTCAAACCAGAATGTTGGCATGTTTTTGCTTGTTCTCATTTTCATCCCGGCAGTCCTGTCTGCAGATGCTCCGGTATTCACACCCTATATCATGATCGATCAGTTCGGTTATCGTCCGGGTGATAAAAAAGTGGCCGTGATTGCGGATCCTCAGACGGGTTACAATGCCGCGGATGAATTTGTTCCTGGACAGGACTATGCCGTAAAGGATGCAGTGACCGGTGAAACGGTTTTTGAAGGCAGTCCTGTTATCTGGAACGGGGGGCAGACCCACACACAGAGCGGCGACAGGGGGTGGTGGTTTGATTTTTCAGACCTGGATGCAGAAGGCGCCTATTATATATATGATGCTGAAAATCAGGTCTGCTCTTATAATTTTAATATCAGTCCTTATGTATATTCCGATGTATTAAAAACCGCGTTTAAAATGTACTATTACAATAGATGCAGTATGGAAAAAGTGGAACCCTGGGCAGATGCCCGGTGGACCGATGATGTATCATTCGCTGGTCCGAACCAGGATACAGAGGCACGGTTTGTGGATGACAAGAACAATGACGATTTGATCCGTGATATGAGCGGCGGCTGGTTTGACGCAGGGGATTACAATAAATATGTAACTTTTACGGAAGTTGTGATACATCAGCTTCTGGATGCCTATGAACAGAACCCGGCAGCCTGGACCGATGATTTCAACATTCCCAAATCCGGCAATGGTTTACCGGATGTTATAGATGAAATCATATATGAGCTGGATTGGATGAAAAAAATGCAGGACATGGAAGACGGTGGTGTGCATATCAAAATCGGCTCAATTACTTACAATTCCGGTTCACCGCCAAGCACGGACAGCAATGCCCGGTATTACGGCCCCAAATGCTCCTCTTCGGCACTGACAGCGGCTTCCGTGTTTGCACATGCAGCCGTGGTGTTATCAGGATTTTCCCGGCTTGATGATTACACGGAAGATCTGATCATCCGTGCCATCCTCGCATGGGAATGGTTTGAAGACAACGATCTCATGGAAAACTGTGATTCCCAGGAGATCAAAGCCGGTGACGCGGATGTGAATATAAATGATCAAAAAATGATGGCTGTTACGGCAGCAGTGTATCTGTTCGCGGCAACGGATGACGATTATTATAATGATTATGTAACGGAACATTACCAGGATGTAGAGGCTGTGTGGTGGTGGGGACCCTATCGGTTGGCCAGTGGCGATGCGCTGCTTTATTACGCCTGTTTTTTGAATGGGGATCCCTTTGTGCAGGACGACATACTGGCTTCAAAAATCACCCAGGCTGTTACAAATCGGACATTTTACCGGTTCTATGATGATAACGATTTGTACCGGGCCCATATGCCGGACGCGCAATATCACTGGGGCAGCAACAATGTGAAAAGCGATATCGGCAATTTAAATTATGACCTGGTATTTTATGAGCTGGATCCGTTAAATAATGATCAGTATCTGGAGAGGGCCCTTTGCAGTCTGCATTATATGCATGGCGTGAATCCCCTGTCCAAGGTCTATCTGTCCAATGTATACGAAATCGGTGCAGATAATTGTGTCAATATCATGTATCACAGCTGGTTTGCTCCCGGCACCAAATGGGACAATGTCCTGACCTCGGAATGCGGCCCGGCGCCGGGCTATGTGGTGGGCGGACCGAACAAAAGCTACAGTGGTTCTGAATCCGGCATCAGTAATCAGCCGCCGCAGAAGGCTTATAAGGATGGCAATGCGTATGACAGGTCCTGGGAAATTACAGAGCCGAGTATCTACTGTCAGTCGACCTATCTGAAACTGCTGTCCAAATTTGTAAACGGCCATCCGGTATCAAATGTGAAATTGAACACTCAAAAAAAAAGCCATGATTTTAAACTGATCCGGAATTATCCGAATCCCTTTAATCCGTCGACAACGATTGAATATACTGTGCCTGAAGCGGGGCATGTGAAAATGGAAGTATTCAATATTCAGGGGCAGCGGATCAAGATCCTGATCGATGAAAAGAAATCGGCGGGACATCATGCTTTTCACTGGGATGCGGCGGATTTTGGATCGGATGTTTATTTTTTCAAAATTCAAGTAGAAAGCTTCAATGATGTTTATTCTGATGTGAAAAAGTTTGTGGTTATAAAATAAATAAACCGGGAGATAAAATGAAACATCTATACAGTACACTTTTCGCTGTGATCTTATTTATATCCATCGCGGCCAATGGTCAGGAAATGGTCACGGACAGACCCGATTACACGGAAAGTGCGCTCGTTGTGCATTCTAAAATGATACAAATTGAAAGCGGCGTGGAGTTTGTTGATCTCAGTTTGATGGAGGAGCTTTCGTTCCCCAATGCACTGGTCCGTATCGGTGTGGGCCGTAACCTGGAGTTTCGTCTGGGGTTCCCCGGCTGGACCAGCATCACTGTGAACGACAAAACAGAATCCTGTTTAAATGATCTGCTTTTTGAGGTAAAATATCAAATTACAAAAAGTGATGCGGTTATGCCTGTGGCTGCCATTCTGGTGTCCACCATACCCACAGGGGACGATGAAGTCTCCTCCGGTGAAATGGAAATTGGGTTGAAGCTTGCCGCGGAGCGTGATTTGAGTGAAACTTTGGGTCTGAGTATGAATATTGGTACGATCTCTGTGCCTGTTGGGGATGAACGGGAGCTGCTTTCCCTTGCTTCTTTGGCTCTGGGTATGGGAATCAATGACAAACTGGGCGCATTTATTGAGGTTCTGGCAGAAATGCCGCAGAATGAGGCGTGGCAGCCGGTGCTGGACGGCGGATTTACCTGTCTGCTTTCCGATGAGGCTCAGCTGGATCTGTATGCCGGAAAAGGGCTGAATGATCATGCACCTGATTTTATAATCGGCGCCGGATTTTCAATTCGTTTCGGGTTTTAAGACGTAAAATCTGTATTCATCAGTCAGGAAAATCAGATGACATCAAAGCAACTTATTTCACGACGCCGATTCATCAAACAGACCGGAATGACAGCTTCCTCAATCGCCATACTGAATTTTTTATCTTCGTGCGCATCGGGTAAACGCAAACCCAATATCATTTTTTATATTGCTGATGATATGCGTCCTGAAATGTTTAATTGTCTGCCGGAAGGCAGGGGTAAAAATCTCACGCCAAATATTGACAGGCTTGCAGAAGAAGGCACAATGATGATGGGCCAGCATGTTGCATCTCCCGTATGCACACCCAGCCGTTTCAACTGTCTGACCGGCCGGTATGCAAGCCGGGCGGTCAATGATGAATTTATAGGGTTTACCAAAAAACAGCAGGGACAAACGGTTATACAATGGAACAGTTTTATAACCGATCAAGATGAAACCCTGCCCCGTTTTTTACAGCGAGCCGGCTATAAAACCGGGATGGTGGGTAAAAACCATGTGGTAGAGGTGAAGGATCTGCATTTTTTTTCGGATTATCAGCTTGATCCGGCTGATCCGGGAGTTAAAAAGCATCTTTATAACAATTCAAAAAAAATCAGGACCGCCATTCGAAATATCGGATTTGATTATGTAGCGAATGTCTATCATAACAATCCTGATTTTATCGGACTGGGCAAACTGGCTGTTCAGAACCTGGACTGGATCACACAGGGAGGGCTTGATTTTATTGATCAGGCAGGCGACGCGCCTTTTTTCCTTTATTTTGCCACAACCGTACCCCATCACCCCGAGGAACCGGAACGTTCCTGGAACGCGGATCCCCTGATCACAGCGGACGGGTATCTGGAGAAAACGGTTGAATGCATGCCGCCGAGGCACACCATCCCTGAACGCACCAAAGCAGCCGGTCTGTCAGGGAAAAATAAAGAGAATATGTTATGGCTGGATGATTCGCTGGGCGCCCTCATCAATAAACTGGAGGAGCACGGCTTAACGGAAGATACCCTTATTTTCTTTTTCAATGATCATGGACAACTGGCAAAAGGGACGGTATACCAGGGCGGTGTTTACAATCCGAGCATTGTGTGGAAAAAGGGAGGGTTCCCCTGCGGTCCTGTTTGTGATGCGCTGGTATCCAATATTGATTTTGCACCGACCATTCTGGACATGGCGGGTATTCAGGCTGCGGAAACCCATTTTGACGGGATCAGTTTTTATCCCGCTTTAATGGGGGAAAAACCGCAAACACAGAGAGTCCTTTATTTTGAACTGGGATTTGTACGCGGTATTCGAAAGGGGGAATGGAAATACATTGCATTACGATATCCGGAATATGCCCGAAATATGACGTTGAAAGAGCGGCAGCGTGTTCTGGATGCCTATAATGAAGACCGTCGTTTCCGTAATATGCCGATTGTGAATACAGATCCGTCAAAACCGTTCAGTCATCTGGAAGTTCTGCCCGGCGGAGGTCATGCTGAATTTGAATCGACCGGTAAATATGCCGGGTATTATGATGCGGATCAGCTCTATCATCTGGCTGAGGATCCGGAAGAACAGAACAACCTTGCCAAAGAACCGGCCTTTCAGGATAAATTGCGGGAATTGAAGTCGGACCTGAAAAAAATATTGGATCAGCTGCCGGGTCAATTCGCATTGTAAAACGACGTATTTCCGATTCCCGTTGTAGGTTTAACGATCATTTACACAGGATCCCTAAAGAAAAATGTATTATCAGAATTGAATGTCTGATCAGTCCTTTTTTGATTTTTTATGCTTGACTTTTATGGATAAAACCATATATTGGTAATGAAAACTATTGTCAATAAGATATGTGGTTTTATATCGTCAGAGAAATTAAAATGGTGTTTCCATGGTAAGGCCTTTAGTCAAAAACCGGCTGAACCAAGCCGGATTTCGTTTAACCAATCCGCGCAGTCTGGTTTTGGATATTCTCAGGAAAACAGAAGAGCATTTAAGCGCCGAAGATGTTTACATCCAGGCATTAAATATCACTCCCTCGATTGGATTAACCACAGTATACAGGGCCCTTGATTTATTTGTTCAGATCGGCATGGTTCAGAAGTATGATTTTGGTGAAGGGAAGGCACGTTATGAATTAACTTCAAACCCATTAAAAAGAGAACACCACCATCATCTCGTCTGTATAAAATGTAAAACAGTAATTGATTATACCAATTTTATGAATGAAGAAATTGAATTAATGAAAAAAACCGAAAAAGCATTATCAAAGAAACATCGATTTCAAATAATGCATCATAACATTCATTTTTATGGTCTCTGTAATCATTGCAGGGATAAGGATTAAAAAAATTTTACTAACTAATGAAAATGATTATCATTAACAATAAACAGGAATTGTACAACAGTGAGGAGGGAATGTTTACACGGAAATCAAATTGGTATTGTCGTTTTTGACCAATGACTTATCATAAAATAATAAACTATAAAATTGCAGAAAGGTAGAAAGAAACATGAACAGTAAATATGATATTTTGGTTATTGGTGGTGGTCCTGCAGGCCTGGTCAGTGCAGTTACTGCAAACAGATATTATCCTGATAAAAAAATTGGGCTGGTAAAGAGTATTTCAAATGGCTGTATCCCATGCGGTATTCCTTATATGTTTTCCAGTTTAAAAGATCCGGGTGAAAATAAAATGGGTGTTGCACCCCTGGAAAATATTGGCGCAGATGTTATTTCAGGTGAGGTGGTATCCATTGATCGTGAAGCGAAAAAGGTGATTCTGGCGGACAAATCAGACATTGCATATGAAAAACTGATCCTGGCGATTGGTTCCGTGCCGTTTTTACCGCCAATACCCGGGGTTGAGAAAGATGGGGTATATCCGGTTTATAAAGATATGGATTTTTTATTGCCGGCTATTGAAAAAGTCAAAAAGGGGAAACATGTTGTGGTCATTGGCGGCGGATTTATTGGTGTGGAATTCGCTGATGAAATATCAAAGATTGAAGGCATGGAAGTTACGTTGATCGAGGTTCTGGACAGGTTGATGGCAAATTCATTCGATCAGGAATTTTCAAAAATGGCTGAAGAAAAGCTATCCGGGAAAAAAATACATCTTTTAACCAATACGTCTGTGAAGGAAATTGCTGGTGGAGATCATGTTGAGACGGTTGTCCTGTCATCAGGAGAAGAAATAAAGGCGGATAGTGTTATTCTGGGGACTGGTGCTGTCCCGAATACAGAAATCGCCCTGTCGGCCGGTTTGGATCTGGGCAAGGGTAAAGGTATCTGGGTGGATGAATATATGAGAACGATCGATCCTGATATTTTTGCTGTTGGAGATTGTGCGGGTAAGCGTGATTTTTATACAAGAAAGGATACACCCGTTATGCTGGCCTCTACAGCGACTGCTGAAGCACGTATTGCCGGCGCCAATCTATTCAAATTAAAAGTCGTTCGTGAAAACAAGGGGACCATTGCAATTTATTCCACTTATGTGGATGGTTTGGTGATGGGATCGGCCGGCTTAACAGAAATCACCGCTCAAAAAGAAAACTTTGAAATTATTACAGGAACCGCCCAGGCGGTTGACAAACATCCCGGGACATTACCGGGTGCAAAAAAGGTCTATGTGAAATTGATTTTTTCAAAAAAATCCGGTATTATTTTAGGGGGGCAGGTGGCCGGTGGTATGTGTTGCGGTGAGCTGATTAACATTATCGGTATGGCGATACAGCAGCGTGTATCCTATACAGAGCTGGAAACTTTACAGATGGCAACGCATCCATTCGTGACGGCAGCACCAACCATGTATCCCATTGTAAAAGCAGCTTTGGATGCTTCAGGAAGGATGTAAAAAAATATTATGGGATGGGCGTACTGATACGAGGTCGCTTTAATCAAACTAAACGTTATCCAAACAATTTGATTCCAGTGTACAGAAATAACCGGTAAGAAAATACTTACATGAGGCGATGCAAGGGAATGTATTGCCTCATGACATTCATTTCCAAAAAACATTTACACGGTTATATTGGCGACATAAAAATTGAACTTCGGTCTTTCATGTTGGTTTCAATAAAGGAGGAAAAGGGAAGAATATGAGAACCTGTCATGATTGTATCCCCTGTTTTTTTAAGCAGGCGCTGGCAGCATCCCGCATTGCCGGGGCTGATGATGCCACCCAGCGTGAAATTTTGAATGAAGTGGCACGTCATGTTCCTGATTTTCAGTTTCATGCTTCACCGCCTGAAATGGCACGCATCATTTATAAAATTGTAAATGAAATGACGGGTGTGGAAGATCCGTATCTGCGTATAAAAAATGAGTGTAACCGGTTTGCACTGGATATTTATAATAAATTGATTGACAAACTGAATAACAGCGAGGATAAACTCCTTACAGCCGTTGAGTTGTCTATTGCCGGCAATATCATTGATTATGGACCGAAGAATACACTGCAGGTAGATGATGAACTGGAGAAGATTCTTTCTGATGAACATCAAAAAATTCAGCATGAAAAGAACCGTTTTTTTCAATATGACCAATTTAAAGCCTCATTAAGTCAGACCGATAATATACTGTTTTTGGCTGATAATGCGGGTGAAATTGTTTTTGACCGTGTGATGCTTGAAGTCATAAAGCAGCAATATCCCCAATTACCAATCTGGTTTGCGGTCAAGGAAAAGCCGGCTATCAATGACGCTCTTGAGCAGGACGCTGTTGCCTGCGGTCTTCATAAAGTCGCACAGGTTATTTCTTCGGGCTCTGATGCGCCCGGAACCATTTTGGAGTTATGTTCCGAGTCTTTTCAAAAAATTTTCCGGGAAGCGGATATGGTGATCAGCAAAGGCCAGGGCAATTTTGAAACTCTTTCTGATGTGAATCGGCCCATTTTCTTTTTACTGATAGCAAAATGTCCGGTTATTGCCAGCCACATCGGCTGCGGTGTCGGGGATATTATTTTGGATTATCACCATGCCGAAAACTGAAAATTAAAAAACCGTAAGAAGGAAAGTCATTTTTCTTTACGGCGTGTGTCGGAATTTATGCTGTTACCGGTTAGCCGGTCTTGAAAAAATGAAACAAGGAACAAAAAATCAGGCGGATTGGAGCCGAATAGAGCGGCTTGAATATCTGAACAGGCAGATGAAAGGGTGTCACCGATGTGAATTGGATGCAACCCGGCAACATGTGCTTGCAGGAGAGGGATACCCGGATGCCCGTTTGATGCTGGTGGCTCTTTCTCCCGGAGAAAAAGAGGATTTGGAAGGCAGAATGTTTATCGGTCCATCCGGCCGGGTTCTGGACCGTTTGCTCGGTGCAGCCGGGATTCCGAGGCAGTCGATCTATATGACCAATTTGATCAAATGTATGCTGCCTGAAAACAGAAAACCAAAAATGGTTGAGATCGAAGCCTGCAGTGAAATTCTGGATGAGGAAATATCGATTGTCTGTCCGGATATTATTGTCCCACTGGGCTATTATGCGAATCGAACCATATTAAAGAAGTATAAAAAGAATGCTCCGGAGGCAAGGGACGGTTATATCCGGTTGTATGGTCATCTTATATACACAAATCAGCAAAAAATATATCCATTACCCCACCCGGCTTCCCTTCTTTACAATCCGTCCCATGAACCGGAAGCTTTAAAAAAGTATAAAAAACTGCATGTGCTTACCCATGTGTGTACCTGGTTCCCCGTATGTCCAATGAAGCGGTTCACCGAAGCAGGCTGCCTTGAACAAAAATGGATCGAATTGTACTGCAAAGGGGATTGGGAAAGCTGTATCAGGTACCAAATGGAATCGCAGGGGATTCCCCATCCTGACTGGATGCTTCCTGATGGCAGTTATAATCAGGCGTTAAAATCATTCCGTTATATGTAGAAAATACAGATGCACGCAGTGGCTATTTTTGATAAATCAGCCGTTGCGTTTTTACTTGTCCGCCTGCTTTCAGCCTGGCTACATACACACCGCTTGGTAAATTTTGCGCCTGCCAGATAGACTCATGATCACCTGAAGAGACCATACCGTTTGCCAGAGTATGAACCTTTTGACCCATGCTGTTGTAGATGTCCAGGGACACAGAACCGGATACCGGCATATAGAAGCGGATGCAGGTTGAGCTGTTGAACGGATTCGGCCAGTTCGCGAACAGACGGATTGAATCCGGTTTACGTAAAGCCGGTCGGTCTTCAATGGATGTACGAATCAGATTCGCGCCGTCGCCCGTCAGATTGATTTCACCGAGAATATTCGTGCCCATACCGACCTGGCTGGCCAGTTTCAGGTAATTATCACATTCCTTGTCGTTAGCACTGCGGTTTCCGGGAAGCGTTAATTTGTCCGCTTCGGGATCATTGCCCATCTGCCAGGAACAAATGGAATCCACGGCCACAGGATCTTTACCAGCAAGCAGTAAATGGTACTCCGAAGGTGTAAATGAGGGGTTCCATACGCCTTCACCGCCTTCCGCGTTGATGACACCGTCAATGATACACAGGTTAACGGGTCTGGCAAGATTCAGGTCCACAATAGACCTGGGGAGGTAGGAGCGGATATTGACGCTGCCGTTTTTATCATGAAGATGCCTGCGATAACTGTTTCCGGCGTTGTAACAGGAATAGGGGGTCATTCCAACCTGATTCTTCAACGAATGTGTGACCCCGGCATCGTAATGCTGTTTCATTTTTGGGATGGAAATATAGACATCTGCTTCATCCAGGATCCGGTTGAGTGTGAATGCGCTGTAATTGAAATGGCTGTCACCCGTTGATTTTTCCACAAAATCCGCATAGGGCGCTTCCTGGTTCAGGTTGACCAGCTGAATGCCAAGTTCGTCCTGTACGGTCTTGTATCCGAAATTGTTAAACGATGCCATATCCCATATGGCTTCCACAATATAGAGATTATCCGCGCTGACACCGCTGTCCAGCAGCAGTTCACACACGGCCCGGAGTACAGCCGGATGTGTCCACATGGCCTCTGTGATATCATACCCCTGAAGGGCTGAATTATTGGCATAACCTGATCCGCCGGTTAAATTAATTTTTACGGCCACTTTACTGCCGGTGCTTACCACATCGGATATGCCTCCAATGGATTCGAAAAGATGCTGTACTTTTTGTTTAATAAGTGCGGCATCGCTGTAATCAAGGGCCTGTGTAACAGCCACATCCGGATTTCCGTCTAGGAAACGCTGGGTACCGGCATGGCCCTTTTTTATCGGATTGAGCAGGAATCCGGCAGTGATTGCACCCGCGGTGGAAATAAAGCTACGCCTGGTTATTGAATTTTTCTCTTTTAATTCATTTTTATTCCGGCTATCATTTTTCATAGATAGCTCCTTTCAAATAGCCTATTGATATTATATTTTACATTATTCAACCTGAAAAGTTGCAGTCAGCCTGATATCCTGTGATGAACTTCCGATTTGAACTTCAAATTCGCCCGGTTCTACGATCTGTTTATTCGATTCAATGTCATAAAAGGTCAATTCTGAAACAGGCAGTTGAAACCGGACGGTCCGGCTTTTTCCCGGTTTCAGGGTAATGCGCCGGAACCCTTTCAACTGACGGATCGGCACCTTAACCGATGCCTCCATATCCCGAATATACAGCTGGACCACTTCATCGCCTGTTCGCGCACCTGTATTTTTGACTTTACATTGAATTTCAAGTACATCGTTTGGGCCCGTTTTCTTTTCGCCAAGTTTAATATTGCTGTATTCAAAGGTTGTATAGGATAAGCCGTGTCCGAATGGATACAGAACGGGCTCATTAAAATAGAGATAGGTCCGGGGATGATTGATAATGTCATAATCCGCAGCCGGCGGCAGCTGATCATTGGATGCATAGAAGGTCTCCGGTAATTTCCCTCCCGGATTCACATCCCCGAACAGCACATCCGCTATGGCTGTACCCTCAGACTGACCTGTGTACCATGCCTCCACCACGGCCCTGGCAACCGGTTCTGTATCGAGCAGAGCGACAGGACCGCCATTAATGAGGACCAGGATGATATTCGGGTTCACTTCTGCAACTTCAAGGATCAGATCACGCTGTACGTCGGGCAGGGAAATGTCGGTTCTGTCCAGTTCCTCCTCAGCGATCCCCGGACTGGTACCGACAACCAGAATGACCGCATCTTTATCTCTGGCAATTCGCCTGGCTTTTTCGAAGTCCTTTTGCCCCAGATCCCAGGTGAGGCGCGCTACGGCCCCCAGACTGTTGTCAAAATATTCGAATACAATATCCACGGGCCTGTTTTTCTCAAGGCGGACCAGGCCATTATTCGGCTTTTCACCGTGTTCGGTCCAATCCTCAAAGAGCAGCCGATCATCCACAAAAAGCCTGGCCCCGTCATCTGTACGGGTGCCCAGTGCATACTCACGGGTCTCGGGGGGGAAAATACGGCCGGTCCATCGCACAGAAAATTGATCAGCGGGAACATCCGGGGCAGGAACTCCGGCACCCCAATTGAAATTGATAACAGAATCGATTCGTGTATGCACCGGTTTTCCTTCAAGGTTCATATTGCTGAAAAATTCTGCTTTCATGCCTGTCCGGCTTGTGTCTTCAAATTCAGCAAAATACTGCGGCTCAATCGGTTTCATTAATCCGCCGCCGATCTCACAGCCTCTGGTGTAGGTCACTTCAATACCGTATTGTTCAGCTTTTTTCTTAATGCCTTCCAGCGGACCGATCTGACTATTGGGCCAGCCGCTGTATATGCCGAGCTGACATTCTTCCGCATTGGGTCCGATTACGGCTATGGACCTGATTTTTTCAGCATTCAGCGGCAGAACGCCTTCATTTTTTAGCAGCACGATGGCCTTTTGCGCGGCTTCGAGGGCCAGATCCCGATGAGCCGGGCAGTCCAGTTTCTCGTTTGGAATGCTTTGATAAGGAACATTCTCCGGCGGATCAAAATGACCGAGCCTGAACCGCGCGGCCAGAACCCGTTTTAGCGAGCGGTTCAGATCCTTTTCGTCTATGAGCCCCTGTTCAATCGCTTCATGCAGGTGATTCCGGTAGTATTCGCCGCAGTTCAAGTCGCATCCGGATAAAAGACCGCGTGCCGCGGCCTGCGCGCCGGTTTCAAAATAGTGATGGCCGTTCACCATGTCATGAATGGCACCGCAGTCCGATACCACATATCCCTCAAATCCCCATGTTCTGCGCAGTACATCGTTCAGCAGATAATCATTGCCACAGCATGGCACCTGATTCAGCTCATTGTACGCGCCCATAATGGAACAGGCTTTCCCTTCCACAATGGTTCGCTCGAAAGCCGGCATATAGTATTCCCATAAAGAGCGCATATCCACATCAGAAGAGCCTGTATGACGGCGGGCTTCTTCATTATTCGCTATAAAATGCTTGGGCGTGGATACGGTTTTCAGGTAATAGGGGTGGCTGCCCTGCATGCCGGTCACAAAGGCAACACCCATGCTGGAAAGCAGATAAGGATCTTCGCTGTAGGATTCTTCATTACGGCCCCAGCGGGGATCCCGTGCAATATTCACGGTCGGGCTCCAGTAAGACAATCCCTTGCCCCGTATTCTGTTTAAAATCCTGGCTTCATCGGAAATGACCGTGGCCACGCGGTGAACCAGATCCGGATCCCATGTGGATCCCAGAGCCACCACCTGGGGGAATGATGTGACGCCCCGGTCCAGAACACCATGCAGGGCCTCGCTCCAGTAATTATAGGCCGGAATATTAAGGTGGGGAATAGCCGAGGCCTGATTGGACAGCTGGCTTATTTTTTCTTCGACTGTCATCAGGTTGATCATATCGTTCAGCCGTTGTGCATGGGTGTTTGGTTTAAATACGTTGATTACAACGGTGTCCGCGTGCTTAATGCCGTCCGTATCTTCAGCGCGTAATGTCAGCAGATAATAACCGGATCGTGGAAAGGAAACCTTTGCTGTCGGGTCGGAACTGTTGTCGAACCGGACATCCGGATTGGCCGGGCAGGACCATTGGATCGCAGTCCCTGCCGGATTCACACGACCCTCGAGCTGTACGGTTAGTGATTTTTGCCACTTGATGATGCGGCTCTCTCCGGCATCCAATTCCAGTGACTGAGAATAAAGAGCCAGCGGTATAATACATATACATATTAAGGCGATTGATTTGTGCCAAGTTATCATGATTGTCTCCATTAATAATTAAGGTAATGCCCCAGCGAAACTGCACTAATTGATATTGATAACTCGCTGAAAATTAATTATTTTTCAGCTATGAAAAAGTGTCCTCGCTGCGGCAATCAAAAATTTTGGACTCTTTCCACTGGTCAGCTTCGTTGCAGCCAGTGCGGTTTAACAAGAAAACATAAAAAAGTTCTTTGGCAAAAGACCAGAATATCTCCATTTTGGAAAGGCAGACTCATTGAATTTTTTTGCCTCGGTGTCCCGGCTTACCGTCTCAGATTTCAAGTGCCTTTAAACCTGAAAACGATTCAGCGTTGGTTTCAGATCTTACGAGAGGTCATCTACGAGAATCAGATTCAGGTATTTACTGCGCTCTCTGGAGAGATCGAGATGGATGAAACCATGTTTGGCGGCAAACGACCAGGAAAGCGAGGTTGGGGAGCTGCTGGTAAGCATATGGTTTTCGGTATTTTCCAGAGAAATGGCAAAGTGCTTACCTTCCCGATCACCAGTAGAGGCAAACAGGAATTGGTCCCATTGATGACCGCCCATACGAAGCCTGGAAGCTTGTATTATACCGATGATTGGCATGCTTATACCTTTCTTCCAATTCGAGGAAATCATGTCATCATCCGCAAGGAAAAAGGGAAACCGAAAGGACGCAATCACATCAATGGGATTGAAGGCTTTTGGTCTTATGCCAAACATTGGCTGTATCATTACCGAGGAGTACCCGAAAAATACTTTCATCTCTATTTGAAAGAAATCGAATGGAGATTCAATCATAGAGATGAAAATCTGGTAATAATACTACGGAAATACTTGAATCAGCCAGTTGTCAAAGAACAAGTTTAGTGCAACTTTAATGGGTTATTACCATAATTAATATGTTATTTTATATTGGGAAAAAAGTACAACCTCATTAGGTAGTCCATTAGATTGATTTGTTATTTGAAACAATTAGGTCCTCTCCCTTGACGGGAGAGGATTTAGGAGAGGGTGTCATTGTAATCATTTATTATACCCTCACCCTAACCCTCTCCCCGCTATGCGGGACCAAGTAACCATATTATTACTGGTTGAAGGCCCAGAGGGAGAGGGAATATTGAGTGTGATTTTACATCTGTTGCACTTGATTGCAGCTGCCTGGGTATATCTTCATATCTATATGATTTGTTTTATTATACGCATGAGAGCACTGCCTGCTTTTTTAGGTGAGCACTTTTCCATCTGAATTGATTCGCAGTCATTGAAACGGACAAAAAGAGCCAGTTTGTCCGCCAATAGCGGAAGCAGGGCGTCGATATTTTTAAATTCTTTCTCAAAAATGATACTACGTATAATCAGGATTTTGTTTTTTCGATCCGCTTTTACATCTATTCGTGCAACAAACCGGTTCCCCCACAATACAGGCAGGACAAAATATCCGTATTTTCTTTTGGATTCAGGCACGTAGCATTCCAGGGCATAGTCGAAGCCAAACAGCCGTTCGGTCCGTTTACGCTGTATGATTAGATTATCAAAAGGGGACAGGAGAAAAATGCAATGCTCCGCCTTTTTCAACGGACGGGTATTTTGTATTATATCCGATGCTGCATAATGGGGTGTTTTGTCATCTTCAATGCGCACAGATAATATATCGCCCGATTCTGTCAGATTACAGATGGCTCTGGATATAGTCGTCCTGTCAGCGAGCTGCATATCCGCATCTCTTCTTGTGCCCGGCTGCATAAAGTTTTGTATATCTTTTTTTGAGGCGATACCCAGAGCCGTCAACGCCCTGCGAACCAGAAAATGGCCAATTTCACTGCTGTCGGGCATTGTCAGGTTGATATCGGATGGAAGCACCCGTTCGGTCAGGTCATACACTTTCTGAAAGTTGCGCCGTTCTGTAATCATCAGTTTCCCCTGCCAGAACAGCATTTCCAGGGCGACCTTGGCCGGTTTCCAGTCCCACCAGGATCCGCCTTTTATCCCGGGTTCGCGGGAGAAGTCCTTTGAGCCGAGCGGTCCCTCCTGCCGTATTCGTTCCAGAATGACCGGAAGCATGGGCTTGCATTTTCCCAGCTGATATTTTGCCCAGGGACTCCGCGGGTTTTCAAAGTGCTTCATGCGGGGCAGACTGTATCGGAAATCAGACATGGGCAGATAAGCCATGGCATGCGCCCAGTACTCATAAATTTTACGTTCTTTGGTCTGCAAATCATGCAGAGTGCTTTCCCGGTAATTTTTGCTGCGTGTCCAGATTGTATGATGATGGGAGCGTTTAATAACCGAGAGGGTATCGATCTGTATATAACCCAGCCGTTCAATCAGATCAGCTATATTCTTTTTTATATTCGGGATTTCTGCATTTTTATTCAGAAGCTGGGCATGAATGGCGATTTGTCTGGCTGTTTGTGAAGAGATTTGTTCGGGTTTCATGTATTTTTCTAACAAATAGATCAGGGCAAATGAAGCCGCATTATAATTGGAGACAAACACAATTTTCCGGTCCCCTTGAATGTTAAAAAATATTACAAAAAGAAGGGATGAAATGCAATACAAAAGCACAGGATTTTCGTACGACAGCAATTGAATTATTCCGGCTGGGCAATAAAAATAAATTCACCCTCACCGGACCATTTGCCGTACTGCGGAGTCTGCTCTATATTTCGATAGATCGGATCGCCTCTGACAATGTCATTGACATTCGTGTAAACACGCTGACGCACAAAGAAGTTCAGCTCTTCTGCCGTGATGAATCCATCGTTGTTGGCGTCGGCCTCACCTTTCAGGGCCTGAACGAGGACTGTGGTAAAAACACTGTTATTGCCCGGACCCTTATCCAGTACAGGCTGATCCCTTCCACCGGCTGTCAGGACCTGTCTGACATAGGCCGCAGCCAGATTTTTGAGAAACCGGTAATCGGCCCTGGAAGGGGGATTCTGGCGCGGGCTCTCTGTTCGCAGCAGCAGTCCTCCGTAACAGCAGTCCATGACATAATAGATATGTTTTGCCCTGATGGTCTGTGATATTTCACGGATCTGGCTCATGGGGATGTTTTTAATGTAAAATTCATTTTTATCAAAAGTGCCGTTTTCGGGCACAATGAATCCAAGAGCTTCCCCCCGGATTCCCTCAAATGTACACCCGTGTCCGGAAAAGAAGAAAAAGACGCCGTCATTTTCATTCGTCTCTGCGAGATCCCTGCTGATGGCGCTGATAATATTGTCCTTGGTCGCCTGATCATTATATAAAGTAATCACCCGGTCAAAATGAAAGGTTTCTTTGAGCAGTTTTTCAATTTCTCTTGCATCATTTACTGCATAGTGTAAATCCTGTACGTTGTCTGTTCTGTATTCATCAATACCGATAACCACGGCCCAGAGTTTGTCATAAAACGGTTCTGTGATCGGGTTATAACGGATCAGTTGTTTCAGTGAGGCGGACCCGCCGGGATTATGACCGATAATTTCAATTTCATTCATGCCTTCGGCCAGATCAAATTCAAGAGCCACATCCAGTCTGTTTTTCCCCCTGAACAGGGGTTCCATGCCTCTCAGCTGTACAGGACTTCCGTTCAGTTTAACATGAAGATCATCAAGCGTGCCTATATTTTCAGTGGATATATCCACCTTGATGGTACTGGCCCTGGTTTCTCTGCCAAGAGGTGTGGTGAGGTGCATTTCAGGCGGTTCATGGACATCAGGCGGCTTTTCTGAAGGAATATAGGTTACATACAGTTTTTTATCGGTTTGCTTGGATTTGTTTCTTGCCTGGAGCCTGATGGTGTTTTTCCCTTTTTTCAGCGGAAAAACCGCCACATCCAGTATGGTGGATTTGATATCTTCCTGATACCTGCGGCTGGTTATGATTTGATTGTTCAATTGTATTCTGATTTCTTCCACACCTGACGGATCAAGCACGAGGGCCTGGAGATGGTAAGTGCTGGAATCGGTTTGGCAATTTTGGAGCGAGATCATTTCAATTTTTGGCCGGGTCGGATATCCCCAGGATTTACCGTAATTAAAGCTTACAGTAAACTGATTGGTACCGATGCTGATATCATTGAGTTCATTCAGGGGACAGGTGAACTGGTAACCAATTTGAAAATAGTTAAATGAATAGGCTGCGCCGATGAGAAACGCGTTCTGAATATAATGCAGGGAAATATTTGCTGAATTATCCAGAAGAAGCTGTCGCAAACCGAAAGCAAAATATTTTTCGTTCCGGTTCCTGTACTGAATATGGACATAATTCAATTCTGATATTAAATTTTGAAACTGATGGCAAAATCCCGCCTTGATCAGCATGGGACGGAATGCCCTGTCTGTTTCGATTGAGACGGACGGCCGATTGATCTGATCGATGCTTAATCCGAATGCAAGATTCTTAAAAGGCAGATAGGCTGCTCCAAGACCGGCGCTGAAAGTGGTTCTTGACATGTCTTTCTGAAGCAACGGATCGTTTTGATCCTGCAAATCAAATTCAGAACGGTTATAGACATCCTGATGAACATTAATATTGACACCCAGGCTGAGTTTTGAATGAATGACGGTCCTTCCATACAGCAGAGAAAAGGTATGCTGATTCAGAAGACGGGACGTAAAATGGCGGCTTCGGAAACCCAGAACGCCGAATGAAGGGATCGGCTCCATATGACCGAAATAATAATTGTGAAGATTGTCGCCTGATACACCGGTATAAAGAAACTGACTGGAAAAAATGGTCAGACGGTTTGGCTGAACTGCAAAACCGGCCGGGTTGGCAAACAGTATCCGGGGTTCATATAAATTGCTGCAGTTGTGCCACAGGGCTTCCTGCGAGAAAGCCGGCCGATTGACACATACGGCCAGGACAGCAAAACTGTATAAATATACTTTTTTCAGCGATTTCATTGCTCAGATTCCTAGCGTATCAGAGTGACCGTACCATTGGAGCTTTTTCCATCTTCGCTGTTGATAATATAGATATAAACCCCCGGTTCAAGATCATTGCCGGAGCGGTCTTTGCCGTCCCATTGGCAGGACCTCTCTGATCCGGGATTCAACTCACACACCTTTTTACCCCGAAGATTAAAAATATGGACAACCGGCTTTAAAGGAATGGATTCTGAGAATGTAAATTCCACATAATCGTTGAATCCATCGTTGTTCGGTGTGAACGGATTCGGAAAAACCGATTGCATTATTTCTTCTTCCTGGTTTATTCTATTGATTCCGGAGGGATCGTGGCTCATCCGGTCCGGTTGCCTGTCAGTTCCAAGGACAATAGAATTGAAGTCGGACTGTATAAAAAATAGTGTCATCCACAGAATAAAAGCACGCATATTTATTTCCCGATTTTTTCCCTCAGTTTAAGTATTCTGCTGATCTGTTTTTCAGCTTTTTGATGAAATGAGCCGTTCATGGCGGCCAGCATTTGAAAGACCTGAAGCGCATCATTTGTCCTGTTATTCAGCAGATGCGTATTTCCCAGGTACCAGTAGCATCTTTCAAGAAGCAGGGGATCCTCTCCGTGATGTGCAAGCCAGACAGCCCTCGTAAACTGCATTTGGGCATTTTTAGGATCATCCGTCATTAAAAGAGAGACACCAAGGTAAAAACGAGCGTATGCGTTATCCGGTTCCGTACGAATAATATTTTCAAACTGGGCAATGGCTTCCGTGTACAGCTCCTTTTCATAGAGATCAAGCCCGTTTTTGAGCATCTTTTGAACGGGTGTCAGATCCTCGGGGCTTTTTAACACAAGCCTTTCATAAGGTGATTTCTGAATGATGGCCAGATCTGTATACTGACGCGGTGCGGATAGCTGTATATAAAGTATTATAGCGATAAGGGCAGTAGCGGGCGCGGCGATTCCTATGATTCGATGTCTTTTCCAGATATCCATGAAAGACCGCAACCGCTTTTTTGCCCTGTTGAAAGAAATCTTTGTCATGGAGATCCTGTTTTCCTTTGTTTGCAGGTTCTTTAATAACAGCTCAGGATGGTCATTGAGAATATCAAGAGCCGGATCCATCGTATACAGTTCCCTCAGGCAGGACTCACATTCCAGCAAATGGGCCTCAACCCTGTCTTTCTGATCTTCCGGTAACAAATCAAGCTGATACTGGCTGATCAGTTTTTTTATCTCCGGATTGGTACATTTCATAGAATGCCTCTTTTCAGGAGGATATTTTTCAATTTTTTACTTCCCCGATGAATTCTTATATCTATAATATTGCGCTTGATGCCCAGTTTTTGCTGAATTTCCGTGCCTGTATACCCCTGTAATTTCAGCAGGAAGATTTCTCTTTCCCTGTCGTTGAGGTGCTTAAAAGCGTTTCTGATTTCATCAATCATTTCATGGTATTCACACGGCGTATCGGTCATATTCCGGCTGCTTAACAGCTCTGCCAGTTTGTCTGCTGAATCGTTCAGCAAATGCTGCTGTCTCTTGTTTTTTTGATACGCGTTTTTAACCACATTGTCCAGTATTCTGTAGGCCCATGGTATAATGCCTTTGGGAAAGCTGGCTGTTTTATATTTTTTATATATAATCAGCAGCGCCTGCTGTACCATGTCTTCATTTGACCGTTGCATATTCATTTTGATGTTTTCCAGCTTTTTCTTTCCATCCATTGAAGCAGCTTGTTCCTGATTAAAACAAAGAGCAGATTTTCCGCTTCAGCGTCTCCATTTTTTGCCAGAGGCACCAGGGTATTGACAATATAATCATCAGTAATATTGTGCAGAACATGTACGGCCCGCTTCAGGGACCAGTTCCTGCCGTCTATGGGGCAGATCTTTTTAATTTCATCAATGGCTTTGCAGCAAATATCAACATTTGTTTTTTCTATATCCGGAATACCTTTCTGCAAAATGGCATATCTCTTCAATTCACATTTGATAACGGGCAGAAATCTTTCATTCAGCCTGTCATAGAATCGGTTTTTAGCCTCATTATTGCCTGATCTGGCTTTCTGAATCAGTTTTTCCGTGTCAGTGAATTCTTTCATATCTGTCCTGAAGGAAGAATTCTTGATTGATCATGCAGATGGAGATTGTGTATTGGATGAACAGGGATGACTGAATTAAGCAAATATAGGATGAAAAATCAAGATAAATCTGATTTGTATGTAAGATTTTCTGTTTTCACGACATGTAAGAATTGAAACGGATGTTTATCTGAATTACGGAATTGCCATTTAAAATGAGGAGGGTGACATGCCGGGAATAACCGCA
>Ga0272441_10006055_pt1 | contig 20557 bp, 21 predicted proteins | sample SSMProp6N_FD_193582 | JGI IMG/M metagenome (GOLD analysis project Ga0272441, IMG submission 193582) | Marine sediment archaeal communities from Little Sippewissett salt marsh, Falmouth, MA, United States - SSM-Prop-6N | ecosystem: Environmental > Aquatic > Marine > Wetlands > Sediment ...
GTAGTTTGAAACGAGATTTTTCGATAGTCCGTATAAACGTACAAGAGCGTTATGCACTAACATTTAACGTGCGATTCGGTTTTGGATTACGTGAGTTTCAATAAAAATGTAAAAATATAGGGAGGAAAAAAGATGATATTACGTTCCATGCTTTATGTGCCGGGAAACAATCTCAAGTTGATTGAGAAGGCATTGAATCTTAATATGGATGCGGTGATTCTCGACTTAGAAGATGCAGTTCCTATGGCGGATAAAGAGACCGCGAGAAGTAACGTGAGAGAATCTATCGCGCTTTTTAAAGCAACGGGGGTATATGTTTTTGTGCGGGTCAATTCTCTGGAAACAGGGTTGACCGAAGATGACCTTCACGTTGTCGTTGCCGATGGTTTAGACGGTATCATGCTTGCGAAGGCTGAAATCGATATCAATAAGGTCGATGCTATGCTCAGCACGTGTGAGACAAAGTCCGGCCTGAAGGCGGGGGATATAAAGGTTGTTCCTCTGGTAGAATCGGCTCTGGGTGTGATAAACAGCTATGCCTTGGTCACATCGACTCCGCGAATAGAAGCGATTGCTTTCGGAGCCGGTGACTACTTGCGTGATCTGGGTGGTGATATAACGACGGTATCAGATGAGCAAACCGAACTTCTCTATGCCCGCTCCCATATTGTTAATTGCTGTAAAGCTGCAAGAGTTCAAGCCATAGATACGCCCTACCTGACATCACTGAAAGATACGGACCGCTTTTTAAATGAAGTAAAAATTGCCAAAACACTCGGCTTCAGTGGGAAGCAGTGCATTCATCCAAATCAGATTACACCAGTCAATGAATCATTTTCACCTCTGCCGGAAAAAGTTGCATATTCTATCCGACTGGTTGCTGCCTTCGAAGAGGCCGAAAAACAGGGAATGGGTGCCGTTTCATTTGAGGGCAAAATGATAGATCGCATGAGCTACTTACAGGCGAAGGAACTCTTGGCCAGAAACGACGCTATCGTACAGAGAGAAAAAAAATCACCTATGTGACATCTCAGTACATGGAAAGAAATTTCCGTTTGGGGTGACAAAGAGGGGAATAAGGCGATTGCCTGTAGAGGAAGAAAGCCGACACGCTGTTGAATATGATGGGTAGTAGGGAGAAGTACGCGGGATGTGTGTTTTCACGGCGGATATCCCGGGTGTTTCGTTCATTGATTTTATAGGGTTCGAAAAATCATTGTCGTGACACTCTGACGAAGCGGTTCCGCCCCATGGTTTATCATGACAGGGAGACCCATGCACATCCGTTCTGCAGATGATAGCAACGATAGCACATAGCGCCGTCGTAAATTATTGCAGGAGGCCACCGTTATGACAATTTCGCATTCAGTGCTCAAAGAGCGCATAAAGAAGGTTGAGAAGAGGTTGAGCGAGCAGGGTTTGAATTTCCTCGTTGTGTACGCTACGGGGAGCAGCCTGGGGCCCGCCAGCCGTACCCATGGGTACTTACGATATCTCTGTGACTGGGACTCACGCAATGCGGCCTCCGTTCTTATACTGAGGCCTGGAGAGGATCCCATTCTCTTGGTTCCGAATCTCCCTTTTCAGCTCTTTGCAAGGGAAACCATGTGGTTCGAGGACATCCGCCTGGTGTCGCAAGAAAGATTCGGCCATGAAATCGCCGCAATCCTGAGGCCTCTCGTATCCGAGAATGGCAAAATCGGATATATCGGGCGAGCCGAAACACCGGCGCCCGTTTATGAGGCACTATCGCACGGTCTGGCTGGTGTGACGTGGGTTCAGACAAATCGCATCATCGATGAATTACGAATAGTGAAGGACAGCCTTGCGATTACCTTTCACCGCCGTGCGGCCGAGATCTGCGATGCGATGTTTCAGACCTTTACGCGGGAGGTACGAGGGGGCAAGAAAGCCTACCAACTTCAAGCTGACGTGGAGCATACGGCCAGGTACGAGGGTTGCGAACATGCCTCCACGTTCCTTGCTGTGGGACCCGTGGCAGACCGTGCGCGCCGCATTAAGAGGGAATGTGTTCGCGTCCCTCAGCCCGGCGATCAAATCTTGCTGGCCGTCTTTTTGATATATGAAGGTCACTGGGGACATGCCATACGGACAGGCACCATGGGAACCCCGACCCAGGCCCAGCGACGAGCATTTGATATCGCCTTCGAGATGGAGGAGGCGGCATTAGAGTGCCTGAAACCAGGGGTGAATCTCGATGAAATCTGGAGAGCTTCGGCGAGAGCGTTGAAAAAACATTACCCGAACCTGCGAGACATTCAAAGGTGGTACTGGTTCAAGACTGGGCACGGCATAGGACTGGACTATTCCGAGCCTCTTGTGTCTGATGCCTTTCGCTATCCCTACCAATTAGATGACGAAAATGGTGTTGAAGACAAACCGGAACCGTCGTCGATCCAGATTGAGCGGGGGATGCTTTTTGAGCTTCATCCCAACGTGTTCATACCGAATGAGGCCACCGGCGCTATCGGCGATATGGTGTTAGTAACGGAAGACGGCTATGAAATATTGAATCAGTTCCCCCGTGAGTTGATCATCTGGTGATAAACGAATACCGGGCTGATTGTGAAAACGGGCTCATTCTTGATCTTGATGCGGTTCAGGTAAAGAATAAGAGGTAAACACGAGATACGAGAGAAATACGCGTTATTTAATCTGACGCAGACCTTTCGGAACGGTCAACGAAGAATCCGGCCTCACAAATGATATTTCATCACCGTCACGAATGCCGACACGATCATGTAGGGCATCTCTGATATGGTGAACACCTATGAATTATTCTAATCTCATTCAGCTACATATTTATTTGAGAGTCATCACATATCTCATTCTGTGCAAGAACTAGAGAGATTTTGGCAGTAAAAAGATTATCGGAACACCGGCTAGCCCGCCCAGGGAACTTAAAATAAATGCCATCTTAAGACTGGCGAAGTCTGCTACCAATCCGACAAGCACCGTAATTACTGCTATTGTTAAAAAACTTATACCCGTATAAATGCCATTAGCAATGCCTCTGCTTGTCGAACAATTGTCTTGAACAATGGCCATCATGACAGGTGCGATTGCAAAGACGCTGCATCCGAGAAGCAAAAGGAGAGGAAAGAGCAGCCAATTGGGTGCATACACGAAGGCAAACATAAGAAATGACGAAATCGGCATAGCTAGTAACAGCACGGTGCGGCGTCCCAGATGATCGCTGATAGTACCACCTAAAAAAGTTCCAACGGTGCCCGCAAGCTCAAGTATTGCCAGACTGGCACCGCCAATCCACAAGCTCTTACCAGATGCAACCATGTAAACCGGAAGAAAAGCCGTAAGAGTTGCGATAAAACAGGCTCGAGAGACCATAATGCCGGTCAAGGGAATCATAATTTTATGCAACTTGGACCAAACTTCGGCAACATTCCCATTGACCAAGGCAGGTGAAACTGTACTTGTGTCTTTCAGGCTAAAATATAATAAGATAGAAAAAATGATGCCAATGCTCATTATGGGATAGCTTCCCTCAAAGCTCCACAATGAAACAATCCATACGGCAATCAGTGGTCCCACAGTGCGGGCTAATTCACCCCCTGTCATCCAAAAACTCATCCCCTGACCAAGATTTGCCAGTGATACCTGGGCGATCATAACGGGTCCGATAACATGGAAAATCGCTGCGCTGGTACCGGCGATTAAAAGAAGAACACAGAGCACTGCATAATTCGGTGCAACACCCAACAGACTCATTGTAATGGCGGTGACCGCTGGTGCAATAATCGCCACATTGCGTATATTGAAGCGTTCAGACACGGCCCCTATAAACGGGCTGAATAGCGTTGGGGATCGCAGGAAAAGTGTCAGTAGTCCTGCCATCGTCAAGGTGAGATTAAACTTGTCTATGATCAGGGGCAAGAATGGAGCCAAAAAACTTGAATAAATATCATGGACAAAATGCCCGGTTGAAATGGTAATCGATCTCTTAATATGAAAATGTGATTCCGTTTTATGCATCGTTTATTAAATAAAAAGGTAGATTGGAATTCACACTACAATATCCTAAAAAAAGAGGGTAATAATAATTACCCCTGTGCTGTATCATTGCTGTCTCATAAATGAGAATAACAAGAGGGTCGAAAACTCCATCAAGATGAACGGTCTTTCTCCGAAACAACTGTAATGCTGAAGAAATTCAAACTCCTACCCTGTATAACACAGTTGTGTGTCAAATGGTAAAAAATGTTCTGTGATATAAAATTGCACATCATGCAACCGTGTTTCATAGAGGCTGCTTAAAAAGGAGATGCATATGGGTAAAGGTTTCAATCCGCCTGGTCAATGGCTATGCCTTCGGTGAACGGATCAGCTGGGATAATTTCGGTGAGGGCGGAGACTGAGTGAAATTATTGAGACCACCCACCGACGGTTCGATGTGTATCCCCAAATCGGTAAATACTGAAAAGATTTACCGGATGCGGGGAAATATGAAGCACTGTCGCCAACGGGGCATCCGTTTGTCTGGTCTGTTGCTGAACCTCCCTCGGAAGACAATACCTGAAAACCGGGTAGAACTGGAAGCCACACAATAACTGACCCACTAGGATGAGTTGGACTGCATCCCCGTTGAGGGTACGTTTGGTCAGGGCATGCGACGAATCTCCCGCGTCTCCTAGTTTCACGAACGATAATAGTATGTATTACGATATGTGTATGGTATAAAGTAAGAGATACATGACGTTTTGTTTCGATGACTTATGCGTACGATTGGTGCTTTCGTCATGCAAGTAAAAGAATCTGATATTTTTCAACGAATATTTTTTAAAAGGATTTGATAAGGATGGATATAAAAATAGGGCTTCTGGCGCCGTATGAACAATTAGTTAGAAAGGCCAATAAATTATCTAAGAAAAAAGGTATCAATCTATGGGCAGAATATGCGGCAATTGAAGAGGCCATTAATGCTGCAAGGGTAATGAAAGAAAGTGGCATCGATGTGATTATTGCAAGGGAGGGCACCGATGCGATTCTTAAAGACCAAATCGACATCCCCATCGTTCCCATCAAGGTGTGTAGTATAGATTTATTGCGGTCTATTTTAGAGGCAAAAAAAATCTCGGATAAGATCGTATTAGCAAGTTTCAGGGGTATTCTCAGTGACAGTGATCTTATAAGGAAAGTGGTGGATTGTCGAATCAGGGAGTTCAAGTTCTTTTCAAGAAAAGAGGCTTATTTAAAGATGGCGAAGTATAATAATAAAGAGGAAACCATCGTTGGAGGGGGATTATCATGTGCTGTAGCCACTGATCTTGGTTTTCGATCCGTGCTTATTGAATCTAGTGAACAATGGATAAACTATGCATTAGATAACGCTTACAATGTAGCTCATTGGACGCTTGATGAAAAACAGAAAAGAATTGCAATATCAACGATAGTGAATCAGACCGCAGAGGGCATTGTGGCAGTTGATATAAATAAGAATATCACAGTTTTTAATTCAGTAGCAGAAGAAATATTCCAAATCCCTGGCAAAAAAGTTATAGGCACGTGCAATGATATTGTTTTAGAGAAAACAAAACTTCTGAAAGTATTGACAGATAATAGAGAAATCGAATGTGTAGACAGAATAGATAATAGAAATATCATTATACATTCAGTGCCACTTGAAATTGGTAAGAATAATTTTGGTGGGGTGTGTACGATACATGAGGCTTCGCAAGTCGAAAAAATGGAGGAAAGCATAAGGTTTTCTTTGCATGAAAGAGGATTAACGGCAAAACATTATACGTTTCATGACATTTTGGGTCAGAGTGATGCTCTAATGGACGCCGTGAGTAAGGCGAGAAAATTTTCAGACACAGATTTTACTATATTAATAACGGGGGAAACTGGCACGGGGAAGGAACTATTTGCTCACAGTATTGTAAATGAAAGTAAACGAAAACGTGGTCCTTTCATTGCAATAAATTGTGCCGCTATTCCTCCTAATCTATTGGAGGCTGAGCTCTTCGGGTATGAAGAAGGATCGTTTACCGGAGCGCTGAAAGGTGGAAAACTTGGTTACTTTGAAGCCGTACATAAAGGTACAATTTTTCTCGATGAGATAGGTGAGCTTACCTTTGAATTGCAGGGTAGACTACTGAGAGTCATAGAACAAAAAGAAGTGATCAAGGTTGGTGGGAATAAGGTTATACCAGTTGATGTTCGGGTCATTTCGGCGACGAATAAATCGTTACCTGAAAAAGTGGCGCAAGGGAACTTTCGTGAGGATTTGTATCATCGGCTAAATGTACTCCATCTTTATATCCCTCCTTTAAGAGAGAGGATTGAAGATCTTGTTCCTATAGCACAACACATTCTGAATCAGTTTAAAATGACAGAATATGAGAAAAAAATTGTCCTACTCGTTCTGAAGGAATTGACCGATTATCCATGGACCGGGAATGTAAGAGAGCTGTCTAATATTTTGACGCAACTGTTTGTCATGATGCAGGGTGAGCGCCCGATAAGCTATCATTCAATTCTTGCTATGTTGAAAAATATGATGCTTGATAAAAATCACACCATGTTACGCAGTGTGAGTACAGTAAGAAAAGATAAAGAGAATCAAACAGGACAGTCCGAAGGGAGAGAAAGGAAAATGGAGGGGGAAATATTAAGAGAAATGCTGAAGGATGGGGATATGAACATGAGCCACATTGCGAAAACAATGGGTATGAGTCGAACAACGTTATGGCGGAGGTTAAAAAAATATGGTCTTTCTAAATAGAAGGATATGTGGTTTGTCATGAAGACGGGGACGAACATACTAATGACAAGAGACAATTATAGAAAAAGACACCCCATTGTCACCAACCTGATTGCGGACCCACGTTTCTCTAACAAGAAACCGGTATTTGGCGTTTTAACCAAATCACACATCAAATTTTCCTGCCCACAATCAACAGACGGGTACTCACGCCGATCATTCCCGGAGTCTCGGCAAACCGGTGGAAGACATTCCTGACAGTTGCGTAGGTTACATCATCTTCAAGAGCGGTCAACTGATCCCCGTGCGGAGGGAAAGACAACAAGGGACATACGGCCACTACATGCACGACTTCAAGCCCGCATGAGGTGAACAGCTCGCGTAACTCCTCCGGTGAAAAACTCCTGTGAACTGCTTCCCTTTTGGCCTGACTTTTCCCGGAATCCAAGACTTCTGCAGCTCTTGACCAGTCATTTCCCCACGCAAGGTCTAGGGCCTTGCGATATCGGTTTGCCACATCACAGGCCACATATCCTCCCAGCTTCACGACCCGGCGCATCTCTTCGACGGCCTTGTGCGAATTATTGCAAAGTCCCACTGGTTCACCCAAGGCCAGTGCCATATCAAAGCTCTCATCCTTTAAGGCGTGCATATTGCAAATATCCAATACGAGACAGGCATCCACACTCTGCGACACTCCCCGCTTGTCTAACTGTTCGGAGGCAACGCGGACCATCTCCGGCGAAAAATCAGAAAGTACAACCCGATGTCCCAGAGGAGCCAAATGGTAAACCTAGCGTCCCGTACCACAGCCCGTTTCCAGGATACGGCCCGTCCCGGCCGGCAGGAGTGGTTCGATAAATCGCCAACAGGTATCCTCATACAGGGAGGAAAGGCGTCTCACTTCATTTCGTTGCATGTTTTTCATACGGGATTTTGCGCGGGAATCCCACAGATCGCGTACCGTTTTTTTTGCCATCCATATCCTCTTTCATAATAGAAGTATTTCTTACCTACAAAAATATCGATCATATTCAAAAATAGCAAATAAATAGAATTTCTTGCGACCAAACCTGGAATTGATATCTGATGAGAATTTCCGTTGTCGTGAGGAGAATGTAAGAAATAAGATCTTGTCTGTCAAGGATGGGAATAAGGGCATTCACTCGAGGGACTGCGAGAATCACACCGTAAATATTGTGTGTTCGAGTGAAGAAAAGTTTGATTTAAATGCGTAGTAGTGAAGATGTGACAATGACCCGTTATTTTCGCCTGTCACGACTGAAAGATGTGAGATGCTGTCATATCTGTAAGATTAGAGCGATAATCTATGTATCGTCTTTGCGTGTTAGCGTCATTTATCAAGGCTGAATAGCATTCCGAGGATTGTTAAAAACCAACATACCAATGAAAGATAAAAAATCCTTTACAATCTACCTATTAGTAGGTAGATTGACGGCAAGATTACAGATATTTTGTGTAAGAAGTGATGAACTCCAGTGATACAAAAAAACAAATCCTCGATATCGGAGAGAATCTTCTCTTGGATCGCGGGTATAATGGCTTCAGTTATAAGGATATTTCAGATATCCTCGGTATCAAAAATGCCTCGATTCATTATCACTATCCCCGGAAACCCGATTTGGGAACGGCGATTGTTGCGCGGGCAGAGCGGCAATTCAAGAGGTGGACGGAGCTGCCTGAGATAGAAAAAATGAAATACGCACAGAAAATAGGGAGGTTTTGCTCGCTCTACAGATGTTTCCTGGATAGGGACGGACAGGTATGTCTCGGCGGGACACTCGAAACCGATTTCAAGACCCTTCCTCCTGAGATGCAGGCAGCAACCCGCACGCTTGTGGCTTCGATGCTTCAGTGGCTTGAAAGCCAGTTACGCGAGGGGCGAAATACAGGTGAGTTTGCATTTCCTGGAAGTTCCCGGAATCAAGCCGTTGTTGTTATGACGTGCCTTCAGGGGACTCTTCAAATGGTTCGTGCGACACATTTTTCGTATTTTGATGGAGCAGTGGATCAAATAATGCGCACGCTGAAAGCATAATATTTTTAATTCGTAATATGACGATCAGTAGGTAGATGCCAGAAACGGCAGGGGTGGATTCGACCAGAGGGTCTGAACGTACGCCGGGTATGTGCATCCGGTAAAATAGTAAAGGAGCCAGAGAATGGATAAGGAAAATATCAGACAATTTGCCTATGACTGTGGGGCTGATGCGGTTGGTTTTGCGTCTCTTGAAGATTATAAATCGGAGCGATCACCCGATCCGAAAAAAATCATGAAAAATGCAGCATCTCTCATTGTCCTCGGCTACCGTGAACTTGACGGTTCGGTGGAGAGTAGAAATGTACGGATCAGTATGACCGCTCGAATGGGCGGGATTGGGACATCGTTGAAGGACAGTTATCTTGTCGCCCGGTATATCGAGGATACGTATAAGGTAAAAGCAGCGCCCATTCCCTACGGGGCCCCCCTTGACATGGGGGAAAACAGCATGGGGTTTATAGGAGATATTTCTCTTCGTCACGCAGCGGTCGCTGCCGGACTTGGAGTATTCGGGCGGCACAATCTCGTGATCAATCCACAATATGGAACGCGCATTATCTTTTCGGCCGTCCTGACCGAACTACCAATCGCGTCAGATCCTCCTGACGGGGCACGTTACTGTGAAAACTGTGATCGATGCATCAAGGCCTGTCCCGCGGAGGCTCTGGAGGTGGAAGGAAAAACGGATGTGATGAAATGCCTCACCGTGTCCCAGCCCTACGGCATCGGCGATATGATCCGGTACACAAAGAAATTTATCGGTACCTCTCCGGAAGAACAGAAATCGTTACTCAGGGATCCGATCTTTCTGCATCTCTATCAGGCCTCATTTATCGGATTTCAGTACTGTTGCTTCAGGTGTATGATGGTCTGCCCGGCAGGTGAATAGGAGCGGCGTAAAGGATCCGTTTCGGAAACCTCCATAAAGAACGCAGTATGTATCATGACGGTTACGGGACTTTTCCGCCCAGATCTCTGACAACGGTGCGGTATATTTCGTGGATCATGTTGCGGTCGAACTCCCGGAACTCGTCGAGTATCGCCAGTTGTTCGGTGTCGGTGAGGTAGTCAAGAGCGGGGTAGAAGAAGTGTTTATCCTCTTTTTTGATGTGGGTGGGGTAGAGATCCGCCAGTTTTGTGAAGCATTCGATAATCGTTTCCAGCTCGCGGTCATCACCACCGACATATGCCTCTTTCGATTCAACGAGTGTGCCAACCACCGTGCGGGCTACGATGTGTTCCTCCATCAGTTCATGCATGATTCTTTCGTGCTCGGGCGAAAGCTGCTTCTTGCGGAGATCTCTAAAAAGAATATCTTCTTCTTTCCCGTGGTGAGTTCTGTCGGCATAGGTTCTGAAAAAGTCGACAGCCATATCGATAAAGACCAAATCTGCCCGTTTGTGGGTACCGATACGTGTGATCTCTTCCCTGATGAGGGGAATCATTTGTTCGATGAGTCTATGCTCCCACATGAGGGGTCCGATAGGTTTCATGGCTACACCTCCTTGTTGCATCGATGTGAAAGAGAGCACCGGGTTGTCTTAACAGGACGCGGGCGATTAGAAAAACCTCACGACTGCTCCCATGGTACAGCACGCTGAAAATTACAGGCGCTCCTTTCTTTTTTTGAGATCTAGTGCCGCCTTCAGTCCCTTCTGCCGGATAACTTTGAGCTTGAGGCGGGTTTCGCTGAGTTTGAAGAACCGTTTCCCGTATTTTTTCAGGAGTCCGTTGTCGATATCGAAGCCAAGACCCGGTTTTTCCGGGGGGTGGAGCATGCCGTTGGCATCAGGGATGATAGGCTCGATGATTCCTTCGCGTAGTTGGGGTATCCACGATGGTTCCTCCAAGGGGTATTCGAGGGGCAGTGCGGAAACGGTGTCGGCCAGCGCCATGTTCCAGTTGACGTAGAATCCGACGCCGTTCGTCCAGGTGTGGGGGGAGAACTCGCGTCCACTGGTGTGGCAGGCGTCGATGACCTTCTTTACCTGGGCGATGCCACCGGCGAAGGTGGCGTCCGGTTGATAGATGTCGAAGCAGTCCTTTTCGAACATGATCTTGATTTCGTCCCAACCGTAGTTCAACTCGGCGCCGGCAATCTTTACCTTTGATGCGGCCTTGAGGGTGGCGTTGCCGTCATAGTCGCGCGAGTCGAGCGGTTCTTCGAGCCACGAAATCGCGTTGTCGCGGCATGCCGCGGCGAATTCTTTTGCCCGCGCGAGATCCCACGCGGGGATTGTGTCCACGATGGTCACCAGCCATCCCTGATTGGCGTCGACGCCGAGGACCATGTCACCGCCCACACCCTTTCTGATGAGTTCGATGTGACGGATATCGTCAGCGAGTTTTCTGTTTTTGACCCGCAGTTTCGCCGTGGAAAAACCACGTTCCTTCATGGCGAGGAGTTCTTCAACCCGCCGCTCAGGTTCATGCATCTCTCCCGTGGAGCAGTACACGGAAAGCGGCCGTGCCACGCCGCCAAGAAGCTCATAGACGGGTTTGCCTTTACTTTTCCCGATAATATCCCAGCAGGCGGGTTCGATCCAGAAGTTTCGCCATCCGAGAAACCCGGCCTGTTTCAGAAGTTCCTGAATGCCATCAATATCCGTTGGATCGGCTCCCATGAGGTAGCCACCGATGAGTTCCCCGAGACCCTGACGTTCAGTTCCCATGGCAGCCCCGGCGGAGTATCCTTCAATACCATTATCGGTGACGATTTTGACAAGGGTAAAGGTGTTATGGGTCTGGGGGTAGCCGGGTATCCACGTGGGCCAGAAGGTCTCGCGTAACGGCACGGAGACATGATACAATTCTATGACGGCTATTTTCATATAGTTTCCTTTCTCTCATCGATTCGAAAACATATGACACGACGAATAACTTCACGTCTCTCCATCAATCGTTATGAGGTGGCCGGAATCCCGGTCGGCGTTTCCTGGTATTGCCGCAGAATTTCATTGATGAGCGCGTCTTTTTTCTCCCACAGATCCCTGATCCACGCCTGAAACCGCTCGCGGAAATCAGGATCGTCCTCGTAATTGCCGTGAAGGAACTCTTCGGGGATGACATACTTTGTTATCCGTACAATAACGTGGGAGACGCGTCCGCAGAGGAAATTCCAGAAGTTGATCGGTCCTTCGGGGTAGACGATTGTCACATCCAGTAGATTGGATATTTTCCCCTCCATTGCGTTGAGGGCGTAGGCAAATCCCCCCGCCTTCGGGCGAAGGAGTTGACGGTAGGGTGATTTCTGTGTGCGATGTTTTTCGAAAGTAAACCGGGTCCCTTCAGTGAAATTGAGAATCGACACCGGCGTATAACGGTATTTTTCACAGGCCTTTCGTGTCGTTTCCAGATCTTTCCCTCGTTTTTGAGGATGTTTTTGAAGGTATTCCTTCGAATAGCGTTTCATGAACGGGTAGTCCAGTGCCCACCAGGCGGTACCGAGTATGGGAATGTAAAACAGTTCCTTTTTGAGAAAGAATTTTGGAAACGGGATGCGGAAGGTAAAGATATTCAGCAACACCACGATATCCGTCCATGATTGGTGGTTGCTGTTTACGAAATACCACTCGTGGCGGCTCAAGTCGTCGACACCCTCGATGTCCCACGTGATCTTTTGGATAAGTTTCAACGAAATAATCACCCCCCAGAGCCAGCCCTTGACCGTTGACATCAGATATTGTGTACACCGTACCTGCCATGCCCTGAATCTCACAAGACACTTGGCAAACGCCAGTGCGTGGACCGGAATGGTCCAGATCAGCGTATTGATTGTGACGAGTACGATACAGGTGATTCCCAGAATGTGTGACGGCAGAAACGATAACATAGCGGGTATTCCTGACTGTCAGCAGTTATTCGGGGTTCGCCATTTTTCACACGTGAACCCCTTTTGCACTCTTCGTGTATGAGGCGAGACAGCGAAACTTCCCGGGAGGAACATTCACTTATTGTAGCGTGCGTGCCGTTGTCGTTTAAAGTAGTATTGTATCTATGCGATATGGGAGTAGGATTTTCCCTCCGCCGATGATTCATCTGTGACGAGGGCGATCGAAAACTCTTTGAATCGTTTATTCAAGACCTGTTTCATGATAATGATGGAAACGGGCAGCGATACGATATAGCCCAAAAGTCCGCCGACGGTCCTGCTGAGATCGGGTCTTCCGAGCATACCGAGGAGCAGTCCTGCAAAGGCACCAAGAAGTATTGATAGTGCCAGGGTGACAACGAAACACCTCCACATATAGCTCCACCACACCAATACGGTATGTCGCCACGTAACATCAATCTGCTTCATCCCCCCCCCATTTGACCATCGTGTTCAATCCGAGCCACAATGGACTCAGTCAAATTTTACCGTCGGTGTCGCCTTTGCCGCCTCGGGTACTTCAAAAAATGTTGCCTTCCCAAATCCGAAGAGTCCGGCAAACAGGTTTTCCGGAAAACTCCGTATCTTCACGTTGTACGTCCGCACCGTCTCGTTGTATCGTCGTCTCTCGACGGCGATCCGATTCTCCGTCCCTGCCAGTTCATCCTGTAGCCTGATGAAATTCTGGTTGGATTTGATGTCGGGGTATCGCTCGACGACGACGAGCAACCTGCTGAGGGCGGTGCTAAGCGCATTATTGGCCCGTATCTTGTCGGGGATGTTTCCCGCCCCTGCCACTTTTGATCGTGCTTCGGTAACACCGATAAAGACCTCTCGTTCCTGTTTGGCAAAACCTTTCACCGTTTCCACAAGATTCGGGATGAGATCGTATCTCCGTTGCAGCTGGTTTTCCACCTGTGCCCACGATGCCTTTACCGCCTCGTCAAGGGCGATAAAGGAGTTATAGGTTCCTTTCACGAAGGAAAACGTGGAAAATAACGCTATGACGACGATAATTATGGCAATGATTACGTTTCTCTGACCTTTTGTCATGGTAACCTCCTTATTGCTGAGAATCAAACGTGTCTTCTTTCATTCATGTGCCTGACCCTCACAGTTCTATCGTATCGACGTGCCCCCACAGGGTTCTGACTTCCGTGAGGTACTGCTTGAATATATCGTGAATCTCCGATGAAGAAAAAGCTTTTTCCCCTTCTTTAATATCGAGACATTTCATGAAAATCGTTTCATCAAGAGAGAACTCCTTCGAAACGGTCTGGATGATTTCTCTGCGGGTTTCCGGTACAATGCTGTTTTTAAGAAAGAGGAGCCCGATAAAAATAGAAAGAAAGGCGGTGATCGATGCACTGATCAATTCTTTGATTCTTTTTGTCTTCCCTTCCGTCTCAAGAAATCCTTTTCGCAAAAGGAGTAACTTGCCCTTTATCTCACGTTCACATTGCAGTCGGAGGTTTTCGACCCCTATGGCGATATCCCTGAGGACATCCTCTCCGTGGACAACGATATACCGACGCTTCATGGTGAGAAATTCAAGGGGGAATGAATCGAGGGAGGACGTGATGTATGATACGGTCATAAAAAGTGGCGTGGCAACGCTTTTTTTTCGCCACCGCGATACCGTATCAAGGGCCTCATCGAGGCGATCGATGGCCCCTTCGGAAAGAACGATGAGAAAATTCAGGTCCGATTTGCCGGGCCGGTAGTCCGCCCCCGCGCCACTGCCATAGAGGATGAGAGAGACAAGATCGTTTCCGAAAACCTTTTTGTAATCTTCGGTTATCGCCGGAAAAACTTCCTCCGGTTTTGTTATTTTCCCCATATGATCTTACCTTTCATACACACTTACTATAATACCGCATTTATTGTCAAATTGCTGACCGCTAGAAACTGATAGTGATTTAAAATCCTCGACCGGCTCCCCCTCCGCCGCTCAGACCGCCACCAAACCCGCCAAACCCGCCGCCGAATCCACCAAAGTGGGCACCGCCTCCGCGGCTGCCCATCATGAACATGAGCAGTATCAACGGGAGCATGGCCCGTCCCTGTCTGGTGCCGAGGAGCAGTGACATGACGATGAAAAATGCGATGAGAGAAAACACACTGACGCCCCGCTCGGGGGGAGTCTGTTTTACCCGTGGCATGGTCGGTGTGCCTGAAAGGGAAACTTTCGCGTCTCGCGCTATGACGGATGATACCGCCGATAGAGCACTTGCGAGACCCCTGTCATAGTTGCCTTTTCTGAGGTAGGGGACGGTATATTTGTCGAGAATTTCTCCGACCAGTCCGTCAGGCAGTATCCCTTCGACTCCATAGCCTGTTTCAATCCATACCTTTCTTTCTTCGAGGGTGAGGAATATCAGGACCCCCTTGTCGACACCCTTTACTCCTATACCCCACGCCTCATACAACCTGTTGGCATAGTCTGCAACCTCTCGGCCTTCTATGCTTTTCATGGTGGCAACGACGACCGAGGTGTTCGTTTTCTGTAATACCTCCTTGGCCAGGAGTTCCATATCGTTTTCGTAACGGGCTGAAATAACACCGGCAAAATCGTTCACTGCGCCCCGAGGACGAGGGAATCGCTCGGCAGAATTGCACGGAGAGACAAAAAATGACACCGTGACGATTATGGCGAGACCTATGAGAAGAGTTATTTTACTCGTGTGCAATGCCGTATCCACTCCATCTCTTGTGCGAATAGTAGTTCTTCATAACTTCTCTATCTATCACATGAATTCACAAAATATCAAACCTTTGTTTTTTATGCTTCTGTTGATTTACACTTGACACGACAGGAAAACTGGTATACAAATGATGCTTTCGGAGTTATTTGACGATAGGGAGGAAGTATTTTTGGCAACACATAAATCAGCAGAAAAGAGAATGCGACAGAATGAAAGAAGAAGAATGAGAAACGCTTCAGTGAAATCTCATGTGAAGACGAGGGTGAAAGCCGTCCTTGCAGCTGTTGATGCGAAAGATAGAGAGACATCGGTTGAAGCGCTGACTGTTGCACGGAAGATAATTGCCAAGGCCTCTTCGAGAGGGGTGCTGCACCGAAATAACGCTGCTCGCAAGATTTCACGCCTGACCCGGAAGGTCAACGCCCTGGCATAATCCCTCCCCCGAGGGTTAGAAATCAGACATAATGCTACGATATGCCCTTTTCGCCATTTCATCGGCGAGTTCGCGAAGGGCATCTTTCTTGTTCCTTTCCGTCACATTCGTGTTATCCGCCACCACAAACGTTCTTAGCCCCGTGAAGTTTCTGTCACGCCAGATGATTTCATTTGTTTTTCTTTTTTTAAAGGTGACATCAAGAGTTACGGTGACACGATCTTCAGCGGCAACCTCAGTCGTTTTATACGATGCGTGGGAGATGTTCAGCCGCGTGACGCTTCCCGTGATAAGGGCATCGGCCCTGTCACGGCTTTCGGCTAGTTCAAAACGATACACCTTTCTGAACTGCGTAATGAAAGCACCTCGTACATAATTTTCCAGGTTTGCCTCGCTCGTAAGGTTGGTGAGGTTTCCGACAAACACCGTCCTTATGTTTTTGTCAATGTGTTCGCCTCCGGGAGAAAAGCGATATCCGCATGCGACGAGTACCATGCTGACCACTATCACTGTAAGGATATGTGTCTTCATATGTTTCATACATCAGTTTCCGGAGTGGTTAATGCGATCGTCTCTTCTTTTCCCTTTACAAAGACACCATGACAGAAGCAGTACAACGTGACGGTCTGCCTGTTACTGCATGCAGAAATTCACTGCTATTTTACGACGATGTTTAACAGTTTCTTAGGGACATAAATCTCTTTGATGATCTGCTTGCCTTCCGTAAAGTGCTTGATCCTCTCGTCGTTACGGGCGAGTTCCTTTACCGTCTCTTCAGTTTCGCCGACACTCACCTCGATTCTGCTTCGCAATTTCCCGTTGACCTGGATCACGATGGTGATCTCTTCATCTGCCGTAACTGATTCATCGAATGACGGCCAGGATATCTCGGACAGTGTGCCGCGGTCTTCGAGCATCTGCCAGAGTTCTTCCGTGATGTGGGGGACGATAGGATTGAGAAGGATGATGATGTTTTCAACAGCTTCTCTGATAACGGCGAGCGCTCTTGTGTCGCCTTTGTCCGGCCGTTCAACCTGATAGAGGGTATTGACAAGTTCCATGACTGCACTGATAGCGGTGTTGAAGTGGAAACGGTCATTAGTGTCGGTGGTTACCTTCTTTATCGTCTGATGTACTTTTTTTCTCAGATTTTTCAGGGTGTCGCCGAGTTCCTCTTTCCCGTCGAACGGCTCGATATTTTTGATGTCGTCGAGGTAGTCGACCACAATACGCCACACCCTGTTGAGAAAGCGAAAGGATCCCTCAACTCCCTGATCGCTCCACTCGAGGTCCCTCTCTGGGGGGGCGGCGAAGAGACAGAACATACGGGCCGTGTCGGCACCGTACTGTGTGATGAGATATTCCGGATCAATGACATTTTTTAATGATTTCGACATCTTTTCCGTTTTTCCCACCCTGACGTCGAGACCGCAGTGAATGCACTTGCCTTCCTTTACCTCATCGGGGTAGAGGAATCCGTGTTCTTTACAGCGCATCGTTTCTTTGCAGACCATACCCTGGGTGAGGAGGTTGGTAAAGGGTTCGTCCACATCAAGCACGCCGAAATCCCGAAGCACTTTTGTATAGAATCGTGCATAGAGAAGATGCAAAATGGCGTGCTCTATTCCGCCGATGTACTGGTCGACAGGCATCCAGTACCTGAGGGCCTCTCGGTTGAGACCGGGTGTGGCATCGTGTTTAGGACAGCAGAATCGGTCGAAGTACCACGACGATTCTACAAATGTGTCCATCGTGTCGACTTCTCTTTTCGCCGGTCCGTTGCAGTTGGGACACGTTGTCTCCACGAATGAGTGCATCCTTGCCAGGGGAGATCCCCCTTCTCCCGTCAGTTCCACATCCATGGGGAGAAGGACGGGCAGATCAGATTCGGGGACAGGAACAGTACCGCATTTTTCGCAGTAGACGATGGGGATGGGGGCTCCCCAGTATCGTTGTCTCGAAATTCCCCAATCTCTCAGACGGTATTCGATCGTTCGTTGCCCGCGCCCGAGTGATGCGAGATGATTTGCGATCATGTCGAGGGCCTTCATATTTTCCATGCCATTGAACTGTTCAGAATTGATCAGCACTCCCTCATCGACGTATGCCTCCGTCATCGTGTCGGCATCCAGCGGGTCGTCGGGATTGTCGATCACGACGATCAGTTCGAGGTCATATTTTTTCGCAAATTCAAAGTCGCGCTGGTCGTGTGTGGGGACCGCCATGACACATCCAGTGCCGTAGTCGGCAAGGACAAAATTTGCGGCATAGATGGGCATTTTCTTTTCTGTTACCGGGTTGAGGCAGTAGGCATCAAGGAAGATCCCCTCCTTTTCGTAATAATCGGAGGTTCTCATCATCTTGTCCTGTTTCTTGACACGTTCGACGTAGTCGATAACGTCCGGTTCTATCGGCTTTCCTTTGGCCAGTTCCATCACGAGGGGATGTTCTGCGGCGATGAGCATGAAGGTAGCGCCATAGATGGTATCCTGGCGCGTCGTGAAGACACGGATGGCATCGTCGGAATCGGCCATCGGAAAGACAATTTCGCATCCGAAGCTCTTCCCGATCCAGTTTCTCTGCATCGTCAGCACCCGTTCGGGCCAACCGGGAAGATTGTCGCAGTGGTCGAGAAGCTCATCGACGTATTTCGTGATGCGGAAAAACCACTGTTCGAGGTATTCTTCTTCAACTTCGGTACCGCATCTCCAGCAAAGTCCCGCTTCCACCTGCTCATTGGCAAGAACCGTCTGGCACTGGGGACACCAGTTGAGCGTTGCCCCTTTCTTATACGCCAGGTCCTTTTCGTACATCCAGAGGAAGAAAAGTTGCTCCCATTTGTAATATTCCGGTTCACAGGTCGATAGTTCCCTGTCCCAGTCGTAGCTGAATCCCATTCTCTTCAGCTGGTTTTTCATTGATTCGATATTTTCGTTGGTCCATTTCGCGGGATGGACTCCATGTTCGATGGCGGCATTTTCTGCGGGCATGCCGAAAGAGTCCCAACCGATGGGATGAATGACATTGAATCCGCGCATTTTCTTATACCGGGCCACGACATCGCCTATCGTATAATTTCTTACGTGACCCATATGGATTTTACCGGAGGGGTAGGGAAACATCTCAAGGAGATAGTACTTTTCTTTGTTATGATCTTCGGTTACCGAAAAAGTTTTGTTTTTATCCCAATAGGCCTGCCACTTTTTTTCGATTTCTGAAGGGCGATATTTTTTTTCCATATTCATCTCCAATCCCTTGAAATTGGTTCGTTCTCTTCTATCATAAAATGGGTGACAATCAAAGTACGATTCTGATTGTTTTATAATATTTTCATAGCAGTCCTGCGTCGTTACCGGTAAAACGGGTGCCTCGTCCGGGAGAAGTCGCGATGAAGAGTCTTGCTGAGTATTCTGAGAAAGTAGTTTCCGATATAGAGGTCTCCTGTACTGTCTGAACTGCAGTTATTCTATGGATTTCTCATGTATTTTACAAAGAGAAAATGCTATGCTGCGTCGAATATTGCCCTGATGTGTACGAGCATATAATGGAGAGGATACCGGAGCCGTGCGCGCTAGAGACCAGGAGAAATGGCGCGAAGAATATACCACCGGGGGGAGGGTGCATAATGCGAAAAGTTTTACCGCCAGCCTATCTTTTCATTGCTGTTGTAGTAATGGGGGTACTTTATTTTATAATTCCAGGGGAGAATATTATAGCATTTCCCTGGAACCTTTTCGGTTTTGTGCCCCTGGCAGTCGGTGTTGTGATCAATCTGTTAGCCGACAGAGCCTTCAAAGGGCGGGCAACAACCGTCAAACCATTTGAATCATCGACTGCGTTAATCACAACCGGCGTATTCCGTCTGAGCCGACATCCCATGTGTATCTCGGTATGGTGTTTATTTTGTGCGGTATCGCGGTACTCGCCGGTTCTCTAAACCCCTTTGCCGTCGTGGTACTGTTTGCCGTGGCTATGGAAATCGTTTTCATCAGAGTCGAAGAGCAGATGCTCGAAAAGACGTTCGGACAGGACTGGAAGGATTACAGGGAAAAGGTGAGGCGTTGGCTGTAAATTTCGTTTGCGGGTCACCATGGTGCAGTGAAATTAATCGGTCATGATGTCATGTACTCAAAGACCGTCAGGTGTAACCCAATGTTAGAAGGTACTGCACATCGGGACGGTTTGTATGCCAAAAAAATCGATTACGAACGTTGTTCGTCATCGATTTTTATTAAAGACTGAGAAGCACGACTATGCACGAGATGCCCCTCAGGTAATGTGGAGGACAGGGCGGACGGAAGGCGGGTTCATTAACCACCCACCCAACGATGATTTTGAACTATCCGCTCTACCATGGTCAATGATAACAGTTAGTGGATCCTGTTAAAATACCGGCACTAATTTATGCAATCGGCATTATGTAGACAATAGAGACGCTGATGGACTGATAGCTGTTCTTCCACACGTATAAAGTCAACAGGGAAAACTTTTTACGATTTTTTCTATACTGACCTCTCTCAATGAACTATAACGGGTTCCGAGTCTCTCATTTATTATCCGGAGCGCATCATTTTCTAATTGTTGCTTTTCGGCTGCGTGTAGTGGTTTGCTTTCTGTATATTCAGCTTTTACTTTACGGGTCGTACCCATCTTTACCCCGCTTCATGGAGTATATCGTTTTATGCCACCCGTCCTTTAGGGGGCGTCGGTGAATGGGAAGAAAGGGGAAACCATTCACCGA
>Ga0272441_10006056_pt1 | contig 20555 bp, 49 predicted proteins | sample SSMProp6N_FD_193582 | JGI IMG/M metagenome (GOLD analysis project Ga0272441, IMG submission 193582) | Marine sediment archaeal communities from Little Sippewissett salt marsh, Falmouth, MA, United States - SSM-Prop-6N | ecosystem: Environmental > Aquatic > Marine > Wetlands > Sediment ...
ACATCGCCAGCCTGCCGTGTCCTGACGATTGTGAATATAAAAAAGGGCGGTTTTGTATCGCAGGTGATTTTTGTATCCGTAAGGCAGGTGATTTATACAGGCCACGGCAGGCGTAGCGAGACGTTAGGCGAAATGCCTTTATATTATAGGAGCGATTTATGGGCAGATGTGCAATACGAAAAGTGAATGATGACACAATCAGGGTCGGTATGCGGACAGCTACGGGTGACTATCATTCGTTGCTATTCGATGCAGACCAGTTACGAGATTTATACGAATCGCTCCATGAATTTGTGTTGGGCACTACGCCTAACACGACAAAGGGTGCCATGCGCCGTATCACTCCGTCTAATAACGACGTCGCTTAATCGAAGTGGTTGGATATATGGCCCAACTGTGGTACGGCACACAGCACCCAATTTGCGGAACGTTGGGAACAAGTTTTCGCTTAAATTTTATTGTAAAGGCGGCAAGTAATGCTGAGTTTTAATGAGTTTATAGATCAACGTGGGGTTGGTGCCAAGCCACATATTTCCGATAGTATTGATAATAGGTATCTGTGGGATGTGGCTCAACGCTATGCCGCCTTAGAACAAGGTGCGCAAAAACCAATACCCAACAAACAAAGTACACAATCAATTTGCAAAACTTGTAAGAAACGGTTCCACTGTGATGTGTGGGCACTCGAGCATAATGAGTATCCACTCGAGTTGGTCGTCTCGAGCTGTCGTGAGTACGTTCTTGATTCGTAGGCAAATTGACAGCGTACATTTGTCAACCGTTGGCTGCAATAGCGGCCAAGGTCAAATATTATAAGGGGTGCTTATGAAACAATCGCGTTTAATATTATGCAGAAACTGTATTGAGTGGAAACAAGCTCCCAACCCAGAAATGGGTACGTGCTGCTATGATGGCGGTAACGATCCAACAAATTATGATACACGGTGCCTACTTGGCCTTTACGAAGAGGTAAGCACCCCTAAAACTAAGGAGTTGGCCGCTACAGTTCGGCCAGTATGCCCAGCCAACAGCCAAAGTGCGGCAGCGCTCAAAGATTGCATACAGCTTTTTGCTTCGTTGAAATTGGCCCTTGGAGTCCTTAAAACTATGTGTCGGGTTGCTGGCCTTAATGGTGGTATGCAAAAAGCTGTAGATATGGACTTATGGATTGATAAAATGGTAGAGCGCATCTCCCAACACGACACTGTGCAAAATGGTGAACATTCTATGGGTGAAGATGTTTACTTTTCGTAGTTTCACCACTTCGCACAATGCGGGACGTTGTCGGCCATGTCTGCTTTGAAAGGAATTATAAATGTCGGTATTAATTGAAAAGTTAAAAGAGTTGAGGAACCGAGCTGGCTGTGGTCATCCGCAGGGTTGGGAGCTTATGCGTGACACTATGAATACTGCCATTAAAATAGTGGAAGCGCATCCACAGGCAGACAACATCGCCAATGCGAAATGCTGTGCTAAGTGGAAGCGTTACTTTGGTGTACTTGAGTGGCCGCTGGGTTACTGCCCCGATTGTGGTACTAAAATAGCACTTCGCATGTAGCGCATGCGTTTGTGTGCAATGGCTGATTCAAAATATTATGAGGTTTGCTATGTGTAAACATAAATGGTTGCGATTAGCGAATGAGTCAACAAACAGTTCGTTTTATAAGGTAGATTGGTGTCAGAAGTGCGGGACAGCAAAAACATACGGTTGGTTTCATGACCATAATGGCAAGCGGGTTGTTCAAAGTAGATACCGCAAACCTATTATGCTGAATCTCAGCCACAACAATTAACAAGTGCAGGCAGACAACAAAGCAAGTGCGCCATGCTGTATTTGCGGTTCACCTGTAACATTAATCGAGGTGTGTAGTAATCAATCGTGTTCAGGTGCTGACCATTAATGCACAGCGCACATAGCTATTACGTTGTCGGCCATAGCCAAATTTTATTGTACAGGAGTGCAATATGGATGTTAAGCAGCTTATTCGCAAATTAAACGATTTTGACACAAACGCTATTGTTACGGTCGGTGAAATTAATGGTGGGTGGTCAAATATAGAATTAGTTGTCCAAGACGGGGCGTGTGTCAAAATAGCCATGTCAGACAATGTAATTTTTAGTGACGATTGCACTCCTGAAGTTGCGGCCGAGCAACGAGCCGACAACACAGGCAGCCCAAAATTGCGCGAGAACATTATTGAACGTCTTGAGGCAGTGCAGTGTATAGTCGCGTCTGCTTGCTCGGAAGAAGAGTCCCACTGTGCATACGAGGAATTGGATTCTTGTATCGCGCAACTTCGGGCAAATGCCTGATGCGTTGTAGTCAATTCAGCCGCGCTGAGAATACTTAGGCGGCCAGATAAGGAGTAATGTTATGGGTGGTTACGATCTGTATGGGAATTACTATCCACGCGAGATAGACGCGCTGAATGCTGAAATGGCACAGTGCGCACAAATTGATTCGCAATGTATGTCCCGTGAGGCGGAGCGTCAGCGCGATCACGAGTACGATCTTATGTGCCGTATACATTGGCTGGAAGAGCGCGTTGAGCGCCTTGAACAGGCGGCTGGTCTGGCCACAGAAAATCAAGGACGCGCGTCTGAACAGCCTACAACAGTCGCAAGCGTAAACGGTGGGGAATAGTACAGTTGAACTATTTAAAATTATAGGAGGTTGAAATGTGTAAAACACCAATAGAGCGTGCATGGGAAGCAGGGTATACTGATGGCTATGAGCAAGGGCATAAGGATGCAACCGCAAAATCTATTGTTGGTTCTCCTTCCGCATCCGACAACAAGCACAAGCGTAAACCGTGCCCGAATTGGAAAAAGGGAACTACCTGTTATCTCTGTGAATGCGATTGGTGGAAAGGGACAGAGTTTGAGTGTGGCACAAAGCGGTGTGATCTATCAGTATTGGGCACGGCATCTGCTGTGCGCTGAACCGTTGTGTGCAATTTAATTTTTTGAAAGGATATTATAGGTGGCGCGGAAATGCAAAATGAAATAATACACGGTGATTGCCTTCAAGTGCTGAGTCAAGTACCAGCATCTTCGGTTGACTGCGTGGTGTGCGACCTACCGTATGGCCATACCCGTAACTCTTGGGATTCTACGTTGCCGCTCGCTGAGTTGTGGGCGCAGTACAACCGAATCTGCAAACAAAACGCTGCAGTGGTGCTTTTCGGTCAAGGTATGTTTACTTGCCAGCTTATGTGCAGCAATCCGAGCGCATGGCGATATAACTTGGTTTGGGTGAAAGACCGTGTTTCCGGTTTCTTAAACGCCAATAGGATGCCATTGCGCTGCCATGAAGACATTGCTGTGTTTTATCGTTCGCAGCCGATTTATAACCCGCAAAAGTGGCGGGGTCAGCCCAATCACAGTGTTGGCAGCGCAGCCAATAAGCCGTCACGTCAGAATAATAATTACGGAGCGTTTAACTTGTTAGAGTTGGAAACCGGAAACACGGAAAAGCACCCCCGCAGCGTTTTGTTTTTTAAGCGCCCACACCCGCCAGTGCATCCGACTCAAAAGCCGGTTAAGCTATACGAGTGGCTTATCCGCACTTATACGAACGAGGGCGCTTTGGTACTTGACAATTGCTGTGGCAGTGGTACTTGTGCCGTTGCGTGCATTCGTTCTAACAGGCAATATTTATGTATAGAATCGGACACTAAGTATTATGAGTTGTCGAAGAGCCGCGCCGCAGAAAATATTGTTTAATTTTCATATAGTATTTCAATAAGTTATTTATTATATTATATATAAGAAAGGAGAAAGCTATGATAGAATTTATTTTAGGATTTATGTTATTTTGTTTTTTGGGCGGTCTATTTCTACGTTTCATCATCTGGCCTATATTTAAAGGATTAGTTGTATTAGCTGTTGTAGGAAAGAATATGACTATCACTCCTCAACTCGAAAAATACGAACCAAAAATAAAATATGCCATATCAAATATAGATTGTACAGGTCTGACTAAAGGGCATAAATATCCTATTGCTGAAGTAGTTGCTAAACCTACTCCAGAAGGATTTATCAATTATTACAGAATCCAAAATAATTTTGGAGAAATTCAAGATGTTCCTATTGAACTATTTGAAATGGAGAAATAAAGATGAATAATTTATTAAAAGGATTAGAATATTCAGAAGATGCTCGTGGTACATTTGAATATATAAATTCAAAGTATTCTGATAAATATGAAGTAATATGGATAGAATCCAAAGCAACAGATACTCAAGGTTTTCTTATTCATAATAAGAAAAGTAATATTGTTAAAATAGCATTTCGTGGCACTCAACAGCTTAGAGATTGGGCTACTGACTTTAATGCTTTTCATATGGTATATCCTTATGGTAATGAAAATACTAAAATACGTGTTCATCAAGGAATCTATAAAGCATATTGTTCTATTCGTTCTATAATACATGCTTTCTTTCTTTGCAATTCTAACCTTTCTTTGGTAGAAATAGATGGTCATTCTTTAGGTGGAGCTTTAGCTAAATTTGCTGCTGTTGATATACAATACAATTTCTCAAATCAAATTAATATAATTAGAGGTTATACATCAGGTGCTCCCAAAATAGGAAACTCCTATTTTGCTGAATCTTTTAATAGAAGGTGCCCTTTTATTTATAATACATATAAACATAATGATTGGGTGCCATATCTACCACCTAAATGGTTTGGAAAGATTATCCATAAAGGCTATTCTAAAGCTGGTATTCTTAATCCTATTGGTAAAAGAAATTTCCTTTTGGGATTTCTTAATTGGTATATTTCTAACCGTAAATTAAATAAACTATTAGAAAATACAGCTAACCATTCTATAGAAGCATATAGAAAAGATTTAGAATCCCTTGATATCGAAAATATTGGGGGTGGGTATAGGTTTGTGAATGGTAAAACTTATTGGGCACCGGAAAAGGAAATATCAAATGAAATTCTCTAACACCACTTTTGAAGCTCTTGAGAAGTCTATCACTCATTGGGAAGAAAACTTAGACAGAGCCTATGCCGGTTATTATAATAAAATACCTTTATTTGATTGTAAAATTTCTTATACTTCAACTTATTGTGCTTTGTGTAAATTATTTATTAAGAGCTGCCGTGAATGTCCTATAAATGAATATTATAATTATCACTCTAATAATTATAGTTCATATGCTGGATGTGAATTAACACCATGGCATAAAGTATTTTCTATAATAGACCCTTTAGAAATAAGAGAATTTGATGGCTCAGTTGTTTATCCAACTTTATCTCTTATATCAGCAATCTCTGGATTTCTCGATTATCTCTATAAAGTGAGATATTGGTATATTTCTTCTAAAGAGAATTCTCTTTAAAGAAAACAATTAAAAATCTTCAAGGGGATTTAGAATGACTCTCAAAGAAAAAGTATTAAACCATTGGTTTAAAAATTATAATATAGCTTGTGCTGCATATTATTTAGATGACTCTTATATATTAAATGATTTCTTTAATATTGGTGCAAAATATTGTGCTCTGTGTAAAAAATATAATTCACTTTATAATAATAAAGTATCATATGATGATAGATGTTTAGAGTGTCCTATTTATAAGAAAACTTCTCAAAAACATTGCTATAATACACCATTTGATGAAATTAGAGATATGATGGATATACTTGATTATTATTCTTCCTTAGACAAAGAAGATATGCAAAAACTTTTACGCTATATAGAACAAGAACTTTATTTCTTAGATTCATTATAATGAGAATAACTAAATTATGGAAACACTTCTAACAATTCTTCAAGTAAGAAAAAGTTTCAAAAATTTCCAAAAGGTTTGGGTAATACTTCTTTGTGATGAATCACCAACTTCAGAAGGTTTACCCACTATCTATGGTATTCCTTGTGATGCTGATATCTGTGAAATAGGAGATACACATAAAACAGAATTCATCTATAAACCAAAAGGTTTCTCCCACAAAGGAATATCCTATGATACAGGTATGTGTTTATCTTGTCACCTACCAATATCATTACCACAAGGCCGTTCTTATTACAGCAACATCTTAGTAAAACAAATATCCACTATAGCTGACCTCAAAAGAGAAATTCGATTGAAAGAAACACTTAAAAATCTAAGGAAATTTTATTTATGAAAATCAATCTCACTCCAAAAGAAGCTCTGGCATTTGTCATAAAAGGATTAGAAAATGGTAATATTGAAGCTGTAAATAAGTAGAGGAAGTAAAAAAATGTTAAAAGTAACTATGATACTTAAAAATAGGTTTGCATCCCCTATGCCACCTACAGATTTTGTTAAAACATATTATCTTACAAAAGATGCAATAATAGATTTACAAGCTATTAATGTAGAACAAGATACATCTTTTTGTGAAAATTATAATATGTCTATTAAACAAAAAATCCAAAAGCACAAACTCTCTCCTTGGCAAGTTAAGCTAATAAGAGAACTCTCAAAAACAGTTTCTCAAAAGGCTCTTGCAAGTCAATTTCAAGTATCTCCTAATTGTATTTATAGAATTATTAATCATATAACTTATGAATGGGTTAAATAGATTAGTTAATTGTTATTTATAACTATGGCAAAATTTTTTTCTCTGTAATTCCCTCTACAAAATTTCTCCTATATTTTTTGGGTTTAACTTTTCTACATCTGGATGAAGGGAATATTATTGAATTCAGCTTGTTGAATTTTCAAGAAAATTTTCTACAGCGGTGAGAGGGAGTTTATAGTGACCGGAGAAAAAAAAAATTTACGTCTAAGGATACCCCCTCCCCTAAGTAAATTTACTTAGGGGAAAGAGGTAAGAAAAAGAGGAAGTTAAATATTAGATAGTTTACTTTCGGGAAGAAGATAATTTTCGGGTAAATCTTTATAGATTTTAAAGCCTATTAATAGACCTTTTTTATTTTTACTTTTATAATCGGATATTAGCCTATTAAGATTCCTATAAGGTTTATTGGTGATATACGATATTTTATTAATAAAGGAAATACTTTTTTTCCCGGAAGTAAATTCCGATAACTTTTCTATAACTTTATCCGCCGGAATAACTTTTCTTTCGGTTATTTCCTTACGAAAATATATGCTAAATACGATTCTAAGTACGGTCTTAGTTCCGGAATTATCGGATTCTATAGGGTAATACCCGTTATTTTCGGCCGTCGCTTTCCGAAGGGAGGAACCCGATATTTTATAGTCTTTTAACGCGTATTTAATATTATACTCTTCTTTATTATTCGTTCTCATTTTTTACTTCCTTTGTTTAATACGATTATTAGTTCGGTGCTTAATACGATTATTAGTTCGGTGCTTAATACGATTTTAACGCTAAGGTTATAATATAAAATATACCGATTATAAGAATAGTAGATATACCTAATATAGTATAGTCTATATTCGGTATAGAATTAAGTCTATCCGAATAGGAAGAAGATACGGTTATAAGGTTAGGTACGACGTTTATTAGGGTATCGTTTATCATAGATTCCTCTCTTTTCTTTTAAGGTTTATTCGTTGCTTAATACGATTATTAGTTCGGTGCTTAATACGATTATTTTAATTATATAGTTTATAGTTATAATCTCTTTTTTCTATATCGAAAAAATATTCTACTTTAAATTTAATAGATATAAAAGAATCTATATCTATAATAATATCTAAAAATATAGAATCCTTAAAGGTCGTTTCGTTCGCAGTATTAATAGATTCTATATTTTTTATAAATATTCCTTTTTCCTTTAATAACTCTTTTATTCTTTTTTTAGTTAAAATATCGTTTATCATAGATTCCTCTCTTTTCTTTTAAGGTTTATTCGTTGCTTAATACGACGCTATTTTTTATCTCCTTTCTATATCGCGCCTTTATAGTAATATAAGAATATTCTATTAAAAAATCTATACTTTTATAAAATATTTTTATATCCGTAACCCCTTAATTTATATAATAGTTAAGTAGGGTCGTTCTCAAAAGTAAATTTTACTTCCGGGAATTCCGATTCGTAAAGAACGTAAGACCTTAATTTTAAAGAAGATAGCCGTGTTCCCCTTTTGTAAACGAGAAAATATTTTTTTTTCCTTTACTTCCGGTATTTAATAAAATCTTTTTCCCTTTACTAAGGGGAAAGGGAAAGTTTATACTTTTGTCGGTACTTGGTAATCACCAATGATTCCTGTAGGGCATTGTTATAACACTTGTATAAACCAGGGCAAACATAGGGCATTGTTTCAATGGTCAGTTATGACAGAATTCATTGGTCTTCAAATAGTTAACAAAAAGAGAAGACTTTTGTAGCCTTCTCTATTCTTTCTTCAATTAAACAAAAGATACGATTCTTCCGCTTTGCCGTCAGAACTAAACCAAATTAACATTCTCTTACCATTAGCCCAAATTCTACAAATCCGGTTTCCGTCAAAGCTAAATTCAGAAGAACATTTCTCTTTTGGAAGAATAGGAAATTCCTCTATAAATGTAGGGTCTATATAATCGGCTACTTCTACGGTAATTGGAATACAATCTATCCCCATACCATCAAACATTTCTTCTATCTCTATTTTGGGTAGAGATATTCCTTCTACTCTACAAAGGTCTACTACATCTTTACATTCTACCATTTTCTATCTCCTTTCTTTAAGGTTATAATAGTAATATATATAATTCTTAGTTGTAATACTTATGATATTTATGACAGTTGCAAACATACAATGATACTTGTTTGCTACGCTGCTTTCTTGTTATTCTGTTAGATGTAGTACAATGATAGATGTTATTTGTACCTATTTGTTATTCACCAAACAAATACAAAGAGCATTGTATTCACCATGTGTATTTGTAGAGCAATGTTTTGTTGTTTGTTACATTGTTATCTTGTTATCTTGTTATCTTGTATTTGTAAGTGTTTTGCCAAATACAATGATTTGACAATGTTTGTTCAATGTAGTACAAGTTACATTTGTATTTGTAAATGTATCTATTTGTTATTTGCCAACCAAATACATAGGGCATTGGAGTGCGTTGAAGGAACAATGTTTCTTGTATTGTTTTCTTGTCCAGTTTGGTGTGCCAAGAACATATGTTTGGCAACCCTCCCATCACACAATCAGCACACTTACACCAATTCAGCACCAAGCATCTCTACATCTCCCAAAGTAGACATTTGCCTAATGCGTGACATTGAAATTTATTGAATTTTATTGAATTTTATTAATTGAAAAATAATAATGGTATTGAATTTTCAAGGCACTTCAAATGAATTTTTGTCATTGAAAAATAATAATGGTATTGAAATTTACATAGTGTAATTGAAAATTCAAAATTAGTATGACTGCTTTGGATTTTTATTTCATTGGAGAGAATTAAAATAAAAAGAAGATATAGAAGGAAATAACTCCAAATACTCTACATCTTCTTTCACCTTAAAGAAAAGAAAGAAACACTTACAAATACTTATAACTTATTTTACTAACTTCTTCCCCCTTATCTTGTATTTTTTATATTTTCCAAATTATAATGTGTTCTTGTTTTTCATTAGCTATATAAACCATTATAGAATCTGTTTTGGAATTGGTGTAGATGACATAGTTTGGTATGTCATCAATTACATCACATTCTCCTAATTTCAGAGAGAGTCTTGATGTTTCAAATGAGAAGCCTGTGCCTTGGGAAGGTGAAAGTGCCATAGTTGCAAATATTGTATTATCAGAATATTTAGATAGAAATTTATTTACTTCTACCAAGGCTTTATTTCCTTCTTCTATCTTGTTTATGTCTTGAAAGAAGGATATTAGAAAGTTGTTAATAAATATTTTGTTTGCCATTGGTGTTATCCTTTAATAGAGAATAGGGAATGAAATTTTTCCCTATTCTCTTAGTGAAAATCTTTTAGTTAGCTGCCAATCTTACTTTCCTAAGTCTACGTTGTTCGGCACGATTAACAAAGAGATAATCTCCTTCTATATTTCGGGTGGTAATAGTCTCTCGGAGATATTCCAGGATATCTTTACGGAATGGAATGGTAGTCTTTTCACCATCCTTCTCTACCTCTATAGTTTCGGGAATTAATTTCACGCGACCAAACCTTTTAAATCCGCCAAGGCGAGATAGTTCGCTGTACGCTTTTTCTAAGGTGACGTTGGGTACTCTTTCTGTTTCGTCGATAAGCTTCTCTAATGAGGGTACGTTAGCCATTTTAGGCTCCTTTCTTTAAGGGTTTTTAAGGTATAATAGTAATATAATAAATTTTAGTTTGAAAAGGGTAGTGAATTTTAATTTTCTTCTACAAAGAAATAAAAGTAGAATAATGGAGACCACAAGTATCATCGTATAGATGTAACCATTTACGGTTTTTACCCCAAGTTACATGAAGTCCACCCCAATTAAAAGACTCTTCACTATCATTATCAAAAAGATAATTATAAACTTTATCGGACATAGTATCTTCTAAAACATCATTACATTCTGTATCTAAAGTAGACACTATTACCACATCTTCACTTTTAGGAATTTCTATTGGAAATTTTAAAGATAGTTCAGGAAAAATATCTATATAATTCTCTTTAATAAATTCATTAACTCCTTCACTATTAACAAAAAACATCTGCCATTTTTCTTCAGGAACCACTCTTTTAATTCTCTTTTTAGTGAGAGTTTTAAGTAAACTGTAGTTCATTTTCTCTCTCCTTTCGGTTTATTAAGGTATAATAGTAATATACCGTTGGAGTAGTTGAAATACTTAGTGAAAGTTATTTTTCTTCTTGAAATTTTTTCATGAAGTAAAGAGCTTCATTCTCATCTACAACTGGAATTAACATTCCTTTTCCAATGACATATAAACCATCTTTGAGCCTAAGAATCCGTAATTCTCCAGATGTATCTATCTCTATTCCGTCATTAAAAGATAAAGCCATAAAATCCTTCCTTTTTGGTATTCACCATTATGAAATAGTGGGCAATGGTAGTATGTTAAGCCTTTCTATGAATTTTTAGAATTATTAACAATTCGAGATATTTCACCTTAAACACAATAGATATATTCTAATATTCACATTGCACCGTAGTGAATTTTATTTTTCTCTAACAACTTTTTCAATATTAGCACTTCATTATAGATATGACAATGTTTTTCTGATTCTTCAGATTCTTCATAATGTTTTTGTTCTTCTTTAAGATAATCTAAAATATATGAAATGGCAGATAATTCTTGTTCTGTTATTTCCATTTTAAGCTCCTGTTTTGTGATAGTGAGCATTGGTTATTGATTTTTAGGATCATTAACAATTCGAGATATTTCAGCCTCAACACAATAGATATATTCTAATATTCCCATTGTACCGTTGGCTCTTTCTATTTTATTAATATTTCTGATGGCTCTTTCTGTTGCGTTGAATTTTCCGCTTATTGGCCAAAGGTGAGATTCATCCATTTTGCGGAATAGTTTGTTAGCTTCTCTCTTTTGGCCTAAATAGGTATTTGATTTTTTGATAGCTTTTTGGTAGATTTGTTCTTCTGTTAAATACATATCAGGGTTTCTCCTAACTATCTCTACAAATGAATGAGTCACTCGTAGAGCTTCTGAATAGGTTTTTGTTAAAGTTACTTTTTCTTTGTATTCTTTGTGTTTATTATATTTTATTAAAACATTCTCAACTTTATTAATCATAGAGTAAATGATTTCATTTGGATTGAGCAATACTATTGGTTTCATATTTATTCCTCTCTATTGAATTTTAATCCACCAATAGAGAATAACTATTGTTGACATCATTAAAAAGCTCATCAGTTTTCCTTTCTTTAATATCCCTATACATCTTAGCGAATTTAGCTATCCAGATAATAGCTGCATCATTAAAAGACAAATACTTATTCTCGTATTTGGAAATAAACTTCTGATATTTACCTATTAAAATTAATTGGTCAGCGTTATCTAACATATTTCTTATTCCTTTCTTTTAGGTTATAAGAAATAATATACCGTTGTATTAGATGGAATACTTACTGAATTTTAAGAAATTTTTCCAAACGATTTTAAGCCCGTTTAAGCCCTCTTGGGTATAGGGTAGTACCTAACTACTACTTTTATTCTCAGATTAAATTTTAACCGCTTAAATAGACCTAATTTTTATTGAATTTTAGCTATATCGAGAATAGGTAAAAACATACTTCTTACAAAACTCTTCTTGGTCATCAAAAGACAGTTTTCTGAATTTATCTAATACGGCAATGGCAACATCCTTATCTCTTATATTTGGACTCTTGACATATTCTTCTAATCTTCCAGCATCAAGAACAACTTCAATTACTTCCTCTCTTTTCAAATAATACCTATTTTCTGTTTCTTGTACTAATTGAATAAAGTCAGCAGCTACATAATTAAAGACTCCATTCATAAGTTTGATAAGAAGATTTGATTCTGTAGGGTTGAAAATAGCACAAGCTTTCATTATCATCTCTCTTTCTAAAATGGGAAGGACTGAAAAGGAAAGAAGTTGGGAAGAAAACCAAACATCTTTTATGGAAAGGAAGCCAACCTAATCAGTCCTTCATTTAGTTAAATAGGTGGACATTAGAAGCCCACCTATTATAATTTGGAATTATTTCCAAGCAGAAGCCAGAGCATTATCAGCATCTTCTCCCAGTTCTTCTACAGAAAAGGTCAGAATAATACCATTCTGAACACTCTGACGGATTCTGGGCAGATAATTCTTCAAATTATTCCAACCCTTCGGCAAAGCAACAGTAGAGAGCTTTTTGGCATCAGAAGCAAGACTCTCCATAGCTTCGACAAAACGATTACCATCAACCTTAGTTTCCTTTCCCTTGCGAGCAATAGAGAAAACCGCACGGCTGAAAATTGAGGCTCCATCTTCCCTATTAGTAATAGGATAAGAACCAGAAGCCTTAACAGTAGAACGCTTACCAGCGTGTCCAGGTCGAGATACCACAGGCAGAAGCCCTTTGATATCATAATCCTTAACCGCCTGAGTAATAGTTTTTTTAGCCATTTTTGTCTCCTTTCTTTTAAATGTAAAAGTTTTAACATAAGTCCCAACGGTACTTCAGAGAATAGCTATAAACTCTTTTTCCCGCATCGATAAAAATAATATAATAAATTTTTCTTTGAAATACTTATTGAATTTTAATTTTCTTTTCCAAACTTATTTTAACAAGCTTCCTATTATTACTATTACTAATAGAATAAGAGAAAACAAGAAAAACGGTAATATAGCCACTACACCAGTTGTTACCCACTTGAACGGATGAATAAATTGATCTTTTTCATTGTTTTCTGTTTCTCCACCTTGCCATTTATCTTCCATTATATAACTTTCCTTTCTGTTACTAAGTGTTATTCACCATCCTTTCTAACTGAGCAATGGCTCAATAAAATTCTTCCAAATAATCCGGTTCAAGTCCAAATTCTTCCATCATTAAATCTGATGGGTCTTCACCATCCATTATCATTTCATCAAATCTTTCTTTAGCTGACATAATTTGTTCATCAGCTTCTTCAGATGTTAATCCATCCCTTCTCATTAAAACTTTCTTCAAACTTTCAGCCATAACTGAACTCCTTTCATTTAAGAGTAAAAAATGTCATTAATACTTCATACAATTTCTTTTCCATAAGTTTTTTGGCTTTCTCTATTTCTATACCAAGTATAAATCTTTCACTTTCTAAACCTTCTAATGAAACAGTACCTACCCATTTTTGAATATCTGTCCACTCTATTTTACATAAACATACTGATTTAGGACGATGGTATATCAAATATCCTCTATAAACACCATATCCTTTAGTTATCCATGACATTCTCTTTAATTTCATACTTTACTCCTTAATATCTGGGTTTTTCATAAATTACCTCCAAAGTAATTCATTCAACATAATAAATTTATAAGGTTTAATGGATTTAATAAAAGCTGAAGAATGATTCTCTATAAGCCATCGAATAGCTTTACTGGCACATTCTTTAGACTGAAATTCTTTAGCTAACATTCTATGCAATTTCTTTAAATTAATATCCATTATGACATCCAATCTATAAAATCTTTCCATTCAGCACAATCTTCTAATTTACCATTTTCATCAAATCGAGTTACCCAAGCATCTTTAAAAACAGAAGAACGATCCAGCTCATTTGCCCAATTTAAAATCTCTTCAGGAGTTTTAGCTATAAATTCAGCACGACCGTAATTTTCAAGGACATATACTCTAAATCCTATTTTAGACATTTTATTATCCCTTTCCTATTTTTAGGTTATAAGAAATAATATACCGTTGTATTAGATGAAATACTTATTGTATTTTAATCAAATTATAAATGGAATGAGAAGTGAAAAAGACAGCTAACCTCTCTCACTTCTCATCTGGAAATTTGCAACTCTCCATTTTTGAAAACCTCAGTTCTGTTGCTACATCAGAATAATGGTTTAGACAGGCCTAAATCTAACCACCAGGGCTGGGCTCAGCAGACATATTGGTTTTCATTATCCACTTGTTGATTCACACACAAATCCATTCTTCCCAAAGTTGACCGTTGTCATCTATAGAATAAAGTGTTTCATTTCCATGGTCATTTATCACTAAAATATATTCAGGTAAACTGTCTTTTACAGTTACCAAGTCTTCATCACTTTCATAAGGCACATCTTCATAACGCCAAAAACCGAAATCTGAACCATCACCAGGATGTGCTCCAAAATAACAATAAGGTGGAGCAAAATCATTTAAAGCATTCATCAAATCTTCATTAATAAGAATTGAAATTTGTTCTGCCAACTCGGCATCTTTCGGATAATTGAGTTCATCTTCAGAATATTGCTGTAAAGTATCAATAGCATCTTGGATTACAGCATTTTTGGCTCTCTTGTCAGGACAATCTTCTCTATTACAATTAAGGTCAACTAAAGCATCTTTAAATGCTTCCAATAAATCACTATTCCTTAGAGTAGCATGAATTACAGTACCTAATATTGGATTATCTTTCTTCTTAATCATCTTCCCTATTCCTTTCTTTTAAGAAATAATATACTATATTATTAATTGAAATACTTACTGAATTTTCTTCAAAAGTTTCCAAGTAATATCTGCTATTATTGTTATATGAAAAGCCATAAATTTCTTTTGAGTAAATGGTTTAAGATTATTATACACCATCATTATATGCTGAGCAGTGAACCCATCTACTATCACACCATTGATATAAAGAAACTGTTTATTATCTACTATCCATTTAATGGCAGAAAACATTTTTTCAGGAGTATCTGCTTTGGTTTTATAGCCTTTGACAGTTTCAATTACTTCAATATCAACTTCATTCATCATATCAAACTCCTTATAAGTTTTACACCATCTTCTCCATATCTTTCTTTTACAACATCTTTACAGGATTTACCATTTTCAGTTTCATCACCTATCCATTCATCAAATCCTATAATGTCAAATCCTGTATACACATCCCAAAAATCTTTAAGATTTAATCCAAATATCTTTTTGAATTTTAGGAAATGTTCTTGATTATACTTTTTAAACATCATCTTATTCTCCTTATACATTCTTCCATAGGTGTTTCAATTGTCATTATCTTTTCAATTTTATTAATCATAGCTTTAGTGAATTTTCTATTATGTTTCCTAAACCATTCTTCAATAGCTTCTTTTCTCATCTTTATAATAAATGGACTCTTAACACCTAAGACACAAGATGAAGTAGAAGTATTGACTTTCATCTTTTCTAACAATCCTATTTTTTCAACTTCTTTAAAATGTTTACATGTTCTTCTAAATTGAAATCCTTTACAGCTACAACTTTTATCAGTAACTATATAATCATTTCCACTTTCAGAAGAACAAATATAAGATCCATCATCACATTCTGTAAATCTCATAATGCACCTTCTATATAAATGGAAAATATTTTTCCATATTAACACATTCTTCCATAAACTTCACAGCTTGTTCATTTCTAAGGTCAGATTGAATTTTATAAGTGACAACTAACTCATAGAATACTCCATAAATAAGCCCAATCAAAGACTGTTGAAGTGTACGGTGAGTTTGAATAAACTTTTTAGCAAGAAGTTTAATCACTTCCATTCTATCACCGCTGGACATAGAATTAAGATGCTTCCAAACTAATTCATCAAATGCATCTTCAATTCTTTTCATCTTATCTTGCTTCTCAAGATAATGCTTGTGCTCTTGTTCTGTCACTTCAGATAAATCTTTCATTATTAGTTTCCTTTCTTTGAAAAATATTACTACATGAAACTATTCATTTCTTTACATTTCAATTGGTCTTTAGTATATTCAATATCAGTAAGCCAAGGGCAATCTATCTCTCTCCAATTAGCAAACTTATAAGCTACAATCTGATGAGACCAAACATCACCCATTTCAGTATAGTCTCCATACACTTTCATACAACGTCTTACTCCTTTACGGTTGTCCATTATATCAGCTTCCCAACCGTTATCCAACAAAACACGAGCACCTTTTTTAAGGTCATTAGTTTTCATAAATATCCCCTACTACATTTACAGGTTGACCATCCTACAGTATTGTGACCCAATTTTTCTAATTCAGGCCAAAACTTCTTAGCAATAAAGAAAGAAGTATTGACTCTTTTCAACACTCCATATTTCTCATCTTTAGGAATAGGGATTCCAGCCATTATACAAAGAGAATCCCTTACAGCTTTTTCATGAAGATAATAACATTCCCATTTTTCCATTTATATTCTCCTTTCACATTCCTTACAAATATAAGAAATACTCCATCCATATCCTTTTTTTGTTTCAAAATATTTTAGCTCATCTAATATCCTTAATTCTGACCTATCCTTTTGTTTACCACATTTAGAACACTTAGGTCTGTGTACTAAACTTAATGCTTTAGTAAGTGTTGTAGACATAGCTTTCTCCTTTCCTATTTTTAAGGTATAAAGAGAATATATATTTGATTTATCTGAAATACTTACTGAATTTTATCCAATTTTCTAAAAGTCTATTTAAGCGGTTAAAAATCTCTTCAAATTATTAGGGTAGTATTTATTACTACCCTAATATGTAAGATTAAATTTTAAGCGTTTAAATAAGGCTAATTCTACCTTGTTTATATTACCTATTATATAGACTTATTTCACAACTTGTTAATATCAAATATTTTATAACATTGATTACTGTAATCTAATTTTATGCCTTTAGCTGTATTCACCACCATTTTTCTCTGAGCATTGGCACTGGATAAATTTAGAACCAAAGTTTCTCTGTTTTTATTTTATACCAGATATATGCAAAATAAAATCCTCTCAACAAATTAAGAGTGCTTTCAGGTATTTTAATTTCTTTCAACATCTCAACCATTTCTTCTAAAGATATTTCTTGAATTCTTTTACATATATCTTTTTCAGGTATAAATTGTTTTCCATCATCTATTTTTATCATTCTACAATTTTTTCTTTTCTCACCTGTAGTCTTATTTTTAGTAACTGCCAACTCTTTTCTTTCATATGGTTTCATAGGACAGAAACAATATCTTATGTCATTTTCTTTATCAACTTTAAATTTTCTAAATACATGACAAAATGGAGATTGATACTTAAATTTACTCAGCATCTTTTCTTCTATGGATAATAATCCATCAAATTTTTTAACTGGAGCATCACAGTATTGATGCCATTTATAAATTTCCAAAAATTTAATTACTTGAGCTAAATGAATAAATCTTAGTTTAGGTTTGCCAGCAATAGGTTTGGTATATTCTTTTTTAATTGTTACTAAAGTATCTGTAGAATAAGACCTGATTCTATATGATGTTCTCTTTTCTCTTAATACTTTGTATATACCACCTTTAAGGATTAAATGACTCTTGCTCAGTTGTGGTTTTTGTGTCACTATAATATACACAGTCTATCTCCTTGAGGGTTTTATAAGCCTTAACACAAGTTACAATACTTAATACAAATAAAATTAAGAATGTTCCCAAAATAATAAAGCTCAAAGTACATTTTTCTTTGCTAATTCCATATCTCATATTACATCATAATCCTTTTGAATTTTTTCAGACAAATCTTTCAACTCTTTACAAGTAGAATCATCAGCAGGTTTAAAAGCACTAAGAAATTCATCAGTTTTCTTTTTAAAACTTATCAAGTCAGTTAACATGTTAGTAAGTTTTTCATTCATCTTACGTTTTTGAATTTTTCTAATTGATGAACTCATTTTAATTCCTTTTTTCTGATTGTATAGCAACTTCAATAAATAATATTCTTATTTTGAAGGTACGTATTGTTCCTACAAACTGATACCAACCTTCCTCAACAGATATAATAGGATAGATAAAATGAGTTAATTGTATTACAAAGTTTTTCAATTTATATTTAGTTTTCATAAGAATTGCTCCCAGTTACAAGACTGCCAGTTTTTATCATCTCTAAAAGGATTCTCACATCGAAATGCATGACGAAGCCCGCCTTGGCTTGCCATTTCTTGATATTGAATTTTTATTACTTGATGGATATATGAACTTTCTTTACCAGTAATTTTCATCATATTATATGCAGTTGTCATAAGATTCATTTCTACTAAATTCCATCCACTTACATTACCAATATAAGTTGGTTTATTATCTTTCATTACTCCAACTTTAACAGCAGTTACCATACCCTTTCGAGTTTCTGCATTAGAGATTTTAAAGCCCATAATAAATACATCAGCCTCATCAGCTATTTTTAATTTATACCATCCTTTACAGCTTTCTTCTTTTAGAACAAATCCTTCTAATGAATTTTTCTGAGCATAGTTGAGATACTTTTCAAGATTTTTTCTTAAATCAAAATTATTCTCAATAGTTCCATATCTATTTGTACAATTCTCTTTTCCTACCAATTCTAAAAGCTGTAATCTTCCTTCTGTATATGAAAGAGAACTATCTAATATCTGAATATGTCCTTTATAGATAGGAACAGCAAAGCATCTCATTTTTAATTCTTCTGGACACTCAACTATAGCAGTAGTTACTTCACTATCAGGATGTCCAGGCCAAATAAGTTCAAAATCAATTACTGTTTCTTTAGGAATTTCAGGATAATCCATTTTACATATTTTAGGCCAAATATCAGTATATTCATTTTTAACATTTAACCTTCTGCCAAAGCAACAATAATTTCCTTCTAAATTTCTACAGAGAAAATTACGATGCCCTGCTGACTTCTCTTCAACATTAAGAGTTTTGAATTTTTTTAGCTTAATTCCTTTTTCATCAATAACAATTTTATCTCCATCTTTCTTAATAGCTTTACGGTCTACAGCAGGTTTAGGATGAACAAGCAGAGTTCTATCTTTCTCTCCTACTGGTCGAGTAAGTAGATACATTGGCCACTGGTTATTTTCAATTGACATAGATTACCCTTTCTCCATCATCATTTCTTTATTCTTTTGTTTCTGTTGGCGTTTCTTCTTGTGCTCTGCTTTCATCTCCTGATGTCTCTTTTTCCGAGCCTTCCAAGTATTTCCGGCAATCTTACTTCTACGCATTTTTAATTATCCTTTCTAATCATAACTTAAAAATCCACAGCTTTTACCTTTATCATTTCTTGGCATTACAAGTGGTTCTTTTTCTTCAAAACTATTAGCCATTCTTCTCAAAATATTTGGTATCTCCTTTTCAGAAGATACTTCATCCATATCTATTGTAATTGTTATTCTTTTAACTTTCATACAGGCCACACATATGGTAAATTATTAGGGACATCCCAACCAAACTTAGAATAATGTTCAGGCATTTTTCTCAATAAATTAGATTTATGAGCATTATGAAATTCTTCATTACCAATCCACCAAGGAAAATTTACTATTCCTTGGATATCAATAAAATTATGTAAATTATCTTCTTTATGAGAAAGAAGTTTTAATCCTATAGGATGTAGGATATATTTCATATTATTAATATAACCACGTTGACACCATTCATTAATAGCTATATTCATATACATAGCAATAGCTGCAGGATGATATAACCACATCTTAACAGCAGGATGGTTTTTCCAACGGCTTTCAGAATCTTGCCCTGAAACAATTTTATATATCTGATATGCTTCTACTCTCTGTTTACCAAGTCTTTTATTATCAAGGCATTTAATAGATTTAACTATATCAGGATATGGAAGAAAAGTTTGCATCAGCCTTCTATCTCCTTCACTTCATAATCTCCATAACAAGTACAATTACCTTCAGTAATAACATCATAATAACCTGCATCAATATCCTTTTGAATTTCTTTAATCATTTGTTTAATAGTCATATCTTCATCATAATCAAGAATAATATGTTTAGCAAATGCTTCTAAAGCATTCTCAGCTAATTGAACAGACCCATCACCTGGATGAGCACCCATTATTGTATATTGTTTCATTATTTATTTTCCCCTATTTTGATTTTATCTAATTCTTTGCATTCACTTTTATCACAAGGATAGATACGGATAATATGGTTTTCATCACCTACTATAAAATGTAGATTCTCCTGCAATTCTGTTTCAACACTATCTATTA
>Ga0272441_10006057_pt1 | contig 20555 bp, 19 predicted proteins | sample SSMProp6N_FD_193582 | JGI IMG/M metagenome (GOLD analysis project Ga0272441, IMG submission 193582) | Marine sediment archaeal communities from Little Sippewissett salt marsh, Falmouth, MA, United States - SSM-Prop-6N | ecosystem: Environmental > Aquatic > Marine > Wetlands > Sediment ...
CCTTTACGCAATTGGGATAAGTGTTTTCACAAACGCTTAACAAATACATATACCTTTTACAACCCTCCAGAGTACCCAATATTGCGTCTCAATCCTCTAATTAAAATCAATGCAAAAACTATGCATATCACCTGTACCACATTACCGGCTTTAAGGAAAAGCCATAAGAATACAGTCTTTCCATTCTAAAGCCTGGTATATGATCATGATCTTCAGGCCTGGGCGAATGCCGAAAATGTCATTATCTTGTCAGAAAATGGCCCCTTCAGTGACAATACTTTGTTGGATGGCAAGGCGAACCTATTACACCGGCAAAGGATAGATATAGTCAACGGTAAAAAGTCCGAACATCTCCAGGCATGTCTGGAACCCCCAGCTGAAAGACCAAGGGCATTTTAACAATGCTGAATAAAAAATAACGCCGGATTGACTTTACCCGGCACATAACCTAAAAAATATACTATGGGATGGATAAAAAACTTGTTTAATCCACAGGTATCTTCAAAGGTATCCGGAATCGAAGACTATCCCGTCGTGCTGACCGCACTACCCTTGAAAGATGCCGTGCTCATGCCCGAGGCGGTTCTGCCACTGATTGTCTCCAATGCTTCATCGATCGCAATGATGAAAAAATTTTATGCTCGCAACGAACCGATTCTGGCAGTTGCCATGAAAAAACCCCGCGAAATGCATATAGCGACCTGGGATAATCTCTACCGCATAGGCTGTATGGCAAAAATCACCAAGATCTCCGAAGTCAAGGGCCAGGAACTATCCATCATGATTAAGGGTATCCGCAAAGTCAGGCTCGATGAGAAGGTTTCCGAACATCCATGCCTACGGGCCCGGGTTACCTATCTGACGGAAGAACTCGAATTCAACAAACAGATATATGCCATCACCCATTCAGTCAGGGATCTCCTGGACAAGATGGCCAGACTGTCTTACCACAATCTGGATACCATCCTGGCAAATCTTTCCAGAATCAAGGACCCGCTGATACTTTTGAGTGCAAGCACCACAACCTTGCCCGTACCAATTGAAAAGAAACAGATAATCCTGGAGGAAAACGATCTGGAGCAAAAATTCAATATATTCCACAGCGCTCTCAGGGAAGAACTGGATATTCTCGAACTTTCCACCCGGATAACCGAAAGCGCAAAGGGCGAAATCAACAATGCCCAGCGTGAATACTACCTCAGACAGCAGCTCAAGGCTATCAAGAAAGAACTCGGCGAAAACGATAATTATGATAACGAAATCGAAGAGCTGGAAAAGGAACTCGAGGCCAAAAAACTTCCCGAAGAAGTGCAAAAAGAGGTGTCCAAAGATCTGAAGCGAATCTCGCGCATGCAGCCCGGTTCCGCCGAATATGTCACCATCCGAACCTATCTTGACTGGGTCCTCGACCTGCCCTGGCACGAAGAGACACAGGACAATCTTGATATCAATACAGTGGAAAAGATTCTGGATGATGACCATTACAACCTTAAAAGGCCCAAGAAGCGTATCATCGAATTTCTCTCGGTCAAAAAGCTCAAGGGTGATCTGAAAGGCCCCATCCTGTGTTTCGCGGGGCCGCCGGGGGTGGGAAAAACTTCTCTGGGCAAATCAATTGCCCGCGCGATGGGACGTAAATTTATCCGTATTTCCTTGGGCGGCGTGCGGGATGAAGCTGAAATACGAGGCCACCGCAGAACCTATATCGGTGCCATGCCCGGGCGTATTATCAACGGCATCAAACAGGCGGAGACCATCAATCCGGTATTCATGCTCGATGAAATCGACAAACTCACCCAGGACATTCACGGTGACCCGGCGTCCGCCCTGCTGGAAGCCCTGGACCCTGAACAGAACAACCATTTTGTCGATCACTATTTGAACGTCGGCTATGACTTGTCAAAAGTGTTCTTTATTACCACGGCCAATATAACCGATACGATTCCGGTTGCGCTGAAAGACCGTATGGAAATCGTTGACATTGAGGGCTACACTCATGAAGACAAACTTCAGATCGCCAAAAAGTTTCTCCTGCCTAAGGAAATCGAGGCCAACGGCCTGAGAGAGAAACCCGTAAATTTCCAGGACGAGGCCATTGAACATATAATCCGCCACTACACCCGGGAGTCCGGAGTCAGAAATCTGCAGCGCGAAATTGCCTCCGTACTGCGAGTCATTGCCTACAATGTGGCCAAGGAAGGTGGAAATGATTTTCTGGTTGACCGCTCCTATATTGAAAATGCCCTCGGCCCGATACGTTTTACTTCCGAAGTGAAAGAGCGTACACGCATCCCGGGCATTGCCACAGGACTGGCATGGACACCCTTCGGAGGTGAGATTCTGTTTGTGGAATCCGCCCTGGTAGATGGAAAAAACGAGATGATTCTCACCGGCCAATTGGGTGACGTAATGAAAGAATCGGCCCGAATCGCCCTGAGCCTCATAAAAAGCATTCAGCATACGATTCCCCAAGATAAATGCCTGCACATCCATGTGCCGGCAGGGGCCATTCCCAAAGACGGCCCGTCAGCCGGAGTTACAATCGTGACCTCTATCATTTCACTGCTGAGTGGCAAGGTTGTCTCGCAAGACATGGCCATGACAGGTGAAATAACCCTGAGGGGGGTTGTGCTTCCGGTCGGCGGTATCAAAGAAAAGGTTCTGGCTGCCCGAAGAGCCGGTATTAGCCACATCATTCTGCCCAAGATGAATGAGAAGGACCTCAAAGATATCGAAAGCAACGCTCTCGATGACATGGAAATTCATCTGGTAGAAACCATTGATGAAGTCCTGGCTCTGGCATTCCCCGAAAATGCAGGCGATCTTCTGCCTGTTGGCGTGCCATCAAAAGAGAATCAAGACAAGCCGTCTACTCCCGTATTCAGAGTCTAGTCATACATTTTCCGGCAGCAGCAAGCGATAGCTCCAGAATATCAGGCCCATGCGCGGTGCTGATAAAAAAGGCCTCAAAGGGTGAAGGTGCAAGATATACGCCGCTCTCAAGCATGCCATGGAAAAACCTGGCATATCTATCAGCATCTGAGTGCATGACATCGTTGAAACAAACAACAGGGCCCGGATGGAAAAACAGGGTTGCCATGGAGCCGATTTGATTGACATGAAAATCAACGCCAAGGCGCTTGGCCTCTGATTGAAGCTCGCTTAAGTATCCCTCCAAATGACGTGACAGATCCTCGTAGGGATCCTGCTGCCTGAGAACCCTCAGGGTAGCCAGGCCGGCCGCCATAGCCATAGGATTGCCTGAGAGCGTTCCTGCCTGGTAGACCGGACCATCGGGGGCCAGGAGCGACATGATATCTGCGCGGCCGCCAAAGGCCCCTACCGGCATTCCCCCTCCGATAATCTTCCCCAGGCAGGTCAGATCGGGTCGTATGCCGGCAATTTTTTGGTAACCCCCAAAACAGAGTCTGAACCCGGTTATCACTTCATCGAAAATCAGCAGTGCCCCAAAGGCTTCGGTCTGTTGTCTTAAGTTTTCCAAGAACCCTTTGGCAGGCAACACTACCCCCATATTAGCGGCAACCGGCTCCACAATAACGGCAGCCACATCGGGTCCATGCTGCGTCATGAAATCGCCAAAGCCCTGGATATCATTATAGGCAAGCACAGCCGTTGTCCTGGCAATATCTTCAGGCACGCCACACGTATCCGGGATGGCAAAGGTCATGGCCCCTGAACCCGCCTTTGATAACAGACTGTCTACATGCCCGTGGTAGCACCCTTCGAATTTTACAATCAGATCCCTGCCGGTGTAGGCCCTGGCCAGCCGGATAGCACTCATGGTGGCCTCGGTCCCGGAATTGACGAAACGCACCATGTCAATGCTGTCAATAGCCGAGCTTATGGTTTCGGCTAATTCAATTTCCAACTGGGTTGGAGCGCCAAAACTCATTCCAAGCTCAGATTGTTTTTGAACGGCCGCTACAACCTCAGGATGGGCATGACCCAGAATCAACGGCCCCCAGGAAAGCACATGGTCAATGTATCTTTTCCCATCTATGTCATAGAGCCAAGCGCCCTGTGCCCTAGATATAAACCTGGGAGTACCGCCGACCTTGCCAAAGGCCCGCACCGGAGAGTTGACTCCTCCGGGGATTACCTTTTTTGCCCGCTCAAAAAACTCTGCATTGCTCATGAAGCACATTCCTCCCTAAAAGTATTTCATAGATGTCTTTTTCAGTTCACGCTCACTCCAAAAAACCTGGTAATCATTAATCCCGATTTTGATCGCAAGCTCTTTGATAATCTTCATCACTTCATCATTGCTGATGTTGTGGATCATGGAAAAAACATTGTACTTGCCGAAATCCGGCCTTTCATAACAGTGGGTCACGTTTTCATGTTGGGCAAGCAACGCACCGAGTTCATCCACCTTTTTATCAGGGATAGCCCAGGCCACCATGGCATTGGATTCTATTCCGGCCCTCTGATGCAGAATGATTGCCTTAAAATCTCTTATGATTCCCAGCTCTTTCAGCCGCTTAAGCCTGGCCAATAGCTCTGTCACTTCCATATCCAGCTCGTGGGCCCAGATATCAAACGGCCTGGCGTCCAGCGGAAGGTCTCCCTGCGCCAGCGCTAGTATTGCTTTGTCTGTCTCATCCAGATTAATCATCGTTAAAATCTAGTCATATAACGGCATTTTGTTCAATGGAAAAATTGTAAGACCTGTAAGGCTTATGGCAATTTTGGCATCGAAAGATCAGTACTGACCGGATACAAATAAATGCATGGGAATCACCCCAGCATTTTACTCACATAGTTTTTATTGCCTGAATAGCAAGTATTTACTACCAGTATAATTACGGTCATCTTGACATATTACAGGATTGATCTTCGCCCGTTATAGCGCTCGGTGTCATAGTACTTATCCACATCAACAAGCTTGAGTTTATTGATGATCTCCTTCAAGGGTACCGAGGTAATCTCGCCATGCAGGTAACTTACCATTCTGCCGAAATCATCGCTAAGGATCATGTCCACGGCTGCAATGCCGAACCACCTGGCCATGAGACGATCACGCGAAGAAGGAACCCCGCCGCGCTGCAAGTGACTCAAAATAACATAGCGCGCTTCGAAACCGGTCCTATGGGTGATCACGTCCGCCACATATTGGGCTATCCCTCCCAGGGAGCGATGCCCGAAGTCATCCACCTTTTCATCTTTGTAAATTTCTTCTTTACCGGAGAGCTTTGCTCCTTCGGAGACCACAACAATACTGTATTGAACCTCGCGGCCGGTACGTTCCAGCAGCAGTTCACATACGTGCTCAACATCAAAAGGGTATTCCGGGATCAGGATGATGTACGCACCGCTGCATTCACCGCCGTTGAGGGCAAGCCAGCCAGCATGTCGCCCCATGGTCTCTACAACAAAAATTCTATTATGAGAGCCGGCCGTTGTCCGCAGACGGTCAATCTCTTCCGTGATGACATTTACAGCGGAATCAAAGCCGAGTGAATAATCGGTCCCTACCAGATCAAGATCAATAGTTTTGGGAATTCCGATTGTCTTGATTCCGCGCTTATGTAATTGATAGGCAACTCCCAGTGTGTCCTCTCCGCCGATAGCCACAATCACGTCGATCTTAAGTTTTTCGATATTTTCCAGCAACTTATTCGAGCGGTCATTTTTAGGATTAAAAGGGTTTGTGCGCGATGTTCCCAGGTTTGTCCCGCCATAACGGTCCCATACCCGCACTACTTCTTCATTCAGTGGTCTGATATGCCGTTTGCGGCTCTTGGGATCATCGAGGTCGACATCCACAAGCCCCTTCCAGCCCTCACGAATTCCAATAACCTCGAATTGCATTGACCGCTCTTTTGCCAGACGAGAATCCAAGGCGGTTTTTGTTACCCACTTTATGGCGCCGTTCAAACCGGGACAATCACCACCTCCGGTCAAAACTGCGATCTTCGTTTTCATCAAACCCTCCTTTTTAACAGCAGAAAACAGGCTGTGATTGTATCATGTTGATAAAATAATAAAACCCCCAATGTCGGTCTGTAAGGGCTCCTGGCAGATTTATAGGCAACTCTCGAATATTGGACTGACTAAAAAATAATTTTACCAAGGATATGAATTTTTTATAATGGATACTGCCCTATTTTGCAGGCAACACGATCATATATGAATCCCGCGCAAAAAAATTATCCGCTTTGCGGCGGGCGGTAACGCTGATGCGATTGACTTGCCTTGTCAGCACGATGGGTTGCTCGCATATGAGAGTTCCCGTGAGAGGATCAAACTTGGTCTCCAGCCGGCCCTTCTCAGACAGAAACATCTGGATCTGGCCGGGTAAATATTGTTGCGGGTCTTTGATGGTGACCTCAATTCGTTGGAGTATGTTCGACTGCAAACGCCCTCTGGGCGGTGTTCTTTGCAGTACCTCAAGCGGGGGCCGCTGAAGTTTTTCAATAAAGCGAACCATAGTCATATTCTGTCCGACAATTGCCTGGCGCGGTATCAGATCAGGTTCTGTTTCTCTGCCGACACTACCCGGGTCCGAAGTCAGCAGCAGTGTAAACCCTGAGCGTTTACCTATGGTTCGGATCTGATTATCGTACTCTCCGAACGGATATGCAAACCAGCGCATCTCAGCATTCAACTCCCGCTCAAAAATCTGCTTGGACAGCATGAATTCCTTTTCGACCTGCCTGACCGCAATATCGACCATGTGGGGATGAGAGTGGCTGTGAGCGCCCAGAGCACCTCCATGATCCTGCAAATCTTGCAATTGCTCCCAGCTCATATAATTAGGCGCACCGATGGAACGGGAAAAAACGAAAACCGCGAAAGGAAAACCGTATTTTTTCAGGATCGGGTAAGCCTTCGTATATACCGAGAGATAACCATCATCGATGGTGATTACAACTCCTTTATCTGGAATCGGGGCATTGCCCTGAATGCACTGTTCCAGATCGTACATTGAAAGCATACGGTAGCCACCCCTTTTCAGATATGCCATCTGCTCTTCAAACATCTCGGATGAGATAGTGGTCGAGGGTGAATTTGCTTCATCAAACTTGTGATATAAAAGCACTGTGATATAGGCGTGTGCCTGAAAGACTATACCGAAAAACACAAGCACCAATGCCACCAGTATCTTCACATGTTGTTTCATTCAGATTGCCTACCTGACATCTGAATATTCCTGTTGACCGAGTCTGTACATGTCATATTCCGTTAATTCATTTTTGACGATTAATTTTTCTAATTTTTCAACATAGGGTATTCCTATCTCTGAATATTGCTGTAATCTCCGGGCCAGGACGAGAGGGTCATAGGGTTGTTCCATCTCCTCTCTACTCGTGCGCAATTCTTCGTAGACCGGATAGGTATTGATATTCCAAAGATAGTAATCAATGCATGCCTGCAGATCATCAAAAACCGAAACCCAAAAAACCTCTCCCTCTCTCTGCCTGTTGGGAATCATGCCCCGTCCATTACGATTTCTCAGGCCAAAGAGATTATTCCCCTCCATAACAAACCTGGATGTCCCCCAGCCCGATTCGATTGCAGCCTGAGCAATAATGAGTGATGGGGGCAAAACATTTACCCGGACTAACAACTCTTCAAGTGTTTCTTGATAGTTTTCACCTTTGACCCTGTATTTCTTTGCCAAGGATTGTAATATCTGTTTATCATCGTTTGTCAAACTCTTGGTGCTCTTTGTAATATCCTCCAGCAAAGCCCTCTGCTGGGCCACTTTTTCATTCGATTTAAGCACCAGCGGAAGCAGGGTTTCGATAAAATATTCTTTGCGTTCCTGTACATTCCTCATGCCAAGCAGATCTTCATCAAGGCTTTGTATATAGGTATATTCGATCTTTGTATATTCCTTTACTTCCTCTATGGGTTTTTCAACGTCAATGTGCAACAGACCCATTAAAATGCTTGCCACAACCGTGACAACCAGCACAAGAAGCGTAATTATTTCATGCCGTTTCATATTCTTTTCCTTCATGTTGCAATTCGTTAATACACAACTCGGCTGAATTCTTCAATTCATAAAATATAACTAGTGATTCAAATTCAAAAGTAAATAGAGACTTAATCAATTAAAGGTAAAGGTTAACTTTTCAAGGCATTGGAAATTGTCTACAACCAGTGCATTTTATGGTTTTATCGACCCATTCTCCCAGTAAAGACAGGATACATAAATGCCCTAATTATCTATTTTTTCATAAAACATTTCTAATTCAAGTGCCAGCCTGATTAAAAAACACGCTTGCATTATGAATGACTATTCAGTATTATGCTTTAACTTAAGGCATGGCCTACTGAAAGGCAGTAGATGAGCGACAAAGACAAGAAAAATATGTACTTGACCGTAGCCGATTTGAGCACCATGGGATTCGCCATGGTGATATCAATTATACTCGGCCTCGTAGCAGGACTGTATTTGGATAACCGCTTCGGCACCGAACCCATATTCACGCTTATCCTTATATTTGGTGGTATACTTGCTGGATTTCGAATCATGTACAAGACGTATATGAGATTTTTTAGTGAGGATAGTTCGGATGAATCAGATAGTTAAGGACCCCATACAAAAACGAATAGAGTATATTTCTCTAGCCTTGTGGGCAAGTCTCTGTATCGTAAGTTTTCTGATCATGGGCTCTTCATTCGCTCAAGGGGTTTTCTTCGGCGGCGCCATTTGCCTTCTCAATATCCAGTGGATATACAGACATGCAAAAGCAGCGGTTATGCTTGGGCCCAAGCAAAGCACTTTTTACATGACCAGCAGATACATAATACGGCTTTCTGTAACCGGATTCATCATTTTTGCGTTGATTGCATGGGTCAATGTAAATATTTTTGCTCTCCTGATCGGACTTTCGGTCGTTGTTCTGGGCATAACCAGCTATGCATGTTTTTCATACATATTTGCAGGAGGAGATTGATATGGAACACCCTTTGCTTTGGCTAGACTTTATCACTACACCTTTATATGATTTTTTACATAATGCCTTTCATCTCAAAGACAACAACCATCTGAATCATGTAACCTATATGTGGTTCTATATGATTATTCTGATACTCATCTCCATAATAGTGACAAGAAGCCTGAAACTCATACCGGGCAAATTGCAGAATTTTCTCGAAGTCGTAGTCGGTGGACTCAGGTCCCTGCTTGTCGATACCATGGGTGAAAACGGCATGCGTTTTTTCCCCCTGATGGCTACTCTGGCCGTATTTATTCTTGTGGCCAATTTGGGGGGCGTGATCCCCGGATTCTATTCGCCTACGGCAAACTTAAACACCAATGCATCGATGGCCATCACCGTATTCCTGCTCACGCATATTGTCGGGGTAAAGGTACATGGTGTAAAATACCTAAAGCAATTTGTGGGACCAGTATGGTGGATGGCGCCCCTGATGATCCCGGTTGAAATCATCGGCCATCTGGCCCGTCCCCTCTCGCTGACCGTACGGCTGTTCGGAAATATCTTCGGGGAAGATCTTGTATTACTTGTTCTGCTTTTTCTGGCACCATTTTTGATGCCTTTACCAATGCTTGGTTTGATGATCTTTACTTCCGTACTTCAGGCGTTCGTGTTCACGCTGCTGGCAATGATGTACATCAGCGGGGCAATGGAAGAGGCTCACTAAGCGTTTTGACTTGTACATAAAATTTCAATATAAATGGAGGATTGTATGAAAAAGGTGTTACTGTTAGGCGTGTTTTCGGCTGTCTTCTTGCTGCTGGGAGTTCCTGTGCTTTTTGCCAGTGAAGGAGCTGTCGGGCCTGAAGCCATTGAACTATTCAAATGGATCGCCATTGCAACCGGCATCGGTATGGGTGTTGCGGCTATCGGAACAGGTATTGGACAGGGGCTTGGCGTTCAGGGTGCCTGCGAAGGTGTTGCCCGAAATCCAGAGGCTTCCGGTAAAATTCTGACAGCCCTGATCCTTGGTCTGGCAATGATAGAGTCGCTGGCGATTTATGCATTGGTAATTGAACTGATCCTGCTGTATGCAAACCCGTTTATGAAATACGTTGTCGGGTAGAGAAAAAATTTAATGAATTTGAAAATCAGGGCCGTGTTTGACCATAATTTTGAAATTCCAATCGTCCTGGATACGGCCTTGATCAGCACTATACACACAAAAAAGATTAGAAAATTATTTATGATCTGATGAAAAAATCTGCTTGAGCAAAAGGCTAGCATGACACGGCAGATAATTTCTCATCAGTTCTAAGCGATTAGAATTTCATTAACTGTTCTCATTGAGGGGTATCGGACATTCAAGTCCGGTACCCCCTTTTGTATATTTACTCAGTAAACATTTCAGTTCATTTAGCCTGCACGCTTTCCCCAGGGTTTGAGCGTTGAGATAAAAGCCATGGCGATGACCAGACAAGCCTGAAGTGTACCAAGTATCGTGTGCATCTGCCGGTAAAACAGATACTGGTCATTCTGCAAAGCCAGAAGGCCCTGTTCCCTGGCAATGTCTGTCATAGCATTGACCCAGGGTCCCAACCAGATTGTTCCGGAGATGATCAGGGCAATGGTAACAAATAATTTTACAGCAATCCAGTAATACCGGAAAAAACCCCACTGGGTCAACCATGAGAGGACTGCTCCGCTTACAAAACAACCCAGTGCCGCCGCAATGATCACTGCATCATCAATGAGTTTCATCGTAGCATGAAACGCATATAATTCCCCTGCGTCGGTAGCATCCGGTCGAAGAAAAACGATAGCCATCATGCTCAGAACAGCCCCGACCCAGGCACTTGAAAAAAATATATGCAGTCCTTTGAGCCACTTGATTGTCTTCGGCCTGACTTTCTTCACAAAACTTCCTCCTTGGGTTCAATAGATCCGCTGGGATTCTCCGGGACTATCCATAAGCGAAACGTGTGTCACACAAAAGCATACCTTGTTTCGATCAGCAATCAATTTTCAGGAGTATACCCTCTGTCCCTTGATAAATCAAACCCCATAAATATACTCCGGCCCATACCAATAGAAAAACATGGTGTAAAAAAAGATTTTTACCGACTTGCGGATCACTTTTTGCGTAAACAAGCATGGCGGGCAACAATGCGCGCTCGACCACCTGCATGGAGATTCCATTAAATTCTATCGCGCCTTTTTTGTCGCATGAACAACAATAATCTCGCTGGATGGCCGTGGAAATCAACCTGAATACTTGCCAGAACACACCATATGCGTGTATATCTTCAATAAAAATCATGGGGATTATATGAACGAAACGGATACATTAGCCAATCTTGATCAGGAGCAACTGGTAAATTTCGCACTGGACGGCTTCCGACGAATCCTGATGCACTATGGATTCTGGTTCAATGAGGTCGCGCATCAACTGGGCTTTGAAACCGCCAGCGCTATCGAGCAAACCGTTGGCACCAAGGCACTTGCCATAAACATGAAGCGTCTGTCTAAATTGCTCGGTTTCGAAGTGGATGATAAAGGTGTTCCCGCTGCCTTGCGACAGCTGCCAAAAGACGACCTGGTTGTGCTCATCGATTCATTGGGGCTTAACTGGCTTGCAAATGACGGAGTATGGTTTCAGGCAGTGGAGACCAGCCAGGAAATGTTTACGGCCAAACGCTGTAACGACAGCTGCTGGACCCGCTTTTCACCCTATGAAGCCTACCGGATCAAGCAACTGCTTGATTTGCCGCAAATGCCCGGCATACAAGGACTCGCTCAAGCGCTTTCATTCAGGATGTATGCCCGGGTGAACCAGCAGACCATCGAGGTGGTCGATGACAACCATCTTATTTTTCGGATGGTGGACTGCAGAGTCCAGTCAGCCCGAAAAAAGAAAGGCCTTCAAGACTATCCCTGCAAATCAGCCGGGCTGGTGGAATACTCAACCTTTGCCCGCAGCATTGATACCAGAATAACCACCGAGTGCATTGCCTGTCCACCGGACGAGCATCCGGAACAATGGTTCTGCGCCTGGAATTTTCGACTGCCGGAATAGATATAATAGCATATTTGTGGAAACCTATATTACAATTTATATGGTAACATCACTAAGCTGTATAGATTAAGACTTCATATACTCCACATCAAGGAGGTCATGCATGTATGACGCATTGATTCGTGAAGGCCTGGTCGTGGACGGTACCGGCAGATTCAGGAAAAAAGGCGATATTGCCATAAACCAAGGCATCATAAGTGAAATTGGAAATCTATCTGGTGCTAAGGCCGAGACCATTATTGACGCCCGGGGTAAAATCGTCTGTCCCGGATTTATTGATATCCACTCGCATGCCGATCTGGCGGTTCATCGTCAAAATCATGATGAGATTCTCAGGCCCCTGGTGATGCAGGGTATTACGAGTTTTGTCGGGGGCAACTGCGGCTTCTCAACATCCTTTATTCCAGACACTTACCGGGACGACTGTATAGCCTGCATTGAGGGACTGACAGCACAGCCGGAATCGAAACATATCGACTGGAAAACCCCGGACGAATTCATGGCGAAGATAAAAAAAAGGGGCCTGCTGCTCAACATGGGGCTGCTTGCCGGTCACGGATCACTACGAATCGCCGCAGCAGGTCCGTTGCGCAGGTTATTGAAACCTGAAGAACAGTCATTGATGGAAAAATATCTTGAACAGTCCATGGAAATGGGTTGCATTGGCCTATCCTCCGGCCTGCAATATTTCCCGGGCCTGTCAAGTGATACCGCCGAACTTGTCAAGCTCGGTTCCGTGCTGAAAAAACACGATGGGGTCTTCACCTCGCATATGCGCAGTTATTCGCATACAATTGATAATGCCATAGACGAGATTTGTGAAGTTGGAAGGAAGAACGACATCCGGGTCGAAATATCACACTTGTACTGGCAGCCCTATTCAAGGGGTCTTACCTGGGCTGTTCAGCAACTGGTCCAATTAGGCTCTTTTGCCTACAACTCTCTGAAACTCCCTATCCCCATAGAAAAAGGCTTGTCAGCCAAGATCGGGTTGATCGAAAAGGCCCGGACGCAGGGGGTTGATATCTCCTTCGACCTGGTACCGACCTCTCAGGGATTCACGACGCTATCGGCCTTCTTCCCTCCTTACGTGGTCGAAGGAGGAATCGAACAGGCTGTCTCCAGGCTGAAAGACAAAACTTTCCGAAACCGAGTACTGCATGATATCGAACATGTCGAGCCTGAATGGCCCCATAATGCCGAAGCAACCTGGTCATTCAACTACATCAAGATGACCGGCTGGAACGGACTCAGGATCATGGCTGTCACCAAGCCGGAAAACAGCTGGATGGAAGGCAAGACATTCCCGGAGATAGGAAAATCGCAGGACAAGCATCCCTTTGATGCAATGTGTGATCTGCTCATTGATGAGATGGGAAAAGTTCTGGTCTTCCACACTCCTACAAAACCGGATGACCCATTTACCTTCCGCTCGATGTGGCTGGGATTCACCCATCCGCTTTCCATGCCGGTAACCGATACCATCCTGTTGCCTTTCGGCCGTCCTTCACATGTCTTCTACGACTGCTTCCCTCGTTTCATAGAAATTTTCGTCAAACACAAGCATCTGCTTTCCTTGGAAGAAGCAGTGAAAAAATGCACTTCACTGCCGGCCGAGGTCATGAACATCAAAAAGCGGGGAATTCTTGCCAAAGGATACCAGGCCGATATCCTGATCTTTGACCTCGATCGGCTCGGAACACAGGCCAGTTTCTACAATCCCAAAGTCTTTCCGTCCGGCATTGAAACGGTCATAATCAATGGAAACATTGTTGTCAAAAATGGTGAATTTCAGAAGGGCATACTGGCAGGTGACCTGATTACATCGGCTTAAGGGCGTATCTACTGGCTCCAAACGCTGATCGAATCACTCATGCACAAGAACCGTCCGGGAATTCTAATGATTCTTTAACTCACAAGACTCCGAATACCAGGCATGACGTCTTATAGCAGGGCACGGTACAACGCCGGGGGTCCCGGATCGAAAAGCTCGGCCCGGCCTTCATTGACCAGCATTTCCAGATGAACGTAGATTTCCGATACCGCCAGAAAAGCATCTCCTTCGGGAACATTTTCAAAAATATCGTCAATCAAATGGAACAGCGGGCGCACCTTTTTATTTAGTGCCTGCCATACCAACTCCATACGCTGCCTGTGATGTGCTGAATATGTCCGTATAACACCTGCTACATCATCGATATACTCGCCATGCCCCGGGAAAACATATTGAATATCAAAAGAGTGAAGTTTATCAAGAGATTTTTTAAATGCACGCAGACTCTGATAATCGGGATCACGCAGATCTGTGCGTCGCATCTCAATGAGAGGATTCGGGGTGATATGTTTGATCACATGATCGCCGCTGAATAAGACGCGGCTATGAGACTCATACAGGCTTACAGACCCGGGAGTGTGCCCCGGGGTATGAATTACACTGAGATGATAGGTATCTCCGAAAAACTCATCGCCATCTTCCATCAAGCATGGGTTATTGATAGGATCGCACAAATTCTTGAAAAAGGAAAAGCGCTCGCGTATCCCTTCAATTTCGACAAGCGGCATACCGGCCAGAGCCATTATCTCATATGCCTCATGGTCCCACAGACCCTGACTTGTATTTGCGCTGGATATTTTCCATTCATCTTCAGGATGAATATAACAGGCCACATCTCTCCCCACAGCTTCTCTGATGGAATGTGTCATGCCGAAATGATCGATGTGTCCATGAGTCAAAATAATACGCTCGATATCCTCAAGACGGTATCCTGCCTGTCTCAGTTCATAATTTAGCTGTTCGAGCAGGCCCGGATATTTGGGGCCGGTATCAATCAGGGTAAAAGGACCCCGGCCAACCGCATAGATGTTGGCAGTCTTAAGATCCTCAAATCCCGGCAGCTCGATTGGGATGGCATGGATATTCTCAAGTTCAGGAAAAGGTCGAATCATTGGCAGTCCTCAGGTCACAAAAAGATTGTTTGTCGCAAAAGCAGGATCACTAGTCAAATTAACGCCCAGTTTACGCAGGCCCGCATTATCTCCCGGTGAAGGTATATGGGTAATATGAACCTCGCAGCCCTGGAGTTCATTGAGCTTGTCGATTGCCAGTTTGGCGGCAGGATTGGTTGTTGCGGAAATACTTAGGGCAACCAGGGCCTCTTCCAGATCGAGGCTGATGGTCTTTTCGTGTAAAATCTCAGTCTTAAGCCGGGACAGGGCTTCGGTAATGTTCTCAGGTAATAGTTTTATTTTATCGGGTACCCCGGCCAAGTATTTGATGGCATGGATGATAAGACTTGTTGCTGCATGCATCAAAGGTGAATTACTGCCAGTTATTATCTTCCCGTCTTTGAGTGAAATGGCTGCGCCGCAATAAATCCCGTCATTACCCCGGCCATCGGTCTGCCTGGCCTGTTCGGCGGCCTTCCTGGCCGGATCGACAACACTACGGCATTCCGGCTCCAGATTAAAATTTCGCAAAAACAACTCTACCCGCTGCACAGTTTCTTTACCCGTTGCACCCATCACGTACTCGCACTGGTAGCGGAAATAGCGCCGTAGAACCTCGTGTTTGGCTGCATTCTGAACCAAGGCGTCATCCGTAATGACAAAACCGGCCCGGTTCACCCCCATATCCGTAGGCGAACGGTAAAACGATTCACCCCCGGTAATCTTCTCCAGGATGCGCTTCAGAACCGGAAATGCCTCGACATCACGGTTGTAATTGACAGAGATCTTACCGTAGGCATCCAGATGAAAGGGATCGATCAGATTAAAATCACCGATATCGGCCGTGGCTGCTTCATAGGCGATGTTTACCGGATGCTTGAGCGGCAGATTCCAGATGGGAAAGGTTTCAAATTTGGCATACCCCGACTTTAATCCCCGTCTATAGTCATGGTATAATTGAGACAGGCTGGTAGCCAGCTTGCCACTGCCCGGCCCCGGACCGGTAACAATAACCAGGGTTTTGTCCGATTCAATGTATTCATTGGCCCCATAACCCTCATCGCTGACGATAAGGTCTACATCCGTAGGATATCCCTTAGTATACCGGTGGGTATATACCTTGATACCCCTGCGATCGAGCTTATTCTTGAAAAGGACAGCAGACGGTTGTTCTTCAAAGCGGGTGATAACCACACCAACAACATTGATATACCAACTTTTGAGATCATCAATCAACTTCAGCGCATCTGAATCATAGGTAATCCCGAAATCAGCCCTGATTTTTTTGCGTTCGATATCACCGGCATAGATACACAGCAGGATATCTGCTTGATTCTTCAATTTCTGCAGCAGACGCATTTTTACGTTTGGGTCATAGCCCGGGAGCACTCGTGCAGCATGATAATCATAGAGAAGCTTTCCGCCGAATTCGAGATACAATTTATTTCCGAAACGCTCAACCCTCTTAAGAATCGACTTAGTCTGCTCCTGAATGTAGCGTGCATTATCAAACCCCTGCTGTTTTCCTAAATTCACGATTGCTCCAATCAATCACATTAATTTACCGACTGCTGTTTTTAAATAAATACGGCCAATTAACAAAAATCAAATAATAACAAATAGTACTTATCTGTATTGACAGCTTCAGGCAAGAAAATTTTCCTCTCTCCGGGCCGGGTATTTCAATAATAAGGAATTATTTTAAAAATCGGGCAGTTGCTGCATAACAATCTGGGTTATTAATTTTCAAAAAATACATAGTTTACCTGATTTATTTTTATGCAGAACTAGCCCTAAAATCAAAGCAGTAAAATTTATCATATAAAAGAGGTGTAATCATGGGGTTGGCGGCAAGAAGTATTGAGATTGCATTAGTAAACAACAAACGACAGTTTATCAAACCGAGAAGAAGCGAATGGAAATACAGAGCTATTATTGAAGCCGCCAAAAAAGTTTTTTCCAAAAAAGGCTTTCACAACGCAAGAGTCTGTGATATTGCCGAGCAGGCCCAGATAGCCAGCGGAACAATCTATTTGTACTTTAAAAATAAAGATGACCTTCTGTCCACTCTTTTTGATGAAACGTTCCGCCGCATCGGCATTGAAATCGAAAACGCCTTGAATAAATGTTCTGACCCCAGGGAAAAACTTTCTAAGTTCTGTAGCATATATCTGAATGAAGTAAGATCCGACAAATATCTTGCAGAACTGATACATGTTGAAATGAATCAGGCAGCAAAGTTTATGCCTGAATACAGCGAATTATATTTTCAGTGTGTAATGGACATCCTGGTTGATATCATTGACCAGGGCATATCTGACGGTGTTTTCAGGGAAGACCTCGACTCCAAGGCTGTAGCCTGCATAATCTTCTGTGCGCTTGACCAGATGTGCATGCTCAAATCAAACAACGGCCGGGGGCAGAAAAAAAATTTCCTTGCAGCCATGATCGAATCCATATTCCTGCGGGGGATTGAGGAATCTCAAGGATATGTCGGCATGCAACAGTGTGCCTCATCCATTTTATAATAATTATTCCGACGGATAAGGTACTATTACTACAAAGCAACCTTTACGACCTGTCAATATAGGGACCATATGCTCTCATGGTTTTGTCTTCTACGTAAGATCGCTCGGTTCCATAGATTTCAACGAACCCGGTGAAACTCTTTCCAATGAGTCCTAAAACTCTTCTCCTATTTTGAGCATTACCTTGATCGTCTTGCCTGTATCGATACGCTCCTTGTAGAGCTGTGGCAGTTCATCCAAAGCAGCATAGTCTGAAATCAACTCTCTGCCGTCCAGTTTACCCTGGGCCATCCATTGCAGACACTGTCTGTTTTCTTCATGCGTGTTGGAATACGATCCGACAAGCCAGATTTCCTTGAAATTGAGAACCATAGGTGCAATCTCAATATTTCTCATAATGACGCTGACAATGCAGACCGTACCCCCATTGATGGCGCAGTACATAGCCTGTGTAACTGATTCAGGAATCCCTGAGCATTCAAAAACGGTTTCAAACCCGCATCCTCCGGTTTCATCCATGGCCCGTAGCACCGGATTCTCGTTGAAGGGATCTATCAGGATATCCGCTCCATAGTTCTTTGCAATTTCGCGTTTTTTCTGCACCGGCTCTGACAGGGCAATGGGATTGAAATCCAGAATTTTTAACAACCTGACCAAGGCCAAACCGATTGGGCCGCCGCCGATTACAAGTGCCGAGCCTCTCTGTGCGCGCGAAACCCGTATCCCGTGCAGCGAGGCGGCAAAGGCCTCTGCTAATGAGGCATTCAAAGAATCCACTCCGTCAGGTACAGGAATCAGCATCTCAGGGTACACCTTCAGGTACTCGGCAAATCCACCGGGTAGATCACCGATCCCGATGGAACGCCGATTGTTCTGGCAGAAATACGGCTTTCCCGCTCTGCAGTCTCTGCACTGACCGCAGTATGTGGGGCGGATTATCACTTTGGTACCGAGAACCTGATCCTTTAGAGCAGACCCGATATCCGCTACAACACCGCTTACCTCGTGTCCGATAATATAGCCGTCTGCAAGGCTTCCGCTTTCGATCATGGAATGATCGGACCCGCAGAAACCGGTGTTGCTTACCTTTATCAAGACCTGATCAGGATCGAGTTTCGGCATCTCGATATCAACAAATTTCAATTTTTCATTTGCATCATAAGCCACTGCTTTCATCGTACTATTCCTTTCCATCCATCTGCTCTCCGGTTTCCATTACCATACCGCTTCATTCTTGTCTCATAATGGTTTCGTCAGCCAGCACACCGCTTTCGATCTCATATTGATTTAACCTGCAGAATCCGCCGTTACACCATGACCACTAACTTACGTCTACCGGGTATCCAGTTCCTTACACATAGGAGAATGAACCTTGTGAATCATTTCATACTGAAAACACCTGCGATACAGACCGCCGTGGCGTTATTCGCTCACAGCGACTACGGAAAAGACGCCAAAATGATCTGATGGATGCAACCCGTCTCTGGCCGTATTGAAGACAACCCTTGACCTGAGGGGAACAAGCTCATTGCCCCGGACAAAAATGTAATCGATACGATCGCGCCGGCGTTTTAACCCGTCGTTCTTTTCATTGTGGTAGTGTCTCGTGATATTCGTATTGAGAAGTTCATCCCAAGTGTAACCAGGTTTTGTATTTAGCGCGGCATAGGTATCAATGAATCCGGCCGCCTTGATAGTTTCGATTTCCTCGGAAAAATGCAGTGCATTGAAATCACCCATTAGAATTACCGGGGCATCACCAGCGACCTTATCAATAAACTCCAAGGTCTTGCGGGCCTCATTCAGGCGCCACTGGCTTCCCTCTACTGCATCTGAGATGGAATCAAGAAAAGAATTCGATTCAAGCCGCCCGGTCGTATATTTTTCAACAAGTTCCCCCAGGCTTTCCTGTTGGGCGAATTCCGAAGCATGCCAGTGGGTGTTGAATACATAAATATACCTTCCGGAAACTCTGATTCGCCCCCCGATAACCTGGGTTGCATCCGTGGTATGTAACGTTAGAATATTACCGACCGGGCCGCCCGAAAGCTGCTTCCGGCCACTAGACTCAAGTTCACAATGTTTTCTGGCCAGCAACACGTCGCCCTCGCGCAAATTCAGCGGCAGACCAACCATTCCGACCCGTATACCACCAATACCAACATGATACAGCACATCGCAGCCGAGATCCCGTGCAATTCGTCTGGCATATTCGGGAAGCTTGTTTGCCTCGTTCAGAGCAACCACATCAGGAGCTATATCTCGTAAATTTTTGATCAACAACCTGTAACGGTTTTCTCTGGTCGCTGAATCTTCATATTCGCCCATCTTGATATTTCCGATATAATCAAGACCAGACCAGACGTTGATTGTAACAAGCTTGATTTCTTCAGCAGGGCAAACATCAACAATGATACAAAGAAAAAAGAAAAAACAACCGATTTTCCTGAAAAACCGCAGCATCCTGCGAGGCACACCCATGCCTTATTGAAGTTTTGCTCAACCGGCCTTCAGTCTACAAGCCGATCAGTTCAAACACCTTTTTTCTGCGTTGCTCGTCAACGAGGAGAAATGCCATGGATCCAGCAACAACTACGACCAGAACAATTGGTTGTAAAACAAGCTTGATCGGAGTTAGAACGATCATCTTCAACAGGGAAAAAGGTATAAACAAAATCTTCTTGAAAACATTTAATAGAAGAGAAAACGGCAAAATCACCAGCTTCTTGATAAGCAGTAGCGGCAGCGACACAATAAATTTCAACAGTTTTACCGGTAACACCATAATTTTCTTGATCAGTACCAGCGGCAACAGAACTGCTATCTTCAATACCCTGAATGGTGCCAGCGCCAACCAAAGCACACCTTTTCCTAATTTACTCATTCGGTCCCTCCTGTTGGTTAACTCTATCTTTCTGGTTACTGCATGTAGCTTCAGATTATTCTGCTAAAGCCAACATGTTGAAAAGAATAAGCACTTTCCATTTCAACCCAGTCTATATACCCACACTACATGCCAATCAATGCAAAGACTTTTTTCCTGCGCTGCTCGTCGGTCAGCACAAAAACCAGTATTCCGCCAAGGAACATCCC
>Ga0272441_10006058_pt1 | contig 20554 bp, 14 predicted proteins | sample SSMProp6N_FD_193582 | JGI IMG/M metagenome (GOLD analysis project Ga0272441, IMG submission 193582) | Marine sediment archaeal communities from Little Sippewissett salt marsh, Falmouth, MA, United States - SSM-Prop-6N | ecosystem: Environmental > Aquatic > Marine > Wetlands > Sediment ...
TACCGCTCGATCTGATGGTCAGGGGACGCGAGAGGGCGATGGAGAGGTTCTTCTACGCGCTCCGCGAGGAGGACTACGGTCGGCTCGCCGAGTTCTCAGAAAACCGTTCGCCAGGGCCTCAGTTGGCGCGGCTCCTTCGCCTGTTGGCGGTGATCGAGTATGGCAAGGTGGGGTCTCTGCCGAAGCTGGGGATCAACCCCCTCTGCGCGCCGCTGCTCGAGCGCTACCGGGAGCATGCAGGGAGTGGGACGCAGTGAAGCTGGCCAGGCTGTCTCACGAGCACATCGGGGACTTCGCCGAGACGGTGTCGCAAGGGCCGCCGAGGATCGTCGTCGCCCTCTACGACGAGCCTGAGCAGTGGCGGCAGATGATCCATGCCCTCGAGCGTGACCTCAGCCTCCGCGGCGTGGGAGTGGTCCATCTGGAGTGTGATGAGAGCGCGGGGCCTCCTCTGGCCGACCGGTGGATTGAGGCGATTCGGGGCGCCGGCCCGGATGCCCGGCTCTTCGTTGCTGGCGAGCTCTCGTTGTTCCGCGATGACAGGTTCGGCCTTCTCTTCCGTGCTCTCGAGGAGCGCAGGGAGGTGATCGTCTCGTCCGGCAGGGGCGTGCTCATGCTCTCCGTCACGCCTGAGCGGGTGGCTGAGGTCGCTCGAAGTGCCCCAGGTTTCTATTCCATTGCCGATGTGTTGCTGCTGAGTGAAGAGAGATTCCGTGTGCCTGATGACCCTGCGTACCGCGAGGACAGGGCGACGCTTGAGGGAGCGCTCCGGGAGCTCGAGCAGAAGCATGCATTCCCATCGGACCAGCTCTGGGAGAGAATGGCCACAGGGAAGTGCCGCGACGTGCCAGAGGAAGACCTGCGTCGCTGGGAGCGGCTCGTCGAGGCGGTGCGGAAGGGATGAGGCCCGCTCATGAGCAGAGCTCAGGAGCTTCTCCGACGGATCCAGAAGTGTCTCGGCGGCTACCAAGTCGCACGACCCGGCTCGGCCATGCCGCGCAGTCGTGATCTCGGAGGAGGGTGCCATCGCCTCTTCTGCGGCAACCCACGCGAGCAGAGTCCAGGAGGGAACGGGTTCGTCTTCAGGAACACGGGGTACGCTCTGGCATTCGAACTCTTCGCGGAGGAGCGCGACGAAGGGTTCTGCTACAGGAGCTTCTCCATCCACTTGATGAACGTCGGGGAGGGGACGCTCATGTTCCACAAGAGCCCCGAAGCGGCGCGGTGGCCGGAGCATCCCGAAGCCCACATCCAGTTCGACGCGCCCGAGCAGACCGTGCGGTCGGCGCCGTTCCTCGGTTGGCGGATTCCTCTGGGCGAGATCGACCCCGTGAAGTGCGTGGAGTACGCGGCGGCGCTCGGCGCGGGCCCGTAGGTCTGGCTGGAAGCTGTTGGCCGCAGGCTGTTCCTTTCTTCCTTCCTTTGAGCGGCTTGTGGCTGCTGCCCGCGCGGTCGGGCTGCCCTGATTGCCAGTCGGGCGCCCCGATTCAACATCCAGTGTCGTGGGTGAGCCGACGGGCGAGTTCGCGTCCGGAGAGGTCGCGAGGGAGCTTCATCGCGGGGTCACCACTTCATCGCGCACAAGATGGAGTCGGATCTGCTGGGGCGGCTCGCCGTCGAAGTAGAAGGCCTGGACGGCTTCGCGGACGTTCTGGCGCAGCTCATCCCACGTGTCCGCCTGGGTGAAGATATCCTCGGTGAGGCATTCGCCGACGTAGCCGCCATCGGCCTCTTGGGTGATGGCGAAGACCAGTTCATCCATCCGCGCTCTCCTGATACCACCTGTCCCTGGCGAGAGGGTATCGCCAGCGCCTGCCATTGTGCCACGGCGGGGTGGCGATTGCAACGAGGGCGGTCGTCTACCTGGCGGGCGGCTCGAAGATGTGGAAGAAGTCGACGGCGATCTGGCCGGTGCCGTTGGCGATGAGCTCGAGGGTGTGCTTGCCGTTGGGGAGGTTCTGGACGAGCGGGGTGTGGAAGCGCTCGGGCTCGCGGCTCTTGCCGCGAAAGCTGACCCTGCCGGCCGCGCAGCGAACGACGTCGAACGTCCAGGTGTCGCCTTTGCGGTTGACGAAATGGCCGTGCTTGTCCCTCGCGTGGCGCCAGTCGTTGGGGAAGATGCGGATCTGGCCCGAGGTGCTGGTGAAGGGCTTCTCGTTGCTGCCCGCGCCATCGGGGCCGGTGACGCTGCCGCGGAGGAGGTAGTCGCCGGTGTCGCTCGTCATCTCGATGGTCCAGGTTTGCGGGACGAGGTTGCGCCCGAGGAACACGGCGTGGGGGCCGCAGTCGGTGGGGGGCGGGGGGTTGGGTGCGGCGTTCTTTCGGCCTGGGCGGATGAAGTTGGTGAAGAAGACGGGTGCCTGGTCGGCGGGCTGGCCGTCGATGACCACCTGGGCCGTGCCGCCTCGTGTGGAGCGGAAGCCGACGAGGTCGATGCGGTTGCCGGTGAAGGAGACGGCGATGCGTTGGCCCTTGGAGCGGAGGGTGGCGGGGTCGGGCACGATCCGCCGCTCGCGCGATTCAGGGCTGTAGGCGTAGGTCTTGCGGGGTGCGAAGTGGCGGACGATGGTTTCGTTGATGAGGAGGCGCCCGAGCTCGTTCTGGTGGACGGGGTCGCCGAGGATGGCGGTGTGGGGCTTGCCGAGGGTCTTGAGGAAGCGTAGGAGCTCGCGTCGGGTCTCGACGAACTCGGCGCCGTGCTTCCTGCATGCGTCGCGCACCTGGGGCCACGGCTCGCCGTCGAGGTCGGCGGGCTTCTCGCGTTCGAGGAGGTGGCGGGAGGGGATCACGACGTCGGCCGTGGTGTGGCGGCGGATGTCGTCGAGCATTCGGTCGAGGGCTTCTGGGGAGCCGTGGGTGTAGGAGAGCACGAGGTCGGGCTGGTCGGGGATGACGAACTGGTGAGCCCAGCCGCGCGCGAAGTCGTAGGGGGTGCCGCTGCCGGCGTGCTTCTTGTAGATGATCTCGGGGGCGTTGGGGAAGCGCTTGCGCAGCTCGTGGATGAGGGTGTCGCCGTCGCCGAGGAAGTTGGTCCAGCTCGCGCCGATGGCCCAGATGAGGAAGGGCTTCCCTGGGATGCCGTGTCCCTGGAGCTTGTGGATGGCGAGGGCGAGGTTGCGGCCGTCGGTGGGGCGGGGCGTGATGTCGTGGGGCGGATGCTCCTTTCGCCAGCCTTCGTAGGCGGCGGCCAGCTCGTCCTCGGTGGCCGTGCGGAGGCGCAGGTCGTCGATGTCGATCGCGCCGCCCTCGACGGTCTGACGGATGTGGATCATCAGGCGCGCGGCCGTGGCGAGCGGGGGCATGCGGAAGTAGAAGCCGACCCGCCGCCACTTCCCGCCCGTGTGTGGCAGGCTGCGGAAGACGTTCCCGATGCAGTTCATGTTCCGGTCGCGCTTCACCGCGTCGGTGTTGACGTAGCAGAAGCCGGCGGCGTTGGCGCGGACCCAGAGGGACATGAGGGCGGGGCGGTTGCCGCGGGCCTGGATCCAGTCGGAGTGGGCGTGGGCACGCTCGCGGACGGGGATGCGCAGGTAGGCCGCCCCGTCGGGGGCGTCGGCGGCGTTGCGGACGAGTTGGGTTCCTCCGCTGATGCCCCATCCTGGGGGGCGCGCGGGGGCGGGAGCCTCGAAGGAGGGGTTGGCCACCTGGCTGGCGGCCGTGCCCTCGGGGGTGGGGAAGCAGGCGGGGCCGATGGAGGTGAGGGCCAGCTTGTGGAGGCGACGCGTCCGCATAGCTTCTCCTGCGGTGAGCGCGGCGGGGAGGAGCACCGTGAGTGTCCAGGGGAGGAGACGCATGGGGGAGACCTACTCGATTCTGCGTGTGAAGGGCTTGGGGGGGAGGGGGGTGGGGGCTTCGGCGAGCCAGGCGGTCCATTTCCGGGGGTCGGGGCCGCAGTCGGTGGCGGCGAGGTCGATGAGCTCGATGCGGGCGCTGCGGGCGATGAAGCCGCGGGGGGCGCCGAGGGCGTCGATGAGGCGGCGGTAGCCGCGGGGCGAGCCGCAGCGGGCCATGGCCCGGGCGACGCAGAGTTCGAGGTAGGCGAGACGGCCGGGCACCACGTCGGCGGTCTTCCGCGGGTCGGTGCCGGGGGGCAGGATGGCGCCGCCGATGGCCGGCTTGTCGGCGAGGATCTCGAGTGCGGGGAGTGCGGCGGGGTCGGCGATGCGCTCGGCGGCGTAGGCGATGGCGAAGACGTAGTGGAAGGTGTCGTCGGATCGCCTGGGGTTCATGCGGATGCGTGTGGCGAGGGGGGCGAGGAGCGGGATGACGCGGGGGTCGCGGGCGATGCCGATGGCGTTGATGAGGAAGGCGGGCTCGGGGGCGTAGCCGTGGTCGGGTGCCTGGTGGGCTTTCTGGGGGCTGCGGGGCAGGGGGTCGGCGGCGAGCTGTCGGCGGAGTTCGTCGAGGAGGACGGGCACGCCGTCGCGATTCCCCAGGAAGCACAGGGCTCGGGCGAGCGCGGGCTTGCCTTGCGGCGCGGCCTTCGCGAGGGCGTCGCGCAGCAGGGGGACGGCGCGTTCGCCGCGGGCGAGGACGGCGACCTGACCGGTGAGGGGGAGGCGTCCCTCGGCCCACTGGCGCACGAGGGCGGGCAGGTCTGGCTCGTCGTCGGGCGGGTGGGCGAGGTCGGCGGGGGTGAGGATGCCGATGCGCACGAGGCGCTGCTGAAGGTCGGCCACGTCCACGTCGGCGGGCGGCTTGCCGTCCCTGGCGGCGAGTGCTGCGGCGAGGCCTGCGGCGCCGCCGAGGGCCATGAGGTCGCGCTGCATGCGGGCGAGCGACAGGGCGTCGTGGGTGATCGAGTAGGCCTTGCCGACCACCAGGATGTGGTCGAGGCGCTCGGGCAGGAGTGCGCGGAGTGGGATGGGGGCGGAGTAGTTCCTGCGGAACTCGAGTTCGGTGTAGCCGCAGAGGGCGAGGTCGCTGGCCGCGAGGCCCTTGATGTCGAAGTTCGACCGGCACACGGTCACGGTGTCGGGGTAGCGGCGTCCGCTGAGGATGTCGGCATAGGTCACGGTGGCTCGGCCGTGCACATGGCGGGATTCGCGTGGGGTGAGGTAGTACTGGGGGAAGTCGCCCCTGCCGAAGACGCCGTTGCGCCGGCGCGAGGCGATGATGGCTCGGGAGAAGTCGATGGCGTCGCGGAGGTCGACCACGGAGTGGTAGTGGCGGCTGGCCTCGGGGCGTGTGCCCTTGAAGTGGCCGAAGGAGAACCAGAGGGTCATGGCGTCGCGTGTGGTGCCCCAGGAGGCCTCGGCGCCGGCGCGGACCGCCACGTCGCCATCGCCGGTAGCATCGACGACGATTTTCGCGCGGATGGCGGCCAGCCCCGTGGGGGTGACGACCACGGCGCCGCGCACGCGGTCGGCCTCGGCGAGCGCGCCCACGGCCAGGCACTGCGGGAGGACGCCCGCGCCCGAGAGCACGGCGGGGTAGAGCATGGCCACGCACTTGGGCATGCCGGACTGCGAGGCGGTGCTCAGGGCGCTGCGGTCGAGGCGGCGCACGAAGTCGGTGGTGCGGCCGAACCAGTATTTGGACACGCCGCCGATGGTGTGGGTGCCGCCGAGGTCGGCGTGCTTCTCGATGAGGAGGGTCTTCGCCCCGTTCTGCGCGGCCACGAGCGCGGCGGGCAGGCCGCTGGTGCCGCCGCCGACGACCAGGACGTCGCACTCGGCGACGAGGGGGAGGGCGGGCTGCCCGAGCGGAAGCTCCGCCAGGGTGCTCCGGATCGGCTCCTCGTGGCCGAATCGTGCCTCGATGCCTGCCTCCATGTCCTGGCGCGGCTGGGTGGTGAGCACGACTCGGGCATCCTCGGGGCGCGGGGCATCGGCGCAGAGGGTGGTCCAGTCCGCTGCTGCCACCAGGCGTGCGATGGCCGTGGATGCGAAGGGGTCGGCGAGCGCGGCGGCAGCGGCGTCGTCCACGTCGATGGCGGGGCTGCACACGAGGAGGGCCTCGACGCCCTCGGGCTGGCAGGCGGCGAGCTCGATCTCCTGGCCGTGGGGCCGAGCGGCGATGCGGCGGGTGGGTGCCACGAGCAGGGCGTCGCCGCCGCGCACGAAGCCGGCGCCCGCCCAGGCCCGGCTCTCGCGGAGGGCCTGGCCGATCTGGGCGACGGCGAGGCGCGTCTTGAGCGTCAGCTCCGCGTCGCGGAACGTGGCGTCGGGGCTCAGGGCCAGGCGGATGCGGAACTCGGCGAACGGGCCGTGGACGAGCACCTTGCCGTCCACCAGGTTGGCCGGCTCGTCGAGGTGCAGCTCGCTGGCCGGGGGCTGGGCGGCGCAGAGCATGCTGTAGCCCACCTGGATGCCGCTGGGGGCGGGCCTGTCGGCCAGGCGTGCACCGGCGAGGGCGGCCAGGCGGGCGTCGGGCGTGCAGTCCACGACCGCCCGTGCGCCCACGGCCACGAGACCGGCCTTCCCCGCAAACACGGCGCCAGCGGCGCGATGGCCATCAATGAGTGCACCGCACGGGCGCAGGTCGTAGAGAATCTGCACGCCCGCGTCCAGCAGCATGTCCTCGAAGGCCTCGGCGAGCTTGCCCGCGTGGAGAATCCGCTCGCCGTCGGCCGTCCGCTCCTTCACACACGCCTCGAAGAGGGCCGCCAGGGCCTCGGGAAGGGCCTTCAGATCGGCCTCGCGCACCCACGGGCGCAGCGCGACCACCAGCTCGCGCGGCAGCGACGTGGACGAGGAGACCAGGGCCACCTTGCGTCCCTGCCGAGCGACCTCGGCCGCGGCCACGCAGCCTGAGAAAGTCGACTCGACGACCAGCACGTCCGCCTGCGCGATCACGGGCACCGCGGCCTCTTTCCGAACGGTCACGGACAACCTCCTGCGCCCTGCGTCGGCCCCATGGGCCGGCCCGCCGAGGACGAGCAGAGCAACGACTGTGGGCACGGCGTGCGTCAGTATCCTATGCATCATGCCCCCGATGATCGCAGGTTCTGCCCTCTGCGTCAATGTGGGATCGGGCCGCGCCGGCCGCTCGCCCGGCGTGCTTGAAGGACCCGCTCGGTTTGGCTATAGTGGCGGCGTAAGGAGCAACGTGGTGAAGGCGGACCGGGCCATATCCAGTCGGGCGAAGACGCGCAGCGGGCGCCGCATCGCGGCGATCGTGTTCGGGGCCTTCGTCGTCATCGGCTCCGTGGTGAGCTGGTTCCTCTTCGTGCGCCCGCTGATGCGGGTGGACGCAGCGGAGTCGTGGGCCGAGACGCCCTGCACCGTGGTCTCCAGCGAGGTGGAGAGCCACGCAGGCAGCGACAGCACGACGTACAGCGTGCACATCGTCTACCGCTACGAGGTGGAGGGGCGGGAGTACACGAGCGAGCGGTACGACTTCCTGGGCGGCTCGTCGAGCGGCTACGAGGGCAAGGCCCGCATCGTGGCGCAGCATCCGCCGGGGAAGAAGACCGTCTGCTACGTGAATCCCGAGGACCCCGCCGAGGCGGTGCTCGATCGCACCTTCGGGGCGAAGTACCTGCTCGGCCTCATCCCCGTAGCCTTCGTGCTCATCGGGCTTGTGGGCCTGCTGGCCACGGCCTTTGCCCGTCGCCGAGTGGCGACGGGACAACTGGGGCCGACCTGGCTGCCGGAATCCGCTCGGGCCGCCCTGGCGCCCACGCCCGATGGCTACAGGCTCCCGACCTCTGCGGGCCCCATCACCGTGCGCCCGACCAGCTCGGCCCGCAGCAAGTTCATCGGGGTGACCATCTTCGCGGTCTTCTGGAACGGCATCGTCTCGATCTTCGTCTGGCAGGTCGTCGAGGGATTCCGCAGCGGCTCGCCCGAGTGGTTCCTCACGATCTTCATGATCCCCTTCGTGCTCGTGGGGCTCGGCGCCATCGGCGCCGTGTTCTACTTCCTGCTGGCGCTCTTCAACCCGCGCCCCGTCCTCACCGTGAGCTCGGAATCGCTGCCGCTGGGCGGGACGCTCGACCTCGACTGGGCGCTCGTGGGCCGCACCAGAGCCGTGCAGCGCCTGACCCTCTACCTGGAGGGCCGCGAGGAGGCCACCTACCGCCGCGGCACGGACACCGTGACGGACAAGCACGTGTTCACCACCGTGCCCGTGGCCGACACGACGGACCGCTACGAGATCCTCGCGGGGAAGGGCCAGGTAGCCGTGCCGCCCGACACGATGCACTCGTTCCAGGCGCCGAACAACAAGATCGTGTGGGCGCTGCACGTGCACGCGGACGTTGCCCGCTGGCCCGACGTGAAGGCGGAGTTCCCCATCGCCGTGCTCCCCCTGCTCGCCACCGAGGAGGGCACGCCATGAGCTCACTGAAGCTCGAGATCCGCGACGGCCAGACGGCCTTCCGGCCCGGCGACGAGGTGGTGGGCACTGCCTCGTGGCAGCTCGAGCGCGCCCCGCGCGAGCTCGAGGTGCGCCTGTTCTGGCGCACCGAGGGCAAGGGCACGCAGGACGTGCACATCGCGGACACGGTGCGCTACGCGGACGCCGCGGCATCGGAGCAGCGCGAGTTCCTCCTGGTGGTGCCCCGCGGCCCGTTCAGCTTCTCGGGCAGCCTCATCTCGCTGATCTGGGCCATCGAGGCGGTCGCCACGCACCCTGCGGCCACGGCGCGGGCGGGCATCGTCGTCTCGCCCACCGGCGCCGAGATTGAGCTGTAAGCTCCGCCATGAAAGCACGTGAGAACCCCTTCCGCACCGAGCGCGTCCACGCCGTCCGCTTCCGCCTTGCGGGCACTACGTGGGGCGAGCTCATGGGCCGCCTGGCGAGCTTGGGCCACAGGGCCGCCATCGTGGGGCCGGATGGCTCGGGCAAAACCACGCTGCTCGAGCGCCTGGAGCCGCGCCTCGCCGATGCCGGACTCACGGCACACTGGCTGCACGTGAGCAACGAGCGGCGGCGCCTGCCGAAGGGCACCCTCGCCCGCCTGCTTGCCCGGCTGGGCGACCGCGACGTGATTCTCTTCGACGGGGCGGACCTGATGGGTGCGCTCGCCTGGCGGCGCCTGCGGCGCAGAAGCACCCACGGAGCGGGGCTCATCGTCACCTCGCACCGCCCCGGGTTGCTGCCCACACTGCTCGAATGCCGCACCACGCCTGAGCTGCTTGCCGACATCGTGGCGGAGCTGGTGCCCGGCCAGATCGCCGAGCTCCGGCCCCGCATCCCCGCGCTCTTCGAGAAGCATGGCGGCGACCTGCGCCTCGCACTCCGCGAGCTCTACGACCTCTACGCCGAGCGATGACAGCCAGCCTCCGCTCGGCTTCCGTGATGTCCTCCCGCGGGTCTGGACAGCGCCCGCCCCGCAGTGTATGCTTGTGCCCGCGATGACCGTGTCCCGAACTTCTGCAACGGGGGAACACGATGGCGAAGGCAAGAGGCTCGCTGCGGACCTTCTCGGTGGTGCCGGCCCTTCCCGAGGCACTGGCCCCCCTGGACGAGTTGGCCCGCAACTTCTGGTGGTGCTGGAACTCCGGGGCGTTCGAGCTGTTCCGCCGCCTCGACCCCGACACCTGGGAGGAGGTGAACCACAACCCCGTGCGGCTCCTCGGCCAGGTGGAGCAGGAGCGGATCGACGAAGCCGCCGCCGACCCCAGCTACGTGGCGGCCGTGGAGCGTCAGCGCGTGAAGCTCGACGAGTATCTCGCCGCCCCCACCTGGTTCACCGACGAGCACCCCGACCTCGCCGAAGCCCGCATGGCCTACTTCTCCGCCGAATTCGGCATCAACGAGTGCCTGCCCATCTACTCCGGCGGACTCGGCGTGCTGGCCGGCGACCACCTCAAGTCCACCAGCGACCTCGGGCTCCCGCTCGTCGGCGTCGGTCTCCTCTACCGCGAGGGCTACTTCCGCCAGTACCTCGGAGCCGATGGCTGGCAGCAGGAATTCTACCCCGAGACCGACTTCTACACCCTGCCCATCGAGCTGGTCAAGGGCGACGACGGCCAGCCCGTGACCATCGCCGTCCAGTACCCCGGCCGCTCCGTCACCGCCCAGATCTGGCGGGTCCGCGTCGGCCGCATCCCACTGTATCTGCTCGACACCAATCTCGAGGTCAACAGGGCGTCCGACCGCGACATCACGGCCCGCCTCTACGGGGGCGACAACGAGATGCGCGTGTGCCAGGAGATCCTGCTCGGCATCGGCGGGGTGCGCGCCCTCGAAGCCCTCGGCATCCGCCCCGAGCTCTACCACATGAACGAAGGCCACTCTGCTTTCATGGCCCTCGAACGCTGCCGTGTGCTCATGGCCGACCATGGGGTGGGCTTCCGCGACGCCGCCGAGGCCGTGGCCGCCCAGACCGCCTTCACCACCCACACCCCCGTGCCCGCGGGGAACGATGTGTTTCCCGAGTCGCTCCTGAAGCCCTACTTCTCGGACTACTGCACCCAGCTCGGCCTGGCCTGGGACGACTTCATGTCCCTCGGGCGCCAGAACCCTGCGGACCGCAGCGAGGGCTTCTGCGTGACCGTGCTCGCCCTCAAGCTCGCCGCGGCGCAGAACGGCGTGAGCAAGCTCCACGGCCGCGTCTCGCGCGGCATGTGGCAGCGGATCTGGCCCGATGCTCCGCTCGACGAGGTGCCCATCGGATCCGTGACCAATGGCGTGCACACCCGCTCGTGGCTCTCGGCGGACATGGCGACGCTGCTGGACCGCTACCTGGATCCGCGCTGGGCCGAGCGCCCCGTGGACCAGAGCGTGTGGGAAGCCGTCGAGCGCATCCCCAACGCCGAGCTCTGGCGCACCCACGAGCGCCGCCGCGAGCGCCTCGTGGCCGTCGTCCGCGCCCGCATGCGCGGCCAGCTCATCCGCCGCGGCGCCAGCCCGCGCGAGGTGGCCCGCGCCGACGAAATGCTCGACCCCGAAGCCCTCACCATCGGCTTCGCCCGGCGCTTCGCCACCTACAAGCGCGCCGACCTCCTCTTCCGCGACCCCGAACGCCTCCGACGCATCCTCGGCGACCGCGAACGCCCCGTCCAGCTCATCTACGCCGGCAAGGCACACCCCCGCGACAACGCGGGCAAGGAACTCATCCGCCGCATCGTGGAGGCCGGCCGCGCCGAGGAGTTCCGAAGGCGCATCGTGTTCCTCGAAGACTACGACCTGTGCCTCGCGCACTACCTGGCCAGCGGGGTGGACGCCTGGCTCAACACCCCGCGCCGCCCGCGCGAGGCCAGCGGCACGAGCGGCATGAAAATCGCCGCCAACGGCGGGCTCAACATCAGCGTCCTCGACGGCTGGTGGTGCGAGGCCTACGACCCCGAGAACGCCAACGGCTGGGCCATCGGCCGCGGCGAGGAGTACGAGGACACCGAGCAGCAGGACGCCGTGGAGAGCCAGGCCCTCTACAATCTCCTCGAGAAGGAGGTGATCCCCCGCTACTACGGCCGCCGCGCGGACGGCGTGCCCCACGGCTGGGTGAAGATGATGAAAGCCTGCATGCGCACCATCATCCCCGTGTTCAGCAGCAACCGCATGGTCCACGAGTACACCGAGCGCTTCTACGTGCCCGGCATCCTGCGCGGCCGCAAGCTGCTGGCCGACGGCCTGGCCGGCGCCGCCGCGCTCGCCAACTGGAAGCAGGAGTTGCGCGCCCGCTGGGGCCGCATCAGCATCGTCGACGCCACCATCCCCGATGCCGCCGACTTCGCCGTCGGCCGCGAGCTGCCCGTCACCGCCACCATCTACCTCGACGCCATCTCCCCCGACGACGTGGCGGTGCAGATCTACGAAGGCCGCCTCAGCGCACAACGCGAGATCATCGAGCCCAACATCATCCCCATGGCACCCTCGGGCGAAGGCAGCGACGGGAAGTGGACCTACGTGGGTTCCATCCCCTGCCGCGACGCCGGCCGCCACGGCTTCGTCCTCCGCATCCTCCCCCAGCACCCCGACATGGCGAACCCCTACGAAGCCGGCCTGATTCACTGGGGGTAGGCACTCGGCCTTCTCCAGACTCCATGTCCCACAGAGCCTGCACTACCGGCGGGCTCTGTCGCGCCATCCACCGTCAAGGTTCCAGCAGGCCCGACAGCCGTGTGCCGCAACGCCTCGGCAGGATGGGGTGCTTTGTGCCCTCGACCCGGATGCGGTTGCTCTTGTGTGTGAGGAGCTTATGCTCAGACCTGTGCCAGCGCCTGGCCAGCACGACGAAGCAGGCGCCGATGTCGCGCTGTGTGCCTGAGGCCGCGTGCACGATCGCGATGGCCGCCCGCGAGCCGTTCCGGAGCTTCTCGACGACCTGGGACACGTCGACTGTCCCGCTCTTGAGTTCCGCCATGGCCATGATCAGGGAGTCTCGCTCGAGGAAGACGATGCAGTCGCACATCCTCTGCTGGGGGCGGACCTTCTCGCCCTTGAGGAGTATGAAGGGACGGAGGTCATCGAGTCTCAGCGTGCATCGGCTCTCGCAGCACTTCTGGATCCTGGCGCCGGGCAGGTTGGCTTGCACGTAGTTATCTAAGGCTTTGAGCGCTCCCCGGGTCATTCGGCTCTCCGGCGCGCGGCATGTCTCTCGATCTGGATCATCTCGTCGTAGAGGGCCTCGTGGATTCTCATGAACTCGTCCTCGGGGATCCCCTCGTCCGTGACCTCGATGGCGCGGATCTTGTAGGCCCGGCTTCTCCCGTCGTAGGCGAACACGTAGGCCCCGACATCCTCTGGCCTGAGATAGAGGTCGCGCGGATATCCGAACTTGGCCTGCCTGGCTGCTGGTCGCACGTTGGCGAGCATGAGGAAGCTGGTGAGCTGTTGGATCAGCCAGTCGCTGTGGGTGGTGACGGCCACGTAGACCCCGTTGCGGACCAGCTCGACTAGGAGCTTGGCCATGATGCGCTGGTTGTGCGGGTGGAGATGGGCCTCGGGCTCCTCGATGATGAGGACGCTGCCTGGCTCGACGACGTGCTTGAGGTAGAGAATGAGCGGAGCTACCTCGGTGACCGTGGAGGAGGAACGGTGGAGAGGGACTGCGGTGTCGCGGAAGCGGTAGGTGATCTCGCGCGGCAGGTCCTCGCCGCGAGCCCGTACGGCGATCTCTCCTCCGAGGAGCCCTCGCTCGAGTTCACACGCCTGGCTGTAGAAAGTCCCCTTCTTTTCGTCAAGGGTCAGCACGGTGGATATGAAGTCGGCAACGACGCCCGAGAGCCCCGGGAGATCAGCTCTGCCGGGCTCGGTATAGGGGGCTCTCCTGATGATGCTGGCAGCCATCTCGCGATGGACCTGGAGGATGCCCGATCGGGCCGCCGGGAGGTAGTGACAGGGTTTGATCATGGCCCGGAGGACGGCGGATGCAGTTGCGTCCGCGATCATCGCGCACACGCGGTCGGGGAGTTGATGCTCCCTGGCGGAGCTCTGGTTGTCACGTGCGAAGGTGATGACGTGGCGATTGCCTTGTGAGGTATGGGCCGCCTCGGCGGGTGGCGTGGCGGCGAAGGTTCCGAGCTCGATCCTCAGGCCACTTGCATTGCAGGTGCGGATGGCCGTGCGCGGTTGGCCGCCGGCCCGGTAGGACATCTCGCCCTCGAAGCGCGCCGTCGCGATGCCGAGGCGGAACTCGGGCTTGCCGATGCGGATGAGATCGGCGAGCGGCGCAGCCATCGAGCGGCGTATCTGAGCGCTCAGTTGGGCTTTCAGCGTATGCCTGAGGATCGTCCTGGCCAGCTTGTCGAGCGATTCCGCGGGGACCTCGGTGCGCCGCCCCGCGCGTGGCAATGGGATCGTGCGCAGAGCACGCGGCAGCCGCGGGTGGCGCGGCGCGCCGAAGATGGAGCGAGGCAGGTGGGGCAGCAGGCGCGGGTCGTGTCCCAGCCACGGTGTGGGCGTGCAGGCCTCGAACACAGAGCGCAGCAGCATGGAGGCGTACGACTTCCCCGCGTTGTTCGGCCCGACAAGCAGGGTGAGCGGCCGGAGCTCGAACCGTCCCCCCGCGATGGGGCCGAAATCGCGGATACGGATCCCCAGGTTGACCTTCTCGCCGGCTCGCGTCTTCCCGGACATGGTTCAGCTCCAGCAGGGATGCGCGCGGCTGCGTCTGGCAGGCTTATGATAGCGGCGTTCATAGCGCACTTCAAGTGCGTTCAGCACAAGGGGAGGGCTCGGAGCTGCCTAACGTTCCACACAGCGTTGCGTACAGGCGGTGCTGCCTGCGAAGCCGGGGATCACGGGGCGCGCTGCGGGAGCTTCTCGGGCGGGGTGTAGCGCTGGCCGTATTCCTGGAGGCTCTTGACGGCGATGCCGCTCTTCCAGAGGGCCTCGATGCCGTTGACGAAGGCCCACGCCGCACTCAAGGTGCTGATGAGCGGGATGCTGTTGGCGATGGCCTGGCTGCGAATGGTCACTTCGTCCTTGCGGGGGTTCTTGCCGCTCACCGTGTTGATGATGAGGTGGATTTCCCGGTTCTTGATCATGTCGATGACGTTGGGGCGGCCGACGGAGACTTTCTGGAGCTCGCGGGCGTTCACTCCGTTGCCGCGCAGGGCGTGTGCCGTGCCCTCGGTGGCGACGATGCTGAAGCCCATGTCCTCGAGCTTCTTGGCGATGAAGATGACCTCGCGCTTGTCGCTGTTGCGCACGGAGACGAAGACGGTGCCCTGGAGGGGGAGGGTGTGGCCGGCGCCCTGCTGGCTCTTGGCGTAGGCGAGGCCGAACGAGGAGTCGACGCCCATCACTTCGCCGGTGGACTTCATCTCGGGGCCGAGCACGGCGTCGACGCCAGGGAATCGGACGAAGGGGAAGACGGCCTGCTTGACGGCCACGTGGTCGATGTGGATTTCCTCGGTGAAGCCGAGCTCTTCGAGGGTGTAGCCGAGCATCACCTTGGTGGCGATCTTGGCGAGCGGCGCCCCGATGGCCTTGCTCACGAAGGGCACGGTGCGGCTGGCGCGGGGGTTGACCTCGAGCACGTAGATGGCGTCGTCGCGGATGGCGTATTGGACGTTCATCAGACCCTTGACCTGAAGCTCTCGGGCCATGGCCTTGGTCTGTTCGGCGAGTGCGGCGATGATGGGCTCGGTGAGGGTGATGGCGGGCATGGCGCACGCGGAGTCGCCGCTGTGGATGCCGGCTTCCTCGATGTGCTCCATGATGCCGCCGATGACGCATTGCGTGCCATCGGCCACGGCATCCACGTCGACCTCGATGGCGTGTTCGAGGAACTTGTCCACGAGGATGGGGTGCTCGGTCAATGTGTCGGATGCCAGGCGGGCTTCGGCCATGAAGCGCTTGAGCTCATCTTCGTCGAAGACCACTTCCATGGCGCGTCCGCCGAGGACGTAGGAGGGTCGGACGACGACGGGATAGCCGACGTCGGCGGCGACGGCCTTGGCTTCCTCGAAGGAGTATGCGGTGCCGTTGGGTGCCTGCTTGAATCCGAGCTTGGCGAGGAGCTTGGTGAAGCGCTCGCGGTCTTCGGCGCGGTCGATGCAGTCGGGCGAGGTGCCGAGGATCTTCACGCCGGCCTGTTCGAGGGGCACGGCGAGGTTGAGCGGGGTCTGGCCGCCGAGCTGGACGATGACGCCCTCGGGCTGCTCGGCGTCGATGATGGCGAGGACATCCTCGCGGGTGAGGGGCTCGAAGTAGAGCTTGTCCGAGGTATCGTAGTCGGTCGAGACGGTCTCGGGGTTGGAGTTGACGATGATGGCTTCGTAGCCGAGTTCCTTGACGGCGTAGCTGGCGTGGCAGCAGCAGTAGTCGAACTCGATGCCCTGGCCGATGCGGTTCGGTCCGCCGCCGAGGATGAGGATCTTCTTGCCGGAGCTCAGGCGGTTTTCGTTGCCGGGCTCGTAGGTGGAGTAGAAGTAGGGGCGTGCGGCATCGAACTCGCCGCCGCAGGTGTCCACGAGCTTGTAGGCGGGGAGGATGCCGCGCCGGACTCGGCTCTCGCGGACGGCCAGCTCGTCGGTCTCGGTGAGCCAGCCGATCTGGACATCGGAGAATCCGTTGCGCTTGGCCTCGCGCAGGAGGGCGTCGGGGATGGCTTCGAGGCCGTCGGCACCCTTGAACTCGGCGACCTGGGCGGCCAGGTCGATGATTTCCTTGATGTTCTGGATGAACCAGCGGTCGATGTGGGTGAGCTCGGCCACCTCGTCCACGGTGTGGCCGTGTTGGAGGGCGTGCTTGACGTAGAAGTGGCGCTTGTCGTTGGGCACGAGGAGCTTGTGGGTGAGCTGGGCGTCGTCCTTGGGGGGCGGCAGCAGGTGGTCCTTGCCGTCGAAGCCGAGGCCGTAGCGCCCGATTTCGAGGGAGCGGATGCCCTTCTGGAGGGCTTCCTTGAAGTTGCGGCCGATGCTCATGGCCTCGCCCACGGACTTCATCGAGGTGTTGATCGTGGGGTCGGCCTGGGGGAATTTCTTGAACGTGAAGCGGGCGATCTTGAACACCACGTAGTCCACCGTGGGCTCGAAGAACGTGTAGGTCTTGCCCGTCACGTCGTTGAGGATTTCGTCGAGGGTGAGGCCGATGGCGAGCTTGGTGGCCACCCGTGCGATGGGGAAGCCGGTGGCCTTGCTGGCCAGGGCGCTGCTGCGCGACAGGCGAGGGTTCACCTCGATGATCACGATGTCGCCGTTCGCCGGGTTCCCTGCATACTGGATGTTCACGCCGCCGCCCGTGACGTCGATCTTGCGGATGATCCGCTTCGAGAGGTTCACGTACTCGGCGTATTCCCTCGCCGTGAGAGTCTGCGAGGGGGCGACGACCATCGAGTCGCCCGTGTGGACGCCCATCGCGTCGAGGTTCTCCATCGAGGTGATCATGATGACGTTGTCGACGCAGTCGCGCATGACCTCGAACTCGATTTCCTTCCATCCGAGGACGGAGCGCTCGACGAGCACCTGGCCGACGGGGCTGGTGGTGATGGCCTTGGAGAGGCATTCGCCGAGTTCTTCCACGTTGTAGGCGGTGGAGCCTCCCGAGCCCCCGAGGGTGAAGGCGGGTCGGAGGATGAGGGGGAATCCGATGCCCTGGCCGATCTCCATGCCCTCTTCCACGGAGGTGGCGATGCCGCTGTCGGGCACGCCGACGCCGATCTCCTGCATGGCGGTCTTGAACAGGTCGCGGTCCTCGGCTCGGCTGATGGCCTCGGGGCTGGCGCCGAGCACCTCGACCCCGTAGCGCTCGTAGACGCCGGCTCGGGCGAGGAAGACGGCCACGTTCAGGCCCGTCTGCCCGCCGAGGGTGGGCAGGATGGCGTCGGGGCGTTCGCGGGCGATGATCTTCTCGACCACCTGCGCCGTGATCGGCTCGATGTACGTGCGATCGGCCATGCTCGGGTCGGTCATGATCGTGGCGGGATTGGAGTTGACGAGAACGACCTCGTAGCCCTCTTCCTTGAGGGCTTTGCAGGCTTGCGAGCCGGAGTAGTCGAACTCGCAGGCCTGGCCGATGATGATCGGCCCGGAGCCGATGATCAGGATCTTGCGGATATCGGTTCGCCTTGGCACCTTGCGCTCCCTCAACCTTCCAGGAAACGTGCGAGAATGGAGCTGGGCCGGCCCGTTTCGTCGCGGCTGGGATGGAACTGCACCGAGGCGGCGCGGCTCTCCCGGCTGCACAGTCCTTCCACGGTCCCGTCGTTGATGTTGGTATGGGTGATCTCGACGCCCTCGGGGACGGCCTCGCCGTCGACCACGAAGCTGTGGCGCTGCACCGTGATGTCGCAGCGGGCCTGTCCGGCGGTCCGCACGGGGTAGTTCACGCCGTGGTGCCCCGTCTTCATGCGGCTCACGGAGCCGCCGAGAGCGAGTGCGAGAAGCTGATGGCCGAGTCCGATGCCTAATACAGGAACGCGCCCCAGGAGGGCGCGTGTGGTTGCCAGGGGGCCTTCGAGCACCCGCGGGTCGCCTGGGCCGCCCGCCAGGAGCACAGCGTGTGGTTTGGCCGCGAGCACCTCGTCGGCCGTCGACCCGGCGGGCAGGAGGTGCACCGTGCAACCGAGGTCGGCGAGTTGTGCGAGGAGGCTGCGGGTGGGGCCGAGGTTGAGTGCCACGAGCTTGGTCTTCGCTTCGCCCTGGGGCGGCGGGGGCGGGTCGATGGGCAGGTCGGCCACGAGGTCGGCGGCGAGGGGGTCGGGGGCGGCCTGGAGCCTGGCCATCAGGGCGTCGCGGTCGGTGCCGTCGGAGGCGATGCTCGCCCGCATTTCGCCGTGCTCGCGAAGATGAACGGCCACGGCACGGGTGTCCACGCCCCGAATGCCCACCACCTGCTGGTCCTTGAGCAGGTCCTCGAGAGAGCCGGTGGCTCGGAAGTTGGACACGCAGGAGCTGTAGTCGCGGATGACGACTCCGCTGGCCTGGACGGCGGAGGACTCATTGTCCTCGTCGTTCACGCCGTAGCTCCCGACGACGGGGTAGGTGAGGGTGACGAGTGTGGCGCGGTAGGAGGGGTCGGTGAGGACCTCCTGGTATCCGACGACGCCGGTGTAGAAGACGGCGTGGCCGATGGCCTCGCCTGCGTGGCCGAAGGGCATGCCGTGGAAGGCGGTCCCGTCTTCGAGCAGGAGCACAGCGTTTGCGGGTTCCATCGTTTTGGCTCGCTCTCCCGGGGGCTAGATGTACTCGATGGTACTGGGCGGCTTGGCTGTGAGATCGTAGACGACCTTGGTGACCGACGGGATGTCGGCGAGGATCCGGTCGCGGATCTTCCGAAGGATCGGCCAGGGGATCTCGGTGGCCTCAGCCGTCATGGCGTTGGTCGATTCGACGCACCGCACGGCGATGATGTGGCCGAAGGCCCGTCGCCCGTTCTTCTTCATGCCCGTGGCCTGGTCGTCCAGGAGCACGGCGAAGGCCTGGAAGGGCTTGAGGCGGCGGACCTCCTCCTCGACCACGTTGCAGGCCGTGCGGACGATGGCGACGCGGCGGGGGGTCACCTCGCCGAGGCACCGCGTGGCCAGTCCCGGCCCGGGAAACGGCATGCGCTGGTAGAAGAGCGCGGGCAGGCCCACGGCCTTGCCCACCAGGCGCACTTCGTCCTTGAAGAGGGTCTTGATCGGCTCGAGCATCACGAAGCCGTAGCCGCTCTTGGGGTCGATGCCGATCTGCTCGAGCACGTTGTGCTGAGTCTTCACGCCCTTCTTCGTCTCGATCACGTCGGCCGCGATCGTGCCCTGGAGCAGAAAGTGGGCGCCCGAATCGCGCACGGCCTTGCCGAAGACCGTGTAGAAAGTGTCGCGGAACGCCTTGCGTTTCTCCTCGGGGTCCGTGATGCCGGCGAGGGCGGCGAAGAACTGCTTCTTGGCGTTGATGACCTTCACGGGGATGCCCATCTTCGCGAAGGCGGTCTTCACCTCCTTCGGCTCGTCCTTGCGCATCAGGCCGTCGTCGATGAAGATCGACCTGAGCTGCTTGCCGATGGCCTTGTGGGCGAGCACGGTGACCACCGAACTGTCCACGCCGCCGGAAAGCGCGCTGATCGCCGTCTCGCTGCCTACTGCCTCGCGTATCGCCGCGATCTGCTCGCGTACAAATGTCTTCGCGTCCACCCGTTCCACCTCCGTTGCGGTACTGGTACGATTGCCCATCGCCAAAGTCGGGGGATAAGATAGTGGAAGCGGCGGCGGATTGCAAGACGCAAATCGCGCTTTTTCGGCCGCTCGCGCCCCTTGAGCGGGGCGGCGGCACACGGTAACATAGCCGCGTTCGGCAACACTGCCTCTGAGGAGACCATCCGTGCCTATTCTGACCCGCTACGGCGGCAATCCCGTGCTCGAGCCCCGGCCGGATGCCTGGGACAGCGTGAGCGTGTTCAACCCCGGCGCCATCCTCGTGGACGGGGCGGTGCAGATGCTCTACCGCGCGGTGAGCGACATCGGGGAGTATGTCTCGCGGCTCGGCCTGGCGGCGAGCGCGGACGGGCGCACCTTCGAGCGGGTCGTCGACGGCCCGGTCTTCGAGCCCCGGGCGGACTACGAGGTGGGCGGGGTGGAGGACGCGCGGATCACCCGCGAGGGCGACGGCTTCCTGGTCACCTACGCTGCCGTCTCCGTGGTGCCCGGCCCGGTGTACGAGGCGATGGACTTCTTCCGCATCACGCGCGAGGAGGACCCCTACACCGAGCGTCCCGGCATCCCCCCCTTCGGCCCGAGCTACACCGGGCTGCTGCGCTCGCCCGATCTGCGGACCTTCACGCCCGAGGGCATCATCACTCCGCCGGGGATCGACGACAGGGACGGCATTCTGTTCCCTGAGAAGATCGGCGGGCGCTACGTGCTCATGCACCGCCCCACCGCCTGGGCGGGCGAGGCCTGGGGCACCGACCAGCCGGCCATCTGGCTCGCCTTCTCCGACGATTTGAAGACCTGGGATTACGGCGAGGGCGACGCCTATCTGCTCATGCGGCCCCGGCCCGAGCTGCCCTGGGAGGAGGCCAAGGTGGGCGGCGGACCACCCCCCATCAAGACCCCCGAGGGATGGCTCGTCATCTACCACGGCGTGGACCGCCGCTACGTCTACCGCGTGGGAGCCGCTCTGCTCGACCTCGAGAACCCCCTGGCCGTGCTCGCACGCACCGACCACTTCCTCATGGAGCCCGAGGAGTCCTGGGAGAAGGCGGGGATCATCCCCAACGTATGCTTCCCCACCGC
>Ga0272441_10006059_pt1 | contig 20553 bp, 20 predicted proteins | sample SSMProp6N_FD_193582 | JGI IMG/M metagenome (GOLD analysis project Ga0272441, IMG submission 193582) | Marine sediment archaeal communities from Little Sippewissett salt marsh, Falmouth, MA, United States - SSM-Prop-6N | ecosystem: Environmental > Aquatic > Marine > Wetlands > Sediment ...
TAGCCACATCTGACACCCTCAAAGTTGTGTCTGAGCTTGCAGACACAGGAGTAAACGCCCAAGAAACCCTTTCAGTTCTTTCATTACCCATGGAGCCTCCAGAGCGTGTAGCACGACTAAAGGCTGCTGAAAGAATCAAACTACTAAAAGTGAAGGGTTGGCTGATTGCCTTCTCTCATGTCAGCGCATACCAAGCCTCAGCCTGCAGGGGACTCCTTGCCTTGGGTGCCCACGTTGCTGTTGTTGCTGGAAAAAAGCAGAACAAAATTCAGGTCAGCTTCAGAGCATCCCGCGACTTCTATATTGAGACAGGAGTCCATATGGGACGTGATTTGGCGAAACCGTTAGGCGAGTTTCTTGGTGGAATGGGTGGGGGGCATTCCCTTTCTGCTGGAGCGAATGGGGGTGGAGATGTGGATGCCTGTTTGAGCTTTTGTAAAAAATTGTTTAAACAGAAACTAAAATAACCCTTTTTTGGGTAGCTACTCTTAAATGATTTAAAAAGTTGCAATACGTTGGCGAATCAAACATTGGCTGTAATTGAGACCAAAAACCTAACATACACTTATCCGGGTGCAACAAAACCGTCCATCCAAAACGTGTCCATAACCATAAACAAAGGAGACTTCGTCATTCTTACCGGTCCCAGCGGCTGCGGAAAAACAACCCTCTGCCGAACCTTCAACGGTCTCGTACCACACTTCTATAATGGAACATTAGAAGGAGAAATCACAGTCGCGGGTCTCAAAGTAGCTGACCACAAAATTCACGAACTCGCCCGCCACGTAGGTCTTGTTTTTCAGAATCCCGAAAATCAGCTCTTCGCCCTGTCAGTAGAAAAAGATGTAGCCTTCGGTCTAGAGAACTCTGCCATGCCCAGAGACGAAATGAGAAAACGTGTTGATTGGGCGCTCCAAATGGCAGGCATTTCAGAGCTTAGTGAAAGACCTCCTCATGAACTCTCAGGGGGACAACAACAACGGGTCGCCATAGCCTCTGTGCTGTCAATGCAGCCTGACATCATGGTACTGGATGAGCCCACATCCTTTCTTGATCCTGTAGGAGCCGAAAAAATATTCAAAGTAATCAATGACTTAAATAAGAAACTGGGAATCACCATCATTCTTGTTGAGCATCGGCTGGACTTGGCCGCAAAATACGCCAATAAAGTAATTGTTATGAATGAAGGCGCAGTCGCTCTAACTGGCACTCCCCGAGAAATCTTCACCTCTGAAAAAGCCCGTTTGATTGGGGTCGGCATCCCAAAAGCAACAAAACTGTACCAGCACCTCAAAAGGCAGGGAGTAACTCTGAAGACTGTTCCAGTGACAACCGAAGAAACTGCAAATCTTTTACTTGAGATGCTGAAGAATGATTGAAGTCAAAGATTTACATTTTAGCTATCCAACTGGGCTAGAAGCACTAAAGGGAATTAACCTAACAGTTGAGGATGGAGAATTTTTGGCTGTCATGGGACAGAACGGGGCAGGAAAAACAACCTTAGTTAAGCACTTTAACGGACTTTTGAAGCCAACCACGGGCGAAGTTCTGGTTAACGGCACAAGCACCCAAGACATAAGCGTTGCCAAACTTGCTCGAAAAGTTGGTTTCGTGTTTCAAAACCCTGACCACCAGCTATTTAGCGAGTCCGTAGAAGACGAAATTGCTTTTGCTCTCAAAAATTTTGGTTTCGAAGAAGAAACCATAAAGAAGCAGGTTGATTGGGCTCTTAACCTTCTGGACATTGAGCAGTATCGGAAGACGTCGCCTTTCATGCTTAGTGGCGGAGAAAGAAAACGGGTCGCTTTGGCTTCAATCCTTGCTTGGGACCCTCAAGTAATCGTTATGGACGAGCCAACCATTGGTCAGGACCATCAACAGAAAGAGAAGCTTCAGCAGTTTATTATTCAATTGAATGCTCAGAAGAAAACTGTTATTGTCGTTACTCATGATGTAGAGTTTGTGGCTGAATGCAACCCTCAAGTTATACTGATGAGTCAAGGAAAAATTTTGGTTGGGGGTAAAGCAGAAGATGTGTTGACGAACCCAAAATTGGTGGCACAGGCTTCGATTGTGCCTCCGCAGATAACACAGATTTTCTTGAGGCTTGCTGATTTAGGATTGCCAACAAACATTATTGACGTTCATGAAGCGACCAAAATTCTGTTAGAACACCTGAGGAGAAGAAAATGAGCGTCTTTGAAGGATTCAAGTTCAGAAAAGTCTCTTCGGTGATTCATACTCTAGACCCAAGAGTCAAATTCTTTTTTGTCTGCATCCTCTTTGTAATGGCTATTATGTTCATTCAGCTGCTGGCTCTGGCTGTCCTTTTCTTTATACCCTTACCCTTCGTGTTTATGGCGCGAGTTAATAGACAGTGGCTACGTTCCTTAAGAGGTGCAGCACTTTTGGCAGTTTTTATATTCGCAACCAACTTCGTTATTGGATACTTTTATCCCTCTTCAAGTATTCCTAATGTTGATGGAGCAATCGATACTCCCATGGAATATTTCGCACTTTTTGAGCGGGCAGCAGCAATGACCCTACGTTTTGTTGTTCTAATTGCCTCATTCTCAGTGTTCTTTCTAACAACCTCCCCAGATCACCTTGGTTTAGCTCTGCAGCAAAGCCATGTCCCCTACGAATTCTGTTTTGCCTTCACCACCGCAGTCCGTTTTGTGCCCGTGTTGGCAGACGAGGCACAAACTATCATGGATGCCCAGAAAGCCAGAGGTCTAGAGCTGGAAAGCGGAAACCTCATTAAACGAATACGAAACTACATTCCAATTCTCATCCCCCTGATTGTCAACGCCATCCGAAGAAGCCTAGAATTGGCTGAAGCCATGGAGTCCAGAGCTTGGGGAGCTAGCGACAAACGCACAAACCTTTACAAACTTAACCTAAAAAGGGCAGACATCATTCTGATTATAATTACTGTTCTTATGCTGATTCTCGCAGTTTACATTTGGCTGGATATCCCTGTTCCCTCTTTAACAAACTTGTTTTTTACCTAACAGCCTCTTGAAATTAATATCTATGACCTTTTCAAACAACAACTGTTTGAGCTTGTTCTGGCCTGTGGTTTTTGTGCTCAAAAATTGGATAAGAGAAACGGTGAACAGCCGTAGCTTTACCTCTTCCGTCTTTTCTGTCGCTTCTTCTTCACTCGCTTCTGTTTCTTTTTAGCGGTCTTTTTTGTCATGCCGTGATGTCGTGCCATAATGATCGCGTTTCCTTTCGCTAACTGTTCATAAAGTGTACTTCATAAAGGTTACGTGTTGTTTCGCTTTTGGGGTCATCCGCTTTTCTGCATGGTAACTTCTCATTGCAGCCTAAGCGTCTACTGGTCCTCAACTGTCTTTGTCTGGGAACCGTAAAGCTGTGTCAGAGTCGCTCCATCTCATCATCACGTGGGTTCAGAATGGTGTCCCTCATCACACCTACAACGTCACACATGAAAGTTTAAAACATTACTCTTTTCTAGGAAGAGAGGGGCTGTTTTGCTGACTATTTATCGTTTAGCTTGAATTCCTTGTGGATTGCCCTAACTGTATTTGCTCCATTCTTTTCTTTTACTACAAAGGAGACGTTAAGCTCAGATGAGCCCTGAGCAATCATACGAACGTTAATGCCTTCCTTTGCTACGGCTGAGAATATTCTTGAAGCCACTCCAGGAATTCCTTTCATTCCTGCTCCTAGAACTGCGATTACGCATACGTCGTCTTCGGACATTACTTCGCGGATGAAGTCTCTGCCTAGCAGTGCAATTTCTAGTGTGTTGACTGCCCGTTCCAGCAGGTTTCGTTGGATAACGAGGGAGATGTTTGATTCTGAGACGCTTTGGGAAATCATCAGGATGTTAATGTTTTCTTTTCCTAGGACCTCAAAGACTTTTGCGGCTGTTCCAGGGGCTCCGACCATGCCTGCTCCGCTGACAGTAATCACTGCCACATTCTTGACTAAGGTTACAGCTTTCACACCATCTTCATGTCTGACTTTCTGTTCTTTTGTTATCAGCGTTCCCTGATTGTCTGGGTTGAAGACACTCCTTATTCTGACAGGGATTCCTTCTTTTCGGGCTGGTTCCAGTGCTCGGGGATGCATGGCTTTGGCTCCGAAAATGGTTAATTCTGTGGCTTCTTGGAATGACATTTCGGTGATGGTTTTGGCTGAGGAAACGATTTTGGGGTCAGCCGTCATTAGTCCGTCAACATCTGTCCATATCCACACTTCGTCAGCTTCTAGGGAGGCTCCTAGGATGGTGGCAGTGTAGTCTGATCCTCCTCTGCCAAGTGTTGTGGTTTCTCCGTTCTGGGTTGCGGCAATAAAACCAGTTACTACGGGAGACTGGCCTTCTTTCAGTAGAGGTTCAAGTCTTCTTCTAACCTGATACTTGGTGACCTGCATGAGAAGGCTTGCTTCTCCATAATTGTTGTCGGTTACTATTCCTGCTTCTCCTCCAGTGAGGTGCGTGGACTTCACTCCTATATCGTTGAGGGCTCTGCTGACTATGGGCGCAGAAAGTTTTTCTCCATAAGCAATAACATTGTCCATCGATTTTGGGCTCAACTCGTTGACGTAGCCGATTCCTTTCAGAATTATTTCAAGCTCGCCTACCCTCTCCTTGAGGACCTGCTCAGTTTCCTCTCTTGTTTGCTTGTTTTTGATGGCTATTTTTGTGGCGGTTAAGTGTCTTTCAAGGAGTTCATTCGTAAATTTGCTGATGAAGTCTCTTTTTCCTTTTTTTGCTTCTTTTGCAATTTGGATGAGTTGGTTTGTAACGCCTTCCAAGGCTGAAACTGTGGAAACAATTCCACAATCTTCGGTTCTGTTGTCTGCTATCAGGTTGGCTACGTGACGAATTTTTTCGCCATTAGCTACGGAACTTCCTCCAAATTTCATCACTATTGTCTTCAAGGTTTTTTCCTCGTTTATGTTATCATCTTGTTTGCTATGGTCTGTTTTATGTCCAGCAGATCCCGCAGAACTGCGCTGGCGGTTTCAACTCCGCCTGCCCCAAGCCCTATGATTGTTTGTTCGCCTGCTGATTCTGAGACGAAGGTTACGGCGTTGAGGGCTCCGTCCACGGCTAAAGGATCATGTTTGGATATTTGTGTCGGCTCCACTTTTAGGCTTTCTTCGATAGAGCCTATGAGCTTTATTGTGCAGCCCTTTTCTGTTGCGTAGTCTATGTCTTGGGCTGACACATCTCGTATTCCCCTGATTTTAACGTCATCTATGGTGACTTTCTTGTTCATTATCCAGTTTGCCATTATGACCAGTTTGGCGGCTGCGTCATGTCCGTCAACGTCCATGGTGGGGTCAGCTTCGGCATATCCAAGTTTTTGTGCAGCTTTCAGGGCTTCATCAAATGTAATGTGTTTCTCGTCCATTTCTGTGAGAATGTAGTTTGTTGTGCCGTTCAGGATTCCCTTGACTGAAACTATTTTGTCGCCTTGGAGGCAGTTCTTGGCGAATTCCAGAATTGGGGTTCCTGCGCCCACGGTTCCGCTGAATCGTAGACAAACGTTGTTGTAGTCCGCCAGTTCTGTGAGGGCTGGCAACGCCAAGGCTAGGGGTCCTTTGTTTGTTGTGACCACATGTTTTCCAGTTCTGAAGGCTGTTTTGATGTAGGACAATCCTGGTTCTGCAGTTTGGATGTTGGTGGGTGTCACTTCAACTATGGCTTCAGCCTCAACTGAATCGATGGCTTCTAGGGCTGTCATATCTGGGTTCCCATATTGACTGCTTGCGGCTACTGTTCCTTTATCTTTTTTGAGGGCCAGCATTTCTTCTAGGTCTAGACCTTTTGGGTTGATGGCTGCTCCCTTTTTGTCGACTATGGCTACGATTCTGGGGCGGAAGCCGTATTTTTTGGCAAGCTCCTTTTTTCTTTGTGTGATGATTTGGGCGAAGCTTTGCCCAACTACTCCCCATCCCACCAAGATTATCCTCATTTTTTCTTCACTCTACAGGCGTGTTACTGTTGTATATTGAACCTCATCTATTACAATTACCTTTTATAAATAATAATCGCGGAACAAAAAAAAAGAAGCTACTTGCTATTTCATATTAGGAGCCTAATAGAGCTAAATTGTTGAAAACAGTATTTTTCAGAAAAAATTAAGACTGAAAAGCTTGATAATCCTGCAGGGATTTCTTTTCGCGATTGGTTAATTAGTCTGACAGCATTATCGTTCAAGACGGTGCATAGCTGATGAATGCTTCAGATAATAGGGAAGTTAGGGATGCCTTTAAGCAATGGGCTGAAGAGATGGATTGCCATCAGTATCAAATTTTTGTGGAAACAGCCAAGATGGTGGAGTTGCTGAAACAGAAGAAGGTATCCGCGAAAACAAAAAACGAGATGATAATTATCATTAAAGGCTTACAGGCAACCGTGAAATCTGTCCATAAAGTGCTGTCGAAATACATTGAATAACATAACACATTAGATTGTTTTTCCGAGAAAACGCAACATGAACCCTTCGCCCTCAATCAAACCAAACCCGCCCAGCCTAGCAGATTCTTCATCAAACCTTTTCACTTTGTCAGCTTCGATGTTTGATGAATAAATTGCGAAGGGCACTGGTTCTCTTGTGTGGGTGCCAATCTTTATGGGGGTCGGATGATCAGGCAAAACAGCAATCACACATTCATGTTTCAGGCCGTCCATCACTCGTCCAATTAGTCTTTTGTCCAAGTCCTCTATTGTTCTCATTTTCAGTTTGTAATCTTTGGAGTGGCCTGCTTCATCTGGTGCTTCTACATGCACAAAAACCATGTCACATTCTTCAAGAGTATCTAAAGCAAAGTCTGCTTTTCCTTCATAGTTTGTGTCATATATGCCAGTGGCGCCTGGCACCTCAATAATCTTCATTCCAGCATAAACACCAATTCCTTTAACTAAATCAACAGCTGAAATAACTGCCCCATCCACACCATATTTTTGCCTATACGTGGGCATAACTGGCTTTCTGCCGCCACCCCAAGGCCAAATCATGTTCCCAGGGTTTTTGCCAACCTTTTCTCTAGCAACATTAACTGGATGATGCCCCAGAACATCCTTTGATCCAAGAATCATTCTCCTCAACAGTTCAGACGTCGCTTCTGCCTCTGTAGTAACGGCTTTTGGCAAAATCTCTGAAATACTCCTCCCTATGGCATCATGAGGTGGTGTGCAATCAACAACTTCTTTTGGTAAATAGTTTCTCAGAATCAAAAAGTGCCTGTAGTCTAGCCCTTCAAAAAACTCTATTTCACCGGGCTTCCCCATTTTCATGCTTATTTTTTCTATTAGTTCTCCAGATTCGTTGTTTGTAATGTGACCTGCTGAATAGTTAATCAGAATTCCATCCTCTTCTGTGACCAGATTGCATCTGTACGCCACATCCTTTTCACTTAATGCGATGTTTCTGCCTGCAGCCTCAAATGGTCCTCTGCCCGTGTAAAATCTTGTTGGGTCATAACCTAGGACTGAAAGGATTGCGGTGCCTGAACCCGGTAATAAACTGTCTGGGACTGTTTTGAGGAGTCCACTGCATCCTTTAGCTGCGATGGCGTCCATGTTTGGTTTGTTTGCTGCCTGGAGAGGAGTCCTGTTGCCCAATTCAGGAACAGGATAATCGGCCATACCATCTCCTAAAATAAGTAGATACTTCAATGTTCATCCAGCCTTTTCTTGCACTGCATCATTGTATTGTTAAGTGTTACCTGTTCTGTTATGTCTTCCTCTATTTCTTTTTCGTTTCTATCTCCAAAGGAACATACTGACCCCTTCATTAAACGACCATGAATAGCTGGAATTCTTAGCTAGAATCCATAAACGTTTTACCCTTTGCTAATCCTGATACTAACATGGACCCAAACGAATTTCTGTTTCTAATTCTGCCTCTGGCCTCTTTGGTGCTAATTCTTGTAGCCATAGTGCTCGTGATGTCAAGAAAAGAGCACAATATACATCATAAAGAGTTGGAAACGCTGAACGAGTTGATGCGCACAGGAGAGCTTGACAAGGAAAACTATTCTGAGGTGCTTCAAGGTTTGGTAAGTAAGAGAGTAATCGATGAGAAGACTAGTGAACGGATGAAGAAACTACTTGAGAGAGCCCTTTGATTGGTTTTGAGTTAGTTAGGGGTTTCTGGTTTTTCTGTGTACAGTTTTGGTTGTTTTTTTGTAGTATCACCTATTCATAAATTATAGAGTACTGAAATGCAATCCAACATCATTTGTTCCATAAGCTACAGTTTCTATATGCGGAAGTAGCTTTTCTCTAGTACCGTAAATGTTTCACCATTTTCTTTAGTTACTTTAACTGTGGGCTCAGAGATAAGGAGGTCCATGTGATTTTTTGACGGGTTTTTGCCTCCGGGCATGTCCATGTTTTCCCCAAAAGCCACATGAACTGTGCCCAAGATTTTTTCTGCTTCAAGAAATTCCTGCACAAATGTTGCTTTGGGATTGATTCCGAAGGCGAATTCGCCCACAACGTCAGACCAGTCGTCAGTGGCGAAGGTTTGCTTGACTCTCTGGAGATGCTCATCGTCTTGTGAAGACACAGTTTCGACTCTGCCATTCTTTGCCGTCACTTCTACTGGTTGTCGTAGTTTTCCGATTCCGCCAATTGCCATGTCGCATACAAGTTTTCCATTCAATGAATCTTCGACAGGCGCAGCAAAAACTTCCCCTGTGGGGAGATTCATCCATTTCATTGTTTTCCAGTCCAGTTTTGTGTCAGTGATGAAATCCCTGCCTTTTGTGCTTAACGTCAATCTGGTTCCTGCGGGATTACGAATCTCCACCATAACTGTATCTTTGAGGGCGTTCATGAGTTTCTGCGCGTGACCTTGCATCATCTTGTGTTCTTCTGCCGTGAGGGCTAAGGCGCCTTTAGTAAGCATTGCTGTTGTTACTCCGGGGCAGTGTCCTAGACGAGATTTCTGGTCCGCTGTTTCAGTTTTTATGAGTTCTATTCTGAAGGGCGTTTCTTCGCGGTTACCCCGCAGTAGGTTAACATAAATGTGTACTTTTTGTGTCATAATTTCCTGAAGCACGTTTGGGATTTCTGTTCGTGGCGTTTCTGGTTTTTCAAGAACCACAAATTTTGTGTTTAATCCGAGGGCTGAGGCGCCCTTTGCGAAGGCTTCTCCTACTTCTACTTTTTCTTCATCGCAGATTATGAGGATTGTTTCACCATTTCTGGCTTCAAGAACGTTTTCTAGCGCGTTTTTTGCTGCTTCTGAAGCATTCATTCATGTTACCTCATGTACTGTTTAAGCTTCTTCTGTGACTGTGGCTGACTGCTTGGTTTCTAGTTGCTTCTCTATCTGATAAATCAGGAGGGTGCATATTAGAAATCCACCCCCAAATCCTACGAAGAGTGCGCCAGTCAAATACGTTACGAAATATTGGTTAGATACTAGAACAAAGTCGTTTACTTCAAAAAACAATGTGGGCACTTCAATGCTGTTTGCCCACAAAAACAGGACAACTCCTGCAGCGAACATTACAATGGCTCCACCAAGCGTAACCTGCCACTCCTTCACAAGAATCACCGACACGGTTGTTAATGCGGGCAGTTCGTTTTAATCTTTCTCACAATAATTCTCCGCCAGAGAAAAACGGCACTTTATGCAGCGAAATTTCTGAAAAGATACAGTTTTCAACAATCTACTGCTATTAGTAGCTTAATATCCTGCCTTCTGTATTATTTTCTTCACTGAGTTGTAGGCTACAGATGTTTCTGGTAGGTCAAGCAGGCTTTTGCCTTGGAGGACATAGTTTTCCACTTCTTTGTCGTAGCTGATTTTTCCGAGGTATGGCAGGTTTGTTCTTTTTTCTACTTCATCTTCAAGATCTGCTGGGAATCTGTTGCCTCCTACAACGTAGAAATTTTTGAAGTCTATTTTTACTTCGGTGGCGACTTTGTAGGCTCGTTGTATATGATTGAATGATTTCTGGGAAGGGTCAATAATGTCGAATATGTCGTCGACTTGAGAGGCTATACGGCGGTTCAGGTGTTCTAGTCCACCCGGAGAATCAATGAGAACATAACTGTACGATTTTGTTAAGCCCTCTAGTGCTTTCTTTAGTGCAGAATCTGGAAGACAGTAGCAGCCTTCTAGGAATTTTGTGCCAATAGCCATCATGTCAAAGTATTTTCCTTCGTAGAGTCCTGATTCCCAGATTTTGCCTTCAAGCCTCTCTGATGGGGGCACTCCAACGGTTGTGCCGCCTCCCTCCAAGAAGGTGTCAATAAGTAATTCTGAAACTGTTTTTCTTCCCTCTTTTGCGAGGTCTGCGCCGACCATCTCTGACAGGTTCTGGTCTGGGTCAACATCTACAAGAAGGAGTGGTGTTTCACCTTTTTCGATAAAATATTTGGTCATGAGGGCAACAAAGGTTGTTTTTCCGCTGCCGCCTCTGCCCATTGCAACAAACTTCTTCATACCGAATTCCCGTCCACACATTCTTGCAAAACCATGTTGCATCAAACAATTTATAGTTAACCAATTGGCACCGTTTTTTCTACTTGGTAGTCTGTGATAACTGTGATTGTGCCCCTGAATGATGCATCAAGGTCTGTGTCGCCTGTATCAACTTTTAGGGCTTTCAGGTTCTTCATTTTGTTCTCTGTTGCGATAACTATAATGTTGTCTTTACCTACCTGTCGGATTACTTCTGGGCTTATCTGCTGGTTTCCTCTACCAAAAATGAAGCCCTGACCACCAATAGGCGTAACTACAACCTTAACCGTTTTACCTTTAATGGCTTCCAGAATCTGCTTCTCATTCACATCTCTGGCTACAATTTTCTTGTTCTTAAAAATGTCTACTCCGAGCAGGGTCTTTTTTTCGTCCAGAAGGTCTCCTATGGTTCGTGTGGTTGTTCCTGCAGAAATAACGTAAACAATATCCTCTTCCATCTTATCTATAACGTAAATGGCTAATGCTGCCTGATTCCGCAAATCGCTCTGTGTCATAGGCGACGCAATTTTGGCAACCTGAATCAAACGCGGCTCATAAGGCGTCAACACGTAACCATGAAGCCTCGCAGAAACCCTGCCCTGCCTAAAAGCCTCCTCATCAATATCCATCACCTCAGCCTCCCAAAGAGGCAACTGCCCACTCAGGAACCTTGCAGTAATCCTTGCCGCAGCTTTAGGGTCAACAGCAAAAACTGCGCTATGCATCTTGACTCCAGTTGGAACACCCAAAACAGGTACCTTCTTGTCAACAGCATTCAACACGTCCCGTGCTGTGCCATCTCCACCACAAAAAACAAGCAAATCAACCCCTTCATTCACAATCTGCTTCGCAGTCTCTATGGTGTCTTGGTTGCTGGTCTGTTCTCTTTTTTCTCCGAAAACTTTGCAGCCGAATCGGCTGTTCTGGGCTTCGGTTTCTCCCATTAATCCTGTTCCAGAAATCAGCATGACATCTTTCCAAATAGCATTCAATGTTGACAGGAACGTTTCTGCTCTTGCTGGAGCCACAGGTTTTGCGCCAAGATCAACCGCCTTTTCCAGAATCTCTTTTCCATCAGTTCCCTTCAGCCCAACTGCTCCGCCCATGCCAGCAATGGGATTGACGAGGAACCCCAACCTTTTCATTGGATCCTTGTTCTTGAGAGCATCTGATGCCAAAGAGACTCATTCCCTACTTTTATCGGCAGTCGCCTTTTCCGGTGGCGAAATAGTCTGTGACCTGTTTCGGTGTTTCTAAAGATGCTTCTGAAGAGCGCCTTCTAAAGGTCCTCGACCAACAGCACCAATAATCTTCTCAACACGAGTGCCCTTCTTGAAGATTAGGAAATGGGGGATGCTCATGATTCCATAGCGGCTGGCAATCTGCTGATTTTCATCAACGTTCACTTTTCCGAAACGTGCTTTTCCAGAATATGCTTGCGCCAGTTCATTCATCACAGGACCCATAATTCTGCATGGCATACACCATTCAGCCCAGAAATCAACAACAACAGGCACATCACTGTTTATGAAGGCATCAAAAGATGATGAGTCCAGTTTAACTACAGTTGCGCTAGCCTGATCTAACATTTTCTTTATTTTCTCTTCTTTAATTTTTTCAAGCTCTTTATCTTCCATCGCAAAGTCCACCTCAAAAACAAAAGTTCCTCTTATTCCTGAGTTGTGGGGCTCATTAAAACATTATGGTTTTATGTGCTTTAGCCTCCAAAAAACTAAAAAATTTGGAGCAAAAAAGATATCATTAAATATTTTCGAAAACACCAATTATTATTGAACATCTTGTGACAATCAAACTAGGTTATTGTACACTGGATAATCTGCATTAACAGTCGCAATGCCATATGGGTGTGAGAGTTTGAGTAAAGAAGAAAAAAAGCGAATTGTCCTCGACATTGGGGGAATGCATTGCGCTACTTGTGCCCAGACTATAGAAAAACGACTGCCCAAACTGAAGGGCATAATTTATGCAACAGTCAATTTGGCGGCAGAAAAGGCAATCATAGATTACGACCCCAAAGTAACTGACCAGAAAGCCATAGAGGACGTTATCTCCGAGGTAGGATACAAAGTAATACACCAAAGCGTCACTTTGAAGATAGGCGGAATGCACTGTGCCGTCTGCGTCCAAACAATAGAAAAAGTCCTGAACAAGAAAGAGGGTGTGTACAAGGCAACCGTTAATCTTGCCCTAGAAACGGCTTCTGTCGAGTATAACCCAGCGCAGATTAGCTTGGCGGGCATCAAAAAGGTCATACGGGATGTAGGATACGACGTCATCGAACCTGAAGCAGGTGTGGAAGATGTGGAACAAACAGAAAGAGACAACGAAATTAGGTCGCTGAAACTCAGGTTAATCATTTCTACGGCAGCAACCATACCTGTAGTAATCCTTAGTTACTGGAAATTTCTTTCCTTCAATCTTCCGATAGAACAATACATTCCTTACATAATGTTTGTTTTAGTCACTCCAGTTCACTTCATTGTCGGACACCGCTTCTTTGTAGGCGCCTACAAAGCCCTCCGAAACAGAAACCCCAACATGGATGTGCTAGTAACCCTAGGCACCTCAGCAGCATACTTCTACAGCGTATACGTCACTTTCGGTGGTGAAGGCAAACTATACTACACAACCGCTGTATCCCTTATGACCTTCCTTACTCTTGGCAAACTGATGGAAGCCGTAGCCAAAGGCAGAACCTCGGCAGCAATACGGAAACTGATGGGAATCAGAGCCAAAATAGCCCGTGTTGTAAGAGAAGGCGAAGAAATGGAGATTCCCGTAGAAGACGTTCAGGTCGGCGACATTGTGGTTGTCCGCCCCGGAGAAAAGATTCCTGTTGACGGCGTTGTGACCGACGGATATTCTGGAGTGGACGAAAAGGTGATAACAGGCGAAAGCATTCCCGTGGAAAAGAAGGCAGGCGACACGGTTGTTGGAGCAACCATAAACAAAACTGGGATGCTGAAGTTCAAAGCAACAAAAGTTGGCGCCGACACAGTGCTAGCCCAGATAATAAAACTGGTTGAGAATGCCTTGGGGTCTAAAGCACCCATCCAAAGGCTGGTGGATGTTGTGAGCAGCTACTTTGTTCCTGCAGTGCTGATAATTGCAGCAGTCTCTTTTCTTACTTGGTATCTCCTTGGAGAGGGCTTCATTTTTGCCTTAACCGTTTTTATAGCCGTTCTCATTATCGCCTGTCCCTGTGCCATGGGATTAGCTACGCCCACCGCCATTATGGTAGGTGTCGGAAAGGGAGCAGAAAACGGAATCCTGATCAAAAGTAGCGAAGCACTAGAAACAGTTCACAAGCTCCAAGCCATAGTATTCGATAAAACAGGAACCCTAACCAAAGGGGAACCCGAAGTAACCGACGTCATTTCAGTCGCCTCCCAGAACAGTGAAGTCATGCCCGAAAACGAGCTTTTGCAGCTTGCAGCTATGGCAGAAAAAAACTCGGAGCATCCCCTTGGAGAAGCCATCGTAAAGCAGGCAATGAAAAGAAAAATTGATGTTGTTGACCCCGAATTCTTCAATGCCATACCCGGGTACGGCGTAGAAGTGAAGCACCAAGGCAAGCAAATTTTTCTAGGCAACCGAAAGTTGATGGAAACAAACAGCATCAACATAATTTCTCTTGAAGAGAAAATGAAAACTCTAGAGCAGGAAGGAAAAACTGCTATGTTTGTGGCTGTTAACGGAAAGGCTGCTGGCTTAGTTGCTGTTGCGGACACTTTGATGGAGCATTCTGCTGAGGCGGTGAAGACTCTCCAGAAGATGGGGCTTGAAGTGGTTATGATTACAGGCGATAACCAAAGAACAGCCAAGGCTATCGCAAATCAAGTGGGTGTAAATCGTGTCCTAGCGGAGGTGCTTCCAGGAGACAAAGCCTCAGAAATTAAGCAACTGCAAGATGAAGGCAAAAAAGTTGCCATGGTTGGCGACGGAATAAACGATGCTCCTGCACTAGCTCAGGCAGATATTGGCATAGCTGTTGGAAGCGGAACTGATGTGGCAATGGAAACCGGAGACATTGTGTTAGTCAAAAATGACCTAAGAGACGTGGTTATCAGCATACAACTAAGCAGGGCCACTATGAACAAAATCAAGCAGGGACTGTTCTGGGCATTCGCTTACAACACAGCCCTTATACCCATTGCCGCAGGCATCCTCTATCCCTTCATGGGTGTTTTGCTGGACCCAATTTTTGCTGCTGCAGCAATGGCAACCAGTTCCGTGTCTGTGGTCACTAACGCCTCTCTTTTGAGGCGGTTTAAGCCAAAACTGGAAAACCAGAACTAGTGATGAATGGAGGTGAATGACTGTTGGCAATTGATCCTGTTTGCAAGATGACCGTGGACGAGAAAACTGCAAAGTTTAAGACAGTTTACAAAGGAAAAAACTACTACTTCTGCGCCCCCGGATGCAAAATAGCCTTTGAAGAGAACCCAGAAAAGTTCCTCAAAACATGAACAAACTGACCACAAAAAGGTAGTTACGGCTTTCGTTCAAGCGATCTTTATCGATAAAGTTATTAGCTTTTTTTCCAATGGACTTCTAGCACGCTGGGGTGGCTGAATGGTTCAGGCGGCAGCCTGCAGAGCTGTTCTATAAGGGTTCAATTCCCTTCCCCAGCTCCACAACCGAATCCCTATACTCAAATGACATATTCGATTTCTTGTACGCGCGCAGTCCACGGAAGAAACTGAAGACTTCAGCACAAAAGTTTCTCAAGAAATGGGGTTAATTACCAGCCTTTCATCTATTTGTATCTGTGGTGTACACATATACGAAAACTTGATTACAGCTTCGTAACTTTTTTTTATTTTCGCCTATATAGTCTATGTTGTCTGGAAGCTTACGGATGGACACACAACTTTCCTTTAATCATCTACTGAAACAACGAGGATACTCTGAAACTGCAATCAAGAAGCTCTGGAAATGGTACGATTACTCAGAATTAAAGGGCGTAGCCAGCTTCTAACAAAGTGTGATGCTTAAATTTTTAAGTTTCTTTTATTATATTGTTTTAGTGGATTAATTGCCTAAAAAAGAAAAAACTGTGAAACAGATTTCTCTAGCTGCAATTATGTCAGCTCTTGTAGCAGTGGCAACAGTCATTGTACAGATACCCCTTGGAGTGAGTGGGTACTTCAACCTGGGGGATGTCATGATTTTTGTTGCTGCATTGACGTTCAATCCTCTTGTAGGTGGTGTTGCAGGAGGATTAGGCTCAGCTTTAGCTGATCTTGCCTCGCCATATCCTATGTATGCCCCCTTCACTTTCATAATCAAAGGTTTAGAAGGTTCAATTGCTGGCTTAATCACGAACAAGGCAAGCATTTTTCGGGATGTATTTGCAGTCGTTATAGCTGGAGCAGAGATGATTGTTGGTTATTTCTTGGTTGATACGTATTTGTCGGGAGTGGGTAATGCATTAACATGGATTCCATTCAATACATTACAAATCTTTGTCGGTGGTCTAATAGGAGTCCCAATTGCCTTAATTTTGCGCGGGAGACTTCCTGAATTATTTAGGATCTAGTTCGTAAACATTTTTTACTGAGCACCCACAGTTTTTTTAGTCTTAACGTGTAAGACCATTAAGGTCGACTGATGAAGCATGGTTGACAAGTCATCGGAGTATCCAAAGGTACTAGAAAGGGTTAAGGTGGTTTCTCAGCATGGCACCTCAGAAATTGAAGCTGCTTTGGCTGCCGAGGGTTTCAAAATTGTTGACAACAACCCTGACTTTATCGTCTGTTATGGCGGAGACGGCACCGTATTATTCACCGAAAGAACAATCCCTGAAATTCCAAAACTCATAATCAAAACTTCACGGGTCTGCAGAAAATGCGACTACACCCTAAAACAGTTGAAGAATCTACTATCTAACATCAAGAAAGGCAACTACTGTTTGCATAAGAAAATGAAGCTGGAGGCAGAGACTAAAGGTAAAAAACTTGTTGGCTTAAACGAGATTCAGGTTCACCTCAAGTTGCCAATCTATGCTGTCAGATTTTCCTTATCTGTTAACGGAAGAGAGTACACAGAATTGATTGGTGACGGCATCGTCATCGCTACAGTATTTGGCTCCACAGGATACTACAAAGCAACAGGGGGCAAAAGCTTCGAAAAGGGCATCGGTATATCCTTCAACAATCTGCACAACATTAACGAAGAAAGTTTTGTGATCAAAGAAAATTCAGTTGTCAAATTAGCTATTATCCGTGGTCCTGCATGGCTCCTAGCAGACAACAACGAAAACTTCGTTGAATTAGATGCAGGAGACACTGTGACTGTCAAACGGTCTGAGAGCGTAGCAAATTTCATTTATGTTTCCAGCCAATAATCTTACGTGCCTGATAAGTTAGGTGGCGTGATGAAACTTGTTAAAGATAGGTCACAGGGGAGCAAGAGCCTACGAACCAGAAAACACGTTAGCCAGTTTTAGGCGAGCGATCGAACTGGGAGTAGACGCAGTAGAGCTGGATGTCCGAAAAACACGGGACAACGAACTTGTTGTTATCCACAACGCTGATGTAAACAAAACCACAGATGGCAACGGTCCAGTAAACAGCTTCACTTTAGAGGAAATACAAAAGTTTGTTACCGAAAAGGGAGAACACATACCCACGCTAGAAGAGGTGTTGGATGTTGTGGGTAAACGGGTTAAGGTTCTTGTGGAACTCAAGGAAACAGATACCGAAGAGAAAGTAATCGAATTGATTCGGCGCAAGAAGCTGATGGATGACGTGATTCTCATCTCTTTTGACGAAAACATCCTTAAGAAGATTAGAAAACTGGACGATAAACTGACACTGGGTCTGATTTACGTTAGACACAAAAATCCCATTAAGTCTGCATTAGCATTGAAGGCTGAGTACTTGCTTCCATTGTATCGTTTTACTCATTCTGCCAACGTCAAGAAGGCTCATGAAGCTGGTCTAAAAGTTATTGTCTGGACCATCAACACCAAAGAAGAAGCTATAGAATACAATAGAAAGGGTGTAGACGGTATAGCAACGGACAGACCCGATATACTATTCATCTGAAAGCACAATTTCACAAAAAAAGCTACTTTTCATGCGCGCGCAAATCCACTTCAAAAAACTGAAAAAACTCTACTACAAGTCTAGGTTCAATATTTCTAAAGTTTTTTAATTTGTGAATTCTTCAAAAGGATGATAAAGTGTTTTGGTTCTTACTAATATTCTCAAACATTAGTAAATAGTAGTTGTCCTTGGACATTTGGCTTTTTCATCTTTCTATGATATACTGACTACATATGAAAAAAAGATCTAATCAAAAAATTGGGAGAAGTTTACATTTCTTACCAAACCCAAGTATCTAAATGGGTTCCAAAAAAATAAGATGATTAATTTTAAATCTTAAACTCACATAAATGGTTAATATATCTCTTTCAAATATTAATTTTAGGGGAGTTATATGGTTAAGAAAATTTTGATTGCTTTAGATGGATCAAAGGCTTCAAAGAAGGCATTGAATTTCGCTCTTGATTTGGCGGATAGTCTTTCGGCAAGTATTGAATTACTGACAGTTGTTCCGCCAGTTTTTTTGCCGACATATTCCATTTATATGCTTAAATCAGATATGCTTTGTGAATGCGCTAAAAATTTAGAGAATAGTTTTAAGGGCGTGCTTTCTAAAGCAGAACAGGAAGCCAGAAAAAGAAAACCTGAGGTCAAAGTCTCAGTAAGATTTGAGAAAGGCGAGCCTTCCGAAAAAATTGTGCAAGTTGCAATTAATGGTGGTTTCGAACTGATTGTTATGGGAAGCCGAGGATTAGGTGGTAGAATTTCCACTCTTGGGAGTGTTAGCTCAAGAGTTGTAGACAAGTCAAGTTGTCCAGTCTTAATAGTGAAATAGTAATCGGGTTTGGGGTAGCTAAAATCAACCCGATAATTTGAAGCCTAAAATACCATTTGCATTACATTTAGTGACAAACTTTCCACACATTTCATACTTCTTGTACAAATAGAGTAGATGATACTGGGAGGCAAAGTTTCTATATTGCTTTTTCTTGACATGCATTCACACAATAGTAGCTGCCTCTGCATTTTCCAACTAGCACTAAATAGACATTTTGGTTAAATTTGAATTTCTTAATTACCCCTAAATTAAAGAATTATGTCTCATTGTTGAAATACTTGCGTGAGCGCTAGCAATGTGATTTCGTGTGATGTTATCTTTCTTTATACTTATTCAAAATTTCTAAAAATTCTGCTGCCCGAGAAGATGTTAGTTGTTTGGATTTTAGATGAGGATGTCTTTCTCTTTGTTTTACAACATCAGATCTTTTTTTCCCGGATTTGATTATAAGCTCTTTCCTAACAGTTTCGAAAGAAGTCAATTTCTTTAAAGCTGTTAACCAAGCTGCAGCATTAATATCAGTGTGGAATACCCAATTTCTTTGTACAGTTATGGCCTTCTCAGGGCAGACTTCTTGACAAGCTGAACAGAATAAGCAAATCTCAGTATTGATAACAAGTTTAGATTTTTCCAAGTGAATCGCGTCAGTGGGACATATTTCAACACAAATCATGCAGTCGTTTGGACATAGATCTCTTTTCAAGTCTAGACATCCCTGAAAGGGTTTTTTTACAGTTATGGCATCCAGATCACAAGCAAGCTCACAGCCTTTGCAGTAAAAACAAGACTCCTTGAGAATCTGAACCTTTGTTATCGATTTCTTCCCATTTTCCGTTTCTTTTGTTGATATTTTGATTGCATTTGTAGGACAAACATCTTGACATTTTAGCTCACAAACTGGATCACATTTTTCCGTTGCAACATTGATTTCTTTTAATAAGACAGGGAAAGCTTCGTTTTTCACAAATGTAGAAACTTCTTGTTTATCGATCTCCATCTTCAATGCGTTTAGGGGACATAATACAGCACACTCTCCACATAGAATACAAGAATCTAAATCAAAATCGATTCTCGGCTTGATTATCAAATGCCCTTCATCAATTTCTGCAGGAATTAAAGTTATGGCTTCATGTGGACAAATGTCAACACACAAACCACATCCATTACATAGACTTTTGTTTAATGATAAAACATAGCTTCTAGTAAGAAAATTTCTTTCAAGTGTAATCTTTTTTTGGTTTTCTACTTTAATTATTTCTCCACGCACAATCTTTCCCAACCTTTGAAATCATTTTTAATATAACCAACAGGTCTATTTCCTCTTAGTAACCGCGTTTTTGGTCGCAAAACTCCTAACAGTTTTTTCTATCTCGTCTTTGCTGACGTTATCAACGATTTTTTGCATGTTCCTGATTTTTGAAGCAAATTTCTCTCCCTCAGCTGCACTTATCCATGCCAAATGAAGCCTGTTTTTGTCCAACCCTAACCGTTCCATCTTGTTCCAAAATTTCTCAACCCGTTTCTTGGTCTGATGATTTGCATCTATGTAATGACAATCACTCAAGTGACAACCTGAAACCAGTACAGCTGCAACCCCTCTAGCAAAAGCCCGCTCAACAAATTTTATTGCCACCCTAGCTGAACACATGCTTCGTATGATTCGCACATTAGGGGGGTATTGCATTCTACTTACGCCCGCAAAATCCGCTCCAGCATAAGAGCACCAGTTGCAACAAAAAGCCACAATTTTATTCTCTGCGTTCTCCTTAGTAGCTGCATCTATCTGTGCATAAATCTGCTCATCAGTGAAATGGCGCATCTCAATAGCGTCAAATGGACATTCGGCAGCACAATTGCCACACCCTGAGCAAGCTGCTTCAATAACTTCAGCTTTTTTTCGCTCTTTGTTCACAGAAATTGCGTGGTATGGACATACTCTAGTGCACATTCCACATCCCGTGCATCTTTCAGTGTTTATAATAGGTGTAATGGCTTCGATGGTGACACTACCTTTAGCCATTAGAATTCCTGCACGGGCTGCTGCAGCACTTGCTTGTGTTACGCTGTCTTTGATGTCTTTCGGGCTTTCAGCACAACCAGCAAGAAAAACTCCTCTGGTTGGGGTATCTACGGGCTTTAGTTTTGGGTGTGCTTCCATGAAGAATCCATCTGAAGT
>Ga0272441_10006060_pt1 | contig 20553 bp, 3 predicted proteins | sample SSMProp6N_FD_193582 | JGI IMG/M metagenome (GOLD analysis project Ga0272441, IMG submission 193582) | Marine sediment archaeal communities from Little Sippewissett salt marsh, Falmouth, MA, United States - SSM-Prop-6N | ecosystem: Environmental > Aquatic > Marine > Wetlands > Sediment ...
TTCCAGGGCGACCAGCAGGATACCGGCGATTAGTAAAATGATGGCATAAGAAAGCATAGTTTATTATCACAGTCAATTTTTAGTTTTTCAGGAATACAGGTAATCGTCTTATATTTCTTTTACTACTATACTGTTTCCTACAAGGGCTACAACCTTAATCTTTTTATCGGTGTCGATGAGTTCGCCGCGGGAGACGACATCGAGCCGATGAGAACCGAACCGCGCCGTGCCCGACGGGCGTAATGGTGACAACGTGAGACCCTGGGCGCCGATTTTAACCGGGGCCTGGGGCGCCGGGGCGGCGTTTCCTCCGGAACGCATCGCGGCCGAATCGACAGCCGGGGCCAGGACCAGTCGATTGGCAAAGGGGATTTTGGGTAGAAAGCGTCCGAAGAAATACGCCATGATGACGAAACCGAAGAACCCCCCCATAGTCCATAAGATATATTGCTCGAAGAGTCGCCAGTCTAGCTGTGAGTCGGGAATTGGCAATTTATCGGGGGCATTATATACCATCATGGCGCCCAGGGCGAAAACGATGAGCAAAACACCGGTTATCCCGGCGACGCCAAATCCAGGTAAGACAAAAATTTCCACGACTAAAAGGACCATGCCGATGACAAAAACGGCGATTTCCCACCAGTTGGCCAATCCGAAGAGAAATTTACTGCCGAACATAATGATAAAAACGGCGACGGCGACGGCGCCGGGCAGGCCGAGTCCGGGACTGTTGAGTTCGAGATAGATCGCGACCAGACCTATCATCAGGAGGATGCCCGAAACCGCCGGACTGGCGATCCAGCGGACCATTTCTTCGGACCAGATGGTATCTAAAACCTCAACCGGTCGCGTGAATCGGACGTTGTCTCTTTCTTCCAGAAAGGTCAACATTTGTTCGAAGGCTGCTGCGTCAAGTCCTTCAACGACGGTGCGGGCCAAGCCGTATTTTTCGGCGTCGGTCGCCGTCAGGGTCAACAGTTCGTCATCTTTGACGATGAGTTTTTTTTCGGCTACATCATATTTTTCTTCGTCTTCATCAGGCAGAAATTCCTCGTCGAAATATTCGAATTGATCGGTGTCTTTAATCGGCACCTGATAAATTTTCAATTGTAAGGTGACCATAGCCTGACACAGCGCCGCGGGATAGCCGTTAATCTCGGCGGCGGTTTTAAACCGGGCCCGGATATAGGTTTCCATTTTTTCCCGCTCTACGCCCTCCAGGGTGCCGCCGAGCATTATGGGGGCGCAGTCACCGATGGTGGTGGCTTGTTTCATGATGATGTCCTGACAGGCGACACTGATCAGGGAGCCGGCGGAGATGGCCCGGGTGGTGGTGTAGGCGACGGTGTGGGCCTTTTTGGCGACATCGTGCATGAAATATTCCCAGATTTTAACCGCCATATCGACGCGTCCCCCGTCGGTGTCGATCTGGTAGATGATGTAGGTGGCGCCGTCGGCTAAGGCGGCTTCGGTGCGGCGCACGATGGATTCGTACATGCCTTCATCGACCATATCGGCGCAGGTGATGACGACGGCTTTGGGGGGGTTGGGGAAATCCGGGGGTGAATTTGGATCGCTAGTTTGGGTTTGCAACCTGGGTGAACCTGGGGTGGGCATATCCTGAGAGAGAGTTTGGTGTGAATCAGCCGTGAGCGTGGAGCCGATAAACATGACCAGTAAAATTATGGACGCCGCGCTTAAAAAAAGCAGTCGGTAATAACGCATAGGTTTAGCTTGGCGGTTTGGCATAACGACATCTCATAAATTCGAGTAAAATAGTAACCCAAAACAGGACTAATATATTTTAGACCGGTTAACCGGTATAAAGCAAGTGTAAATGCCGGAGGGGTATTTTGGGGCCGAATGTGCTTTAACTTCTTTATTCATTTGTACTTATATAAAGTTGCCTGACGGAAAACCCTGGGAAAAGTACCCGGCAGGGATAAATTTAATTTAGAAATTTTATTGTAAAGATAAATATAGTTAATATAGTATAATATGTTCCTGGTGATGTTTCTCAGAGGGATACCGTTTGGTGGATCAGTAAGCAGGATGATGACCTGATATAGTGAAATCGGGCCGGGATTAATGTCGGGGACCGTATAGTTGTAATTTCGATCGAGTTACGCTGGGGGACGATTTATTTAGGGATATGTTATGGCGTCAAAAAATAATGAGTTTAAAGAAGGGATTCTGGAAATAACCGATCGCGGACATGGATTTCTGCGGGATGTCGTTAAAGACTACCGAGTTATGCCTAATGATGTGTTCGTCAGCCGCAACATGATCGAAGAATTTACGCTGCGGAGCGGTCTGGTGATCAAGGGGCGGACCTCCGGTTTGCGGGGTAAAAATCCGAATATGGAAGAAATTGCTGCGATTAACGGGCGCGGGATCGAAGATTATTTTGAGTTGACCAGCTTTGAAGATTTTGTGGTGGTGGATCCGAATGAGATGATTCGTTTGGAGACCGGCGCCGAGCCTTTGGGGACGCGGGTGATGGATTTGCTGACGCCGATCGGCAAAGGACAGCGCGGGCTCATTGTGGCGTCTCCGCGGACCGGCAAGACGATTTTGCTGCAGCAGATGGCTCACGGCATCACGACGAATCACCCCGAGATTCATTTGATGATGCTGTTGATCGATGAGCGTCCCGAAGAAGTTACCGATATTCGAAGGAATGTCGATGGGGAGGTGGTGGCTTCTTGTAACGATAAAGGTGTCGAAAGTCACGTCCGATTGGCGCAGTTGGCGATGGAAAGAGTCAAGCGTCTGGTGGAGATGGGCGACGATGTGGTGGTGCTGCTGGATTCGATCACACGCTTGGGCCGGGCGTTTAATAGCTGGGTTCGATCGAGCGGGCGCACGATGAGCGGGGGGGTGGATATTCGAGCGCTGCAATTACCCAAGCAGATTTTCGGCAGCGCCCGCAAAGCCGAAGGCGGCGGTTCGTTGACGATTATCGCCACGGCGCTGATCGATACGGGCAGCCGCATGGATGAAGTGATCTTTCAGGAGTTTAAAGGGACCGGCAATATGGAACTGGTGCTGGATCGCAATCTGGCGAATCGCCGAATCTGGCCGGCGATTGATATTTCGCAATCCGGAACCCGCAAGGAAGAATTGCTGATTGAGGCGAAATCATTGGAAAAAATCTTTCGCTTGCGGCGTCACCTGGATTCTTTACCCCCGGGACAGGATGTAGAAACACTGGTAAAAGCCTTAAAGAAGCACCCATCAAATAAAAGTTTTTTGCAGGAATTACCATAGGTTTAATAACTATCGGACTGCTGTGCAAATCCCCTGGGGAACTTAACAATTTACTAATCGGTCTCAAGGGAAATATGGATTGGTGAATTCACACTTCATCTTATCTTATCAGATCCGGCAGGCCCTATACAAAAGGCGATATCAATACTGATAATTCATTCATTTTGAATCGGCAGTATATTTGATCTCCCTTTTTTTATGCGTGTCGCTCCAGGATAGTCAGCGCCAGGGGTGCGGTTTGTTGGCGCCTGATATTATAACTGGAAAAACCCTCTTGTATGACTGATTTAGACCGTCGATATCGAACAAGTGATGAAATGACCGTATAACCTGTATTTTCAGCAGATAAAATGAGGGATCAATTATGTCACTGTTAAGAACACTGCGCAGAAAAATTCAAACATCGGACAAGGGAAGATTTTCTTTGGAGCAACTGGAACCCAGGCTGCTGCTCAGCGCCGATTTGGGTGTGGACGATTTTGGGATCGAAGACGGCCTTACGCCGCCGCCGTTTTTGTGGGGCGACGATGTCAGCATATTCACTGATTTGAGTAATTACGGTGACGCCGACACCGGACCTTTCAGCGTTAAGATTATGCTGAGTCCGGATGAAAATCCCGATCCCTCCGACTATGAACTGCATGCCAACGCCGCTGTGGACTCGATTGCTTCCGGCGCCACAGAGATAGTCTATGACACCACCATGACTTTGACCAATAATGACACCTGGCCGGATGGTGATTACTACTTGATCTTCACCAGTGAAGTTACCGGCGACGCCAACCTGTCCAACAACGGATTCGGTGCGCCCATTCATATCGGTGACACCGGCGGTCCGCCTCCTGCCGGCGGGATTGACCTGGAAGTGGATGAATTCAGCCTGGACGGGATGGGGCCTTTTGCCTGGGGCGATGCGGTAAATTTGGCGGCGGATGTCCATAATGCCGGTGATACCGATTCGGGTGCGTTTAGCTTTGATGTCGTATTCAGTGAAGACGATACCCTGGACGGTTCCGATGTCATTTTAGATACCATATCAGTTTCCAATGTAGCCGCCGGTCAATTAGATGTTAACGATATTTCGGTGACGTTGCCGGCCGGCGGTACTGATGGGCAAAAATATCTGTTCATGGTCGTCGATCCGGCTAATGCCGTGACCGAATTCGAAGAGAACAACAATATGTGGATGATGCCGATACAGATCGGCGGCGGCGATCCGCCGCCCACCGGCGGGATAGACCTGGTGGCCGACGATGAGGCGTTCCTGCCGCCGGTCGGTTTGATCTGGGGCGAACAATACGAACTGCCTATCGATGTGTTTAATGAAGGTGACACCGAAGCCGGCGCCTTTACCATCACCGTTGTACTTAGCGCCGACGCCAACTATGACGCCGGTGATTTTGTCCTTGCCGATGTGCCCGTAACCGGAATCGCTCCCTATGGCGACAGTATCAATGATGTTATGGTCACGCTGCCGACAGCGGGTACCTTTGCCAACGGTACTTACAATATTATCTACCTGGCCGACAGCGCCGAGATCATCGCAGAAACCGACGAGAACAACAATCTGGCTGTTCAATCAACCGAAATATCCGATCAGCCCAATCTGCAGCCGGGCATTGATCTGGCGGTATTTGATTTCGATGATGACGCCGAAGGCGATCCCGAATGGGGACAAACCTTTGATGTCATGACGGACATTGTCAATCTGGGTGACACCGACGCGGGCAGTTTCACCATTTCGATTGTGTTATCCAGTGATATGAATCTGGATCAAAACGATACCGTTTTGGTCACTCAAACCATCGCTTCCCTCGCCTCCGGCGCTACTTCCATCAACGACATCACCGTCACCCTGCCCGAGGCGGATGTTAGCTGGGTCGATGGCATGTATTACCTGCTCCTCTCGATTGACAGCGAAAATACCGTGACGGAAGTTGACGAAACCAATAATTTTGCTGACGTCGATTTCTTTATCGGTTCCATCGGCGGGCCGGGCGGCGGCATTGAACTGCAGGTCGATAGTTTCATAATCGACATCGCCGGCCCGGTTAACTGGGGCGATTCTCTCAACATCGGCGCCGACGTAATTAATATCGGTGATACCGAAGCCGGTGCGTTCACCGTGCAAATCCTGTTCAGTCAGGATGATATGCCTGACGCGTCTGATACGGTGGCTTACTCATTTGAGGTCGCTTCCCTGGGCGCTTCTGCCGTTTACACCCACGATTTTTCCTATACCCTGCCAGGCGCCGGTACGGATGGCTCGTACTTCCTGCTCATGCAAGTCGATAGTTCTCAAGCGATTGTCGAAGTCAGTGAAGATGATAACCTGGGCGTGCAGAATTTTAATATCGGTGATACCGGCGGACCTGCCGGCGGCATCGAGCTGCAGCCGGACGAGTTTGTTCCCAGCGTCGAAGGGCCTGTTAACTGGGGCGATACCGTTAACTTAATTGCAGATGTTGTCAATATCGGCGATACCGACGCCGGGGAATTTACCGTTGATGTACTCTTTAGCGAAGACGAACTGGCGGACGCACAGGATACGGCGATACACAGCTATACGGTGACTTCGCTGGCCGCCGGCACGGTGTATGAATATGACTTCGATTATACCCTGCCCGCCGATGGAACTGACGGACAGTATCACTTAATCATGATCGTGGATAAAGACAACACCGTCACCGAACTCTCCGAGGATGATAACGAATGGGTCATGCCGTTCTTCATTGGCGAAGACGGTCCCCCGCCGCAGGATCAAATTGAACTCCAGGCGACCGATTTCCAGATCACCGGTCAGGGACCATTCAACTGGAATACCACCATGGATTTGTTCGCCGAGGTCGAAAATGTGGGCGATCTGGAATCAGGTGCATTTGATATAACGGTTTATTTCAGCGCCGACGATATGATCGACGGGGTTGATCAGGTATTACATACCGCCACCGGTGTCAATCTTGCCGGTGGCGCCGTGTGGTCGGACAATTTATCCGTGACTTTGCCGGCGACCGGAACCGATGGCGAATACTTTCTCATCCTGGAAGCCGACAGCGGCTATACCGTTGTCGAACCAAGTGAAGAAGATAATGTCGGGGTAATGATGATTTATGTAGGTGAAGGCGGCGGACCCGCGGGCTCAGTCGATCTCTCCGCCGACATCGAAGCCGATTTCCTGCCGCCCTTCGATTTGGTTTGGGGTGCGCAATATGAAATCGCCGTTGACGCTTTTAACCTCGGCGACAGCGATGTAGGCGCTTTCAACATTTCGGTAGTACTAAGCGCCGATGCTGTTTATGACGGTGGCGACTATCTCCTGACCGATGTCCCGGTCACTGGTTTAGCTCCGTTCGGCAACAGCATTAACGATGTGATGGTTACCCTGCCGACCGCCGGCACTTTACCCAACGGAACTTATAACGTTATTATATTTGTCGATAGCGCCGACGTGATAGAAGAAACCGACGAAAACAACAACCTCTCAATGCAGGCCGCCAATATTTCCGATCAGGCCAATCTTGAACCGGGTGTCGATTTAACGATTATAGATGTTGATGAAGGGGATGATGTTGACTTTCAATGGAATCAAACCTATACCCTCTCGGCGGACGTGATGAACCTCGGCGATACCGATGCCGGCGCCTTTACCATAGCTGTTTCGTTGTCAACCGACGAGAATTTCGACGCAAACGATACCGTCGTGGGAACCTATCAGGCGTCGTCTCTCACCAGCGGCGCCTCGGCGTTGTTTGATATTTCGGTGGCCTTACCCGCCGCCGATGGGCCGTGGGTCGATGATTTTTATTTCCTGGTCGCCGCGGTCGATAGTGACAATGTCATCACCGAAGCCGACGAAGACAATAATTTTGATGACATCGACATCTTCATCGGCGATCCCGGCGGACCGGGCGAAGGCATCGATCTCGAACCCGATAATCTCTTTGTCGATCTCACCCAACCGCCGATCCTTTGGGGCGATACCTTAAATATTGACGCCGACGTTATTAACAGCGGTGATACCGATGCCGGCCCCTTCACGGTTAAAGTTTTATACAGCGAAGATGATATGCCCGACGGCGGCGATACGGAAATTGAGAATTACCAGGTAACCTCTCTCGCCGCCGGAGAACCCTATACCCACAATTTCGATTACACCCTGCCCGCCGAAGGCGTTGATGGCGAGTATTTCCTGATCATGGTTGTCGATGGCGCCGACGCCGTCACCGAAACCTATGAAGACAACAACGAAATGATGATCACCTTATACGTCGGAGAAGGCGGCGGTCCTGTCGGCGATGTGGATTTAGTCGCCGATGACGAAGATTTCCTGCCGCCTATGGGTGTGCAATGGGGCCAACAATACGAATTACCCATCGATTTGACTAATAACAGCGACGGAGATGTAGGCCCCTTTACGGTCTCGGTTGTCCTTAGCACCGATGCCAACTGGGACGCAAGCGATTACTCCCTCGCCGAGGTTCAGATTCAGGGTTTAGCACCATGGGCCTCAAGTGATAACGATGTCATGGTGACGCTGCCGACCGCCGGCGCCTTCGCCGATGGTGATTATTATGTCATTTACCTGGTTGATAGCGAAAATGTCATCGCCGAAGTCGATGAAAATAATAATCTCGCCCAGCAATTGACCAACATATCCGATCAGCCCGACCTGATTCCGGGTATCGACTTAGCGATCATGGAATACGATATCGACTTTATGGGTGATGTTCAGTGGGGCGGCGATGTCAGCCTCGTCGTCGATCTGGTGAACCAGGGCGATACCGACGCCGCGGCCTTTACCGTCACCGTCGCCTTGTCAACCGATATGAATTTTGACGGATCCGATACACCGGTGAATACTTTTGAGCTCGCTTCGTTAGCCGCCGGCGACACTTCGATTAATGACCTGACCGTTACCCTGCCGATCAACGAGGGATTATGGAACGACGGCCTGTATTACCTGGTGTTGGCCGTTGACAGCAGCGAGGCCGTCACCGAAGCGGATGAAACCAATAATTTTGACGACCTGGAAATTTACATCGGCTCCGGCGGCGGACCCGGCGTCGATGGCATCGACCTGGCCGGCGACGATGAACCGTTCGAATTTCCCATGGATTTGGTCTGGGGATTGGATTATGAATTTCCGGTGGACGCCTTCAACATGGGCAACCAGTCCGCCGGCGCCTTCACCATTCACATGGTCCTCAGCGCCGACGATCAATACGACGGTTCGGATTACGATTTAGGTTCGGCAAATGTGGACGGCCTCGAACCCGGCGCCGAAATCTTTAACGATTTGTCGGTAACCTTCCCGGCGGCCGGCGAAATGCCCGACGGCGATTATTACATCATCACCTTTGTTGACAGTCAAAACACCGTCACCGAAGCAGACGAAACCAACAACATCAATGTCAGCCCGCTGCATATAGTTACCACGCCTGATTTGACCCCGGGCGTGGAACTGGTCGTGGTCGATTTCTGGGTGATTATGAATCCCGCCGATAATGGCGAATTAATTTGGGGCGAGAGCTACCCTGTCGATGTCGACGTCGTCAATATCGGTGACACCGACGCCGGCGCCTTCACCATCCAGCTTCTGCTGTCCGAGGATATGACTGTTGACGGCGGCGATTTGCCGATTGGCGCTATCGATGCCGACGGAGCGCTTTCAGGTTCCACTAATTCGTATGATGGAAACATCACCCTGCCCGCCGCCGGGGAAAAATCCAATGGCGAATACTTTATTCTCGTCCACGCCGACAGCACTGATGAATTCATCGAATCCGACGAGACCAATAATTTCGATGATAACGATATGTATATCGGTGACGGCGGCGTTGTCCCGAATGAACAGCCCGATTTGAATATCACCGGTTTTGGCGTTGCCGAACCGGGACCGTTCGACTGGGATCAAAACATCAGCATCTTTACCGACATCAACAATCAGGGCGACGCCCCCGCCGACCCCTTTGAAGTCAAGGTCTTTCTCAGCGAATCCGGCGATCTTATGATAGATGGCTATCTCATGGTCCAACACACCGTTGACGGCTTACCCATGGGAGGGTTCTCCGAAACCGATTGGCCGGTCCTGCTCCCGGCCCCGGGCACTCTGTCGGACGGCGAATACCACCTGATTATGCTTGTCGATAGTGAAGGTTCTGTCGAAGAATCCGATGAAGATAACAATATTTCCACTACGCAAATCTATATCGGCGCACCCCCGCCCGTCGAAGGCATCGACCTGGTCGCTGACGGACCTTACATCCCCGACATGATCGATCTCGTCTGGGGCGGCTCCTGTCAGGTCGCCGCCGATGCCAAAAACATCGGTGACACCGACGCCGGCGCCTTCACCGTCCAGGTGGTGCTCAGCACCGACGACGTCTTTGATGCCGCCGATGAAGTCTTGACCCAGATGAACCTGCCGGGCCTGACCGCCGTTTCGAATTTCTTCAATGATAAAAATATTACCCTCCCCGATGCCGGAACCTACCCCGATGGCGCCTATTATATAATGGTGATCGCCGACAGCGGCAACACCGTGGATGAAGTTTACGAAGACAACAATGTCGCTATGCAGATGGTGGAAATCACTGCCGACGCCAACCTCACCGAAGGTACCGATCTGAGTGTCGTCAACTTCGATCTCGGCGGGATGGAAGGCGATCTCAACTGGGGACGTAGCTACATGATCGCCGCCGATGTTATCAACACCGGCGATACCGATGCCAATCAATTCAATATCTCCATCCTGCTCTCGGCCAATGAAAGTATCGATAGTAATGATACCGTCGTCGGCACGGTTCCCGTTTACTCCCTCCTCTCCGGAGAAGTCTCGATCAACGACGTCTTCATCGAATTGCCCGATCCCGGCGTTAAATCCGATGGACCATATTACCTGATTATGGCCGTGGACCGCAGTAATCTCATCGATGAATCCGATGAAACCAACAATGCCATGCTCTTAAACGTCAATATTATCACCGATGCCATCGGCGATGAAGGCGACGTCGATCTCCAGATCAATTCCGTGCTGCTGCCCCCGCCGCCGCTGGTTTATAACGGCTTCCTGGGTATTCAAACCGAAATAGGCAATTATGGTGACGGCGCCGTCCACGAACCATTCATGGTCGGCCTGTATATTTCCGAAGACAACATCATCGATAACTCCGATTGGCTTATCGGCGAAACCAATGTCTTCAACGTTGAAGCCGGCGAAAATCTCCCGTTGTTCATCGATGTGCAGTTCCCGCCCGAAGGCATTTTCACCACCAACAACCTCTTCCTCGGCGCCATCGTCGATAGCTTCTCCGCCATCGAAGAACTCGACGAAACCAATAATTCTTTAGTCACCGAACTCACCCTCGAAACCCCTGTTATCCCCACCGGTATCGACCTGACGGTTATGTTCAATCAATGGCCCAATCAGATCAGTGAAGGTGAAACTATCGACTTGGACTACCAAGTGGATAATTTCGGTGACACCGACGCCGACGCCTTTATCGTTAAGTTCTATTTATCACAAGATCCCATGGTCGATGTCAACTGGGATACCGGCGCCAGCTTCCCCGGCGACCCGGGCGATCCGCCCCCTTCTGTTGATGACGACATCCTCCTGACCGAAGTCGATATAACCTCGCTCGCCGCCGCCGCCAATTACCAGGAAATCCTTTCTGTGACTTTACCTTCGGAACTCGATTTCAGCTTCTACCACCTAGTCGCCGTCGTTGATCCCGATGCTGCTATTGAAGACGGCTTCCGCGATAACAATTTCGCCGTCGCCTTCGCCGAAGTCATGCAGTCCGGCGTCGATCTCAACTGGCAGGATATGTTCATGCCCTATGACCTCCAGTGGGGCCAAACCTTCACCATCGACGCCATGATCAACAACTGGAGCGCCCAGGATGTCGCCGCCGTCGATGTCGCTTTCTACCTCTCCGATGATTTCGAACTTGACGAATCCGACACCCTGCTCACTACCGCCAACCTCACCGATGTCCTCAGCGGCGCCACCACCGAAACCACCGTCGAACTCACCCTGCCCGATGATCGCTCCGAGGATGTTATGATGCGGATCATCGCCCAGATCGATCCCGGCGAAACACTCGACGAATTCGATCGCTTCAACAATACCTGGGTCCGCGATGTCTTTATCGGCACACCGCAACTGGCCAACCTGATGGCCTGGCCCATGATTATGTTCGATCCCGAACAGGGCAACGTCGATTGGGGCGACACCATCAACGTCGATACCAACATCAACAACAGCTCCGACGCCGCCACCGGCGCCTTCGACGTCGGCTACTACCTCTCTGCCACACCTGATTTCGCCGGTGTCGTCGCCACCCTCCACACCGAACCAATTACCCAGGGCCTCTTCCCCTGGGAAAATTATTACCAGACGCTTACCCTCACCATGCCCACCGAAGATCCCGGCGGTTCTGAAGGTGAATGGTACATCCTCGCCCAGGCCGACTCCGCCGATGTCGTCGTCGAAGTCGATGAAAACGACAACTTCGGCTGGTCTCCGATCTTCATCGGCGCCATGCCCGCCGACCTCACCGGCTGGATGGAAATCGACCTTGATGCCGGCGCCACCGTCCAGTGGGGCGAACCGGTCCCCATTCTCGGTGAAATCGAAAACTTCGGCGGCGTCGATGCCGGCCCCTTCGATGTCTCCTACTACCTCACCTCCGATCCGGAAATCGACGCCAACGATGTCCTCCTCGCTACTCAAACCATCGACCTGGTCGCCGCCGAGTCATTCGAAACCACGTTGACTTCTCTCACCCTGCCCGCCGATCCCGGCGCTTTCGATAGTGGCACCGTATTCATCGTCGCCGTCATCGACTCCGCCGAAGCCGTCGATGAAATGGACGAATATAACAACTTTATGGGCGATTGGCTCACTGCCGAAACCGCCATGGCCGAATTAATCCCCTTCCACCTCAAGCCCGATTTCCAGGCCTTCTGGGGGCAATCCATGCAGGTCGAATTCGGACTCGGCAACATCGGCAATCTCGACGCCGAAAATGTCACCGTCAATTTCCTCCTTGCCAGTGATGATTTCCAGAGCGTCGAAACCTACCAACTCGCCACCGAAACCATTAACCTCACCGCCGACACCGATCACTTCGATACCCTCAACATTCAACTGCCCGATCCCTCTCTGGTCGGCTTTATCACCCCGGGCGAAGAAGATGGCATGTACCGACTCATCATGCAGGTCGATCCCGATAACGCCATCACCGAAATCATGGAAGAGAACAATCAGTTTGATATGATGATTCACCTCGAAGCCCAACGCGGCATGCTTCAAATCGAAGACAACGATACCTCTCCCCATGATATGGTCCTTCAGTTAGGAACCGTCCCGGTTAACCAAAACACCGAAGGATCCTTCTCCATTTCCAACACAGGCGCCGGCTCTCTTAACATCACCGAAATATCCAGCTACTATCCGGAATTCACCATCACCCAAAACGGTGAACCTTTAGCTGAAAACTACGTTCTCGAACCTTTCAATCCCGATAATCCCGCCGAACCCTTAACCTTCGAAGTAACTTTCTCCTCCGATACCCCCGGCCCCCATTTCGGCATGATTAACATTCTCACCGACGAGCCCACTCAGTCCAACTTCACCCTCGATGTCTCCGCCGACATCGTCGCCGCCCCGGTTGATCTCACCATCGACGCCATCGACGCGCCCGCCGATGCTCATTGGGGCGATCTTGTCACCCTGGACGTCACCATCAATAACCTCCAGACCGGTGCCGCTGATAACGCCGAACTCGACATCGCCCTTAGTGAAAACGCCGATGGATCCGGTATGATGACGCCTCTCTGCAATATGACAATTTTTGATATCGCCGGCAATGAATCTCTCACTCAAACCGTCGATATCCTCCTGCCCGACGTCTCACCCTTTGGCTATGGCGGAGAATTGTTCCTCCAGACCTTTATCATGCCCACCGGCAACACCTTCGATGAAAATCCTGATAACAACCAAAACCACACCGTCATCGATATCACCAATGAAGCCGTCGGCAAACCCGACCTTACCGTATCCTGGGTCTGGCTCAACGAGCAAATCGAAACCGGCCAGGAACTTGAAATACTCCTCGGCGTCCGCAATCTCGGCTCCGCCGACGCCGGCGCCTTCAACATCAAATATTACATCTCGCCCACCGATGATATCCTCGACAATGACGACATCCTGCTCACCGAATCCAACCTGCCCGGTTTGAGCGGCTCGGGCGAAATCGAAGAATCCGTTAACATCCTTCTGCCCGATCTCGGCGTCGCCGAAGGACTTTTCAATCTCCTGATTCAAGTCGATGCCAACCAGGACATCGTCGAAGACTTTGAAGAAAATAACCTCGCCGTCGCTCGCTTCCATCTCGAAAGCGGCGAAATCCTCGACTTCTCCGCCGACTCCCTGGCGCTCGCCGAATCCGAAGTCACCGTCGGCAGCCCCTTCAATATCACCTTGCAGGTCTCGAATACCGCTCTCGAATCCGTCGATAATCTTCGCGTCGAATTCTTCCTCAATGATGCCGCGCTAAATGACGGATCGGTCGGGATGTATCTCGGCTCTCTCCCCGTGACCGTACCCGCCGCCGGCTCTGCCGTTATTGATCACCAGTTCATTCTCCCCGAGGGCGTGGTCCTGCCCGACAGCGATAACCTCTATCAGGTCATGGCGCTTATTGACCCCGAACAACTCTACGAAGAAGAAAATGAAGACAACAACTTGGTCTTCTCCACCAATTCCTTCCTCGCTTCCGCCGGTGCTATCGACCTGACTGCCACCCTCGACAACGCCCCCGCCCAAGCCACCTGGGAACAACCCCTTACCCTCGATGTCTCGGTAAACAACACCGGTGACATCGGCGCCCCGCCGTTCTTTGTCGATCTGTTCTTAAGTACTGACGACCAGCTCGACTATGCCGACTTCTATCTCAACAGTCAGATGATCTTCACCCTGGAACCGGGTGACGATCAAAACCTCACCTTCGATATTATCCTGCCCGGCCCCTTGCCCACTGGCGCCGGTGATTATTACCTCCTGGTTGATGTCGATGGCGGACAAAGCGTCATCGAAACCGACGAAGATAATCTCGTCAGCAGCCTGATCTCCATAACCGGAACACCGGATATCGCCGTCTTCTGGGACGACGCCCCCACCAAGAGCAACTTCGAACAGACCATCACCGTCATCGACCGTGTGGAAAACTGGGGCAACGCCGTCGTCGAAGCCGATCAATTCGAGATACAATACTATCTCTCTGCCGATGCCCTTGTAGATCAAAACGATGAATTCCTCGGCTCCCGCGCCCTGACCTCACTGGGACTCCAGGGTATCGAAACCACCGAAACCGAACTGATCCTTCCCGTCGATGGTGACGAAGGATTGTATTATCTCTTGGCTGTATCTGAAGCCGTCGGTGCCGCCGTCGATGAAGTACCGCTAAATGACACCGCCGTTTGGCCCCTCGAAATTATCTCCAACGGCATGCCCGACCTGAAAGCCTCAGCCCTATCTACCGCCGTCGAAGAAGCCGACTGGGGCGACGCCATCTCGCTCAATAACACCATCGCCAACGTCGGCACCGCCAACGCCGGTGAGTTTACCGTCACCTTCTACCTCAGCGATAACCGCTCCATAACCTCCCAGGATACCGTGCTCGGTACGCGAACCATTACCTCTCTCGCCGCCGCCGGAAACAATACGACCGCCAAACCCTTGACCCTGCCCGAAGTGAATCCCTTCGGTGAAGACGGCGAATTCTATCTCGGTATGATGGTCGATAGTGGCGGCACGGTCGCCGAAACCAACGACGCCAACAATATCCTCGTAACCACTAATCCGATAACCATCGGTAATGTCATTACCGTTGATCTGATCGCCGCCCTCGTCCAGGGACCCACCCTCGGTGAAATCGGCGACGAAACCATCGAGGTCTATTACGAGGTCTTTAACGCCGGCTCCACCAACTCTGCTGCTTATGACATCGACTTCTACCTGACTCAAAGCGGCTCAATCGACGCCAACGCCATCCAACTCGGCGCTGTGACTTCCGACTCCCTCGCCGCCGGCGCCTGGGCGACCGATACCGCCTCGCTGAGTTGGCCCGTCGAACTCAACGATGCCAACGGTCAAAACTTCTCCGTCGCCATGCAGGTCAACGCCCTGCAAGATCCCGAAGAAAGAACCTATGAAAACAATGCTGCCATTGGTTTTGGTGAGTTCCTTGTTGTCGCTCCGGTTCAAACCGACGTCGCTGTCACTGATGCTGATGCCGACGATGACGCCGAATGGGGCGATCCTGTCACCATCGACTATCAATTGCAGGCCACCGGTGAAATTAACACCTCCGTTACCGTAGCCTTCTACCTCAGCGAAACTGCCGGCTCTAGCGCTGCCTATCAACTCGGTCAAGCCGACATCGACTTGACCGGTATCCAAACCTATGATGGCGCATTGACCTTCGCCCTGCCCGACGAAAGCCCCTTCGGCCGCGATGGTCAGTTATATGTACTCGTCCAGGCCGATCCCCAAAATGATATCGCCGAAGGCGACGATGACGCCGACGTCAACAATAACCTCTTCGCCACCCCCATCGAAATCAGCAGTGGCATGGCTGACCTGGTCGCTATGAAAATATCCGGCGTACCCACCGTCGGAACCGGACAAACCTTCGATGCCTATAACGAACTAACCAACTTCGGCTCCCTGCCCACCGATGATTTCTATGTTTACTTCTTTCTCACTGAAGGCAATACCGATGTCGATATCGAAGAAGATATCTTCCTCGGCATGCGTCAAGTCGCTTCGCTCGAAGGTGGCGCCGTCAACTGGACCATCTCATCCTTGAACATGCCCGCCAGCGGCATCGACAACGGACAATACTACCTCGCTATGTTTGTCGATCGATTCGATGATATCAATGAAAACTCCGAAATGAACAATATCGTCTTCTCCACCAAAACTATTCAGGTCTATAGCGCCAGCATCGAACCCGATGACGCCGAACCCAATAACACCACCGGAACCGCCACCGCTATCACCTTCGACACCGAAGGCGATACCCAGGGTCTCGCCAACAACATCCCCGATACCCTCACCCTGCATGACAGCCAAGATCTGGATTACTTCACCTTTACCGCACCCGCCGACGCCACCGGCCAAAATTCCGCCAATGGATTCGCCCGATTAAACGTAACTCCGTTCTCGGCTGCCGATAGCCCCGATACCCTTAATGTCGCCGTTAAAGTGAACGACACCAGCAACTCTACCTCGGTCGGTGGCGCCGATTCCGACGCCACCCTCGGCGGCGACGAAATCTTCACCACCTTCGGTTTGATCCCCGGACATACCTATTCCATCCTCGTCAAACCCGTGGGTGATTCCTTCGGTTCCTACACCATGGACCTCGAACTCGGTATCGGCGCCACCGGTGACGACTACGAATCCAACGATACTGCCGCCGACGCCTATTACCTCGGATCAGCCGATACGACCTTATCCGACGATCCCGACACCCTCGCCCCGGCCTCGATGCATAGCGCAACCGATGTTGACTACTACAAATTTGCCGTACCAGCCACCTCCACCGGACGATTTACCATCGACGTCGATCCCGATCCCGGACTCGACGCCATCCTCCAAATCTTCGATACCGATGATAACCTCCTCGGCAGCTCCGATGACGGCGGCGCCGACACCACTGAAACTCTCACCGTCGATGGCGCCGTCGGCGGCAACTATTATGCCGTCGTCAGCGCCTGGGCCGGCAGCACCGGCGCCTACCAAATGGACCTCGCCTTCACCCGCGCCCAACAGCCCGATGGCTACGAATCCAACAACACCACCCAAACTGCATCGCTATTGACCGCTAACGTCTTAACTAATCTCACTATTCACAATGGTGATATTGATTATTATGACCTGTCTTCCATCGCACCCCTTGACGCCATGTCCCTCGAAGCCTACATCTACGGCGCCGCCGGTCTTGATACCGATGTAACCCTTTACGCCATTGATGATCTGGACGTCGCTTCGGTGATTCGTACAGTCAATCGCAATGGTGTCAACGGCAGCGAAACCTTAAAAGCCAATATCGGTGATTATAGCCAGCAGCAGTTGATCCTCGCCGTCGGCAATCACGATGATACCACTGGGACATATAGCCTTGAATTGGCGTATGGATACCAGGATATTGGTGATTTCGCCGAACCCAACCAACAACGCACCACCGCTTATACCGTATCATTAAATGATCTAAATCGACTCAATATGACCGAACTTACCATGCATAATGCTGCCGACCGCGATTATTACAGCTTTTTTGCCCCGGATAATACTGACGGTACCGCCACTATAACCGTCATCCCCGATGACGAGGCCGATGCCTTGAACGTGTCGTTGAGATTGCTCGACATACAGGGAACGGTTCTTAAAGCCACCGACGCCACCGGGGCCGGCGAAACCGAATCGCTCACCCTAAACAGCACCACTACTCCGTTGGTCGCCGGTGAAAAATATTACATCGACGTCAACGGCTGGGGCACACTCGGTGAATATGAACTAAGCCTCAGATGCCCCGCCGCTACGACCTCTTATGCCGATACGCAACGGTTAAGTCCTGAAAATCCAGGCGATTACGCACCGTACCCCCGGTTCAGCACGGCTTACCTCTTCGACGGCACGCCCCCGGATATTCACATCAACGAGCAAGTCGCCAACGACAACGACGACGACTTGTCCTTTGGCGCCGTTTCGGTTGGCTCGGACTTATCTCACACCTTTGATGTATTGAACACCGGCGGCTCGACCCTGCAAATCAGCGCCGGCGGCATAACTATCGAAGGGACCGACAGTTCCGTCTTTAGCGTGACGCCCACGTTCGCCGACATCGTCCAGGGCGGTTCCGAGACATTTACCGTAACCTTTACTCCTGCCGCCTTACAGCTTTACTCCGACGCCACCCTGCAAATCGTCAGTAACGATCCCGATGACAGCCCTTACGAACTGACCCTCAGCGGCACCGGGATTGTCAGCGCCGACAAACCGGACATCGCCACCATCGAAGCCGCCGGCAGCACAGCGCTTTCCAGCGTGGCTTTTGGCGACGTGCTGGTTGACAGCGACAGCACTCAGTATTTCCGTATCATAAATTACGGTTCGGCGGACTTAACGGTGACCTCTGTTGAGATTACCGGAACCAACGCCGCCGACTTTTCCGATGTATATACCAATTTACCGGACAAATCATCGGATAACTATACCATCGCCGCCGGGGGTCAGAAACTGATTCAGGTCGATTTCACGCCCACCACCGATGGCTTACATACTGCCAACATGACACTTACGAGCAATGATCCCGACGAAACCACCCTGGTTGTTCCTTTGACCGGCACCGGCGTACAGCCGGATATTGTGGTTGATATTGATTTGGACGATGCCGAAGTCGCCAATCCTTTGACCTATATTATTGGATTTGGCAACCAGGTCGCCGATGGTCCGGGCAATCAATACGCCGAATATCCCATTGAAATCTGGAACCTGGGCGCCAGCACCCTAACTATTGAATCCATAAGCCTTTACGAAGGCGCTCATTTTGATATCACCGGCATCGGTACCAGTGATGTCGAGATTGCCGCCGGTGGTTTTGCCGAGGCGACCGTGATTTTTGATCCGACCATCGCCGGCAGCAGCTTCACCGATATCTTGACGATTGTCAGTGATGATTTTGACGCGCCGACGATGCAGTTTAGTCTGACCGGTCAGGCGTCGGCGGCGTTTAACACAACTATCGCATCCGGCGAGACTTATGAATTTACCGATTCGGATGGTGATACCATTGCGATTGAACTGGACAAAGGCAATGATCTCAGCGCCGTAGTAACCTTTGACGGCGGTACGGCCAACGGTTCCGACATCGCCGACATCGCCATCACCGGCGGCGCCTCAAGCAGCACATTCACCATAACGGTAACTACAGCAAGCGGTAACGGTTCTGTGGCGGTGGGTGATATTGACATTAACGGTGACGGATTTGGTTTGGTGCAGATTGATGGATCAGCCACCGGCTTAAGTATCGAAGGTGCGGTTAAGACGGTTTCCTTACTCGGAAATCTGGGTGGGTTTTCGGCGGACGGCGCCGTAAGTACCTTTATTACCGGTGGTTTAAGCGGAACCGTGACCGCCGATGCCTTTAAGTGTATGACGATTACTGGCGATATCGCCAACGCAACTATTTCGACCGATCCTGAGTATAAAGCCTCGGCCATCGGGACTTTATCAGTAGTTGGTGACGTCAGTGATACGACAATTACCACCGGATCGATCAAGACTGTGTCGGTGACTGGTTCTGTAAGTAACACAACCATAACGACTTCCGGCGCAAAATCATCGCTGGGCGCCGTGACGATCACCGGCGATGTCGATAACCTGGATATTGTCAGCGGCAAGGTCAAATCGGTCAGCGTCAACGGTGATATTGATGACAGCAGCATCTTACTGGACAACGCCAAAGCCTCCCTGAGAGCGGTAAATGTAACCGGAGACGCGGACCTGGATATTGACGTAACCGGTGCGGTTAAAAGCATTAACGTCGAAGGAAATCTGGACGGCGCCATCGAAACAACCGGATTAAAAGGCTCGATCGGCGCGGTCAATGTCGGTGAGAGCCTGGGCGCGAGCTTGAGCGCCGTCAAGGCGATTAAGACGATAAATGCCGGCAGCGACATAACTTCGGCTTTGATCTCAATTGACGGCACGGGCAAGGGAAGTATCGGTAAACTCATATCCGGCGGTGACTTAAATGTTGGTGAGATCGACGTGGATGGCTCTATAAAGAACCTGACCGTAGGCGACGGCAGCGATGGGGATTTATACGGTGATATTTCGGCAGGCGTTGCTATTAATAAGGTTACGATCACCGGCGACATCTTTGGCGCGCTGGCGGCGGGGGGTAAAATCAATACGATTTCGGCGGGTGGGGATTTGAAGAGCGAGGCGTCGATTAGCACCACCAACGGCAGCATCAGCAAGCTTTTGATCAGTGACACAATATATGGTGATATTTCGGTGAATAATGGCACAGGTATTGTAAAGCAGGTGTTGCGGCCTAGCAGTTTTGCCGATCCGGATACGTCATTGGTGAATTCTTATACGGATCATATCGATGCGCAACTGGCGAAGATCAAATGGATTGACTGATGATGTAAGTAGCTGTTAATTAGAGATTTACCACTAAAATCGAGGCAGGCTGTCAG
>Ga0272441_10006061_pt1 | contig 20551 bp, 19 predicted proteins | sample SSMProp6N_FD_193582 | JGI IMG/M metagenome (GOLD analysis project Ga0272441, IMG submission 193582) | Marine sediment archaeal communities from Little Sippewissett salt marsh, Falmouth, MA, United States - SSM-Prop-6N | ecosystem: Environmental > Aquatic > Marine > Wetlands > Sediment ...
CGCAGGCTGCGCGGCGGATCATCGTAACGCGTTATACAGTTCTACCGGATCCCGGTAAAAGCCCACTCGCATCACGTGGTTTATCTTCTGGGTAATGGCCCAGCTCCATCCGGCGTCGACACCCGTCCCGGATGACATGCGCAGGATTCGTTCGTGCGGCTCCCGGGCTTCCCTGGTCTCACCGTCCAGCAAATTTCGAAGCACCTCGCCGTAGGCGCGGTCGGGGACATTGCGGAACTTATCGAACTCCCGAGGCTTTCGACGCTTCAATCTCTGCAGCAGATCCTGCGGGTCCTGCTCCGGTAGTTTGCCCAAGGGCAGCCCCCTGTGGGCGTACAGCTTCAATCCCTCCTCCAGCAGGCTCACCGCTATCTCCCGGCCTTCGGGGTAGGACAGAAAGTGTCCGAGGGTCGAGTGACAGAGAGCCACCGGCAGGGCCAGCAGATCCCGGATATGTACCGCGTTGCGGTAGGAGGACGGATCCTCCACTTCCTGGACCTGGAGGCCGCACTCCTTCACACAGCGCCGCAATTCCTCCAGCCCGGCACCGGCTTCCACCAGCAAACGGGGTTGAGGGGATGATACTTCCACCACACCCGGGTCCCACTCCACAGCCTCCATCAGGCTGAGTCCCTGGAACACATCGGTTCCCGGAGCAAAGGATCGCTGCACGCCCCGGGCTCCGGGTTCGCCGTCCAGCACCAGGAGGGTTTTGCCTTTCCCGCCGATTGTTCGCTCCGCCCCGGTCCCTTTGCCCGAGCCGCTGCCGCTAGTGCGAAGGGCGAGCACACCCACCTCCCCCGCCTTGAGCAGGGCGGAGGAGCTCAGCTGGAATCCCTCGGACCTCACCCAGCCCCAGGGCAGGTTCAGGCGAATCTCCCTGCGGCGTTTCAGCACCTTGAGCCGCCGGTCCCCCACGGCGTCGGGGTTCCAGGTAACCTCCTGCCGTTCGGCGGCCAGCAATCCCGCAAGAACTGCGGCCGCCGGAGCGTCTCCGATTATTCGAACTTTCATTTTGGCTTCGTAGTGTAGCCAACATCTTGTTGAATTTCAATAAATCCATCAGAATGTCAGGCGCAATGGATATTGATTTCATCAAACTCCAGAGCTGTGGCAACGACTACATCCTGGTGGATACCTTCAAGAGCACCATCCTGAACCTGGAGGCTCTTCCCGATCTGGCCAAGCAGATCACAAGCCGAAGGTTCGGCGTGGGCGCCGTCGGCCTGCTGTTCGCCGCCCAGGGCAGCGAGGAGAAACTGCGCATGCTTCTGTACGATCCCTACGGAGAGGAGATCCAGAGTGACGGACTGGCCCTTCGCTGCCTGGCCCGCTACGCCTTCGATTCGGGATTGGTAAACACGGAGAACTTCCGGGTTCAAACCGGGAAGCACACGGTAGCGGTTGAAGTGCTCGATTCCTACAACATCCTCATAGACAGCGATGCCCCCCGATCTTGGCGGCAGGATCAGATCCTGAGCGAACGGAGCGGGGAGACCTTTCGGCGCCCCATACGGCTCGGATCTACGGAGATCAACTACACCCCCGTGTTCATCGACGGGCCCCACGCCGTCATCTTCGCCAGGGATTACGGGCTCGATTATCCGGATCTGGTTCAAGAGCTGGAAAACAACGCCGAGTTCGAGGAGGGTACGATGATCTCCATGGTTCGGGTGATCAGCCGGGAGGCTCTGAGCCTGCGTACCTGGCAGGTAGGATTGGGAGAGGTGCTGTCCAGCGAGGCGGCCGCCTATGCGTCGGTAACCGCTGCGGTACTGGACGGCCTGGCCGACAGAGCGGTGCGGGTGCACCTGGAAGGAGGCAATCTGCTGGTGGAGTGGGCTGAGAATGACAATCGCTTCTCCGCATCGGGCCCGGTGGAATACGTGTTTATGGGTACCTACTACTACGAGGAGGCCGAGGAAGATGAAGATTGAGGCGTCCCAGCGTCTTCAAGGCATTGGCAGCTACGCGTTTGCAGAGGTGGACAAGAAGGTCGAAGAGCTTAAAGCCAAGGGAATCACACCCATAGACTTCGGGGTGGGAGACCCGAGCGCACCCACTCCTGCGCTGATCCGAGAGGCTACGGCCGACGGCCTGGAACGGAGAAAATCGAGCGGCTATCCCAGCTACATCGGGGCTATGGCCTTCAGAGAGGCTATAGCCGGGTGGGTTCAGCGGCGCTACGGTCTGAACATGGATCCGCAGACAGAGATCTCTTCCACCATCGGATCCAAAGAGGCGGTGTTCAACTTCCACGAGGGGATCGTGGATCCCGGGGACATCGTGCTCTGTCCCTCGCCGGGATACCCACCGTACACCCGGGGAACCCTGTTCGCCGAAGGCCTGCCCTATCAGGTTCCGATTCGAAAAGCTAACGATTTTCTCATCGATTTTTCCGAGATTCCCACCGAAGTTGCCAGGAAAGCGAAACTGATGTGGCTCAACTACCCGAACTCCCCCTCCGGGGTGACTGCGGATGAAAGCTTCTACCGGGAGGCTCTCGAGTTTGCCCGCACCTACGATATCATAGTCGCCTCGGATGAAGCGTACTCGGAAATCTACTTCGGCACAGCCCCGATTTCAATTCTGAATGTCCAGAGGCAGGGGGTACTGGTTTTCAACTCCCTGTCCAAGCGCTCGGCCATGACCGGCTACCGCATCGGGTGGGTCATGGGCGATCCACAGCTGGTGGCTGTATTTCGAAAAGTGAAGACGAACATCGATTCCGGAACCCCCACCTTCATCCAGGACGCGGGCACGGCGGCCTTGTCCGATGAGGCTCACGTGGAGGCATTCCGGGAGGAGTACCGGCGGAAGCGGGACATCCTCTGCGGTGCCCTTGTCGCCGCCGGGCTGGAGGACTGCACGCCCCAGGCTACCCTGTACGTGTGGCAGAAGGTCCCCAGGGGAATGAGCTCCCTTGATTTCGCCACCCGGCTGCTCGAGGAAAAGATCGCCATCGTCACCACCCCGGGCAACTGGATCGCCGAACCCGGTGCGGGGGGTGAAAACGCCGGGGAAGGATACGTGCGTTTCGCCCTGGTTCCCACGATCGAAGACACCCGTCTGGCCGCCCAGCGTATCCGTTCCCTGCGCTTCTGAGCCGGCACTACGGATATGGACAAATTTTTCGACAAGCTCGGAGATCTGCTTCAATCCCTGCTGGGCAGTGATTCCACGGCAAGCGGCGCCTACGATCTGCGGGATCCGGACATGCGGGAAGCCGTCGAGGAACTGGACGCCTACCTGGAGTCCGGAGGGTTCGCCTCAGGGGGAGGGACCTCCGGGCAGTCCCGGGATCGCAGCTACGACCGGCATTCACGGAGCCAGCGCAGCGACTGGAAGCCGGAATCCGCGGACGAGGACCTGCGAAGAGACTATGCAACCCTGGAAGTTGCCTTCGCCGCCCCATTGACGGAGGTACGGAAATCCTACAAACGATTGCTGCACAAGTACCATCCGGATCGCTTCAGCGGGGATGCGGATAAACAAGCGGTGGCAAACGAAGTAACCCAGCGCCTGAACGACGCCTTCCGCCGCATCGAGGGGCAGCAAAAAGGTCGCAAGAGATGACCGGCGATACCGGAAGCGGCGGCACCGGGATGCCAAAATAGAAACCGTGTGATATAATAATAGAAAGAATGATATTACCCGCCGTCATCGCCACAACAGTTGCGCTCATTCTGGCTCTGCTGCTGATTCCCACCATCCGCCGCATGGCGCATCGATTCAAATGGTACGATCTGCCCAACAAGCGCAAGATCCATACCGGCTTGATCCCCAGGCTCGGCGGCCCCGGGATGTATCTGTCCTTCCTTGCCGGCGCTTTGCTGGCGCCGTTGCTGCTATCCCTGGCCTCCGGCGGCAGCAACAACGTGCGTTATGATTTACGCTTTGTTCCCTTCTTCCTGGGGATCACCCTGATCCACCTGGTCGGACTGATCGACGATTTCCGTCCCCTAAAGGCTCTGCTGAAGTTCTTCCTCCAGATTCTGGCCGCCGCCATCGTCACAACCGGAGGATTCCTGATTCGTTCCCTTACCCTGCCCTATCTGGGCACCTTCTCCCTGGGACCGCTGGCCTATCCGGTCACCGTGTTCTGGATCGTGGCCATCAGTAACGCGATCAACCTTATAGACGGCATGGATGGCCTGGCCGGCGGGATCAGCGGTTTCGCCGCGCTGTCCATGGGAATCATCTCCCTGCTGCAGGGAGCCGTGCTGACATCTGTGCTCTGTTTTGCTCTGTTCGGCGCAATCGTGGGTTTTCTGGTATTCAACTATCCCCCGGCAAAGATCTTCATGGGGGATTCGGGCAGCCTGTTTCTGGGCTTCTGCCTGGCCAGCTTCCCCCTGGCCGGCGGTATTTCGAAAATTTCGGCCTTCGGCACCCTGCTGGTTCCCGTTACCCTGCTCACCATTCCGATCCTCGACATCATCACCTCGGTGATCCGGCGACTGCGCAACAAGGTGCCGATCATCCATCCGGACAAGGAACACATCCACCACAAGCTTCTCGACATGGGACTGAACCAACGGCAGATTCTCGGCGTGCTGTACGGTTTCAGCCTCTACCTGAGTGTCGTGGCCATCACTTCGGTGATTCTGCCCCAGGAGGTCAACGTCTACCTGATCCTGATCGTCTGGGCCGGAAGCCTCCTGGGCTACGGCCTGCTGTACTTCATGAACACGAGGAAACGTTCCATGAGCGATGAGGACAAGGAACAGGACAGCTCAGCCCGAGGTCTTCCCAAGAGCGGGTAGCTGCAGCCTTCGCTGCGAACCGATCCCTTCAACAACACCGGTAAGCCGCTCCGCGCTCTCGCGCAGGCGCTGAAAGGCCCGAACGATGCTGTCCGTATTGTTCAAGCTTTCCAGGCTGAGATTCATGATCGAGTCTATCGAGTTGTTTACCCGGTCCACGCTGCCCGCCGCGTTCTCCGCCTTACGCACCACCTCCGCGGTTGTTTCGGCAATCTGAACAATACCCCGCTGGATCGATCCGATCGCCAGATTGTTCTCGTTGCTGCGAAGGGAGATCCGTCCGACGGTCTCCCGGATCGACTGCACCAACTCGGAGATTTCCGCCGCAGCCCGAGAGCTTCGGTCGGCAAGCTTCTGGACCTCCGCGGCGACCACACTGAAACCGCGGCCGAACTCCCCTGCCCTAGCCGCTTCTATGGAGGCGTTCAGGGCCAGCAGATCGGTTTGATCGGCGATATCCCCGATCAGGGTGGTGATCTCCTCCACCCGGGTGGTCTTCTCCTCCAGGAGCTTGACATCGTCGGTTCCTTTGAAGATCGCAGCGGAGGAGCTCTCTATATCGCTTCCACTCTCCGTAGCTGCCTGATGATTGTTGCGGGCATGGTCGCAGACAGTTTGGATCGCGGTGACGATCTCACTGAATCCCGAGGTGGCTTCCTCCAATAGATCCGCCTGCCGGTTCTCCGACTCGTACACCACATTGCTGATCCCCTCCATTTCCACGCAGGAGTGGAGGATGCCGATGGCGTGGTCCTCGATCTGGGCTAACGCGGTCCTCAGCACATCCAGCTGAGACAGCTGATTGGCTATCTCCCCCAGCTCGTCGCTGCGATCCGTCGGCGCTGTCGCTTCCTCGTGCGGGGCGCCCCGCTGGATGGAACGGCTGTAGCTGATCAGCGCCTTGTAGTCTCGAGAGAGGTTGGGCAGGTAGAAGAAGAAATATACAACAATCACCACAGTTGCGCCCAGGACCAGAACGGCGAATAGAATGATCAGAAGTGTAACCAGGCGCCCCCGAAAGCGCTCCACCTGAAAGCTGTAGTCCTGCAACGCCCCAATAAAACGGAAACTTTCGTCGATGTACTGCTGCATAGCCTCCTTATCCCTTCCTCTGCCCTGCTGCACATTCGAGTAGATCCTGTTGCCCTCCAGGAGAAACTCCGCACGGATGTCCCGGAAACGCAGAGAAAGGTGCTCGGGAAGGAAGAAACCACCCCCCGCGCCCGGCTCCGCGCCGAGCAGCTCGCCCAGCTCCTGATGAAGCAGCTCGAGCTTGGCGAGATTTTCCGCGCTCGGAGACACCAGCTGAAAGCCGGCGGCCTGGACCAGGCGCTCGGCCCGGGTATTTATGTTTCCGATCATCAAATTCTGGGAATTGCTGAACTTGTCCACGGTGATATTCACGACAAAGGCACAGACCATGAGGATGAGGATCAGGATCAGAATACCGTATCCCAAAACGACCCGGTTCAAAATGGATTTGCTCATAATCCGTACTCCTGTAATTTACGATGCAGAGTCTTTCTCCCGATCCCGAGGGTCTCGGCGGCCCGGGTTTTATTGCCGTTCTGCTGAACAAGAGTTGCCCTGATGGCCTCCCGCTCGATATCAGCCAGGGTGGAGCCGGCGGTGATCTTCAGGTAATCCTGCTCGGAAGCGCTGTTAATATGGGGGGGAAGGTCATCCACGGTTATGATGCTAGATTTGCTCAACACCACCGCGCTCTCGATGCAGTTGCGCAGTTCCCGCACGTTCCCCGGCCACGGGTAGTTGTACAGAATCATGCGGGCTTTCGGTTCAATAGCCTCGATGTTCTTCCCATTCTCCTCTGAGAACTCCTTGACGAACGCCGCCATGAGCAGTGGGATATCCTCCTTGCGCTCCCTCAAGGGGGGGAGGTGGATATTCACGACGTTGAGACGATAGAACAGATCCTCCCGGAAGCTTCCCTCTTCGATGGCGGATTTGAGCTCCCGATTGGTGGCGGCGATTAGGCGGACATCCACCTCGATGGTCTCCTCCCCTCCTACCCGCTCGAAGGTCTTGTCCTCCAGCACCCGCAGCAGCTTGATCTGGAGGTTCTGGCTCATCTCTCCGATTTCATCCAAAAAGATCGTTCCCAAATGAGCCAGCTCAAAGCGTCCCCGTTTGCGAGCCACCGCCCCGGTGAAGGCTCCCCTTTCATGACCGAACAGTTCGCTCTCCAGAAGCGTTTCGGTGAGAGCGGCGCAGTGCACCTTTATCAGAGGTTTCTCTCTGCGGGGGGAGTTGTAGTGAAGGGCGTCGGCGATCATCTCCTTGCCTACCCCGCTCTCGCCGGTTATCAGGACCGAGGCGCGGCTGGGCGCTACCTGCTGCACGACTTCGAAGATCTTCCTCATCGATTCACTCTTGCCGATGATATTCGAAAACTGATTGCGCTTCTGAAGCTCCTCCTGCAGGGCCCGATGTTGCAGCATCAGCTCTCTGGCCGAAAGTGCCCGCTGCACCAGCAGGGACAGCCGATCCATGTTTACAGGCTTGGTGAGATAATCGTAGGCGCCGTTCTTCATGGCCTGGACCGCGTTCTCGATGGTCCCGTGTCCGGTAAGGATAATCACCGGCAGATTCGCAGAGCTGCCGGTTGCTTTCTGCAGCACCTCCTCTCCGGAGAGATTGGGCATCTTCAGATCCGTGATGACCAGATCGATGCCCCCCCGATCCAGCTTCTGGATCGCCTCCTTGCCGTCACAGGCCAGGAGCACCTTGTAGCCGTCCAGCTCCAGCACCTTTCCCAATCCTTCCCTTATGTTTTTCTCATCATCCACGACCAGGATGTTGTAGGTCATCGTGCCTCCTCGCTGTAGCTGATCAGCCGCTTCTCCTTCTGAGGAACGGGGAAACTCAAGTTTATGGTGGTGCCCTCCCCCACCTTCGAGTTGATCTCTATGTCCCCCAGGTGCTCTTTCACGATCTTGTACACCAGTGTGAGTCCCAGACCGGAACCGAAATCCTTGGTGGTGAAGTAGGGCTCGAAGATCTTGTCCATGTTTTCCTCCGGGATCCCCACCCCGGTATCTCTGATCTTCAAAATCACCTCGTTTCCCCTGTGTATGGTGTGAACCCGCAGTTTTCCTCCCTCGGGCATGGCGGAAATGGCGTTTTTCAACAGGTTCAAAACCGCCTGTTTCATGTAACGCTCGTCCATGAGAATCTGCGGGCTCGGCTTCATGAACTCGGTTTCCAGAGCGATCCCGGCCTCGGCAAGCTCGAATCTCATGAACTCCAACAGCTCCTGCACGACCCGGTTCAGATCATCATAACTCAATTCGGCATTCATCGGCCGGACTGTGAACAGAAAATCCATGACGATTCGATTGAGCCGGTCAACCTCTTCCTTGATAATCAGGAGGTTCTCCATGACCTTGCGCGTTTCTATCTTCTGCTTCCCGCTCATCTCCTTCTTCATCAGCTCCAGATGGATGCCGATGGAACCCAGGGGATTCTTGATCTCATGAGCCACACCGGCGGTCAGGGTGGTGAGGGCCGCCAAGCTTTCGGCGCGCCGCAGTCTAGCCTCCCGGGCCCGCTTCTCCGTGACATCCTCGATGTGGATGACGTTTCCGGTGATCCATCCCTGGCGCACCAAAGGCATGATGCTCAGTGAGAGGACGCGGCTGTAACCGTTTCCCAGGGTGAACTCCCGATCCAGCACCCGATCCAGCCCGCGCAGGTTTTCGGTAAGAAAATCCCGGATCTCCTCATCCCCGATCGCCTCCTCCAGAGACTTTTCGATGAGCTCCTCAGAGGTAAAGGGCAGCATTCGTTCGGCGGATTTGTTGACCAGGAGGATCCTGTCTTCCCTGTCTGTCACCAGGACCCCGTCGCTCATCGATTCCATCACCATCTCCAACAGCTCATTGTCCCCGGCAATATCGGCGACGAGCTTGCGGATCTGGGAACGATCCATCTTCTCGATCTTTTCCAGCGCCCTCTGCAGAAACCTTCTCATCGGAGCGTCCTCAATGTGTAGTACAGGCTCTCCAGGGTGAGAGCGGGCTGCTGGTTGAAGGTGAAAAAGGCCTGCTGGTGGCCTCGAATCGCGGCGTTCCAACGTCTGAGCACAAAGGGATTCAGGGCCCGCTCCCTCAGCAATATCAACAGCTGCCGCAGAATCTCCTCCAAAAAAGAACCGACAAAGCCCCGGGCCGTCTTGGGTGTGAGGTTTTCCCGAAGCTCCTCGAGCACATCTTCGGAGTGAACTTCTTCAGAGTTTTCCAGGGCCGCCTGAACGAAACGCCGGGCCAGTTTCTGCAGCAGATCCGGATTGACATCATTCCAGTACAGGAAGTACTCCCGCAGATCCCGGTACTCCTGATCCTTTTCATGGAAAATCCTCTGCAGCACTTCCGCCTGCTCGGAGGGTTTTCTCTCGACGAACAGGTAGGGGCGAAGACGGGAACGCACGGTGGAGATCATGGCGCTGCGCCGGGTCGTGATGAGGATGATGAAGCTATCCGGAGGCGGTTCTTCCAGAAGCTTGAGCATGTAGTTGCTGGAGGAATCGTACATCCGTTCCGCGCTCTCCAGAATCATGATTTTGGCTCCCGAACGGGCTCCCGAAGCCGCGCCCGCTTCGGGAGTCTCCCCGGCCAGGGCCGTCATGTGCAGCCAGGCGGAGGCCCTCCTGAGCTGGTTGATCGGCACGTTATCGGAGCTCAACGCCTTGGACAGCGTCTGGCTCAAGCTGACGACTCTCTCCAGGCGCTCGTCCAGCCTCTGGACATCCCCGACCGAGTCACCGGCAGGCTCCGGCTCGAAGGTATCCAGATGCTCCTCGATTTCGAGGAGCGCCGAACCAACCTTCCTGATCTTGGACTCCTCCCCCTCCCATAGAATGGGATCGAAGCGCCGGGTGAGCTTGCGAACGGCCCGGACGAACAGATACTGTGCGGGCAGCAGCCGGGTTCGGCGCAAAACGTCCGCCGCGGCGGCGATTTCCAGATCGAAGTAGCGCCAGCCCAGCAGCAGGGTATTGGGATGGATCAGAAGACGCTGTTTCCGGCAGGCGGTGCAGCCACAGCTCCAACCGCCCTCCCCGGTGCAGGTCAACACCCGGGCCACTTCCAGAGCGGTGGACAGTTTGCCCGCGAAGGGAGATCCGTAGAACAGAACAGCCGAGGGCAAGACATGGGAGGTCAGTTCCTGCTGTAGCGTCTGAACAACGGTGGTTTGACCGATAATATTTTCAAACATTCTCAACAAAAACTCTTGGTCCGAAAATGCGCTCCGGCGAGGGGAGCACCGGAAAGAGCATCCGGGCGAAAAAGCTCGATCCGAGCAGACTCTTGGGATCGAAAAAAGGCTGCCAGTTGATGAGGAACAGAACCACCCCGACCACGATCAGACCCTCGGCCAGCCCTAAGAAAAACCCCAGTGCGCTGTCCAGACGGTCAAGATTGAGCCGCTCGATGATGTTCTGCAGCATTCGCTGGACCAGCTTCACCAGTAGATATGCCAGGAGAAAGAGGATCAGAAAGGCGATCAGCTGGTTCCACATGGAGTGGCCGAACTGCTTGTCCAGGAGCAGCGCCACGGGTTTGTAGAAAACGATTGCCGATGCGAAACCGAGGATCAGCGCCGCCATGCTGCCCACCTCTGTCACGAATCCCCGGAACGCTCCCCTGACCGCAGCGATGATCACGAGTAGGGCAAACACGATATCGATGACTTCAAAACTCAAAACCCGTTTACTCCGCTGCGTTCTGTTCGCAATATGAGCTGGGCTATGCGGCCGGCGGCATCCGGCCGGCTGAGCTGCGAGGCGCGAGCGCCCATGCGCTCAAGCTTATCGGCATTACTGAGAAGATGCAACACGACCTCAACCAGTTCATCCGCACTCACCTGCTCCTGCTGCAGGACAACGGAGGCCCCGGCCTCTGCGAAGAATCCGGCGTTCTCGATCTGATCCCCCCGGCTGGCCCCGCGCGGCAGGGGTATTAAAATCGAGGGTTTGCCCAGGGCGGCCAGCTCCCACAGCGTATTGGCTCCGGCGCTGCACAGTACCAGATCCGCGGCGGCAAGAACGTCGGGCAGATCTTCGTGAAAATAGGCCGTGGGGTAGTAGTGCGATTGCGTCTGATTCCGATCGAAGTGCTCATTGCCCAGCTGATGAACCACGAAACAGGCCGCACGCAGGCGATCCAGCGCCTGCAGCACCAGGCGGTTGATCGAAACCGAGCCCAGGCTTCCTCCCAAAACGAGCAGCAGCGGCAGGTTTGCCGGACAGCCGAACATGGCCCGGCCCGCTTGAGGATCCGCGTTCAACAGCGCTTTGCGAACCGGATTACCCGTGTGTATGACTTTGCTGCGATACCTGTCATCGAAGTACCCGTGGCTGGCGGGGAAGGAGACCAGCACGCGATCTGCGAAGCGGGTATTGATCCGGGTCGCCAAACCGGGCCGCAGATCCGACTCGTGGGTCAACGAGGGGATACCCAGCAGGCGGGCGGCGGCCACCGGAGGTACGGACACGTACCCCCCCTTGGAAAAAACCAGGGCTGGTCGTTCCCGCAGCAGGATCACCACCGAGACGAGCAAGCCCGCCAGGATCTTGAAGAGATCGATGATATTCTGCAGGGAAAAATAGCGGCGCAGCTTGCCGGTAGGAATCCCGTAGTAGCGCAGCTGCCGTCCCTCAAGAATCCGGCGTTCCAGCTGCGAACCCGATCCGATCCAGACAACCCGGATCGGAGGCAGCTCATCTAGGACAGCCAATACCGGATAGACGTGACCTCCGCTTCCCCCCCCCGTAACGACTATACATTCTCTCATTCGCCAAAGGCACCTTGAAGCGCGGTTGCCCCCCGTACTACAGTTGATCTTACCATGAGGAAACTGGCCTGTTCAACGTTCCTACTCCTGCTGCTCTGCCCGGCGTTCAGCCCGGCGGATACGGCTATCGAAACCCTTCTCCCGGCGCCGATCTTCGAACGCCTCCTTCGGGAAGGAGAGCTGAGAAACAGCCTGCACCGGGACAACGCGCCGCAACTGATCCCGGATGTGGCCGAGCGGCCGGAGATCGAGAGTAGAATCCGGGAATTGGGGCTCACCGTGGGCACGGAGGTGCTCTCGGTGTACAAAAACGAGGCAGCGGATTTCGATTCCTACGAATCCCGGCTCCGGATCTACAACATCCTGCTGTCGATGAGCACCATGAAGGGAACCCAGTACTATTCGGCCAGCCGGGAGCGGATGCGTACCCTGTTTGCCGAATCCTACGTGGTCGACGGTGCGGATACACAAAATCGGCTTCCCGACCCCGTGGTACGGGAAATCCCTCCGGTCAGCAAGCTGACCGTGCTGCAGGAGGATCTCACCTTCGGGGAAAACCTCTATGCCATGGAGCTGCGCTACTCCGGCGAGCTCTTCCTGCTGGACAATACAAACCTCACCACGATGAACTACCTGTTCTTTCCCATGGTGAGACCCGGGAACAGCGTCACAGTGATCCTGCTGATTCCCGCCGGGGAACAACTGCTGTTCTACGGAGCGATCGGAGCCCACACAGTGCGCCTGCTGGGATTGGCGCGTTCCCGGGAGGATTCCTTCTACAATCGTTTGAAGGCTACCTACGGCTGGTTTACCCGGAGAATGGCTGCTACCTTTTGACAATCAGGTCACTACGACCTGGTTCCGGCCCCGCTGCTTGGCCTGGTACATGACCCCATCGGCGTGGCTGATCCAGCGATCCGGCAACTCCCCCGGATTGTACTGGGCGACCCCTATGGAGACGGTGACATTGAACACCTGCTCTGCACAGGTGAATTGGGTTTCCTCCATCTCTTTTCGGAAACGCTCGGCAATACTCTCGGCCGTACCCGCCGTAGTATTGGAGAAGATCACGAAGAACTCCTCTCCGCCATAACGGCCGGCGTAGTCATACTTCCGCAGGCTCCGGTTCAACCTGGTGCCGATCTCCTGGATGACCATATCTCCGCACTGGTGACCGTAGTTGTCGTTCACCCGCTTGAAGTGGTCGATATCGATCATGATCCCGGTGAGAGGCCAATCGAGCCTGTTTGAGCGTTCTATTTCGATTTCGATGCGCTTGAACAGGGTGCGGCGGTTGAGCAGGCCGGAAAGGGTATCCAGAGAGGCCAGTTGCTCCAGCTGATGACAGTTTTCCTGCAGCTCCTCATTGATGCGCCTGACCTTCTGGTACTCCTGCCTCAGCTGAATGTTTTCAGCCACCAGAGTCGACAGATTCTTGCCCTCCGGTTGCGGCTCCCCCTGAAGCGCGCCATATACCTCGGTCTGATCCCTCAGGCGGATAAGAGCCGCCTTGAGTCGGGCCTGCAGCTCCAGAGCCGTGATCGGCTTGCCGATGAAATCATCCGCCCCGAGCTCCAGCAGCTCATCCAGATCGTTCTTGTGGTTGAACCCTGAGATCATCACGATTTGAATGGGCTTGAGCCTGTAGCGCCTTCGAATCTGTCGGCAGACTTCGTACCCGTCCATTCCGGGCATCACCACATCCAGGATTAAAATCTGGATGTCATTGCCTGCCATCACTTCCAGGGCCTCTTCTCCCGAAAGCGCGCGAAACAGGGTGTATCGTTTGTCCTCCTTGAGGATCTCGACCATCAGGTCCAGATGTGCCTCGTTATCATCAACGATTAGGAGATTGGTCGGCACTAATGACTCCCGGTGCAAACGTTGCCCCATAGTAAACGAAATCCGCGGCTCCGGTCAATCTCAGGTGAGAAGGCGCAGAACGAGTTGGGAAAATCCGATCAGGGCGCCCAGAATACCCCCGAAGATATTGATCCAGCGCAGATGTTTTTGAATGACGATGAGCAGCAGCCTCTCCACCTGAGCGACATCCAGTCCATTGATCTTGTCCACAACCAGCTGCCGCACATCGAAACTCTCAATGAATGCGGGCAACCTGGCATCGATGATGCGAACAAGCTGGGCGGTCAGATAGGCGCTGGCACGCTTCTGCAGCGCCGGTTCGATATGCAGAAGCTCGGCTATATTGTTCTGCTGATGTTCCTCCATGAACCTTCGGGAGAAGGAGACAACCTCCGCGGCGATGGCCTGGGAGGTCTCCTTCCTCGAAAGGAACGCCAGCACTTTGGTCGAAACATAATCAACGGCCTCCTGTTCGGGGATGCGAAGGTCTCGGATCAGGATCTCCGCCAAGGTACGGTCGGCCACCTTGTCCAATAACCTGTCGATCCCTGCGGCGATCCGCCGCCGGGCTCCCTCCTGCTCCGCCCGTGCCAGAAGCCGCTGCACCAGTCCCCCCGCCAAGCCCGCAGGCACCTGAGCGAACAGCTCGGCGGCGGGCCTGTCTCTCCACCGGGAAAAAGCCCTCTCCAGAACCTCTTTCAGGTCATTGAGAGTCTGCTCTTCATAGGCATAGCTGCGCAGGGCGACCACGGCCTCTTCGACAATCTCTGGCATCTTCTGTTCTAAGGCGCGATCGAACTGACCGGCGGATATCAGAAAGCGCTGCAGCATGTTCAGTTTTTCCAGAACGGTACGCAGCAGGCGCTTGCCCCGATGATTCATCTGCTCCCGTACCTGCTCCTGATCCAGCCAGCGGAACAGGGCATCGAACAGCGAGGGAAGCAGGCTCGCCAGCAGATCCGCCAGAACCCCGGTTAGCTCCTCGGAGACAAGGCTCTCTATATGCTGTTCTCCCTGCCGCCGCTGTTCCAGCCAGGCCTCCACTGCCCCGGCAATCTTTTCCCGGTTCTCGGGCCGGGAAAACAGGGGTACCAGCCGTTGGACAACCGCCATGCCCACTTCGCTCTCACCGACCAGTTCCCCTACCCGCTTCTCCCCCACTGAGTGGATCACCCGCCCGATAATGCCGCGCACCCCGTGGATGAAGCTCCGGGAGGAGAAGAAACTGTACAGCCCCTCAGACAGGAAGCCCTCCGCCGAGGTAAAAACCAGCTCCTGGTTTCCCTTCTGCAGCGCGGCCAGAGGTGTGGAGATGATATCTGCGAGCAGCGTATCGATGTTCTGCTCCAGCCTGATCTGAAAGTTCTCCGTAGACAGCTGCCGTCGAACCGCCTCCTCTGTCAGAAGCTCCCGGGATACCATCTGTCCGATGCTCTCGGCCAGCTGGACGCGCTGCTTGGGTATGATTCCCGGAGTAAGGGGAAGCCGTATTCCGAGAACCCGAACTTCGGCAAGCGGCCGAAAGAGCATGCGGATGGCAATGGCATTGGTGACGTAGCCGATAACCGCTCCCAGAAGCGGCGGCAGAACCCAGGGCAACACTTCCGTCAGCCGGATTTCACTGAAAAAACCGAAGTCCATGAGGCGGGAGTTACTCGAGATCTGCGGCGAAACGCTCGGCCTTGGATTTGGAATCCAGCACCTCGAGGAAGGCGCCGAATACCCACCCCCGCAAGCCGCCGTAGTTGACCTGGTACCAGTAGGCCGTGGAATCGTCGATGGTCTCCTTGGCCTCGGTCCTGTTGATGATCTCCAGAATCGATCCCCGGCGCAGATGAGCGGTGATTTTCGCCTTCTGCAGGGGCTCGGCGCGCAGACGCAGGAAGGGCGAGCGGATCACCCCCCACTCCGCGCTCAGGGTCAGCACCGGGGTCGGGGGCAGATCGATTGATTGCACGGGTTGTTCCTTTTCGCAGGAAACCAGGGTCAGAGGTGCTATACTAAGTACCAAAACGATGACGGAAAAAAAAGCGATCGCCGAAAGCCTCATAATTGGTAATATTAACAACAATATGGCCAGAAAGACTACACTCGTTATTCTGCTGCTCATCGCCTGTGTTCTGCCCCTGGCCGCGGCCGACGATCCCGCGACCGTAGATCCCACGGCCGTAGATCCCGCAGCCGACACAGGGGCCAAACGACCGGTCCTGGGATTCGGGATTACCGGCGCCGTGGCCGTGGCGGATGAACCTGTCGGTGCCGGCTACCCGGCCGGTTTTTATACGCCCAAGGCCCAGGCCGTGGGCGCCCTCAGCGCGCTGCTGGATGTCCCCCTGGTCTCCTCATTTTCCATCGGGATCGGCTTTCAGCTTCAGGGGGTAACCGCCTCGAACCCGGCCGGGGGGTGGACCTACCCGGCCCACTGGGGCGGTGGTTTTCGCCTTTCCACGGGGTACGGATTCGGGCTTTCCGAGCCCTCCGCCGCGCTGCAGGTGAGATTGGGGGCTTCTGTCGGTGGATCCGTGAACTTCCACCTGCAAACCTTCACCACCCTCTTTTTCTTCTACCCGGGGATCTTTCTGGAGCCGTATCTGGAGCTGGACAACCCCAAACGGAAAAAACGCAGCATCGCTGTGGTGCTGCCCATCGAATACACCTTCCGCCGGGACTATCAATTTTACGGCTCTATTGGGATCGGCATCGTTCGGAGGTATACTCTGCAGTGAGCATGACTTCAAGGTTTGGCCGTTCATCCCGACAGCACCGGATCACCGCCCTGCTCCTGCCCGCCCTCATCCTGGCGGCGGGCCTGGTCCTGCTGGCCTCCTGCACCTTCGACCTGGATTACGGCAGGTACGCCGTCGTCTACGGGATTTCCGACTACCCGAACGTTCAGAATCTGACCAGCACGGATGACGATGCGAATGACATGAGCGATCTGCTTCTCTCCCAGGGATTCGACGTCATTCTCCGCATTACCGACGACCCAAACCAGGATCAGACCGATCCTCCTAATCCACCGAATATCGATGAAGCTTCCTACGATCAATTGAATCGAGATTTCCAAACCGTAGCGGGGCAGGCCGACCTGGACGATCTGTTCGTCTTCTACTTCTCGGGACACGGCACGCAATTGGCCGCCGGAAGTACGGAAAACACGCCCGGAAGCGATGAGGAAGACGAAGCGATCGTGCTCGTTAATGACGCCCTGACCCTGGAAGAGTATCTGCGCGACGACACCCTGGCCGATTGGCTGCGAACGATCCCCTGCGCCCGCAGGGTGGTGATCCTGGATTCCTGCTATTCCGGAGGGTTTATCAGCAATTCCCTGGAGGCGGATGCGATCTCGCAAAATTTCACCGAGGAGGGGGCAAACGGTCTGTTCGAGACCCTGGGCAATGCGATCTATCTGTACGCCAATTTCCAGGATTACGGCAGCGATATCCCGCCGGGGGAGGCCCTGGTGATGGCAGCCTCCGGGGAACTGGACTACGCCTATGAAACCGACGGAAACGGGGTGATGACCCGCTATCTGCTGGAATCCGCAACCGGCGGGGATTACAACCGGGACGGCTATGTCACGGTTACCGAGTCCTACTTCTACATCTACAGAAACATAAACAAGAACTTCAACATGCTATACGGGCCCAGCGGCTACTCGTTTTTCCCCCACATTTCCGGTGCTCCGGTGGACTACATCCTCTTCGTAAACGAGTAAAAAACGAAGTGTTCTTGGGTCATTTTGACCCGCTCCAAATTTTCTTCCCCTCTTACCCTCGGAATTCTGGCAAAATCCTTAGCAAAACTTCGGATTTTACCACTTTCCCCTATTTGCCCGGGCGTGTTTCCAAGGAAAGACGAAGGAACAGTCTGGTGCTCACATCTCCCGGATTCGTTTGAGCTCGTCCCGCAGAACCGCGGCCCGCTCGAACTCGAGGTTCTTGGCCAGCTCCAGCATCTCCTGCTCCAGACGCCTGATCAGGGCCTGGCGCTGCTTGGGAACCAGGATGTTGTACTGGCGCTCCATCAGCTCCAGGTCGAATTTCTCCAGACCTCGCTTTTCCTCTTTCTTGCGGATCAGCAGGTCCTGGATCGACTTGCTGATCGAGGTGGGGGTGATGCCGTGCTCCCTGTTGAACTGCTCCTGGATGGTGCGGCGGCGCTCGGTCTCCTCAATGGCTTCCCGCATAGCCTCGGATACGCGGTCGGCGTACATGATCACCTTGCCGTTGACATGCCGTGCCGCCCTGCCGATGGTTTGGATCAGGGAGGTGGCCGAGCGCAGGAAGCCGATCTTGTCCGCATCCAGGATGGCGATCAGGGACACCTCGGGCAGATCCAATCCCTCCCGCAGCAGGTTGATGCCCACCAGCACGTCGAACTCCCCGGTCCTCAGGGCTTTCAGTATCTCCACCCGCTCGATCGTCTCGATCTCCGAGTGCAGATAGCGCACTTTCAACCCCAGCTCCGACAGGTATTCGGCCAGATCCTCGGCCATGCGTTTGGTAAGCGTGGTCACCAGGACCCGTTGATTAGCGGCGATGCGGCGCTTGATCTCGGCGTACAGATCCTCGATCTGCCCCTCGGTGGACCTCACCTCCAGCTCCGGATCCAGCAGGCCCGTGGGACGGATTACCTGCTCCACCAGCTGATCTGACTTGTCCAGCTCCTCCTGGCTGGGGGTGGCGGATACATAGATCACCCGGTCGAGCATCTGTTCGAACTCGGCGAAGTAGAGGGGACGGTTGTCCAGGGCCGAGGGCAGGCGGAAGCCGTAGCGCACCAGGGAAAGCTTGCGGGAGCGGTCCCCCTCGTACATGCCCCGCACCTGGGGAACCGTCACGTGGGATTCGTCCACGAAAGCGAGAAAGTTATCCGGAAAGAAATCCAGAAGCACCGCCGGGCGCTCACCCTCCTCGCGGCCGGACAGGTGCCGGGAGTAGTTCTCGATTCCGGGGCAATAGCCCATCTCCTCCAGCATCTCCAGGTCGTACTCGGTGCGGCTCTTGAGCCTCTGCGCCTCCACGATCTTTCCCGCCTCGCTCAACTCCCCGTGGCGCACCGCCAGCTCACTGCGGATGCGCTCCAGAGCCTCGGGCATCCTCTCTTCGGGGGTGACGAAATGCTTGGCCGGGTACACGATGTAGAACTCCACATCCCCCAGGCTCTCACCGGTAAGAGGATGGATCTTGCGGATCCGCTCGATCTCATCTCCGAAGAACTCCACCCGCAGGGCATCCGTGGTGTAGGAGGGGAAGATCTCCAGCACATCCCCCCGCACCCGAAAACGCCCCCTCTCCAGAACCGCGTCGTTGCGCTCGTACAGCAGCTTGACCAGACGCAGGCGGATCTCGTCCCTGCCGATCTCCTGGCCCAAGTTCAGCTCCAGGCGCATGTCCCTGTAGTCCCGGGGATTGCCGATGCCGTAGATACAGGACACCGTGGCCACCACGATCACATCCCGCCGTTCCAACAGCGCCGCGGTGGCGGCCAGCCTCATCCTGTCGATCTCCTCGTTGATCGAAGCGTCCTTCTCGATATACAGATCCCTGCCCGCTACGTAGGCTTCCGGTTGGTAGTAATCGTAGTAGGAGACGAAATACTGCACGGCGTTCTCGGGGAAGAAATCCCGGAACTCCCGGAACAGCTGGGCAGCCAGGGTCTTGTTGTGGGACAGCACCAGGGCGGGAAGCTGCACCTGCTCGATGATCTTGGCCATGGTGTAGGTCTTTCCCGATCCGGTGACTCCCTTGAGAGTCTGGTAGCGGGCGCCTCCAGAGATGCCTTTGGAAAGCGCGGCGATCGCCTGTCCTTGATCGCCGGCCGGTTCGAAGGAAGAAACGACCCTGAACTTGTTCATCCCTTAGAAGCGGATATTTTCCGTGCGGGCGGACAGCTTCACGTAGAGGGTCTGCTGGCGTCGGCCGCGGATGACCTTGACCTCCACGGTTTCTCCGGGCTTGTTGTCCTCCAGGGCGCCGAGAAGGTCCATCAGGGTTGCGATGGGCATTCCGTCCACCTCCACGATGATATCCCCGCCCAGATTGATGATCGAACGCCCGTAGCGCACCGCCTTTTTGCCCGCTTTCAGGCCGGCGGTCTCCGCGTTGGAGTCCGGCTCCACCTCGGAAACCAGGATTCCCTCGGATACGTTCAGATCGGCGTAGCGGACCAAAGCCGGAAACAGCTGAACCGGCACGATGTCAATCCATCCCCGCTGCACTTTTCCGTAGCGCAGCAGATCCGGAACGACCCGTCTGGCCGTATCCACGGGCACGGCGAAACCAATGCCCACCGAACCGCCGGAGGGCGAGTAGATCATCGTGTTGATGCCGATCATCTCCCCCTTCGAGTTCAGCAGGGGTCCCCCGGAGTTGCCCGGATTGATCGAGGCATCGGTTTGAATCATCTCCTTGATCAACAGACCCATATCGGTTCGTACCGGCCTGCCCAACCCGGATACGATTCCGGTTGTCAGGGTTCGATCCAGGGCGAAGGGATTGCCGATGGCCAAAACCTTCTGGCCTACCCGCAGGTTTGCAGAGCTGCCGAAGGCAATCGTGGACAGACGCCTGCTTTGCGGATCGAACTTGATGACCGCCAGGTCGTTCTCCGGATCCACGCCGATGATATCCCCCCGGTAGTTCGATCCGTCAGCCAGGGTGACGCTCAGTTCATTGGCGTCTTTGATCACGTGATAGTTCGTCAGCACGTAACCCTTCTGATCGATAATCGAGCCGGAGCCGGTGCCCTCTCTGGGAATCGGCTCCAGAAACCAGTTGTATTCGAAACTAACCGAGGTTATGTTGACAACCGCTTCGTTGAGCTGCTCATAGATCTCGATATTGTTGGCTTCATCGCTGGAGATAGAGCCATTGAACTGTACCGGCTGACCGGCAAGCGGCATCGACTGAGAGGGTGATTCCAGTGCTTCCGCGATTACACTCTCCGGCTCTGAAGCTTCCTCCCCCCCCGCCGGAATACGGAGAATGCCGGCCGTCCAGGTTACCAGAAGGGCCAGAGCGATACCTGCTAGAGTGAATACAACAACCTGCCAACGTGTATAGAGCTTCACGCCTATCCCTCCTCTGCGATGAATATAACCAGAA